>Ga0302233_10002833_pt1 | contig 10593 bp, 5 predicted proteins | sample II_Palsa_N3_1_FD_193516 | JGI IMG/M metagenome (GOLD analysis project Ga0302233, IMG submission 193516) | Peat permafrost microbial communities from Stordalen Mire near Abisko, Sweden - II_Palsa_N3_1 | ecosystem: Environmental > Terrestrial > Soil > Palsa > Peat permafrost | place: Sweden...
GATGAGGGCGGAAGGCGGTGCGGGGTAGACGCTGTCACTTTACGCGAGTACTCTGTGGCGTAAATGTCAAATTAACCACGTTTTACGCCAAATGAATCTAAACCTTCAGCCGCGCCGGATTGATGTGCTGGCTTTTCACGATGTGCAACTACTCGACGTCGCCGGTCCTCTGCAGGTATTTGCCACGGCCAATGACCAGGCATCTCAAGCCGGCTTGCCCCAGCCATACCTACCACGTGTGATTGCGGCACAAGCGGGCCAGGTTATGAGTTCCGCAGGTGTTGGCTTATCCGTGTATCCCTTGCCGACGCACCAGGAGCCGTCGGACACGCTGCTCATCGCCGGAGGCCGGGGTGTGCATGCCGCGTCGCTTGATACGGCGCTGGTGGCCTGGGTGCAGGCTCACGCGGGGCGTTCGCGGCGGGTTGCCTCGGTGTGCACCGGCGCATTTTTGCTGGCCGCCGCGGACTGGCTTAATCAGCGCCGCGCAGTGACACATTGGACGCGTTGCGCGGAACTCGCACAACGCTACCCGGAGATACAGGTTGAACCCGATCCCATTTTCATTTGCGACGGCCCGGTATGGACCTCGGCCGGTGTGACGGCCGGTATCGATCTCGCACTTGCACTGGTCGAGAATGACCTGGGCCGAACCATGGCGCTCGATGTCGCACGTCATTTGGTGGTTTTCTTGAAACGGCCTGGCGGGCAGTCACAGTTCAGTGCGGCCTTATCCTTGCAAAAGGAAGGCGATCGCTTTGGCGATTTGCACGCGTGGATTGCCGAAAATCTCGCGGCGGATTTGTCGATCCCGGCGCTTGCGGAGCGTGCCGGAATGAGCGAACGCAGTTTTGTGCGGCACTATCGCGCGGAAGTCGGCATCACGCCCGCACGCGCCATCGAACAGATGCGTCTGGAGGCAGCACGGCGCTTGCTCGGCGATACGGACTTGCCGATCAAGCGGGTTGCCTTGCGCTGTGGTTTTGCTTGCGAAGAAACATTGCGCCGCAGTTTGCAACGAGCGATGGGGGTTACGCCGCAAGCTTATCGTGAACGTTTCGCCTCGCGTTCCGTCCAACTCTAAATTCAAGCGTAATGTGGCGGCTTTAGCCGGTAGCCGCCTCCACATGTCAAGCGCGCTTCGAGCCGCCATATGTTTGCGCCAAAAAATCGAACAGGTCAATCGGGCAATACACACTAAAAATTACAGCTGTAAGGATTCGAGCCGATGCTATATTGAGTTGACCCGGTGGCTTCAGGCGAGGCTTGCGCATGATGTCGGGTTGACGAAGCAATGTGCCACAGCGTCCTTTTAGGAGCGTGTGGTGACATAACTTTATTTTGGAGTGCTGATTTAAAAACTTCTATTGTTCTAATAATCAGACAGAAATTACCGCAGAAAGGTTGGGGTGTCGAGATGACAATTAATCGCAAACTGCAATTGTTGGCGCTGAGTATAGTTCTGTGTTTGGGATTAAGCTTGATAGCGGCCGTTACCAGTCTGAATAAACTCCAGGTTTCCAGTACGCATAGCGCCTTACGCGCGCTGCAATTGCAAGGGCTTACTGAAATAAAGGCCAGTGCCTTTTCGACGATTCAACTCGATCCGTCAACCACCGATACCGTAAAGATTTTTACGGATGCGGAGGCCAATGTTAAAAATTGGAGTGAGAAGAAAATCCCGGCATTTGCCTCTCCGGAAAGATCTCAAGCGATGAAGTCCTTGTTGGATGAGTGGAAGGTCTACGATGATGAATCGCGCAAATTGATTCAGCTGGCCGCCACCGATGCCAAGACAGCGAATGACAAAGTGCTGCCGCTATACCATTCCAACTTCGAACCGTTTCAAGCTCACCTGGAAAGCTTTATCAGCGATTTAGGCAACGCCAACGATCAAGCGGCGCAGGAAGATTTGGCTGTCAGCAATCGTGCGTTTTGGACCATCTTGTCTACGCTGTCAATCTCGGCGGTATTTCTGGCGGGCTTTATCTTTATTTTTTCGAAATCATTGAATCGCAGTATCGCGGGTATTCAAGGTGTATTGCAGGAAGTTAATCGTTCACTGGATCTTAGTTTGCGAGCCCCGGTGGAACGTATGGACGAAATCGGCCATACCGCAACGGCATTCAATACCCTGATGACGCGGGTGGCCGAGGTAATGAGCAATGTCCGGCGCTCAGGCGATGCAGTCAGCGTCGGCGCCAAGGAAATCGCATCCGGTAATATCGATTTATCGAGCCGTACCGAGCAGCAGGCAGCGTCATTGGAAGAAACCGCTGCCAGTATGGCGGAATTGACCACGACGGTGAAACAAAATGCCGACAGTGCGCGCAAGGCCAGCACGCTGGCCGTCACCGCCTCGGAAATTTCGGACCGGGGTAACGCGGTGGTGGAGCGCATGATGACCACCATGAGCGAAATTTCCGGTAGCTCCAGCAAAATTGCCGAAATTACCACCTTGATCGAAGGCATCGCGTTTCAGACGAATATTCTGGCTTTGAATGCTGCCGTGGAAGCGGCTCGCGCCGGTGAGCAAGGGCGTGGTTTCGCGGTGGTGGCATCCGAGGTACGCAATCTGGCGCAACGCTCGTCGGCCGCAGCCAAAGAGATCAAAGAATTAATCGGCAGTTCTGTCGCGACCATACAAACCGGTTCCAACCAGGCGGCTGAAGTCGGACAAACCACCGCCGAAGCGCGACAAGCTGTCAGAAGTGTTTCGGACATCATAGCCGGGATTGCCGCAGCGTCGGATGAGCAGGGGCGCGGCATCGAACAGGTGAATCAGGCCGTGAATCAGATGGACGAAGTCACACAGCAAAATGCGGCTTTGGTTGAGGAGGCTGCGGCCGCGGCTCAATCGTTGGAAGAGCAGGCAATAAAGTTGAATGAGATCGTATCGATTTTCAAAATCGATACGGTTAGCACGGCGAGGCATGTCGCCACCGTCGCCGATCGTGCACCGTCCGTCGCCGCTTTGAAACGGCCGGTACTCAAAAGTGTGGTGTCTCGTACTGCCGTGCGCCGGGACCCGTTACCCAAGTCCTCGAGCCAGGCGGCGCAAACCTTGGCCAACGGCACGTCGGGGGATTGGGAAACCTTCTAGGGCCTGTTTGCGCCCGGTTGCCGCAGTGTTACCCGCGGCTTTCCACTTCGGCTTCGACCAGAATACGCAGCCGGGCGTTTTCTATTTCCTCGAATTTACGGATTTGCGAAACGTAATGTGGCGTGATGATGCTGTTTTTCGTCAGCAGCAATACCCCCTCACGACTGATCAAATCTTCCGCGAGGCGCAGGCCGGCGCTGAGTTCGTTCGAGGTGATCAAACGGGTGCCGTTGGGTAATAAGGCGCTTGGATCGTTGAGCAACTCGATAAACTCATTTACGATCGCCGGATCAAACCGGTGCCCGCGCTGCGACAGCAAGAGTTCAATCACGCGCTGATCCGGCAGCGGTTTATCGACCAAGGCGCCTGAGCGCAGCGCTTCGAAGTCGCGGACCACGGCGATAATCCGGGAACCCAATGGAATGTCGTCGCCGGCCAGCGCATCGGGCGAGCCGCGTCCGTCATAGCGTTCGTATTGATGCAGAATGATACGTCCGGCGCCGGCGAGAGACTCGATCGGCATCAATACTTCCTGGCATTTTTTGGCGTGGCTCAGAAACTGTTTGGTTTCTTCGGCATTCATCCGGTCCAACGGCTTGCGGATCAAATTGTCCGGCAAGCCGAGTTTGCCGATGGCATGCAGCAGCCCGGCGTACATCAATTCCTGTAGCGCCAGGTCATGCAAACCCAGTTTGCGTCCTAAACGCTGCGAGAGTTCGGCGACCCGGCTGGCGTTGCCGCCCAGCATGCCGGTGCGCAACTCCAGCAAATTTGAAAACACCTTGAGCGTGGTCATGAAGTTTTTCTTCAGCTCTTCCTGGGCGCTTTCGAGAAACAGCACGGTTTGCTGAACTTCACCGGTACGTGCCGCAACCTGCCTTTCGAGGTCGAGGTTGAACCACTTGAGTTGCTCGTTCTGGGTATGTACCAAAGCGGTCAGCCGCTCCGTCTGCCGTTTCAGTGCTTGTTGCTCCAAGGCATGTTGCACCGTCAGCAGTAGATCCTGTTCATCCCAGGGTTTTTGCAAGTAGCGGTAGATGCCGCCGTCGTTGATGGCCGAGATGGCTGCATCGACTTCGGAATAACCGGTCAGCAAAATCCGTATGGTGTCGGGATATTTTTCTTTTACCTGCGATAGAAACTGTGCGCCGCTCATGACCGGCATGCGCATGTCGGAAATAACCAAGTCGACGTCTTCGGCACTGAGTATTTCGAGCCCGGCGGCGCCGCTTTCGGCGGTGAGCAATGTGAAACCGGAGGCGCGAAACAAACGTTTCAACGCAGAAAGAATATTGGCTTCATCATCGACAAACAATAGCGTGGGCGGTGTCTTCTTCGCGTCCAGGCTATCGCTTTCTAGTAGAGGCGCAATGCTTGACATTTTGATCTCGAAATCTGAATCCACCATAAACGATCCGATGTCTTGGCTGGTAGGAGGCCTGAATGCCCGACCATCGGGGCGCGTGCTTACCTCTGCATACGTTCATGCCATGTTTTGATCCATGCGGGCAGGTCGGCTGCAGGCATCGGGCGTCCGATCCAATAACCTTGGGCAAAATCGCAGCCGGTGAGCCGCACAAAATCCCAGTCCTGCTGGTCCTCGATACCTTCGGCGACAACCGCCATGCCGAGTTGCCTGGCGAGCCCCAGGCTGGCGTCGTACATGGCTCGTGCTGTGGGTTCGGCCCAGGCGCGATGAACGAAGCGCTGGTCTATCTTGAGTTCGTCAAACGGAATGTCGTGCAGACGTGTCAGCGATGAGTGACCCGTGCCGAAATCGTCGATCGACAGCGTAAAACGCTTGAGGCGCAAGCGGGTCAGGCTTTCGAGCGAGGCCCGTTGATCGTCCTGCATCAAGCGGCTTTCGGTGAGTTCCAAGATAATACGTTGCGGTGGAATGCCGGCCGCGGCGGCTTGTGCCGCGACAAAATTGGTAAAGCCCGGCGACGCCAGATTATCCATGGATACGTTGATCGCCACGCGCAAATCCAGACCAGCCTGCTGCCAAGCATGTGCCTGAGCCAAGGCTGTGGTGAGTACCCAGCGCGTCAGGTCATCGATTAATTCGTGCTTCTCGGCGAGGTCGACGAATTGGGCGGGGAACACCAGTCCGTCGTCCGGATGCTGCCAGCGTACCAAAGTTTCGACACCGACTAAAGCGCCGCTGGCGACCGCCACCTTGGGTTGGTAGTGGTTGACCAATTGTTGGCGGTCGAGTGCGATGCGTAATGCATCGGCCCCATATTTCTTTTTTGTGGTACCGGCATCGCCCGTTTCTCCGGCCTGCCAGGCTTGCAAGAGCGCGGCCAATTGTTCGGGTTTGACAGGTTTTTGCAGACGCCCGAGCACGGGAATATTGTGTGCTTGCACCAGCCTCTCGACGGTCTGAAGCATCCGTTCCTCTTCGCCGCTGATCAGGATGAAGTTGCCGGTGTATTGGCGCTCCACCATATGACGCACAAATTCCACGCCGTCCATATCCGGCATATTCAGATCCAGCAGAATCAAGTCGGGCGGCAGCGGCTGACTATCGATCCATTCCAGTGCAGCGTGTCCGCGTTCGTATGTGCTGACCTGGACAAATCCCAGTCGAGCGACCACATGCGTCAGCAGTTTGAGCATGAAAGGGTCGTCGTCCAGCGCCAGAATGCGGACCGCCGATGCTGCCGTCACGATAATCCTCTCCGATTGTCTTGATGTTCGACATTGACCTCCTGTGTCGATTGCGCGGACAACATCGCATCAAGTGCCTGCTTGACCGCATTCAGTTCCAGTTCGAACGGCATGAGCAAAGATGCCAATTGTCCGACTTGGTTCTGATTGCCGGCGTGCTCCAGTTCCGCGCACAAATCGCCCAACGGGATGGCGCCAACCGCTCGCGCCGAGGACTTGAGTTTATGTCCCAAGGCACTGGCTTGACTGGCTTGTCCCAACTGACAAGCGGTTTGCAATTCCGCAGCGGTTTGCAAAGAGGTATTGCGAAACTCTTCCAGAAACTCTCGAATGATCTCCGGATCGTTGCCGACCAAGGCCTCGAGCACACTGACATCGAGTGCCAGCGTAGAGGCCGAGCGCAAGGTGGTCGCCGTGGACGACGGCGTAAGCGGGGGCGGCTCGACAAGCGGCAGCCATTTTTCCAAGGTGGCTTTGAGGTCGACCAACTGCGCCGGTTTGCGCAGGTAATCGTCCATGCCGACGGCCCGGCAGCGATCGGCTTCACCTTTGAGTGCGTTGGCGGTCAGGGCAATGATGGGGATGCGGCGCTGACCATTTTCCAGGGAACGGATTGCAGTCGCCAAATCATAGCCATCCATTTCAGGCATATGCAGATCGGTAAACAGCATCGCGTAATCGGTACCGCGCCAGCGCTTCAAAGCCTCTTTGCCGTTGCTCGTGATATCCACGGCGACACCGAGCAAGGCGAATTGCTGCCGGATGACTTTTTGATTGGTTTCGTTGTCTTCGGCGACCAGGATCAGGCGATGTTGCCGCAGGGCTTGCTCGCGGGTCGGCATGATCCGCGGCGATGCCGTATGCTCGACCTGTTCGACATCACCTGCTTTGGCTCTACCTGCGGCGACTGCCACGGCGCGCAGGAAGGTCTTGCGGGTCATGACGTTGCCGTCCAGGGTCACGATCTCGTTGGCTTCATTACGTTCATGACGCCGGCGGCCACGGTTGATCACGACGAAGTAGGGCTCGCTGGTGGGCGTATAGGTTTCATGCGCCGGATAGGCCCGGGAGCGGAATGCCGTACGTAGTTTGGCTACGGGTGGCACGCCATGCTTGGTATCGATGATAAATAACCAGGGGCCGGCTCCAAAGGTCGCAATCTTTTGACAGGCCTCGTCGAGCGTGGCGGCGCGCTCCACTTGCACGCCGCTGCTGGCCAGGTACACAGTCAAATCGTCGCCGATACCATCTTGATCGCCAAGTATCAGGCACGACAAGCCGTTTAGGTCGAATGTCACGACCGGCCCGACGGCAGCTTGACTGCATGGCGTCAAGGGCAGTTGCACCATAAACGTCGTGCCTTGGCCCGGCGTGCTTTCCAGGGTAATCGCGCCGTTCATTAATTCGACCAGATGGCGTGAAATTGCCAGCCCCAGTCCGGTACCGCCGAAGCGTCGCGTGGTCGAGGCATCGGCTTGGGTGAACGAGGTAAATAGCCGTGCTGCCGTCGCGGCGTCGATGCCGATGCCGTTGTCGATGATGCGTAATAGCACACTGACTTGATCCGGATCGAGCGCTACCAATTCGGCTCGCACCGAAACCCGGCCGGCATGATCCAGACCGCTGGAAAATTTAACCGCATTGTTGACCAGATTGACAAGGACTTGGCGCAAACGCAGGGCATCTCCGAGAACCAGATCGGGAATTTGCGGATCGGTAAATAGGGTGAGTTCCACGCCTTTTTTGGCGGCAACGCGGTCCAGAATGCCGCAGGTCTTTTCCACCACATCGGCGACCGACATCGGCGCGCTTTCAAGGTCCAATTTGCCGGCCTCGATTTTGGAAAAATCGAGAATGTCGTCGATGATGGTCAGTAGTGCAAATGCCGATTCGCGCATCAAATTGACCATCTCCATCTGATGGCCTTTCAAACTGGTTTGCTGCAAGACGTCGGCCATCCCGATCACACCATTCATCGGGGTGCGGATTTCATGGCTCATGGCCGCGAGGAATACCGATTTCGCCTGGTTTGCATGTTCGGCTTCTTGGCGCGCCCGCTCCAGATCCTGGATGATGCGCACCCGTTCGCGAATGTCGCGGAGGATGCCGGTGAAGTAGCGTTCGCCGTGCACGGTATATTCGCTGATGGCCAAATTCAGTGCGATATGTTCGCCATTTTTGTGCAAACCCTCAACTTGCCGCTCGATGCCGATAACCTTGGCCTGACCGGTGTCTTGGTAATGTTTGATATAGCCATCGTGCGCGCTATGGTCAGGTTCCGGCATCAAGATGGAAACGTTGCGGCCGATGACTTCCTCGGTGGTGTAGCCAAAAATTTTCTCAACTACTTGATTCGCGGAACGAATGATTCCTTTTTCGTCGATGGTGATGACACAGTCGACCATATGGTCGACCACGGAGCGAATTTCTTCTTCACGTGCGGCCAGCGCGACATTGGCTTGGTCCAACTCGGCGGTACGGGCGCTTACTCTGTCTTCGAGCTCTTCGTTCAGCTTCAGCAGAGCGATTTCGGCTTGCTTGCGCGCGGTAATATCCTGGATCGCGCCGTAGATTTTCCTCTGCCCGGGATCGACTTTGCCGACCGAATGAACCCAGCGATGCTGGTCTTTGGCGGTGGTGATTTCGAGCTCAAGATCGAATGGCGTGCCATGTGCGATCGCTTGCTTGATCGCTTGCTCGATCGCAGGTCTCGACTCGGATGTATAGAAAGCCAACTCCCGGTTCAGGTCGGGGTGGTCGGCCGGGTCCAATTCGTGGATCGCATAAATTTCCTCGGTCCATGCAGTGATGCCTGTGTCGATGGCCAATTCCCAGCCGCCGACGTGCGCGATCTGCCGTGTTTCGTTAAGCAGGGAGCGGCTCATGGCAAGCGCTTGTTCCGCCTGTTTTCGGGTCGAAATATCTTCGATGAAAGCGAGCAGATAGACGATCGCGCCGGATTGGTCATGCACTTGCGAGATCGTGCAATGGATCCAGACGGGCTCGCCGTCGCGATGAATCAGGCGCTGCTCCAAGGTGGTTCTGCCGGTCTCGCCGCGTAACATCGGGTCGATCATGTTGCGCACCGTGCGCAGGTCGTCCGGGTGTACCAGATCGGAAAATTTCTTTTGATGCAGTTCGGCTTCGCTATAGCCGCTGATTTCGCAGAGACGCGGGTTGACGCGTACAAATCGGCCCGTCAAGCCAATATGAACGATGCCCACCGCGGCCCGCTCGAAAGTCGCGCTGAAGGCGCGCTCGCTGCGCTGCAGCGCCGTGGTGCGCTCGGCCACGATATGTTCGAGATTGCGATTGAGTTTGACGATTTCCTTCTCGGCCTGTTCGCGCTCGCGGCTTTGCTGCTCCAACTGGCGGTTGGCGGCGCTCAGCGCCATATTGGTACGGCTCAGTTCGTCCTGGGCTTGCGCGAGCTCGGCATTGCGCCGGATGGCCGCTTCATAGGTGGACAGCAGCAGGTTCAGGATCTGCAGGCGTTCGGCTTCGATGAAATGCTTTTGGCCATTGAAGTAGATCTCCATGCCCATTCGCGTATCTTCGACTTTATGCGTTTCCCGATTGGCCAGCACATAGCGCACCCGGCCCAGCAGGTAATGCTCGTCATACGGTTTAAGAATGAAATTGTCCGCGCCGCTTTCGAGTCCGCGAATGACATCTCTCGGGTCGGATAGCGAGGTCACCAGAATCACGGGGGTGCGGCACAAATCGGGGTGCGATTTGATGCAGTGGGCCAATTCAAAACCATCCATTTCCGGCATGACCACGTCGCTGATAATCATTGCCGGGCGAAATTGCTGCGCCATCTCCAAGGCCTGCCGGCCATTGACTGCGACACATATTTCATACGATTGCAGCTCAAGAATATGCTGCAATCGTTCCGATTGCGTCGGACTGTCTTCCGCGATCAGGATTCTCACGGGGTCATTGCGGGCGGAGCTTTCTGGATTCATAGTTTCAGTTTGTCACTATGCCATTTCTGGGTTTGACTTGCTCGACCAATGCTGCGGCGATTTTATCGGGCGGCAGTATATAGGTTGCACCGTCCAATGCTATGGCTGCACCCGGCATGCCGTGTACCACCGAGCTCTCGCGATCTTGGGCGATGGTCACGGCGCCGCTGTCCTTCATGCGTTTCAATTCTTCCGCTCCATCGCGGCCCATGCCGGTGAGCAATACCCCCAGCGTATGCGGGCCAAAAGCTTTGGTCAACGAGCGAAACAGAAACGATACGGCAGGACGCAGATGGTGTTCCTTAGGGGTATCGCTGAGCAGAATTTCTCCAAAGACACCGACGCCCATATGACATTCGTCGGGTGCCAAATAGATGTGGCTGGGCAGGGGCACAAGCCCATGGGTGGCAATATGTACCGGCATGCCCGTGGTTTCGCTGAGCCAGGTTGCCATGCCGCGCAGAAAGCCCGGCGTAATATGCTGGACCACCAGTATCGGTATCGGGAAATCCCTAGGTAGGCCGGCGAAAATGGTTTGCAGCACGGGCGGGCCACCGGTCGATGCGCCTATGCCGATCAATTTGACCGCTGCAGATGACGGATCGAATCCGGCAACTCTGGCCTCCGGCAAAGGCCGTGCCGGAACCCGTGCCCTGCGGCGCACCACGCGCACTTCGGACATCAATTTTATGGTTTCCAGCAAATGCCGGGCTTGGGCCGGAAAGTCAGGATGTTCCCTCCCCAGCGGCTTTTCGATACAGGCAATGGCGCCCACTTCCAATGCCTGGAAGGCGATCGCGACGTCGCGGGTGTCCAGGGTCGAACTGCAAATGACGATGGGAACCGGAT
>Ga0302233_10002835_pt1 | contig 10587 bp, 7 predicted proteins | sample II_Palsa_N3_1_FD_193516 | JGI IMG/M metagenome (GOLD analysis project Ga0302233, IMG submission 193516) | Peat permafrost microbial communities from Stordalen Mire near Abisko, Sweden - II_Palsa_N3_1 | ecosystem: Environmental > Terrestrial > Soil > Palsa > Peat permafrost | place: Sweden...
ACGCTCCCGTTCACACGCTCTGCCACCTCAATCTGGTCCAGATCGCGCGAAGTATCGTTATCGATCGAAGACCAGAGCAGAGCACGCAGATCGCGCACATCCGCATCGGCATTCACTCCCTCAGACGCGCGAATCGCCGCCACCTGCGCATCGCTGCCGCCAGGAAACTCTGTAGAAAAGCCTTCGCGAACCATCTCAGCTGAGGCAGAAGCAACCAGGTCAAAAGTATGAGCAGACATGCAAGGGAAGCCTACCACGCGAAGCTCAACTCTTCGTAGCCGACTGCTCCAAAGACAGCGCTAACCGCCCCGCCCATCGCGACACCTGCTCTGCATAAGCTCCGGTAACCTCATCGCGGCTATCCTCCAACACCGCCAGCTGTACGGCAAAGTTCCCCACAGTCGAGCTCTCAGCCGAACCGCGAAACACCTCCAGTCCAGTAGCCTCCTGCGTCAGCCGATTGAGAAAATCGTTCTGGCTCCCTCCGCCGACGACAAATAATCGCCTCAAATTCTTGCCACTATGAAACGCCACCCGCTCCAACACCTTCGCATATCGGTCAGCCAAGCTGTGAAAGATTAGACTCGCAAATACCGGAGCATTCTCCGGCCCTTCATCCAAAGCAGTAAACCCCATTCGCACCCGTTGCGCATTGATCCTCTTCGGCATCTCTCCCGCTAACAGCAACTCAGAAGCGTCCACATCCAGCAGACCCTCCGGCATGGCCACCTTCTCCGCTGCTTCTACCAGCTCCGCCACCGTCCACTCCCTACCCTCCGTCATCCACTGATGCATACATTGCCGAATCAACCACATTCCATTCACGTTCTTGTGAAAGCAGATTCGCCCCCCAACCGCACCCAGGTTCGTAAAGTTCTCAGCAGCAGCGGCCTCGTGATTTCTCGGTTGCTCCAGCACGGTCCCAACCAGCGACCACGTTCCCGAACTGAGATAAGCCCAATCATCCCCCGCCGCAGGAATTCCCGCGATCGCAGAGGCCGTATCGTGGCAAGCCGGCGCAATCAACGCCGTGTCGTGAAACCCCGGCAGTTCCGCCAGCTTCCCTCGCAGCCTACCAACCTCCGTGCCCGGCGGCACGAGCTTCGACGCACGCGACAACTCAAGGCCCGCAGCAAGGAACACCTCCTCACACCACCTCCGCCCCTTCAGATCCACCATCCCGGTGTGAGTCGCATTCGTATACTCAGCCACCTCCGCACCACCCCAACGCGAAAGCACATACTCCGGCAGGTTCATCCAGCGCGACCCCTCGGGCACGTGCTGTATCCGGTCCGCATATAACTGGTACAAAGTGTTGATGCGAAGCAGCTGCACTCCAGTCAACTCGCGCAGCTTATCAGGGGCAATCTTTCCGTGAAGCAGTCTCTCCGCGTCGATCGTCCTCTCATCGCGATAACAAAACGGATCAGCAAGAGCCCTCCCGTTTGAATCTACCCGCACATAATCTACCGCCCAGCCATCCACCGCAATCGAGCGCACACCCTCTGTCGCAATCTCCGCACATAAACGAAGCCCATGCTCCAAACCAGTCTCAATCGCGCTTAAATCCCAACACAGTCCAACCTCCGTCTCTCGCGGAGCGTTAGCAAAGCGGTGCACCAGCGTTATCACGGGCCTCCCCGCTACCCAGCGAAGAAGCGAAACTCTGCAGCTTTCTGCCCCTAGGTCTACCGCCACCGAAGCCCGCGTATCCTGCGGAACCAGCGGCACATCTGGCGTCCGTCTCATCGCGTGCCCCTCTTATCGCAAATAGGCTTCAGTCAAACCACCATCTACTGGAATCAGATGACCCGTCGTGCATCGAGCCAACGGTCCCGCGAGGAACATAATCGCCTGCGCACAATCCTTCGGATCAATCGGCTGATGCGTCAGCGTCCGAGTCGCGTAGAACTGCGCCAACTCGTTCCGCAGCTCATCATCTGTGTACGAGTCTTCAAACGGCAACTTGTACTTCTTCAGCGAAGCAATCACTCGATCACGCGGAAACATCGTCGACCCCTTCACCACCGTAGCCGGACTAATCCCATTCACTCGCACCTTCGGCGAAAGCGAAATCGCCAGTTCACGCACCAGGTGACTCAATGCTGCCTTACTGACGTCGTACGCTTCACTCCCACGCTTCGCCACAACCGCATTCGCCGAACTCGTCAGCACCACACTCGCGTCGATTCCCTGTTCCGCAAAGATCTTCGCTGCCTCATCAGTCAGCAAATAGTTCGCCGTAACGTTGACCTCCAGCGTCAACGCCCACTGCGCATCACTGATCACACCATCTGGTGACGAAGGAAACAGCGCAGCCGTGTTGATCAAAATATCGATCCCGCCAAACTGCTTGATCGTCGCCTCAAGCGCAGCCTTGATCGCCTTCCGATCACGAATGTCGATGCTCGTCCAGCTCACCGCCTCTTTCCCGGCAATGGCCTTCACTTCCTCCGCTACTGCCTCTGCACCCTTCACATCGCGGTCTGCAACAACGACGTGAGCACCCCTTTCAGCCGCCAATAAAGCCACCTCACGCCCAATTCCACTCCCGCCGCCAACAATCAAAGCGACACGACGGCTCAGTTCCTTCTCGGGCGGCTGCCTACGAATCTTTGCCTCTTCTAGCTTCCAGTACTCAATCCGGAACGCCTCACTCGGCGGCAGCGCCACGTAATTCGCGTGCACCGTAAATTGATCAGCCGAAGCCGCCGGCCCAGCCTGCGGAATCTCCTTGCAATCCACACCCGCGCCCAGCGCTCCCGCACCCTGCATTACACCAATCGCATTGATGTAGAACTCGCCGGTAATCCGCGACTCTGTCTTATTCTTCCCGAAGCTAAACATCCCAACGCCGGGCACCAACACCACGGTAGGGCTGGCGTCGCGCACTGCAGGAGAATCCTTCTCCGCATGCTTCTTGTAGTACTCCGCGTACTCCGCGCGATAAGTTTCTAACGAAGTCTCAATCAGCTCCTTCAACTCCACCGGATCACCCGCTGGATTCCACTTAATAAACAACGGTCGAATCTTCGTCCGAATAAAGTGATCCGGGCAACTCGTCCCCAGATGTGCCAGCTTCTCTGCCTGCGCCGAGTTCACAAACTCCAGCACCTGCGGCAGATCGCTGAAACTTCCAATCCAGCGCTGCCTCCGTGACACAACCCCACGCAGATACGGCATCACCTGCAGCGCAATCGCCGCGCGATCCTCACGACTCTTTACCTGCCCGCCACCAAAGTGCTTATGCCCTGCCGCCGATCCATGCCGCTCAATAAACTGACCCAACTGATCGATGATCGTAATCGTATTCAGGTAGCTCTCACGCTGCGTATCCCCCCACGTAAACAGGCCATGTCCGCCGAGCACCACGCCATCACAGCCCGGCGTCTCCTCAACGATTTTCTTCAACATCATGCCCAGCTCAAACCCAGGCCTCTGCCACGGCAGCCACGCCAGTTTGTGCCCAAACTCCTTATTGAACTCCTCCATCTTGATCTTCCCGTTCGCCGAGGCCGCCAGCGCGATCCCCCAGTCTGGGTGCAGATGGTCCACATGCGCAAACGGCAGAAAACCATGCAGCGGCGTATCAATTGAAGCGGCCACAGGATTATTCCCGAACGTGCACAGTGGATACATCTCCACCATCTCGTCTTCGAGATCCACCCCGCGATACGCCTTCTCCAGCGCCAGCAGCTTCTCCATGTAGAGCGTCGCAAACCCAGCCCGCTTGATACTCCCGAGATCGCCGCCACTCCCCTTCACCCAGAGGATCTGCTTCGTCTTTCCGTCCAGCGGATCGACCTGTTCCAGCTTCGAGCTGGTATTCCCCCCACCAAAGTTCGTAATCCGCAGATCCGAGCCCAACAGGTTTGACCTGTATCTCAGCAGCTCCGGTGCATCCAGCTTTGCCGCTACCGCATCATCCCAACGATCTTCCAGAAACTGCAAACCGCCCTGTACCGTCATGTGTCAACCTCTGTCGTCTCGGCCAAATTCAGGCCCCGACTATCATTCCACACACAACACCAATACGGCAACTATTTCCAATGAGAAAATCACACTGGAATATCGCCAAGCGACGCCCGCGTCACCATCTTGTGCGCCACATAGTTGTAAGGAGGCACCGTCTGGCCTCTCAGCAGTGACAGCCCAAGATGAATCAAACTCGGCCCATACGAGCTCGCCTCATGCGAAACCGACCCGATCAGCGGCGACTTATCTCTGCGCATCTCCAGCATCGCCTCGGCAATACAGTCCTGCCCAACGATTGCCACATGCTTCTCCCGCTTCTGCTCCCGCACAGCATCTACCGCACCCAGCGCACTTGAGTCCGTAGCTGCCGCAATCAGGATGTGCTTGTCCTTCGGATGCCTTTGCAGAAAATCCGAGATCAGCTTCTTACTCCGTTCGCGCATCCCCCGCCCGTCTATCCGCACAAAAACCTCGACCGGCAGCTCTGGATGGCCGCTCCTCACTCCTTCAAAAGCCCCGGTAATCCGGCTCTGCACCAACTGCCCCGCCTCTGCCAGGTCCAACCCGATCACCCAATCGACCTTGCCCTCCCAGCTCGTTATTGCATGCGCCCCAAGCGTCTCGCCAGCCTCAATCCCTACCCGATAGTTATCCACCCCAAAATAAGTCGCATGCGGATGCGGAATATCGATCGCGATCAGCGGTATCTTCGCACCGGCAATCTTGTCGCCGATCATCGGCGCAACCTCCTGCTCCACCTGAAACTCGATCACCAGATCAACCTTGCTCGAAACAAACTCCTCCGCATTCTTCAACGCAGTCGCCGAGTCATAACGATTATCCAGAATCAGCAGATCGACCCCAACCGACGCCGCCGCGTTCTTTAGGCTCTCAGTCACCTCAACAGAAAACGGCATATCCGCGCTCTGACCACCAAAGCCGAACCGCAGCTTCTTCGGCCGCGTCACCTGCCGGTACATTCCATCAGGAGACTGCGAGAGATATCCGCGATGAACGAACATCTTCAGTACCCGATACACGGTCGTCTTCGAGATCCGCGTCTGCCGGTGAATCGATTCCAGCGTCATCGGCTGGTTATCCGCCTGCAGCAGTTCCAGAATGTCCAGCGCCTTCGACAGCACAGGAATCAGATAAAGCCGTTTCGAAGTCTTTCGTGCCACCATAGTCTCCCGCTGAGGAGCAACCACTCAGCCGATCCATTATGCTGCACCTGCGCAAGTTTCGCTAATGGAATCCACCACCCTCTAATTCATAATCACTGGCAGGCATCGTTTCCACAAGTGGTTATCCTGAACGGGAGGCCAAACGGTTGTGTGAGGAGGGACACCGATCTCATCCAATCACGCGTAGGTCGATACACTGCGAGCATTGCTGCCAGCCCGCTCCCGCGTAATCTTCTCGACATATCCGCTCTCGGCCAGCGCCTTCAGAGGCTCTACCGGCAATCCACGCGCCGCCCGCCACTCCTTCACAATCGGCCGCACATCCTGCCAGAATGCCCCACGGAAGCACTCTTCCGCTTCCACCAGCCGGCACTCCTGCTGCAACCCGGCAAGCATCGTTCGATCAACCAGCGCTGCCTTCGCATACAGCTCCTGTGCCGTGATCACGGTCTGCACCATCGCCTCTACCTTACCCTTCAGATTATGGCTCTGGTCGATCATGAAAGCTAAATCTTCACGCTCGGTCTCCTCCGCGCTCAAAATCTCATGGAAGATCCTAAACACCTGGTAAGGATCAATCGAACCCAACGTCAGATCGTCATCTGCGTACTTCCGGTCGTTGAAGTGAAACCCGCCTAACTCCTTCACGTGCAGAAGCCACGTCACAATCTGCTCTATATTCGTTCCCAACGCGTGGTGCCCCGTATCCACCAGCACCTTTGCCTTTGGTCCGCATCGTCGCGCCAGCTCCAGCGCCATTCCCCAGTCCGCAATATCCGTGTGATAAAAAGCCGGCTCAAACGGCTTGTACTCTACCAGCATCCTCTGCCCCTCACCCAGGGCAGCATGAGTCGCGCCTAACACCTCTTCCATCCATCCAATTCGCTTGCGAATGCTCTGCGTCCCCGGATAGTTCGATCCATCCGCAATCCACATCGACACATCCTTCGAACCCAGCTCCCGCCCAATCTCCACCGAATCCAACAGATGCTTCAGCGCCATCCCACGTATCTCTGCGCTGGGATTCGCAATCGACCCATACTTGTACTCCGGGCTCTGGAAAACGTTTGGATTGATCGAGCCGGACTTCATCCCATATTTCTTTTCCAGCCTCTGAATCATAGGCACATCCGCCTTCCCGTTCGGCAGATCCCACAAAACATGCAGCGCCACCGTAGGGCTGGCTCCGGTCAAAGCGTTCACCTGGGCCGCATCGCTGAACTTCTCTTCAATCGTCGTTGCAGCTCCGGCCTGCACAAACTTCCCAAACCGTGTCCCCGTATTCGCGAATCCCCACGATGGAACCTCAATCCGAAAACCATCCAGCGCTCTGAACACCCTCTGTGCAACCTGCTCCGCCACCCCTGCACCGTTGTTCCCCATCATTCAGTCCCTCGCAAATCCGATAAATTACAAAGTAGAAATATACTCTCTATTGAAACACGAGCAGACTGCGCCTTTTCACTGCATTTTGTCAAAAGATTTTTTTCGAGCTTCAAACAATCAGGATCACATCCAAAAACCGCGGTCCATGCACCCCCTTGATTCGGGTCATCTCAATATCAGCAGTCGCCGAAGGCCCGGAAACAAACGTTGTCGCCAGCGCTGCTGTCTCTTGCAGCCGCGCCATCGCCTCTGGCACCGTCTCCACCACATCCTTCGTGTCCACCACGCAGAGGTGATAATCCGGCACCAGCGTCGTAGCCCGCCTTCCCTGCCCTGCGACATTTTGCAGCACGACAGTTCCCGTCTCCGCAATCGCCAGCGTCGCCCCCGTCATCACGCCATCGACGCCATCAAGCTCAGCCGCAGATAACTCCTCATCGGCAACAAACTCCACTCCAGACTCCCCCGATGAGGCTGGCAACCACGCAACCGGCAAACCCACCGGCATCACTATCCGCCGCACTCCACGCTCAGCCAACAGCTCATCCACACTCTGCACTACGCTGTCACTCGAAACACGAACCACCCGCGCGTCATAGTCCCTCAAACGCTCCTCAAGCAACTGCAACACCTCTGAGCGTTCGCGCCTTCCGCTCCGCCTGTACTCCCTCGCAATCCCCTCCCACCCAACCTGCGCTGCAACACTATCCGACGCTCCGCCTATACCAGCCCTGATCCGCCGAAGCACCTCAGCTCTCGCCGAATTTGTAACCGCATCAGTTGCCATTCGCACTCCGCCTCTCCCACCAGTCCCGAAACGTCTCCTTCGGCATCTCCTGCAGATCCCTCACCTGCGTCCATCCGCCCAGCATCCCCGGCAACCAGCCGATCCAACCCTCACCCCGCTTGTCCTTACGTACCAGGGGGCTCTCAGCAACACGCCCCAACCGCTGCGCCGCCCTGAACCGCCGCTCGCTCCGGAAGATCATCGCCATCGCCTTCATGGCTCCAGCCTCAACATCGAAAAACCCTGCAACCCCAGCCGTATTCTGCTTCACCACCTTGTTACGCAGATGAATCAGCACCTCGGGAATATTGATCTTCACCGGACACACTTCATAACAAGCCCCGCACAGCGAAGAAGCGTAAGGCAGCGACTGCGCATGCTGCATCTCCTGCAACTGCGGCGTCAGAATCGCTCCAATCGGCCCCGCATACACGCTCCCATACGCATGCCCACCCGTTTGCCGATACACCGGACAAGCATTCTGGCAAGCCGCGCAACGAATACAGTTCAACGTCTGCCGCGACTCTTCATCCGCCAGAATCTCCGTCCGCGCATTGTCCATCAACACCATATGAAACACCCGGGGACCGTCTCCTAAACGAGCCCCGTCAGTAGCATCCACCCCAGTCCACACCGAGTTGTAAGGATTCATCCGCTCACCCGTCGCCGAACGCGGCAGCAACTGCAGCATCACCTCCAGGTCCTGAAACCGCGGCAACACCTTGTCAATCCCCGCAATCGTAATCAGCGTCTCTGGTAGTGTCAGGCACATTCTTCCGTTGCCTTCACTCTCCACCACGCAGACCCCGCCCGTCTCTGCGATCAAAAAATTAGCGCCGCTTACACCCGTCTTCACGCGCAAAAACTTCTCCCGCAAAAACATCCGCGCCGCGTCTGCCAGATCTTCCGGCTTCTCCCCAAGCTCTGGCAGATTCATCTCGCGCCGAAAGATCTCCCGAATCTGCTGCCTGTTCTTATGCAGCGCCGGCACCACAATATGCGAAGGACGATCCTCCCCCAACTGAATAATCAACTCCGCAAGGTCCGTCTCAAACGGATGAATCCCCGCTGCCTCTAACGCAGAGTTCAGTTGAATCTCCTCCGTCGTCATCGACTTGATCTTGATCACCTCATCGGACCCAGACAACTTCACCAGCCCGACAATAATCTTCCGAGCCTCCTCCGCATCGCGAGCCCAGTGCACCACGCCACCAGCCCGCGTACAGTTCGTCTCAAACTGCTCAAGATAAAAATCCAGATACTCCATCGTGTGCTGACGAATCTGCTTGCCTGCTTCACGCAGCTGCTGCCAATCCGGCATCTCTGCCACAACCCGTGCCCGCTTCCCCTGGATCACATCCGTTGCATGCCGCACATTCTTCCGCAGCTGCGTATCTCCCAGCATCACCTTCGCCGCCATCGGAAAAGTCGGCGCAGTCTTCGGATCCAACCCCATTCCACTCACCGTGTACCTTCAATCAAGCATAGATACGGATGCCCCATATCTCGATTTTGAGATGTGGGCATCGTGCCGAGCGCGACCGCTCCCGCCCAACTCCGTCGCAGCCTCATCACTCCAATCACCGCCCCACCCCCTCATCCCCAGCCAGAATCTCCGCCAAATGCACCGTCTTCACACCCGTCTCCTGTCGATGCAAAGCCCCCTGAATATGCATCAGGCAGGAGTTGTCACAAGCCGTACAAGCCTCAGCCTTCGTATTCAAAACCGCCGTTACTTTATCCCCCAGCATCGCGCTCGAAACATCGGCATTCTTCACCGCGAAGGTTCCACCAAATCCGCAACACTCCTCCAGCCCTTTCAACTCGACCAGATCAATCCCTCGCACAGCTTTCAAAAGCCGCATCGGACCATCCCCGAGCAGAAGATTCCTCAACCCATGACAACTAGCGTGATAAGTCACCCGATGCGGATAATAAGCCCCAACATCCTCCAGCCCCAGCCGCTTCGTCAGAAACTCCGAAAACTCAAACACCTTCGGCAGCAACACATCAACCTCAGCAACCAGCCTCTCATCCTTCAACGCCAAAGCCATCTTCGGATAATGATCCCGCATCATCGCCACACACGAAGACGAAGGCACCACAACTGCCTCGGCCCCGCGAAACTGTTCAACAAATCGCGAAAGCAGAGGCATCGCTTCAGCCTGATAGCCAGTGTTGTAATGCATCTGACCGCAACACGTCTGTCCCGCAGGAAACTCCACCGTATGCCCCAGGCGTTCCAACACCCGCACCACGGCCTTACCCGTCTCAGGAAACAGTGTGTCGTTGTAGCAGGTAATGAAAAGTGAAACTCGCAGACTAACCTCCAGCGAAGCCGCAATCCAGAAACAAAATTCAATAGAGAGTATATTTCCCCAACGCAACTCGCGTCAGGTACGATAGTACCCGCTCAACAGAACCATCACCATTCTTTATCAGACACGAGGCTAAGTGGGACCGAATCCTTTCATCGGCGTCATCTATCACTGGATCGGCGGATTCGCCTCCGCCACAAACTTCATCCCCTTCCGCGGCATCAAGCGCTGGTCATGGGAGATCTACTGGCTCATCCAGGGCTTCGCCGCGTGGATAGTCGCGCCGCTTGTCCTCGCCGGACTCCTCGTTCCAAACCTCTTCGGCATCCTCCACGCCGCGCCAGCCTCCAGCATCCACTACGCACTCTTCTGGGGAATCCTTTGGGGAGTCGGAGGCCTTACCTTCGGCCTTGCCATCCGTTACCTCGGCATCGCCCTCGGATACGCGATCGCATTAGGCCTATGCACCGCCTTCGGCACCCTCATTCCCCCAATCTACGACGGCTCGATCCACGTCATCATGCACGAAACCTCCGGCCAGATCATCCTCGCCGGTGTCCTCGTCTGCCTCATCGCCGTAGCTGTCAACGGAGCTGCGGGGCTATCCAAAGAGCGTGAAGTCACCCCCGAAGAAAAAGCCGAAGCGGGCGAAACCGACTACAACTTCGGCAAAGGTCTCGCCGTCGCCATCTTCGCCGGCATTATGAGCTCCTTCTTCGCCTTCGGCCTCAAAGCCGGCGCACCCATCGGAGCCCTCGCCAAAACAGAACTCTTGGCCCACAACAAGCTCGATCTCTTTCAAAATCTACCTATCCTGATCGTCGTTCTCTGGGGAGGCTTTCTCACCAACTTCATCTGGTCAGCGATCCTCATCCTCAAAAACGGCTCCATCAAACAGTTCACAGGAGAACCTGGCCTCAACCCCATGCGCGCCTCC
>Ga0302233_10002838_pt1 | contig 10573 bp, 7 predicted proteins | sample II_Palsa_N3_1_FD_193516 | JGI IMG/M metagenome (GOLD analysis project Ga0302233, IMG submission 193516) | Peat permafrost microbial communities from Stordalen Mire near Abisko, Sweden - II_Palsa_N3_1 | ecosystem: Environmental > Terrestrial > Soil > Palsa > Peat permafrost | place: Sweden...
GATTGTCAATTTACCGTCGATGCGATTTCAACTTCCCGCAGTATCGAACTCAAGCAGCTGATTGCTCAACCGGTGACGCTGTGGATACAGCAGTCGGATCAATCGTATTTGCCGCACCATGGATATGCTCATTTCGCCTCACGCTTGGGCTCGGATGGCGATTTAATCCACTACCAGATTGGCTTTGCCTCCTGGCTGAATTTCCTGCACTTTAGAAGCGATGCGCGGATCTGGCAGGATAAGTCGGCCGATTTGATCTTGACCGATGTGTTCAACATGCATCCCCAAGCGCAAGGTGCGTTCCGCTTCGATCTACGTCTGACCTCCCGCCAGCCTTTGCAGTCACGCTCGTATTGCGTTCAATACGAAGACGATTGGCATTTCTGCATGCGGCTGATGGAAGAGGAAGGCTTGTATTGTTATATCGAGCAAGCCGCCGACGGTAAATCTCATACGGTGGTGATCACCGATACGCTTGATGCTTTCCCCGCATTGTCGCCGCAGACGATTGAGTTCTATCGTGCCTGGACGGGCAGCGAAACTTCCGCACTCACGCACTGGTCCAGTGAGCGGACCTTGCAAAGCACGAAGCTCACCACGCGCACCTTCGACTATAAGGCACCAGGTGGGTCAGCCAGTCTACCTAACGGCACTTCAACGCCGACCTTGCCGAACCAGGGCAATCTACCGTCGCAAACCGAGGTATATGAATACACGGGTTCATATACATTCGGACAGCAGTCCGGTAGCGCTAATAATTTAGCCAAGATCCGAATGGAAGAGTGGGAATCGCGTTCTAAGCGATTCTTTGGCTCGGGCGGCGTGCGTAACCTCGATGCAGGCCGCTGGTTTGAATTGACGGACTGCCCGGCGCATGAGGGCGACAGTCAACAGAATCGGCAATTCGGCATTATCGAAACTCAGTGGTTTATCGAGAACAATCTGCCGGTGTCGGATACGGCACATTTCCCGCAGAGCTTGAAGGCACAGTTGGCTGAAGTGAAGGCACAACAGGAAGGCGATACGGGCGGCGTGTCCGTGCTCCACGCTGACGGCAGTGCCGGATTCTTCCTGGCCCAGATCGAAGTACAGCGTAAAGCGATTCCGTTTCATAGCCCTTTCGAGCACAGTAAGAAGAAGATGTCGATGCAGACGGCCACGGTGGTTGGCCCGGCAAATCAAGAGGTCTACACCGATAGTTTGAATCGGATCAAAGTCAGGATGCATTGGGACCGGCTCAACCCCGGCAATGAAAATGCTTCGTGTTGGGTGCGCGTAGCCTATTCGAATGCGGGCAATGGCTATGGCGGCGTCCATGTGCCAAGAATCGGTGAGGAAGTCATAGTTTCATTCCTCGATAGCGATAGTGATCGGCCTTTGGTTACGTCAAGAGTCTATAACGGAGCCAAGCAACCGCATTGGCATTCCAATGGTTTGTTGTCGGGCTACAAATCCAAAGAACACCAGGGCGATGGGTTTAATCAGTTGGTTATGGATGACTCCACTGGACAGAACCGCACACAGCTTTATAGCTCCAGCACTAACGCTCATTTGCACTTGGGCTATCTGATCGATCAGACCGGCAATACGCGCGGCAGCTATTTGGGTAGCGGTTTCGATCTAAAATCGGAGGCTTATGGCGCGCTGCGTGCAGGTCAAGGCTTGTACGTCTCGACGCACCCGGCGGCCAGTCAGCCGCTCGATGCACGTGCCGCATCAAGCCAGTTAGTGAGTTCCGAAAGCGTTCTTGAAGCCATGTCGGAGGCCAGCGAAACACATCAGGCGGAAAGCCTGAAGAATGGCTATGACGCACTTAAAAGTTTTACCGATTCAACCCAGAGCAGTGTCGCCGGCCCAGCGTCCGGCGGCATGACAGCGGGTGGCGGCACCGGCAATACGAATGCATTTAAAGACCCGATCATGCTATTCGCCAGCCCGGCCGGTATCGCGCTCTCGACGCAGCAATCGACACAGCTTTATGCGGATCAACAGATCAATGTGGTCAGTGGGCAGAGTACGCATATCGCGGCAGGTAAATCACTGATCGCGAGCATTAAAGAGAAGCTCAACCTGTTCGTGCAAAACGCCGGCATGAAACTGTTCGCGGCGAAAGGCAAAATCGAAATTCAAGCTCATGCAGACAATATCGAACTCACAGCACAAAATATGCTCAAACTGCTGTCAGCAACAGACAGCATTCAAATGATTGCCAAACAAGAAATTTTACTCACTTCAGGCGGCGGCTACATTCGGATAGCAAGCGGCAACATTGAAATTCATGCCTCGGGCTTGGCGGATTTCAAAGGCACTCAGCACACCCTCAATGGGCCGGCACGTATCGATGAAGCATTCCCCGTTTGGACCGGCACTGCAAAAGATAGCCGGACCAAGAATTTCTCCGGTTAGGCCACGCTCACGCCATCGATAGATAAATTGCACTACTGTATTTGATCCGTCTTATAGGAATTCGTGTGGCTCACCAAGCAGATAGTCCCCCTGGCCAACCCGGCGCTACTTTCAGCACCATCAAGAATTGGGCTTATCCTTTTCCGGCAAGAGACTCACGCCAGCCAATGACAGCGCTGAGTTTCCTGGCTGCGCTAGCCTCGGCTGAAGATGGCTTCTACCCGCTGGGCGTCAATGGTGTATGGCATGGCGGCATCCACTTTGGGGATGGCACGGGCAGCACGCTCGCGCAAGAAGGCGGTATACGCTGCATCGCGGACGGCGAAGTCGTCGCCTATCGCATCGATTCAAAGTATCCGCAACTGACCTATCCGGATGGACGCAAAGCGCTCTATTCCAGCGGCTTTACCCTGGTGCGACACCATCTTGTTTTGCCACCGGTACCGACAGCAAGCGCGGCTCCATCGAGCCAGAGTGCAGCGCGACATCCGACATTGCCCTCAAGCGCACCTGATCCGGCTGACATACTGACGTTCTTCGCGCTCTACATGCATGTGCTCGATTGGGCTGGCTATCAAGCGGATAGCGCATCCAATGCAGCGGTCAAAAAAAGCCTGCCCGCTTATTACAAGGGCAAGACGATTTATCAGGTCGGCAGCCGAGCCAACGACGCTCAAAAAGCCGTAACCGACCCGGCAAACACCGAGCAAGAGACAGACGATACGCCGCCCGTTATCGGCATTCATATCCGCGATGCGGCCGGCGGTCATACCAAACTAGGGATTCTGCCGCAGGGTTCGCGCATGACCATCGGCGAGACTCACGGCAAGTGGGGCAAAATCGCGAGTATCGAGTCCGGCGCGCCGGTCGCTCTCCAAACCGGAGACACCGTCAGTCCTCAAGCCGCCAAAGGCTGGGTCTACCTGAAACAGCTGGACCGGACGGGCGAGCCGGACCCGCTCGACGCTATCGTCGTGCTGGACCCGCCGCATGCTGTCCAGGCGGGCGACATCATCGGCTACCTAGGCGAATACCAACGCGCGGGCGACACGACAAGCTTGCCGCCTCAATCCATGCGCCCGCTCCTGCATCTTGAAACCTTTAGCGGCGACGACCTGCCTAGCTTCCTGGCAAGAAGTCGAGCGCGTGCCGAGCAACTTCCGGCCGATCAACGCACACTACTGGTGATTGCTGAAGGCGCGACGCTGGTTCAGCCAAGCGCCGCCGACCAAACACTCGCCTACGGTACACCGGTTCAACTTACCCCGGATTCACCGCCCGGCGGCTTGTGGGTTAAGGTCCAGCCAATGCAAGCAGGCATCGGGAACCCGTCCGCGTCTCAACCGGCAGGACAGCCCGTCTGGATCAGCAATGCCGACTTCGTCACCACCAACCGAGGTGCCGCATGGTCGGCCTTCCCGCTCAAGCTTCAGGGCGCAGCAGGCCCGGAGGCAGCTTATATCCGTGTCGTTCCCATCGACGAACTACGTTCAATCGCCAAGGACGATGCGGGCAATACCTGGTATCAAGTCCCGGTGGGCATCGATGGCGCGGGCTCAGGACTCGGGTGGGCTTGCGATAAAAACCACCCACTCGTAAAACTGGACAGCCCCTGGGCATGGCCCGGCTTCGAACCTGTCGAACTGGACGCATCGTTGACGGACCTGTTCAAGCGCACCGTGCATCTATCCGACGGCAGTTGGGGCGACGAAATCGCCTCGTTCAAGCAAACCTTTGAGCTGCTGCGCAACGCACCGCTACTCAAGAAACTCGAAGACGCCATCGACCGCCAAGGCCTAAAAGATGGCAAGATCACCTCCACCGAATTGAAAAGCGCGTTGCGCCTGCCCTGGCTAGCCGACCTGATCCAGCGCTTAGTGGTTCGTTATGAAAGCGAATGGGGCGGCGAGATGAGCAAATGGGATGCGCTGACGCCGCTGATGCATGACGGCGCGCCGTTCTGGAAAACCGAGATGGAAAGGATTGAGAAGCTGAGATTCTGGGAGCAGGTTGCTGCGGTTCGAGGGTTTCCGGCATTGCCTAAGGTTTATCATTGGCATCCGGTGGGGTTGGTGGGGAATTTTGTGGGTAAGAAATGTTCATGCATCGATATCGAACGATTTGTCGCGGATTATCGTGTCGCACACCAGCACGAATTCGGCTGGTTTGGATCGAGCGGAGAACACCAAAATTTACCGGCTGGCCTTGATGCGACGTCCGAGAAAAATCTACGTGGCCTACTAACGGAAATCAACAATCAATTCCATGAGTTCTTTGGCGAGTGCCGCGTGGAATATATCGCTTATATGCTCGCTACTGTGCGTATTGAATCGTACGATTTCCACCATGGCATATTCTTCGGTCCAACCGAAGAAGGCATATCTTACGAAAAAGCGGAGCGAGATTACGGATGTGGCCCAACAGCGATTAATCCCGGTCGAGCAATCCAGAACCACAACACGCAAATTGGCGATGGCTATCGCTACAGAGGACGCGGGCTTGTTCAGTTAACATGGAAGATCGCCTACGAAAACTTCGCAGTACCGACAAGGTCACCGCTAGCCGAAACACCAGAGCTCGCTCTCCAATTGGATATTGCTGTCAAAATTATGCTTCTCGGTATGCGTGACGGCCTATTTCGCAACGGACATACTTTGGCCCGTTATCTTGGCTCTAACGTAACAAAAGATTATTTTCATGCCCGATACATCATCAATGGTGACAATCTACCCGGCCATCCCGATAAGGCTGAGCAATTTGAATTTTATGCAGAACAATTCGAAAAACTACTGATCAGGACGTCTCGATGATTGAAGCAATTTTCCTCGCATCAGCGATAACGGCTGTCAGACCCAATAGCTCCACCGATTTTTACACGGCAATTTCATGTGCTGCAGACTCAACAGGGCGCGCGTCGTCAAAAAATTGCTTGCTGACCCTTACTAATGATGGATTCGTCAAAGATACCAACAGCGGTAAAAAGTTTTTTGATGAACCGGTCGACAACTCAACGATGCAGTCGACAGCGCTATACCGAATTGGCAAAAACTATCTCCTGACAACCGATAGTTATTCGTCGTCGAAGAATTCGCAATGGCTCATCATGTCCTACGATGGCAGATTGGTCACTGCATCGCAATTAATAAGCGTGGAACGAGATATCCAACCTCATAGTGCGAAATGGGTGGGTTGGGAATGCCGCACCTCTGAACCAAAGCCGCTGACCGCAGCTTCACCACCACTCGCCAGTGCGGCGTCCGCATTGTGTGGCACAGATATGAAAGAAATTAACAATAATGCAACTCCGCATGATTTCTCCGAGAAAGACGCCTTCGTAAAGAAACTTAATGGTTTGAGGTTAACGATGAATGTATATGGCGATCCGACATATCACAGTTCATCGTACCTTTTTTATGGTAGCGATGTGCCTGATTTCACAAGGATGCTCTGCTTTTCAAATTGTGCGACGGGAAAAAATGAAACTAGATTCATTGGTGACATCGGTTCTGGAAACTGGATCGACATGACGCTAACCGGTCAAGCGGATAGTCTCAGCGGCGTCTATTATTACTTGAAATATCGAAACCCTATCTTCGTATCAGGATCGCTCAATGAAGAAGGCATGATGCTATTGAACGAATATGGAAGTAAAAAAGACATCTCCGATGCGGTTTTTACCGGGAGTGGAACACCGGATGCGTTGAAGGGTCTGTGGAAATCAAGCACAGGAAAAACATTCCCATTCATTTTACTACGAAGCGGTTTCTGATATTAATTCGTTACCCCATGCATCGGCAGGCGTTGTTGCATAAATCGAATTTGAAAGGAAAGGGGCCACAGTGATGATGAATTCAGGCGATGCGAACGAACCGCGGGCAGAATTTCGAGCTGCCACGCACAGCTACTCATGAAAATGGCAGGCATCATAGATAGCCAAAACTTGAAAGATGACAAGGTCGCCTCCGCCGAATTGAAAGGCATGTTGCGCCTGCACCGGCGAGCCAACCTGATACACGAACTGAATCGTCGATTGCAAAACTTCAAGCGTAAGTCCCGACTCAGGCTCTCTCATTTTCCCCAACTCGTCAGGAAGCAAATCCCAATACAACCTAAAATCTGATCAATCACTCCAAGTCCTATTTTTAGTCTGCTTTTTTCATAAAAAATAATCTCATAAAAATAAAGCATTACCGTACCTCCATATCTCAATCGATATGGAGGTAAGCGACATGATGTCCGAGAGCGAAATATTCGATTTGGTCACGTTTTTACCACATGCCAGCTTCAAAGATGCGGCTACAGGCCGGTACATTTTGGTCAGCGAAGGTCTTGCAAAGCGTTGTCGCTTGGAATCGCCCGCACAGATGGAAGGCTTGACGGTCGATGATCTCAGCTTCGCAAAAGCACCCTGCGGCAGAGAGTTCGAAGAAGACATTAGAAAAATGGATTACTTGGTGCTGGAGAAGAAGCTTGGCATCAAGATGACCCATGCCGGGATGCGATTCGCTGACGGCAAATTGATTTACCAGACGATATCAAAGCTACCCATAGTCGGAGAGCGCAAGCTACTTGGAATCATCACGTTTGGGCATGATCTGACGGAAACTTTGCGTCACCAGACACTTTATTTTCTGTACAAAAAAATATGCAAGTCGAAAGAGATAGCCATAAGAAAACTGTTGCGGCATCTTGAGATTGATACTTATTTTTTTAGACCTCCTACGGAATCTGAGCTGCTAATTTTACTTGAGCGAGGTACAGGTAGATCGAACAAGGAAATCGCCATCGAACGGCACGTAACCGTCAGAACGGTGGACGCACATATCAACAGTATTCGCGCAAAATTGAAGGGTGACGTATTGCCCAGGGTCATTAACAGTCTACGAAAATGCAGTGACGTATCGCAAACCAGCATGATGTAGTTGAAAAAAAACGCCGCCTTGGGGGTATAAGGTGGCGTCAGGCACAGACAGCGCTCAAAGGCACTTTGCTCTGGACTGATATTCGATTCGACGCGGTATCAGTCCAGGCACAACCATGAATACGTGCTCTCCTTATATCTGTGATTTATGTCATATCTATTCCGTCACAGAATGGCTAACCCATGCCGCGAATTATAGAGAGCGCTGCACGTGTTAAATCGGTGGAAAACTTCAATGCGACGTTGCCCGCGCGGTAATCGCGCCGTGGCAAATGACAACCCATTGCGAGGAGATACTCATTGTCTAATATCGTCAACTCCGCCGGCCGACTGGACCGGCTGCCGATAGCCCGTTTCCATTGGAAAATCTTGGCACTCATCGCCAGCGGTGTTTTTCTAGACGCTTTCGATATGTTTCTGGCAAACGATTCGCTGGCCGCTATGGTAAAGGACGGGTTCGCGAATCTGCACTCCGGTGCGATGTTCATATCCGCGACGTTTCTTGGCATGGTGCTCGGTTCTGCCGTGTCAGGCTATGTGGGCGACAGGTATGGTCGCCGCTACGCCTATCAGATCAATCTGGCGATTTTCGGGCTTGCTTCGATTGCAGCTTGTTTCGCGCCGGATATCCAGTCGTTGATTGTTTTGCGTTTCATCATGGGAATCGGCATGGGTGCAGAAGTGGTAGTTGCGGCGGGTACTCTGACGGAATTCGTGCCTTCAGCCAGTCGCGGCAAATGGATCTCTCTGGCCGCGCTGATCGTCAATTTTGCGTTGGCAACCGCTTCACTTTTAGGCTATTGGGTGATTCCTCGTTTTGGATGGCGCTACATGTTTGCAATTGCAGGCATTGGCGCACTGTGTGTCTGGTTTTTTCGGCATCGCATGCCGGAATCTCCGCGTTGGCTTGAATCGATTGGCCGACTCGAAGAAGCCGAAGCGACAATACGGACAATTGAGCAGGAAGTTGAAACAACGGCGGGCAAACTTCCACCTGTACGGCGTGTCTTCGACATTCACGTTGGCATCACGCCTTTCCGCACCTTGTTTGGTCGAGGCATGCTGAGCCGCACATTGACTGCAGCCATGACTGCGATCGCGATTAATGTCGGACTCTATGGATTTATTGCCTGGTTGCCAACCTTCTTTGTCAAAGAAGGTTTTTCCATCGTACAGTCGTTCGGGTACATGTTGTTCATGTCATTCGGTGCGCCGGTTGGCGGGCTGATTAGCTATTTCATCGCAGACAGAGTTGGGCGTGCAAGGGGCATCGTCTGTGCCGCGCTGCTGAGTATCGTATTGGGTTGGGTGTATGTGACACTACAGAATAATGTGGCAATCGTAATTGCTGGATTCGGCTTGATCACCACGATCTATGTCGTTATGTCACTCGGAATTTTGGGCTATATTCCCGAACTTTTTCCGACCGAAATACGGCTGCGCGGTACCGGGTTTGCCAGTACCAGCGGACGTATTGTCTCGGTCGCCACACCGTATATTACCCTTATGCTATATCAGCATTATGGCGTGACCGGAGTGATTGGATTTGTCAGTGTTACGCTGATCGCGCTGTGTGCCGCCATTATCGGCTTACGGATAGAAACAAGCGGTCAGGTGCTGGAAGATATCGCGCCGGCAATCGAGCAGGTTGCGAGTCATGTAAGCAGTTAGGCGAACGACACGCCCCGCATCCTACAGATATTGCTCAACCACCTGCGCAAGCGTATCGAACGCCGACCCGATGCGTGCGTTCGGGACACAGGCATAGCCGAGCAACAGCCCGGCTCGGGCCACATCCGGGTGACTGTAGTAGCGTGTCAGCGGCCGCGTGACAATGCCTTGTTCCAGCGCCGCTTCGCTAATGCGCTGATCGGGTGTGCCCTCGGGTAGGCTCAGCACCAAGTGCAGGCCGGCCTCGTCGCCCATTACCGGCAGGCTGTCGCCGAAATGCCGGTGGATCGACTCGATCAGCAGCGCGCGCCGTTCGCCGTAGAGCGCACGCATGCGGCGGATATGCGAGGTCAGGTAGCCATCGATAATGAAATCGGTCAGCAGCGCCTGTTGCATCAACTGGCCTTCGCGATACAACTCGGCAATGCCGGTGCGAAAGGTGTCGACCAGCGCTTCGGGCACCACCATATAACCGATGCGTAAACCGGGGAACAGCGTCTTGCCGAAGCTGCCGACGTAAATCACCTGCCCCTCGGTATCGAGCCCTTGCAGCGATGCGATCGGGCGGCTGCCGTAGCGGAACTCGCTATCGTAGTCGTCCTCGATGATCCAGCAACGATGCTTGCTGGCGAATTCGAGCAGCATGCGGCGACGCGCCAAGCTCATCACCATGCCCATCGGATATTGGTGCGACGGCGTGACGAGAATCAGGCGCGGCGCCTGCTGCATGTCCTCGGCGCCGGGATTCAGTCCTTCGGCGTCGATAGGGATCGGTTTGAGTGCCAGGCCCGATGCCTGGAAGACACTGCGCGCGCCCCAATAACAGGGCTCTTCCAGCCATGCGCTATCGCCAAAATCGCTGAGAAGCTTGGTCGCCAGATCAACCGATTGGTGCACGCCGGTAGTGATAATGATTTGGTCCGGTGTGCAGTTGACCGAACGCGCCACCCGCAGGTAATCCGAGAGCGCGCGCCGCAACGGCCGGTAGCCGCTGCCCGGCGCATAAGTCAGCAAGTCATGGTTGGGCTGGCGCCATAGCTTGGCCTGCAGGCGATTCCACACCTTGCTTGGAAACTCCGAGACATCGGGTACGCCCGGCATAAACGCGCCCCATTGCAATTTCGACACGCCGGCATGGTCGATCAGCGTCTGGCCGCGCTGCGACAAATGCTTGAGCGGCGCCGTGTCGCTCGCGGCCGGAGCGCTGCCAGCCCCCAGGAGGCTGGCGGGACGCGTGTCGGCGACATAGGTGCCGCTGCCGGTGGTGGATAGGACATAACCTTCCGCGGCAAGCTGGTCATAGACATGCAGCACCGTATTGCGCGCCACCTTCAGGTCGTTGGCCAGGATGCGCGACGACGGCAGCTTGGCGCCAGGCGGCAGCTGGCCGGTGAGGATGGCTTGTTGGATCAAGCGATTGAGTTGGCGGTAAGCGGGTTCGCCGGCCACTTTGGCCAGCCGCTGCGTCAGCCAGTCGGAAAGTATGAACGAATCCAAAATGGCTCTATCAGGAATAAAGAAATGGTTCCATAGTATAGAGCAGGTTGGTCTATATTCGCATCACGCCATCTGGTT
>Ga0302233_10002842_pt1 | contig 10565 bp, 14 predicted proteins | sample II_Palsa_N3_1_FD_193516 | JGI IMG/M metagenome (GOLD analysis project Ga0302233, IMG submission 193516) | Peat permafrost microbial communities from Stordalen Mire near Abisko, Sweden - II_Palsa_N3_1 | ecosystem: Environmental > Terrestrial > Soil > Palsa > Peat permafrost | place: Sweden...
AAACGTGCCGGTTTTGCTCGTCGCGAGACGAAATACCACAGTGGGCCGGGCCTGGCTAGCCAGTCAGTGCTGTGCTGCCCAGCAACCCTCTCTTCTCTCTCTCTCGCTCTGTCTCCCTCCCGCCTCCTCTCCCTCCTTCCTCCTCTCGTAACTAATGCACATATGCACAAACACAGGGCCACTGTTCCCAACGACACCCGTCGTCGATGAAGGTACAAAAAGAGCGCGCAGCTAGGACGCATACTAACCCCTCCATCGCCCCACCCCTCCATCGCACCCCTCGCACCCCACCGACGATGCGCAGTTTGGCAAGCACCTGATCAAGCAACAGCTGCCCGAATGGGCCTCGCACTACATGAACTACAAGGCGCTGAAGAAGCGGATCAAGACGGCCGAGACGGCCACGGACGCCGCAGAGGTCGCGCTGGCCAAGAAGGAGTTCTTTGCGCACCTGGACAGGGAGCTGGACAAGGTGAACGAACGAGGCGTTTGCGAGTACTGAACCGCCCCACCACCCACCCACAGGTCAACACGTTCTACGTCGGCAAAGAGGCTGACCTGCGGTCCCGTGTCCAGTTCCTTCTGGTACCACCTGGGAACGATGGGCGCCTTTTCGTAACACGCCTTTCTAAAACAGGAGAAGAAGGGCATCGCCTTTAGTGGCAACCCGAGGCACAACGCCGAGTCGCTGCAGACGTTCTTCGAGGCCTTTTCGTACTTTGAACACGAGCTGATCAAGCTGCAGGTAATGCTATCGACGGACGGGGCAGTCACCCTTATAATAAAAAAACGTGTCTGCTTTAGAATTTTGTCGAGATGAACGCCACCGGCTTCCGAAAGATCCTCAAAAAGTTTGACAGGAGAGCCAAGGCCACGACCAAGGAGATCTACCTGACCAGCCACGTGGATGTGCAGCCGTGTTTCAACCGCGACATCCTGGCCGAGCTGGCCGACGTCGCATCCGTCAACCTGAGCGAGATCAACCACTACATCCGGGACGCAACAGAGGAGAAGCTGCTGTTTGAAAAGTTTATGCACAACGCCGACTTTCTCGAGGCAGACCTGCTCAAGGCCGTCACCGTCGACGACACGACGGCCGTGTCGGAGATCGCGAGCAAGCTCAGGGCGCTCGACGTCTCCAACACGTCGGACTGGCTCAATCGTGCGCTCCGACGCGCCTGCCTAGCAGGAAGGACCAGTGCTGCCGAGCACCTCCTCGTAAAACAGAAGGGATACATAATCATTTAAACAACCTATTTTTTTTCCCCCTAGTCCCTCGGTGCAAACCCGTCACTCATCAACGAGATCTCTGGTCGCAGCTGCTTGCACGAGGCCGCACGCAACGGTCACATTGGCATCGTCAAGCTACTCGTCGCAACAAACAAGATCGACGTCAACATCACCGACATCCAGGGACGACGTGCCCTCCATTTCGCCGTCATGGGCAATTTCATCGAGGTGGTGCAGTTCCTCATTAGCCAGCACGCCATCATCAACGGGATGGACCAGGACGCGTCGTCACCCCTCGTCTGCGCCATTATCAACCGGTACGAGGAGTGCGCTCGCATCCTCATCGAGCACTCGCCCGCAAGCGAGGTCCTTGTGGACGCCATCGGACGCAGCCACCTCGCCCTCGCCTGCCAGTCGGGTAACCCGGCCATCGTCCAAATGCTCATCGAACGCGGCGGCAACATTGCCGACGTCAACACAGAGGGTCTCACTCTCCTCCACATCAGCTGCAGCGGTGGCCAGTACGTCCCCCCTATGACCACAAGGTCCTTAGGAGAGTAACTTTTTTTTTCTATGCAGCACCGACTGCGTAAAGATCCTGACGGCGCGAGGAGCCGACATCCACGCCGTGGAAAAGGACAGCCAGTGGACGCCGTTGTTTTTCTGCGCGTCCGAGGGCCACAGCGACTGCGTCCGCGTACTCCTCGACGCCGGCGCCAATGTTGCAGCGCAGGACGAGTCTGGTTGGACCGCGTGGCAGTACGCCATCTACGCAGGACACATGGAGACCGCTGCCCTGCTCAAGGCTGCTGCATCGGACGCTATTGAGACCACGACCGTCTCGTCCGCCTCTTCTGCTGCCGCCCCCCCTGCTGCCGCTGCTGCTGCGTCCGCAACGACTGCAGCAACCACGGTCCCCGCAACCGCAGTGGACGATGACGATATGCCGCCGCTGGACCTGGACGGCATCCCTTCGCTCTCGCTCCCGCCGCCCATCATCCCCGTCAAGATCTACGGACACAGCTTTTTGGAGAACAAGGTCCAGGTGCAGCTCAAGCTGGGCAATCCCAGTGCGTCCAGCGGGCACGTTGTCCCTCTCTCCCTCACGTGTGTTTTCTTTTATCTTTTCTGTTATTTTCTTTAATTTATTTTTTTTCAGTGGGGCGCACCACTCGTCATCAATCAAAATCAACATCTCGGCCAAGCCCGACCTGGGGATCCCGCACACGGTCACGCTGCCCCTCGAGGACGACCAGGAGACGTTCTCGTTTGTCGCAAACTCGCTCGAGTCAATAACACTCCAGTTTGACATCATGCCCATGTTTGGCAGCAAGGTCATCGGCCGTGCCATTGGTATGAGCACTCAACCTTTTTTTTTCCCTTTCTTTTCCTTATTAAACGCAATGGGCATGATCAGCGCTGCCATCCGCGTTCAAATCGTCGGTTTCAAAGGGGACGGTTCGTCTGCCAGTGCTCGACAACTACCTCGACCTGATTGGCGAGCTTGCGTTCGAGTACATTGTTATCAAGCCGCTGGAGCAAGCCACCCTCTCCGCTGTCGGCGGCAAGGTCAAGACCTACTGGAAGACAACCACCGTACGCCAATCGCCCCGTTTATGTTTGTCCTAAACTGTTCTCCCTACACACCAGGTTCTCTCACCGAAACCACCAACACAACTGCCGCTCAAGCGAGATCTCTCTGCTGTGCCGTCGATGGTGACGGGCTCCTCCCTCGTGAACGACTACATCTTGCTGAATGTGGTCACGACAAGAGACAACGTGCCAGTGATCCTGCCGTCGTGGACCCTCGAAAACTCGCCGTTTGACCTGGCTGTGAACGACCTCACGCTTGCGCAGCTCCAGGGTATCCTCTCGCGCGACAACAAGCGGAAAGCGCCCCCAGAATCAGAGGAGGCTGCTGCCGAGGCTGCCAAGTCATCGAGCCTCGTGACCCTCGAACAAGCCCTGACCACGATCGATCCCAACGTGGGCATCTGTCTCGAGCTAACCTACCCCTCGGACGCCGAAATCTTCCAGATGCGCACGGGAAGCCTGCCCGACCCCAATCTTCTCGTGGACACGATCCTCATGACGATCTTTGCTACCACAGGGACGCTGGAATCGAGGTCGCTCATGTTCTGCTCGGCCAACCCGCAGCTGTGCCTCATCACCAACCTCAAGCAGCCCAACTTCCCCGTCATGTTCCGCACGTTTGCCGGCCTGCACAAGCACCCGACGGACGCGCGCTGCAACTCGATCCAACAGGCCGTGCGGTTCTCCAAGGCGGCCAACCTGCTGGGCATCGTCTGCGAGGCCACGTCGCTCATCGATGTCCCTGCCCTGATCACGACAATGAAGGAGGAGGGCCTGATCGTCGCCAGCTTTGGCGATCTCAACCTCGACCAGGCCAACGTGAAACTCCAGGAGAGCGCCGGTGTCGACGCAGTCGCCGTGGGCAACAAGATCCAGGTCGTCAGGGCTTCCCAGCAGTGGTTCTGACACAAAAAAAAAGAGTTTTGGTTTCCCCCTTTCTTTTTACTTGTACAGCCTGAAAAGAGTAAACTGAATTTCACTGAGACGGGGAAAGCAGACAGAGTACAAGCGCGATAAACAAAGTTAGAAGCGGAAACGGTGGTTGCTGCAAAAGGAACAGATAAATAATTATTTTAATACCAAAACAAATTGTACCAGTAGCCATCGGGGTTCTTCTCGAGGTACTGCTGATGGTAGTCCTCGCCCTGTTCTGTTTGTCAACGAAAAACCGTTCCTTTGCTGTTGTACCTTCCAGAAGTGCGCAGCCGGCTCGATCGCGGTCACGATCGGCGCACTCCACTTTTCCTGGTACTTGATCTTGGCCTCCTTGGCGAGCCTCTCCTGCTCGGCCGAATGGTAAAAGATCACAGAGCGGTACTAATGCGCGATTTAAACCCCCCCCCATTAGGTAATCCCGTTAAAAACCTGCGTGCCCGAGTCGTTGCCCTGACGATTGAGCGTGGTGGGGTCGTGAAAGCGGAAAAAGAGCGCGAGCAGGTCCTCGTACTTGACCTTTGCGGGATCGTAGTCGATTTGCAGCACCTCGACGTGGCCCGTGGTGGACTCGCACACCTGACGGTACGTGGGATTGTTGACATTGCCGCCCATGTAGCCCACGGCCGTCGAGTACAGCTTGTCCTTGAACTCCTTCAGGAAGAACTTTTCCGTGCCCCAGAAGCAGCCCGCGCCAAACGTCGCCAGCTCGCCCTTTGTCGTCATCGTGCGATCGGCGGTGTGGGCAGCAGACCTCGAAAAGAACGAAAACATCGAAAATGGATGACGTGACGTATTTAATGTGCAATCAACAGACAGACAGCGCTGTCAGCTTTCCCAAGGTCGAGACGATCCGATCCGTAGTGCACGAGTACGACAACGAGCAGCTCGATTTATAATTATTGTTTTTTTTTTATTCATTCACAACAAGTACAAAAGGAAGGAACAAAGGAAGGAAAAAAGATAAAACTTTGGAACCGGCCGATTTAGCTTTTCGATTTGCTTTCCTGTTCCCTTTTTGAGTTGTAAGATCCGAAGAGAGGGGGAGAGTAAAAAAAAAAAAAATAATTTTTTGCAGGAAAATAAGAGGAGGGGGGGAGAGAAGAAATACTACAGCAGTCATTTGTGTGTGGAGGGGGTGGAGGGGTGAGAAAAGCGATCGGTCTTAGATCATGTTTGAGCGCGAGGAAGTGACGGCCTTTCCGCTGGAGGCGCTGCGGCCACATCCGAGCTTGTAGGCGAGGTCATCAAAGCAGTTGACGGTGCTGGCGGTGTAGCGGTCGAAAGTCGCGGGCGAGCGGACCTTGATGACGACAGCAATGATGCCACCAAAGACGACGACGGCCAGAACGGCGGCCAGGACAAAGTAGCCAAAGGCCTGGCCGGGCGAAATAGCGTTGGCGTTGTTGATAGACGCAAGGCCGACGGCGGCGGTGACGCAGTTGATCTCGGGGTAGTTGGTGCAGGGCAGGTCAAAGAGGATCTGGTGGATAGTCTGGACGTTGCAGGCATTGTTCATCTGGGTGCAAAAGTCGGAGCAGACGCCACCGGGGGTGGCAACGACCGTGAAGGTCTGGAAGCAAATAAAGCTCTGGTAGATGGCCGGGCAGTTGTTCAGGGTGGGGGTGTTGAACACGAGCGGCGACGCGAGGTTGGCGGTGTACGTGTTCTTGGCAAGGCCATCAATCTCCGAGATGGAGAGGGCGCCAATGGGGATGTCGATGTCCATGCCGTTCAGCATGGTGCAGAAGGTGAGGCCCGAGGCGAGCGTCGTGTCGTCCGCAGGGACTTTTTTTTTTTTTCACATTGATTAGAAAGAAAACAAAAAAATAAAAACAAATTTCGTACTGGTTGGCGCGGGCAGGGTCGGGGGAGCAACCTCGGCAATGGCGACGGTTGTGCATGCCCACCACGACGAGCTGCTGAAGACGACGACGGTGCACGAGGTGCAGGTGGTCACCGGGGGGTTGATCCAGTAGGTGACCTGGGCGCCGACAGTGGTGGTCGGGTTGGGGTTTGTGGTTGACTGCCAAGCGATAAAAAGAGAGCGCGTTAGAACGGCCCTGACGCGATGAAATTTACGCTGGTGGTGTAGAGAAGGCAGATGGTGTTGGCTCCAACGTTGGTGACAGTGGGACCAGCGCACGGGGGCGTGTTGGCAGTGCAGGCGGTGCTAGCGGTGGTGGTGACGGAGGGCGCGGCCGAGCCAGTGACGTCGACGTACGCGCAAATGTAACCTAAAATAATGAGAAATAAATAAAATAATGGCTTTATGGGTTTTCTTTTTACCAAGACCGTCGCCAGCAACGGTGGTCCATTGGATCATCTGAGAAGAGTTGTAGCCCCACGACGCCTGCGAGGAGAGCTGGGGACCGCCACCGCAGGGCTGTTAATTTTTTGTTTTTGTGGTTTGGAAAGAAAAGGATCGGTATCAGTGGGAAAAAAAAAAAAAAGACAGAACACGTTACGTCGGTCTTGGAGGGATTGGGGTTCCAGGCGGTGGGGGTATCGAGCTTGGCGTGGGCGTTGACCGAGCTCACGGCAAAGGCCGCTGCGACCAGCGCAGCAACGGAAACAACAGCGCAAGAAGTTGCACGCGACATCTCCAAACCAAAAATATCCGCTCTACAACCAAAGCAAAAAAAACCAAATCAATAAACATGTCACCACGGGGTGGGTTTTCTTCGCAGGGGCGACAAGTGGAGAGGAGAGGAGAGGAGAGGACAGAGGGCAAGCACAGAGAGGGCCAGAAACAAACTAGGGGTTGGCTATAGGGGCGACACTCGAGCGGCCATGGGTACCCGGGTAACGACTGGTCACTTTTATTTTCGGGTCCCTGCGTCCATGTGGCATGACGCTGACCCTGAGTTTGACGAGGACGGCGGCGAGGAGGACGGGCCGCTGCTGGTGTCCGCCGCTGTCTCTAGTGGTCCCGTTGGTGGCCTTGGCGGGCGAAGGCTGACGGCGGAGGCTGCTGCCGTGGTGGCGGTGGAGGACGTGGAGGAAGATGCGGCGGGCGGTGGAAGGTCGTTGCAGCTGCCGGAGCCTGAGGAGGTGGCGGCGGCACAGGACCCGACGGCGCGGTGGACACCAAGGGAACGCGTGCTCGTGCTCGTTTTTGCCAGCGTCGCTGCGTTTCTCCAGGTACGGCAAACCGTCTCGCTGTTTTCAGCTTGACCCGATCGTGCTGATCGTTTCATAATAGCCGATTGCGGCCAACGTGTACACGCCCGTGCTGGCCGTCATCCGCGACGACCTTGGCTGCACCAACGATGAGATCATCGCGACCATATCGGTGTATCTGGCCATTCTCGGGTTTATGCCCCTCGTGTGGGGCCCCTTTAGCGACGCGTACGGGCGCAGGCGTGCGCTCATGATTGCCGCGGCCGTGTACACCGTCACCAATCTCGGCTGTGCGCTCGCGTGGGACGTGTGGTCGCTCATGGTCGTGCGCGCTCTGCAGGCCGTGGGCTCGTCGGCCATGCTAACCGTTGGCGCTGGTGCCATTGCCGACACGTTCCCCAAAAAGGAGAGGGGGAGAGCGATGGGGTACTACCTCATGGGTCCACTTATCGGGCCCGTCATTGGCCCTTCCGTGGGCGGCGTCATCGCCCAGTTCCTGGGATGGCGCAGTATATTTTACGTAATCATGGCCCTGGGCGCCCTCGTTCTGGCTCTCATCTGGTTCCTCATGCCCGAAACCCTGCCACGACTAAGACCCGGTGAAAAGGTACAAGTAGTATCAAAAGATTTGCTTTAAAGCTTTTTTTTTTTCCTTCACACCTTGGATAGAGAAAGATGAAGAACCCTCTCGTCGCCTTCAAGTACCTCCGCTATCCCGGCGTGCTTGCCGTGACGATCATGACGGCGTGGGTCTACGGCGGCTTCTATGCGACCTCGGTGACCATGCCCATAGAGCTGAAAGAGGTAGCCTTTGTCGATGAAACCAACGCGGTTTTAAAAGTTTACAGACCTACGACATGAGCCCCGCTACGATCGGCCTGGTGCTGGCGCCACAAGGCGTTGCGCTGCTGTGCGGGTCGATGCTCGGTGGACGGGCCGCAGACTACTTTGCGCGGGGCGGCAAGCCGTCCGAGTACCGCCTTATCTCAACCTCGATCGGACAGCTCGCCTTTGTCCCCGCCATTTTGGCCTATGGCTGGATCATCCGCGTCAATGTCGTGGCCACGCTGGCAATCGGCTGCGTCAACGGCTTCTTTTTCACGTTTCCCCGCGCCGGCATCAGCACCTACTCGATCGAGACCATTTCAAAAGCCACAGGTGATACTTTTCAAAATAATTATTTATTTCGCAGTAACATTTTATTCAGGCGGAGACAATATCGCCGGCACCATCACGGGGCTGCAGTACAGCATCCTCTATGCCACAGGTGGGCTGATGTCGCAACTGGGCCTCCCTGTCATGGCCTCGATAGGCTACGGCTGGTTCTTCACTGGTGTCGCCCTCATAACACTCGTGCTCATCGCGCCCGTCCTGTTCATGGTTTCGCGCGCCGTCCGCCAGCAGCCCGACGTCATCGACACCACCGGGGAACAGCAGCCATCGCAGCTAGAAATGGCTCTCCACAAGACTCGGGACGACGTCGATCTCGGCGACCACGACGTCGAAAACAGCCTGGAAAGCAGCATGGCAGACCTATTGCCCGCCGCCTCCTCCTCCTCAGCCTCCTCCACGTTCTTGCCCAGGGCAAAGTGGATCCAATGGACCCAGCACGCAAGCAGCAACGTCCGCTTCCAGCAACTTTAATGTACAAATAACCATGCTTGTTTTTGGCACCTGGCAAAAAATGAAAACGGCCATTTTCGCAGTTGTGCTCCCAGCTCCCTCCTTCGAGAACAAGGGACCGCAACAATGCCGTCGATCCTCAGGTACGTGGACTGAACACACACGCAGCACACACACGCCCCCCTTTGTTTTCTCTTTCTCTCTCTTCTTTTCTTTTTATTTTTTTGAAGCCTAATTAAAAACACGCAAATAGCGACGATCAAAAGCAGAACGTGCGCAGTGCGCTCGGCACCGAGACGCAAATCGGCATGGCGACGGTCGCCCGCGTGTACGAGGCGTCGCCCAACCCGTCGTCGTGGTCGAACAAGGCCACCGGCGTGCTGGCGTTTGTGTTTGACAAGCTCAAGTCGGCCTACTTTTTCCGCCTCGTCAGCCTCGACAACTGGACGGTGCAGTGGGAGTACGAGCTGTACAAGGACCTGCAGTACAAGCTGCTCGTGCCCTTCTTCCACACCTTCAACGGAGACAACCACGTCATCGGGTTCTCCTTCAGCGACGACGGCGAGGCAAACATCTTCCTCAACAAGGTCCTCAGCCGCAGTACGTACACGTATCCCTATTCTTGTCATCGTCCGTCTTTTTTATTTCTTATTTCTCTTCTCTTTGGTGTTTGACGACCTTTTTTCTTTTCTTCATTCCATTTTTATTTTCTTATTTATTTTATTTTCTTTCTAATTTTATTATTTTTTTTTTTCCCTTCATCTTAGCCCCCGTCGGTGCCAGCGGCGGCGCTCGCCCCGCACCCGCCCGCCCGGCGCCCGCCCGCCCAGCTGCGGCTCCCACGGCGGCCGCCCCAACCCCCTCTGCTGCTCCCGCGCCTGCCACGTCGTCCAGCAGCACCAACTATGGCAATCTCGCTGGTGGCGTCAAGAAGCGCAAGGGTATCAGCAAGGCCGACATCGGCAAGCCCACCGACTTCCAGTACCGTTGCTACCAATGGAACAAAAGAACAAACAAACAGACTAACCTCTTATCGATCTAAATCCAGGCACATTGGCCACATTGGCTGGGACCCCGAGAAGGGCTTTGACGTCAACAACATCCCGCCCCAGTGGAAGAACCTGTTTGACAAGGCCGGTGTGACCAAGGAGCAGCTGCAGGACAAGAAGACTGCCCAGGTCATCTACAAGTTTGTGCAGGACAACGGTGGTCTCGATGCCACCCCGCCCGCAAAGATCGGTGGTGGCCCCCCGCCGCCCCCGGCCGCTGCCGCTGCCCCGCGTGGCGCTGCTCCCCCGCCGCCGCCGGCCCAGCGCAATGCCCCGCCGCCACCGCCTGGGCGTGCTGGTCCGCCGCCGCCGCCCGGTCGCAGCACCAGCGATCAGACGATGACCCAGGCCGCCGCGCCGCCGCCGCCGCCACCCACTCGAGGTGGTGGTGCCCCGCCGCCGCCCCCGACTCGTGCTGGAGGTGCCCCGCCGCCGCCGCCGCCCACTCGTGGTGGTGGTGCCCCGCCGCCGCCGCCTGCTCCCGCCGCCCCCGTGGCGCAGTCGTACGACTACGAGGAGCAGCAGCCTGCGTATTCGCCGCCGCCGCCCCCGGGTGGTGGTCCCCCGCCTCCGCCGCCGCCGCCGCCACCGCCGCCGGCCGCGGGCCCCCCTCCGCCGCTGTCGTTTGGAGGAGGAGGTGGTGGTTCCAAGCCGCCGCCGGCAGCCGTGCCCGATTCGCGTGGTGGTCTGCTCGACTCGATCCGCAACTTCCAGGGCGGCGGTCTCAAGAAGGCCGACGAGCGTGTGATTGCTGCGGCGCCCGAAGAGGAGTCCAACGACCTCGCGTCGGCCCTCCGTGGCGCGCTCATGCTGGTCCAGAATGCCAACAAGCAGAGCTCGGACGAGGAGGAGGGCGATGACGGCTTCAACGAGTGGGATTGATCAAGCTCTAATAAAGATCGACCTGCCTGTGTTTTTTTTTCCTTTTGTCAATATATCTCATTTGTCTGCGTCACAGCGCTTAAAATAATAGAACGGGAGATGGAAAAAAGAAGAAAGGAAAGGGTACAGAAA
>Ga0302233_10002846_pt1 | contig 10560 bp, 17 predicted proteins | sample II_Palsa_N3_1_FD_193516 | JGI IMG/M metagenome (GOLD analysis project Ga0302233, IMG submission 193516) | Peat permafrost microbial communities from Stordalen Mire near Abisko, Sweden - II_Palsa_N3_1 | ecosystem: Environmental > Terrestrial > Soil > Palsa > Peat permafrost | place: Sweden...
ATTACGCACTGTTGCACGAAACTACAGGCGTGCGCCGAGAAGGAGTCGGCGGGCAGGCTGGGCGAGGGCGTGTTCACGATGAGAGTCAGCAGTTCGAACGGGGCGGCCATGACGACATCTACCCCCCACCCCCACCCCCACCCCCAAAAAAAGAAAAATAGTGAGCACAACGAAAATGAGATGCATCGTCTATGATACCAAAGGGGAACTTGCCCATGGCAAGTTCGACGAGGCTGATGCCGAGAGACCACACGTCCGACAGGATGGTGTACTCTTCTCCCGTTATTTTTTCAGGCTGTGAACAACAAGGATTAAAGTAAAAATTTTGGTTTCGAGAATCATTTACGGCCATGTAGGCGTTGGTGCCGATGTAGGTCACGGCGTGGCGGAGCGAGTTGGTGAGCATGGTGCTGACGCCAAAGTCGCAGAGGCGGACATTCCCCCGGCTGTTGAGGAGGATGTTTGAGGGCTTGATGTCGCGGTGCATGACGTGGAGGCTCTCCATCAGGTAAACGAGGCCGCTCAGGACGCTAAAAGAGATGTAGCCGAGGATTGGTTCAGGGATGGCGAGGCCTGCCTTGGCGACGGCGTCGAGTGACCCGCAGTCCATCCACTCTGTGCAGATGCAGATAATGTCGCGCGAAAAGTAGGCGCCGAAAAAGCCGACGATGAACGGCGAGTGGCGGCACGTGCAGCTCGATCAGGATCTGCTTCTGCCCCTCTGGCTTGACGTCCACGAGCATCGTCTTCACGGCCATGTCGAGCCCGTCGCGGCAGCGCAGGGCCCTGTGCACGACGCCGAACGCGCCATTGCCGACGATATCGAGTAGTTTTACATCCAGCTCGGTGAGTCCGCCGGTAAACTGCTCCATCCTCACGGCCGGCGGGGGAGGCGGAGGGAGGAGGGGCTGCTTGGGAGCCTGAGTGGGTGGGTGGTGGATCGGAGCGGGCAAGGCAATCGGTAGCCGCAGGGGCTGATGCTGCCTTGCGTGCGGCTCAGCAGCACTGCCTCCACCAAGCGAGATCTTGAGATCGAGCACGTTCTTGCCAAGGCCCCTTGGCGCCATGGGCACGTGGGCAGCCGGGACGTAGGCCAGGTTTTCTGGCGTTGCCTCGGTCACGGTCAGGCGCACGAGCTGCTGCCGCTCGCTGTACAGGATAAACCGCCTGTAGTCGACCTCGGTGGTGATCGTGAGCAGGTCCTCGCTGCCCTCGCCCTTGTACGCCACGACCACCGGCACGCCGTACTCGTGCTGGAGCATGTCCTAGGATGGGTTGCTCGTTCTTTTCAGAGCACGGTAATCAACGCACACAGGGTACCACAAAGCCCATGAGCGACGTGTTGGACGCAAAGTGCAGCCGTCGTAGCTCATTCTTGTAGCTGGCCTTGACGTGTATCTGCGGCGTGCGACTGTCAAGTTGGGGAGGAGGAAGAGTGCGCAATCGGTGCGTACCAAGTTTACAGACATCAAAGCTGACGATTCAAAAAAAAAAAAAAAACACTGAAATTTCGCTCTTCTTTTCCCGAGCCGAGCGACTGTTGACATGGACGCCGCACCGGCCCGCAAACGCGGCCCTCCCGTGCACCGCGGCAGCGACGAGGACGACGACGACTTTACGGACGACGACGACAACAACAGCAGCAGCGGCGACGAACTGCCACGGCGCCGCAACATCCCTGCGGCCTTGCCATCCTACGCAACGGCCACCTCAGCACAGACAACACCTGCAGCACAGACAACACCTGCAGCAGCAGCAGCAGCGGGAATAGGAGCAGACGCAGCGGCCGTGGGTTCGGGTTCGCCACAGCAGCAGCAGCAGCAGCAGCATATGATGGACGGTAACGGTAGCAGGAGTAGCAGCAGCAACAGCAACAGACGGAAAAGCGGTGGTGGCGCTAAAAAGGAGCGACGTATCGACGTCTCGGTGGACGATGCGGACCCGTCGGACCTCATCGTGGGCACGGGCCACCACCCGCAGCACCGCTGCATCGCCTACTTTAACTGCGGGACGGACGGGCACATTCTGGACGAGTTTCGCAAGACGAGCGAGTTTATCTTGGTCGAGTCGGGCAAGCTGGGCGAGTTTGCCACTCGCGACCGCTTCATCTCCCAGTTTGAGCATGTCATGCGCGAGTGCGACTGGCGACTCAACCAGCGCACGGTCACGGCCGGCTACGACATATTCACCGCCACAAAGCCCCGTTTCGGCCCCTCCGTCCTCGTCCACCAGATCCACTTTTTCTACGAGAACGACGACCCCAGCTGCATGTCCCCCGAACTCCTCTCGGCCATCTCCCAGGTCGACGCCATCTTTGTGCACGGCACCGCCCCAAACCCCGCCGTCTGGCAGGTACGTTTGTTTTTGTCAATCGATGCGATCGTTTTTAACAAAACAGAATTTCTTTTTGTCAAGGCCCTGCCAAATGTCCAAATGGTCTACACCACGCGCAGCTGCGAGGCCCACATCCCGCCCAACCTGCCTGTGACAGGCGTCGACGAGTACGGCTACGACAGTGACTTTGGCGGGTTCTTCCTGTCCAAGCGCTGGCACCAAGACAACACGGCCGACCAGACCATCGCCACCCTCGTCGCCGAGAACGACGAGGACGAGGACGAGGATGACTAACAAGAGAAACAGAAAGAGCGCAGGAATTTTTTTCATTGGGAAAAAAAAAAGATATAAAGCACGTGGGTCCTGGCAAAAAAACTCCTCCCGCATTACTGCACTTTCACGTTCAACCCCAACGCAAAAGTATGCCGAGCGGTTCTGAACCTGTCGTGGCGGCAGAGGCCCCCGCGGTCAGGGGCGACGTTACCTACATCCCCGGTAAGCTAGTTTTGCATTGATACAAAGCCTCACCTGGCTCTACTTTTTATTTCGTGGGGAAAACCTAATTAAAGGACAAGGCTTCAAGCGCCTTGTGGTCGACCCCAATGCAATGAAGCCCCAATTGAACTGGTAAGGAATCGCCCTCCCCACCCCTCTTCCCTTCTGTCCTGCAAACAGAATATATCAAACAACAGAGGCTGACCGCTTGCTTTGTAGGGTCAACCTGGTCATCATTGCGGGCATGCCCATTGCAGCCCTCTACGGCGCTCTCACGACCGAGCTGCAGACCAAGACCCTCGTTCTTGCTGCCATTTTCTACTTCCTCACTGGTTTTGGCATCACTGGCGGTAAACAACACCACCTTTCCACGTTCTTTTTTTTATTCGCTCATTCCTCGGCCTGCGTCACGCACCACTTCCAGGCTACCACCGTCTTTGGTCACACAAAGGCTGGAACGCCGTCGCCCCGGTCCGCTTCATGGTCCTCATGTTTGGCGCCGCCGCCTTCCAGGGCTCTGCCCGCTGGTGGTGCCGCAACCACCGTGCTCACCACAAGTTTACCGACACAACCAAGGTGCGTGCGTATCCAGCCAGCAACAACAACACTGTTGCAATTTTCTCACGCCCACAAAAATATAATTTTTAATTACACCCTAGGACCCCTACAATGTGCGCCGCGGCTTCTGGTACGCCCACTTTGGATGGATGTGCTGGAAGCAAGACCCCAAGGAGGTCGGGCGTGCCAACATTGACGACCTGAACGCCGACTGGACGATTGTGTGGCAGCACCGCAACTATGGACTTATTGCCGTGTTCACCAGCATCATCTTGCCCACGCTCATCGCTGGTCTCGGTTGGGGAGACTGGCGCGGCGGGTATTTCTACGCCTCGCTGTGCCGCATTGTCTTTGTCCACCACGCCACCTTCTTTGTCAACTCGCTGGCCCATTACCTCGGTGACCAGGCCTACTCGGACCTGCACACCGCGTTCGACTCGTGGATCACCGCGCTCCTCACCCTCGGCGAGGGCTACCACAACTACCACCACGAGTTCCCCCAGGACTACCGCAACGGCATCCACTGGTACCAGTACGATCCCACCAAGTGGACCATCGAGCTGCTCTACCACCTCGGCCTCGCCTACGACCTCCGCTGGATCCCCCAGAACGAAGTCCAGAAGGCCACCATCCAGATGAAGCAAGCCCGCCTCGCCGAGTGGCGCAATTCGCTCGATTTTGGCTCCAAGCTTGACAAGACACAGCACATGAAGGTCTACACCGAACGCGACATCCAGGTGGCGCTCGACAAGGGCGAGGTAGACCATTATTTTCTTTGTTTTCTGATTAAAAACATGCATGAAATCGCACTACAGGCTCTCCTCGTCATTGATGGAAAAGTGTACGACGTGACCAGCTTTGTCGACATCCACCCCGGTGGCCGTGACACCATCCTCAAGAGGGCAGGCGAGGACGTCTCTGCCATTTTCCACGGCGAGAGCACAAATGACCACATCCACTCGTCCTATGCCAAGGCCATGCTTCTTCGTCTCGTCGTCGGGCAATTCGAGGACAAGAAGAACTATTGATTTTTTTTGTTCTCCTCAAAGAAAGGAAGATGTTTTTCCCCCCCTTGCTGTCCCTCACTTCCCTTTCTTCCTGCCTTGCCTCTGTAGAAATATGATAATGTTTTTTTTTTTTTCTCTCCGTCTATCAAAATGCATGTGCTGATGTGCGATCTCAAATAGGGATGTCGGTGACCGTGTTGACGACGGCAGAGGCACCGTTCTTGTGAAGGGTCTCGGCATTGTCGGCTCCCGTGAGCACGCCATAGACGGCGACGCAGCCGGCGTTCTTGCCCTCCTGCATGTCGAGGGCCGTGTCGCCGACCTTGGCCACCGATCGCACGTCCTGGATCTGGAGTTTGCGCATGATGTCGTGGATCATGTAGGGGTACGGGCGCCCTATAATCGTAAGAAAATCAATTTAAAACGCGAGCAAGAGCGTGCACAACGCACCAAAGCCAACCTCCTCGGCCACAGTGGAGGCGTGGATGTAGTCGGTAAAGCCCAGGGTGGTGATGAGATGGCCGGCGATCGATCGTGGGTATCCTGTGTCGAGGGCGACCTTGATGCCCGCGGCATTGAGCTAAAATACAAAGCCGACGGACGGACGGACGGACGGACGCTTAGTCTGTCAACTGAAAGGGGGGACGGACGGGACATACCTCCTCGAAGAACTTGATCACGCCGGGGATGGGCTTGACGGTGGAAGTGGGGCCAAAGTAGGCCTCCTCGATTGCGGTGGTAAAGTTTTTAAAGATTAACTCCGTGACCTCGTCGGCGTTGGGCAGCTGTGCCAGATTGACAAAGTGCCTAGGTGTAATCGCGCATGAGACAACCGAAATCGCCAGCTCTGTCGTGGGGGTTACGCGATCGCCTCCTTTTTGTTGGCGCCATGGAACTTGTCAAACTGCTCCTCGGTGAACGACAGGCCGCCATCGCGCAGCGCCTTCTTGAGCGTCACGTACACGACACCGCCCTCGTCGACCACGGTGCCGGCCATGTCAAACACGACGAGCTTGATGCCCTGAGCAGTCAACGACGACATTTTGCGCTCGGCCAGACTGAAAAAAAAAAAAATCGAACGGGGCGGTCCCACAATGGAGCAACCGACTTTATAGACACCTCATGAAAATCTGCGATCTCTGTTCGCGTCTCCCTGGTTTCTCCCTCGGGAGGGCCAAAAAGTTTGAAATTTTAATTTCTCGAGTGCCCCAGGACGTCGGAAGAAAAGGCGTCCTGGGCCGTCCCCCCCCTTCCCACAAAAGAAATAAAATAGAAACAAAATAATCATGTCGTTACAATCCAGAGTTGATCACCAACGACTCGACCGAGCTATCAAACAGAGGCGAGACGACCTTGGTGGCACTGACATCGTAGAACGGGTTGTAGATCAGATTGGTGTACTCGGTGTGCAGGCGGTTGAACAGCAGCCGCAACTCGCTCTCCTTGAGCGGGCCCTCGTTGGTCTGCCCTCCCTGGATGATGACGATAAACTTGATCTTGGTGTTGGTCATGTAGCCGTATCTATCGTCCGGCAGTTAGTCCAGCCGTTGTCCTTTGTGCTTACATGCGGATGTCCTCGATCGTGTACAGCAGACCCAGGTACATTTCGCTCGCTTTAGACCCCGATGCGACTTGGACAAGCAGCCAGTCACTTACGCAGCCAAGAACGCACAAAACACACGTACCTCGCTCCTCGACAATATCCAGACTCGTGTGCACCATGTACATGAACCGCAGGTCCTGCTGCTGTGATGCCTGTTGTTGTGCTTGCAGCTGGCTGAACGTGCGCACATACAGCGGATTGTCCTGCATCGTTGCTTGCTCCGTTAGAATACAAGCACACCGGGGCCGGGCGTCTTACATTCTTCCCGACCAGGGCCACGCACAGGACCTGCGGCCTGTACGCCGGGGCGAGGGGAAGGTGCGCCATACGCAATACGTAAAGTACCAAGTTCACATCGAGTGGACGTGATACGTGGGCGCGTCTATTTGTGTTTTTAGCTCTTGGACCCCGCCCCCCCACCAACCCTGACCTCCACGGCCGAACAAGAAATGGCGACCGAGGCCGCAGGAGCGTCGACGCCGCTGGGTCCCTCGCCACCGCCGCTGAGCGCTGTTTCGGCGTCGGTTGTGTCGCCTGGAACGACGAACTCGTCGGACGGTTTGCGTCTCGTGTCGCTCTTGCTGGCCTCGCACCAGCAGCAGCAGCAGCAGCAGCACAAGGGCATGGTCAACCGGCCCGGCGATAACCACTGCTTCATCAACTGCGTCGTCCAGATCCTCTGGCATCTCAAGCAGTTCCGCGATCAGTTCAACGAGCGACACGGCCACGGCAACAGCACGCCCGGCCAACACAATCATCAGGGCGCCAACGGGGCTGCCACGACCAACGGCGAGGCTGCCAAGGTGACGCTGTTTTGCTCCAACTAAAAGCAACTGAACGACTGCTGCCACACTAGTCGCGTGCGGGCAACGTCGTTGCAGCGTTGGCCGACGTGTTCAAGGCGTTCGAGTCGGAGGACCCGAACACCGTCGTCGAGTGCCACCCGCTGCGTATCGCACTCAGCGAGGAGGACAAGGACGGGCGTTTTTTCCAACTCAACCAGATGGACGACGCGGTCGAGTGCTACGAAGAGGTACGTGGTTTCCCCCCCCGTCATCCCTTATATTATTGTTTTTGGATGTGCCACAATTCTAAAAAAACCAACGTAAACAACAGGTCCTCCGCAGCTTGCACGAGGGCGAGAAGGGCGCACAGGCATCAGCGATGGTCACTAGACGAATGAGCATGCTGAACGCGACCCAGCCCCCGAAAAAGTCTGGCACGATAAACGCAACAAAGGAGGCGAGCAACGTGTGCCAGCCCGCATGCCTCGTGCACGAGGTCATGGCCATGTCTGTCCAGGAGCAGGTATAGCCGAGGCGATGTGCGAACGAATTTAGTAAAGCGTTCTGGTTGGACAGTTCACCTGTGGATGCGGCGCAAAGAGCCAACCGATCAAGTTTGACAAGTTTATCCAGTACGTCCCTGCGTCGATGCTCTTGCAGAACGACCTCCAAGTGCAGTCTCGCATCACCCTGAGGTACGCGCCATGGCCGAAAATAATACATTATTTTAATTGAATATCCCTCTGTCAGACAACTCGAGTCAATCAGTGGTTTCACGCTCAACCTCCAGAGTCCCTCCTCGGGCGATACCGCGACCATGACCCCCGAGACGCCTCAGTCGCTCAACTATGACATTGTTGATTTTGGTATCCCTTTTTAAGAAAATGCCAAGTCGAAGAAGCAAACAAAGAGTACTCCAGGCCAACTGTTGGGGCTCGTGCTCACAAACGAGACCAAGATCTGCCCCGAAAAAGCATCCTACTGCAAGGAGACGTGCACAAGCTCGAGGCCCATGCTCCTCAACTACCCCTCGGTGTTTTCCATCGGCATCAACTGGCACACGACGTCCCTTTCGGCCGAGGACCTCGACAACTTTATGCTGGCCCTGGCGCCCGTCATCAGCCTCGGCGACGTTTTTGAGACCTCGAATGTCAAAAAGAGCCAGGTAAACATCATGTAGTTACAAGATTTAAAAAAAATTATTTTCGTTGTAGACTCTCCAAAGACAGCAGAGCGACCCCGGAACGCTTGCTCGTGCCAAAAAGTCGCTTCTGCTGCAGGGCATGATCGCCTACTATGGCTTGCACTATGTGGCCTTTTTCTTTAGTGAGGTTGAGAACGCGTGGATGATGTACGACGACACAACCGTGCGCCACGTCGGCCCCTACTTTTCCGATCTCGTCAACAAGTGCCGCAAGGGACGCTACCAGCCGTCTGTCCTTTTCTACCAGGTAACGGAAAACGACGACTTGTAGCAAGATAAATTTGTCTGTACCACAGACGTGCCCATCGGCCAAGGCCAAGGCCAAGTTCCAAGAGTATGTGATCCGTCGGCTCACGCGCGAAGGTTTGCGCTTTTTCTTAAAAGCATGGCTGAACCTCCTCATCTCGTTTCTGTTCAGGCGAGTACGTGCGACCAACGTTTACCGATACCGCGACGGCAGCAGCGCCACCCGCATTTTCCGACGACGCTGAGAACGGTGGCTTGTCCGAGTACGACGCGAGCATCATGATGGAGCTCGACAAGAAGCAAGACTATGCTGCCCAGCAGACCAAGCTCGACGAGGACGAGCAAATGGCTCGCGGTAATTTGGAAAAACAAGCAAAGTGTCTCTTTTCCCTAATATTTTATTTTTATTTTTTAAACTCGTTGCAGAGCTCCAACAGCAGTTTGAAAAGGAGGCGCAAGCGGAACTCGAGCGGTTACGCAAGTACAAGGTCGCCGGTGCGCGCCGCAACATGACGCTGGAGGAGGCGACGCTGGCAATCAGTGTCCTGCAGAGCCAACGCGAAAAGGAGAACAACTTTCTGCTCGCTCGTGTGCAGTTCCGCGTGAGCCTGCTTGGTGTGTACCTCAAGGCCAAAGCCGACCGGATTGCCGTCTTGTCGCAGAGGAACCTAGCGTTCTACAACACCAACAAGGAGATCGACCTTTTCCACCCGCGCAATCTCATCCGCGTCACGCCGTCCGCCTCCCTCGTCGACGACAAGCACATGACCCTCAAAGGGACCTCTGCCGCCCTCCATCCCATTAAGATCAAGTCCAACACGTTCACTTACGAGATCACGTTTGCTAGCGAGAATGAGCGGACCAGCTGGGCCAAGATACTCGCGGTACATACATGTTTTTTTCATTTTTTGCTGTCATGCTAAATGAAATGCGAAAAGGTGCTCGTTCATCCGGACGAGAACGAAGACATTGACAACGACGACGAAGAGGAGACGCTTCTCGGGCTTTTCAAGTAGCCACTTTTTTTGTTTACTTGTATATTTTCACTGATGGCACATTATCCTAGTCTTCAACCCCAAGAACGCCTGCAGGCTGCGATGGCCCAATCAAAGACGTGCATCTGCGGTCTGCCCGTGTCGTGCCGCTGCTCGCAGTGCCAAGTCCAGCAGTACTGCTCGCGCCAATGCCAGAAGCTGCACTGGCGCATCCACATGTCGTTCTGCATGCCCATGCACGGACCAAGCCAGCCTGTGCCGACGATCGTGTCGGCCGGGTCGCCGCCAATCGACGACCAGGCTCACGTTCCGATCGGCAACGGGAGTCCAAACGCGGGCCGTGCCACGATCGGCCCCAGTGCTACCAGCGGTAACAACAGCAACGGGCGCTTCAGCCAAGCCTTCAAGACGGTGCGTGGCCTCGTGGGCCAGCTCCAGCCGTCGCGACAGCCCATTCCCGCTGATCTGGCTCCCCCGCAGCACCACCATGGACCCAATCATGTCTCAGCATCGGACGATGTCGACCGTCCAGCGTCATAGGACGCTCCAACAATTTTTTTTTTTAAAAAAAAAGATTGCATTTCTAAACCGCGGGCGCGAACGAGGGAAGAAAACTCGTTTTTTCTTTTCCTTTTTGATCAACACCTTTTATTTTGCGATTGCTTTTATTGTTTTTTGTTTATTTTTCATAAATCCAACAAAATACTTTTTTCCGTTACTTCTGCTTATCAGAATGGGAACCAACTCTTGGAGGCCTTTTCGTTCTTCTCACGCAATCGCCTAGCGGTCTCGTAAAACTGTTGTGCCTCGTTGGCCATGTCTGCCGTTCGCTCGCTCGCCTTGTTGAGTTTCTCGCCTCGCTCCGCCAGGCCTTGCATCGCGCGATTGGCGGCACTGGCGGCAGAGTCCGCATCCTGCGTCCTCTTGCGGGCAATCTTGTCGTCCTTTTCAGGCACTTTTGGCGCAGTCCCTCCCGCGAGCAGTTCATCCCGATCGGCCGATGTAGTGGCCACGGCATTGGAAGACGCTTTTCGTTGCACAGGGGGCGATGCAGTCGATGGTGCGGCTACCGCCGGTTGCTGAGGTTCCCCTAGAAAAGAAAAAAAAAAAAGAGTTACATTTATTATTTTTTTTGGCGCACGGCGTACAGAGAGCAAACGTCTGCGTGGGATCTGGCGACGAGATGAGCTTGCCTAGGAACTGCTTCATGAGACCGGTCGGTGTAGGTTTGAGCGGGTACGGGACGTCAGGCACATGGACAATGCCAAAGTCCTTGTACTTGAGGGCTCTGTCCAGAGGGGTCAGTTTTCAATTTTGGTGCAAACGTACGGGT
>Ga0302233_10002855_pt1 | contig 10532 bp, 12 predicted proteins | sample II_Palsa_N3_1_FD_193516 | JGI IMG/M metagenome (GOLD analysis project Ga0302233, IMG submission 193516) | Peat permafrost microbial communities from Stordalen Mire near Abisko, Sweden - II_Palsa_N3_1 | ecosystem: Environmental > Terrestrial > Soil > Palsa > Peat permafrost | place: Sweden...
TCTGCTGGCGAGGCAGTATGAGGTCGCAAAGGTCGACGAAGCGCGGCAAGGCTCGGTAGTGCAGGTCGTCGACCGAGCGATCGTACCCGACCATCGCTCTTTCCCGGTACGATCCCTTATTGTGCTCGGCGCGGCGTTCTTCGGTTTGATCGTCGGCGTCTTCTGGGTATTAGCCGTCGAAGAATTGAGACGACTTTCGAATAGCCCTGCGGAGGGGCTACAGCTGGCAAGGCTGAAAGAATTGATCTCGCCACAAAAAGAGCGGGCGGCGAAACTCTGAACCGTATTGATCCAATTCCAGTGGAATACAGTCCCTCAATGACAGAGCAGCCGAAAGTAACGTGCATTCTTCTGAACTGGAATGGATGGAAGGACACAGTCGAGTGTCTTGAGGCGTTGAAGGAGTGCGGGTATCCAAATCTGACCACCATCGTGGTGGACAATGGTTCGGCCAACGATTCCGTGGCCAGGATAAAAGCCGCTCACCCCGATATACCGCTGCTTGAGAGCGGGAGAAATCTCGGCTTCGCAGGCGGCAATAATATTGGGATCCGCTATGCTCTCGCGCGTGGCGCCGATTATGTATGGCTACTGAATAATGACACGAAGCCCGCTCCGGATGCGCTCTCGGCGCTGGTTGAGAAGGCGTTGACGGACAGACGTATCGGCGCGGTCGCTTCTGTTTGCTACTATGCCGATCGACCCACGACGGTTCAGGCATGGGCTGGTACGCGCGTCAATCTGTGGATTGGATTCTCGAGAAACAGTACCGTGCCTCATCCGGACGAGTGGTTTCACTCGCTTTACGGCGCCAGCATGCTTGTTGCGTGTCCGGCGATTGAAGACGCTGGCATGCTGGATGAGGGCTTCTTTCATTACTGGGAAGAGACGGAGTTCTGTCTGCGATTGCGCGAAAATGGCTGGCTGCTCGCTGCCGCTCCTGAGTCGCGTGTGCTGCATAAGGTGGCGGCAAGCTCTGGTGGAAACAACCTTATACTGACCCGCTACTTTACGACTTCGGGTTTGCGCATACTTCGGTTACACTCCAGGACGCCTCGCCTGTCGATGTTCATCTTTCTGATGGTACGGTTCCTGCGACGAATCCTGCGACTTCAGTTTTCGCAGTTCAAAAGCGTATGGGAAGGCGTCCGCGACTATCGTAAGACGCTGCCGGTGATCCCGAAGATTCGTTAGGGCTGGTCTGCTGAGGGCACCTTCATCCTCCATAAATCAACCAGCGTGGCTATATTTTCCATCGTGCTGGTGCGGTAAAAACCGTAGCGAATCAAAGTAGCAATGCGGACGATGCGGCTATTGCCGGTTCCGCACTGCAGGTATGCTTCAAGCAGCCTGCGATCCTCTGTGGAGAGTTCGTCGCGGTGTATCTTCAGCAGAGCTCGTGTCTGTCGCTGACTGATCTCCCACTGCACTATGCGCGCATCGTTGATAAAAATACGCCGAATGAACTCCGTTATGGATCTGCTTTTCTTTGCGCCCACGACGTTCTGGTCATGCTGACGATAAAGAACCGTCGGGGTTCTTACCGCGCTGGATTTGCCGGTGACAGATGCCAGTAACGCAACCCAGTGATCGTGCATGGCCGCTTCTTTGGGCATGCGTCGCGCGATTTCGAGCAATGGGCGATTCAGCATCGCGGTGCATCCGGTTACGACATTTCGTCGCAGCAGAAACGCGAGCCGGTCGATGCGGTCCGGTTCGATTCGTTCATAGGCCCAGAATGAGTCGTGGAGAGGCCTAAGCTCTTTATCGACGACACGGAGATCGGTAAAGACAAGCAGGGGTGTATCGGCTTCCCATTTTAATTCAAGCTGATGCATAGCCTGCATGGTTCGGCTTATCTTATCCGGCAGCCAGACGTCGTCCTGATCAGAAAAAGAGATGTAATTGCCGGTCGAGGCCTGCATGAGGAGCAGAAAGTTATCTTTGGCGCTGCCGGTGCCAGGGCTGGGGGGCATCACTCGGAAGCGTTCAGGAAACCGTTCCGCATATTCGTTCAGAATGTTGACCGTTCCATCGCTCGACCCATCATCTCTCGCCAGCACACGGAGATTGGCGTAGTCCTGTGTCAGGATCGAATCGATCTGGTCCCGCAAAAACCGCTCGCCGTTGTAAGCAGCAAGCAGGACTTCAACTACCGGCTGATTGCTCAACCCTCCCGCCTCCAGCCGAACCATATTCTCCTCTTGCCGATCAACCATGTCACATACAGTCTAAGGCTATTGGTGCAGCGCGTATTCAGCGGCTGTAGGGTGTCAGGCAGATGCAGGTTCAATGGTGCGGGCCATGAAACTTTCAGGGGGCTGCACGCTGTCAGGAATGAAGCTCTATTCAGGATGCAAAAAAGATGACCGTAATCTGATGTATCCTCTCAAAGAAAGCTCCTCTATGCGATTTGTACAGGCATGCAGTCGATGCAGGGGAACACTCAGAGACGCCTGCCATCATTTGAAGGATATTCGAATCATGGCGGCAGCTCCTGGGCTCCATCAGTCACATAGGGGTAAGGACAGACGGCTTGGATGAAGTCTCCACAGGAAATACAGTAACCCCGACTTTGTCAGACGAAGCGGTCAGGAAACCCGGCGGGGCGGCTAAGACGGTATCCAAAAATGTGGTTATCAGTCTGGCGCGTGTTGTTTTCAACTCGCTGGTAGCCCTCGTGCTGCCTGCCTACCTGACCCATCGTCTTCCGGTTGCAACTTACGGCGCCTGGGTATTGATTCTCCAATTAGGAGCATTTGTGTTGTTTCTGGACCTCGGGATCCAGACGGGGGTGTCCAAGTTCGTAGCGGAGCACAATGCAAGGGGTGATGTGGGTGCGGCGGGACGCCATGCCAGTGCCGGATTTGCCATGATGACGATGGCCAGCCTGCTGGGTCTGGTCCTCACGTTGATTCTTGCGTGGCAGGTACCCAGACTTTTTCACAGTATGCCTGAGGCTCTTTATCGCGATGTCCGCATCAGCGTACTGCTGGTCGGTGCTTCCCTGTCGTTCGTGCTGCTCTGCTCCGTTTTCTCCGGAGTTTTTATGGGACTTCAGCAGTATGGAGTTCCTACCGCGATCACAATCCTCAATCGCGGCCTGTATACGCTTGCTGTCTGCATCGTGGTCTACTTTCAGGGAAGCCTGATGGCCATGGGAGCGGCAGTCGCTCTTATCAATGTCTCTACGAGTCTCTTGCAGGCTCTGGCGTGGCGCAGAAAGTTGAGCCACATCCGGATTTCTCTGAGAGGCGTGGACCCCAAAATATTGAAGCAAATGTTTGGTTATTGCTTCACGCTCGCTGTCTGGTCAGCAGCCATGTTGTGTATCAGTGGACTGGATGTCACAATCGTCGGCCACTATGATTTCAAGGAGACGGCCTACTACTCGCTCGCTACTTTGCCAGCGAATCTGATCATGGCAATTCTCGCCTCTACTCTTGGCCCGATGCTTCCCGCCGCCTCTGCACTGAGCACGCAGCGAACGCCCGTTGCGATGGGCAATATTTTGTTTCGGATCTCACGGTACTCCACGATTGTTATGCTCCTGACCGGCTTGCCGCTACTGGCGGGCGGATACCCAATACTGCGCCTCTGGGTAGGCGCAACGTACGCTCTTCACAGTGTGCGATATTTACAGGTTCTTGTATTGGCGACCATTTTGCGTAACCTGTGCATGCCCTACGCTACGGTAGTGGTGGCAACCGGAAAGCAAAAACTCGCAACTGCCTCGGCAATAGCGGAAGCCGTTGTCAATCTGGGAAGCAGCATCTATCTTGCGCGTTCGCTCGGCGCAATCGGGGTGGCAGCAGGAACTCTTCTGGGCGCCTTTGTCAGCGTTGCCATGCATTTCACCTTTAGCATGCACTACACGTATTCAACCATTCTTATCTCTCGCATCCGGCTCTTCGTTGGATCGCTCCTTCGTCCCGCACTCATAGCGATTCCATCGTTGCTGTTCCTGCCTATGTGGAGAAACTCCTCCTGGCAGCCGCTCAGTCTGCCTCTTTGGCTTTTCTGGGCGACCGCAACATTACTGATTGCCTGGTTCGGAGCTTTGAACGCCGATGAGCGGACATCTTTGCTGGGAATCATTGGATCCAGGATAAAGTTGCCGGTGCAGCAGCGATAAACCACGGCTCGTGCACATTGCACATATCGACGGGCTTGTGGGGGAAGTATGAATCAGAATCAATCTGACACGCAGGGGCCGGCATTGCCGGATTCTACAGTCTGGTCCTGGAGAGGATGCAGGTGTGTATTGTCCTTCGTGATGCCCGGTAAATCACGAGCGACCTGATGGAGGGCATAGCGCTACAGGTGGAAGAAATGGTCGGCTCCGACGACCAGGAGCAGGGTGATGGCGGCGATGGCGATTTCGCCGACGGCGCCTACGAGGAACGGGCGGCCGCCTTGTTTGAACAGGTCCTTGAGATTGGTGCGCAGGCCTACTCCGGCGAAGGTTAACAGGAAAGCCCAACGGCTTAGGTTGCCTAATGCGAGGAGCTGAGGTTTGTTGAAGCCGAGTGCGGCGATCGCTGGGTTGGCCGAGGAGCCGAGTGTCGCCAGCAGTGAGATGAAGAGGAAGCCGAGGACAAACTTCGGGAACTTCTTCCAGAGGAAGGCGGCCTTGTTGTCGAGCTGTGCCGTGGCGGCGCGGCTGGCGAGGCCTTTACGAGCCCACTGAATTGCATAAGCCAGAACGACGAAGCCGATGAGGGCGTTGCGGCAGGTCTTGGCGAGGACGGCGAATTTGCCGGCAGCGTCGGAGTAGAGAGCTCCGGCGGCGGTGGCTTCGGCAGTGTTATCGACGGCGAGGCCGGCCCAGAGACCGTAGGCGCGGTCGCTCATGTGGAGGGCATGGCCGATGAGCGGGAAGGTGAAGAGGGAGATTGCACCGAGGGCAAGGATGGCGGCGATGGCCGTGGAGGAGTCCTTTTCGTCGGCGTCGATGGCGCCCTGGGTGGCGATGATAGCGGAGACGCCACAGACGCTGGAGCCTACGGCCAGCAGAGTCGTGAGCTGGGGGCCGAGGTTAAAGGCACGGCCAAGCCAGGTCATAAAGGTCAGGGAGAAGGCAAAGGCGATGAAGACCAAAATCAGCGAGATGCCGCCGAGTTTGAGGATGTCGCCGAGGATGAAGCGTGCGCCGAGCAGGATGATGCCGGCCTTGAGCCAGAACTCGTAGGTAGCAACGCCGGCGCGGAAGATGCGAGGGAGACCGACAGTGTTCGAGATAAGGATGCCGAAGAGGATGGCCCACAGGACATATTCGATGTTGGGCAGGACGAGGTGATGGGTTTTGCCGTAGGTGTTGATGAAGTGTTCCACAAACTTGCCCGCGTAGCCTACAACGGCGAGGAGCGCGATGCCGGGGATGAGGCCGAGGAGGATGGAGCGTTCGGCGGGGTTGCGTCCGGCCGCGTGGGGTGGGTATTCGGTGCGGAGGTCGGGTAGTTCTGCTGGAGTGGCCATTTTTTCTCCTGTTTTCTCCTGGTAATTTTGGCTGCCTGGCTACCAGGGCACGGCTTTGAGGACGCCGATGCGGATGATGAGAGCCAGGGCGAGCGAGAGGACGATGGCCCAGGCGTCGGTAGAGAAGCGGGTGCGCGGGGTGGACATAGTGGATGCTCCTGGAGGGAACGCGGCGCACACGAAGAAGTGTTAGGCTGCGCTGCTGAGATTTTTTTAAAATTTAAAAGAGGAGTAAGGCGCAGAAAGGACTAGCTACAACAGCGGGAAGACATGAGATGCAGGGTCGCGAGCTGGCGAAAGATCGTCATGTGCGATTTAGTGTACATCAGAGGGCGAGGCCGGGATCAGGTAGTTGCGAGCATGCGTTTTGCCATGGACTCGGCCCGACGGCAGAGGCGTTCGGCCTCTGCGCGGATTTGCCGGATCAGTAAACTGTCTTCCGGCAGGCTGGCCTGGGCTTCGTTGAGAAGCAGCAGATGGTCGTGCCAGGCGCCGGTGGTTTGCTGGAGTCGCTCGAGGCGAGCGGATAGCGTGGCTGCGACTTTAGAGGTGTCGCTGCCGATTTCGGCGAGATAGCGAGCCGTTTTGCAGGCCTTGCGGATGGAGTGAAGCTCATCGTCGTGTCGTGGGTCGAGATCGCGAGCGGCGGCTGCAAAGCGACTCCGCGCTACGTCTGCCAGCGCTCCGCCGCTTACGTTGAGATCGAGAACAGGTTGCAGGAGGGACTCGAGGTCATCGTATCCGCGCTGAATTTCAGACTGCTCTTTCAGGAGGCGCTTTTGCAGTCTGAGAGCACTCTTCTTTCTGACAGCAGCGAGATCTTTGTCGAGCCGTGCTGCGTCATGGCTTGTTTTGTATACGCCGAGTAGTTCGCGGTGGACGTCGCGGTCGCGAACCTTACCGGCTGCACGGCGGATTCTGCGAAGCGATTTTATCAATGGCCTGGACTTCTGCTGAAGCCTGGGGATACCGGCAGATGCAGCCAGGAGTTCGAGCGTGGCTTCGAGGCGGCGGGTGGTCGAGCGCAGGCGGTGGACGGGGTTTGGCTTCGGCTTATCCAGGCAGTCGGCGATTGCGGTCTTCAACATCTGCGACTGGCGGAGAAACACGGCTACGGGTTGCGGCATAGCGACACTCTGCATTGAGAGAGATGCCTATTCTCCTCTCTTTGCGCGCGAATGACACCCCCGGCGCGTAAAAGTTGCGCGCAACCACAGGGGTGAGCATGGGTTCAGTCTGGTGTAGGTAGGAGGTAGTTATGAAGATCACAAACGTAAAGGCGATGGTTCTGAAGGGTGTTACGGCTACCTTACTGGCGGGCGCGATTGCATTGGCCGCTCCTGCAAAGGCAGAGGCGCAGGTGGTCGTGGGTGTCGATGTTGGCTATCCACATTATGCGTATGGGTACTACGCGCCTGGCTACTATGCTCCGGGCTACTATGCGCGCTGGCATCACCCGGTGCAGGTATACCCCTACCGCTACGGCCATCGTGGCCGTTGGTAATGGTTCGCTGACGATGTCGCGGTGAGCGAGTGATTTCTAACTAACAATGTTCGCAGGCCGGTTGCGGAGAGGTTTCCGCGCCGGCCTTGCTGTTTGCGGCGAGATCGTTCGGCGTGAGTGGCTGGTAGTAGCGGGCCTCGGGGAAGGCGCAGCCCTGGCAAAGGATTTTGCCGTCGCGGTGGGCTTCGCGGTCGTAGTTGATACCTTCGCCGCAGACCTCGCAGGTGATGCGCGCAGATTTGTAGCCGGGCATCTCGCGGGGATGGATGGGCACCGAAACCCACTCTTCGCTGAAGAGATCTTCATTGGGTAGTTCGCGGTAGGCGAGCATCTGCTGTTGATTCTTGTTTTCGATATGCGGGAAGAGTTCGCGGGCGCGCTGCTTGGAGGATTCCAGGGCGGCGATGCGCAGGGCCTTGTAGACAGGGGTGTCGTCGAGAGGCGCAAGCGGTACGGTGAGGTCGACGAAGGTAGCGGCCATCTTGCCCCAGTCGCGGAACTTGATGGCACGTTTGCCGAGGCGGCAGCCGGTGACAACAGCGATGGCGTCGGTGGCGCAGCGGTCGATCTCAATGAAGGTGACGAGGCGCTTGCGGTCGGCGCCTTTGGGGTCGTCCACGCCCAGGCGGTCGCAGCCGAGCATGGCCATGCGGACGCCGAGAATCTGGCCGGCGCAGAGATGGCCGTGGGCGACTTCGGCTTCGTGGAGGAGAGCGTCGAAGGTCTGCATAAAGTGATGATACTGCTGCGAGACAGCTGCGTGTTTTTTGCCATTTGACCATGTCGCATGGCGGCGGTAATATTCGATGCCCGAGGTGCCTGATGAGTGAATTCGCAACGACGATCGGTATGGTATTGAGAGAAAAGACTGGTGAGGTTGTGTCCACGACGCCGGACGCTTCCGTCTATCAGGCCATTGAAATAATGGCGGAGAAGCAGGTGGGCGCTCTGCTGGTGATGGAGCAGGGCACGCTGGCGGGAATCATCTCGGAGCGTGATTATGCCCGCAAGGTGATTCTGCAGGGCAGGTCGTCGAAGGAGACGCCGGTGGCTGAGATTATGAGCAGCCCGGTGATCTTCGTCTCGCGGCAACATACGGTGGGCGATTGCATGCGCATCATTACCGAGCACCGCATTCGGCATCTGCCGGTGCTGGAAGGCGGTGCCGTGGTGGGCGTGATCTCGATCGGCGACCTGGTGAACTGGGTGATCTCGGAGCAGGAGAAGACGATCCGGCATCTGGAAGCGTATATCTGCGGTGCCGCGACGTAGGTGGAAGTGTTGTGGCCACGGAAGTTGTTGTACGTGGCTGGTCGCAGACCCACCCTCAGGAGAACCGTCAGCCGCGCTGCGTGGACGCTGCAATGCGGAGATCAGCCATGGGAATGTTTCAGTAAGGGTGGCGAAGTGCGCGGTAGATCTTCTGATCGGTCTTGTACTGGCTCAGCGCGTAGACGGCCCAGATGGCCGCAGGAAGCCAGCCGAGGATGGTGAGCTGCAGGACGAGGCAGACGACTCCGGCGATGGGGCGGCTGATGGTGAAGAAGGTCAGCCAGGGGAAGATGAACGCGATGATGAGTCTCACGTGCGAGCCTTTCTGGTGGTTTAGATTCGCTGCAACTCTTTTTCTGTGCAGAACATAAAGCCTGCAGCGACGCTACAGCCACACAGAGACGATACGCAGGGATGGGTGGTTCAGTTCTCGTCGGAGTTGTCGCCCTCTTCGAGGATGGACGCGGTGCCGACGACGTCGTAGGTAGTGGCGTCGCCGCCGGTGGGCTTCAGGGTGACGCGCATGGGCAGACGCTGCCATTGCGCAGGCTGGCAGACCGGGATGAAGTGGTCGGTCTGGGGCCATTTACCGATCTGTTTCTGGACAACGGCGCGGCGCGCTCCCAACTGGGCGACGATGGCGAAGAGGCCACCTTTGGCCGTCGTGGCGATGCCGCAGTAGGCCGCATAGTCGCGAAACCAGACCACATCGGAGACGTCGGCGTCGAAGTCGGGCAGGTGCAGCGCGGTGATGTGGCCGGTGACGCGGTCGACGGAGAGCCACGGGCCGGGCTGCCAGACCCAGCGAGGAACGCTCTCGGCGGGCAGCGCGTCGTTGATCCGCAGTGCGCGGCGAATGGTGAAGGTTCGGTCGGTAACGTCGTGGACCTCGCCGGTGGTCCACTCCTTCTGGCGGTCGTCGACGAAGAGAGGGCGAATCTTCATGGTGGAGGTCTCGTCGGTTTTAGTGTCGGGAGTGGCGTCGGGCTGGGTATAGGGCACTCTGCGCATGGGGCCGAGCGTGACGGTGTGAACCTTGGGTGCGGCGGCCGGCAGCGGTCGCGACAGGGCGCACGACATCGCCACAAGAAGCAGCAGCGTGGGAGGGTAGCGGAGGATGTGCCGTCTGGTGCGTGACTTGCAGGGATTTGAATTCAAAGGAATGGACTCGCCGGGGTTTGGACTGACCCCTTGTTGTGTCTGCTCAGTACAGGCAGGTCGAAAAACCGGAAACCGGAGCAGGAATGCAGAGGACTTACGCTCCGGCAAATCTCAGATGCTGTCATGCTACCTGACGCGGCATAACTTTCAGCAGAATGGCGTTTTCAGCGGATAACACTTTTGGGGAGGAAGAAACAGGAGGATATGCGGAAGAAAGTGCAGTGCATCGGGAAAGACCTTCCAGGTGTTGAGAAAGGTACAAAAAACTGTGGAATAGATTGTGGATACAGGGCAATCCGCAGGCCATCGCAGAGTAGTATCGTGGAAAGAATGCGTGCTGCCGTCGTGGTAGCGCGTGCGACAGCCTGCGGCGGGAATATCTGAGCAGTACGAAAGGATACAAATAAATTATGTGGAAACCGAATCAGCCTGGAAGCAACACCTCTCCCAATCCTGAACCAGCACGTCCGTCTACGCCTGCTACGTCCTTCGAGGCCACCCCGACCCGACCGGCGACCGTTGGCGCCGGAACTGCTGCCTCTGCCGTTCCAACCGGCGAGCAGGCGACGATCGGCAAATCGCTTATCGTCAAGGGTGAACTGACAGGCTCCGAATCGTTGTACATCGACGGTAAGGTCGAGGGCGCAATCAATCTCCCTGGCAACCGTGTGACCGTGGGCCGTAACGGTCAGGTTGCAGCCAACATCGTAGCGCGTGAGATCGTCGTTCTGGGCAAGGTGCGTGGTAATTGCCAGGCCAGCGACCGCGTGGACATTCGCAGCGAAGGCTCGCTGACCGGCGATGTGATCGCAGCGCGCATTTCCATTGAGGATGGAGCCTTCTTTAAGGGCGGCATCGATATTCGCAAGCCCGGCGGCACCGATCTGAAGGGTGGCACGGCAACTCCGATTGCTGAGCCGGTAACGGTCGAAGCGTAGTTCGCGACGGGTGTTCGTTCGTTGTCTCACAGACATGGCGGCCCTGGCGTATGCCGGGGTCGTTTTGCGTTCAGCCGGAACGGGCTCTACGGCAGATTGCGCACGATAGTGAAGATGGCTGCGGTGGCCATCGTCATGTAGATCGCAACCGGCGGCGTCTGAGGCCAGCGAAGAGGCCT
>Ga0302233_10002857_pt1 | contig 10527 bp, 18 predicted proteins | sample II_Palsa_N3_1_FD_193516 | JGI IMG/M metagenome (GOLD analysis project Ga0302233, IMG submission 193516) | Peat permafrost microbial communities from Stordalen Mire near Abisko, Sweden - II_Palsa_N3_1 | ecosystem: Environmental > Terrestrial > Soil > Palsa > Peat permafrost | place: Sweden...
TGGCCTGCGCAGCCGGCCCTTTCCCCTCTTCCTCGCTCTGTTCTTGCTGGCGTTCGTTTGCTCGCCTCTGTTTCTTTGGCCGCGCCGTGTCCATTGCCGGCTCGGTCTTTCTTTTGGCGCCACTGGCAGCCGCCACCGCCAACGACGTCAGGGACGCCCCTGCCTCTGCGTCCCCTCCTGCACGGCGTTTCTCGCCCCTCTGTTCCAAGACGCACAGTTACGTACTCTGCACCGACGAAGCCAAGTGTACCATTTTGTCCAACGACATCGCTGGTGACAAACAAAAAAAAAAAAAAAATCACGCAGTCAATTCAAAAGTTTCATGAGGGTTGAGCGGCCGCTCTTGGTCGCGGGGTCGGCTGTTGCCACATCGTCGGCAGCACGACCGACAGAGGGGAGGTAGCGGACCTGGAGCGGCGCGGTGAGGAACTGCCTCGTATCAACGTAGGAGATGATGGCATGGACAATCGGGTGGCCGATGCTGTCCTCTCCCATACTGGCAAGGCAGGCGTGCAGCTGTTGCAAGACAGCCGTTGTCAGGAGATCGTACGCGCGGTAGAGTAGGGCAAGACCCCGTAACCTTTTTGAGGAAAAAAAAAAAATTTAGTTGCTTGACAAAAGGACGTAGTACTACCTGTTGATCTCGTCCACGAGGGCGTGACGCTTGTTGGGCAGCTTGGCACAGTGCTTGGCGATACGCAGGAGAGAGGCTTGTATGGCATCCTTGGAAAGGAACATGACTTGGTGGCAGCCCTGGACGATGACACCAGGCTCGCCTTCGTTTTCGGCGTCCTTGCCGCCGCCTTTGCTCGACGAGAGAGCGCTCGCATAGCTCTTTGCGACGTCGATACCTAGGGCGCTGGCATCGTGGGTGGCCAGCGGCACATTGGGCGGCACGGCGCCCGGGTACGGTCCCTTGGCAGGCATGCTTGTGAAGGCATCGCGCCAGTTGCTTGTCGCGCCCGGTGCGAGCAGCGCCACGTTGAGGTGGTTGCCGTCAGCAGCAACGTACCCAAACCGGTTCTCGTCCATCTGGAAGACGGCCACGCGTTTCGGCTCCTTGGAGAGCCCTGCGTTGAGCAACGTCAGCAGCACCGCCGTAGAGCCCGGCGTACTGCCGCTGCGGTCGTTCGTTGCTGTCGTCATGACGTGGCGGGACAACACGGGCATCTGATGGACGTGTGCCAGTGGCAGGAAGCCCAGGATGCTCCACGTCGTCCACACAAACTCGGCGGGCGGGTCATTGAACAGCGATCGCCGATGCACGAGTTGGTGCGGCGGCGACACAATTACCCTCCCAAACTGGTTGCCGAGCGTGACCGTGATCTCTTGTCGCCACAGTGGTTCTGTTACCAGGAACAGCGGTTGGAAGAAGGAAAAAAAGCAATACACGTACCAAAGTAGCGCAAAAAGACCTTGGCGATGCCGGCGTCTTCCCCCGACAGATGGAGCCCAAATGTCCTTGAGCTCGCCGAAACGAGCGTGCTTGACAGCGTCTCACTGTCGCTCTTGACCTCTGCCACGGACTGGGACGGGGCGGCGGGGCCCAGCGCAATGACGTGAATGCGCGCACTGGCCGCCAGCGAGGCCACCGCTGCGTCGCCCAGGGGCTCGCTGACCACAGCCGCGTCGACGATGAGCACGACCTGTGTGGCCTGGTCGATGCCGCACTCGCTCGCCACCACCCCCACGGCCCTCTCGAGGACCTCTGCGGCCGTCACACGGACAGGCTGTTGTTGGTTTGGGCTACTCGCAGGAAGTTGCTCCCTTGCCGCTCTCCTAAACACGGGTGCCGTAGCGGCAGCAGTAGTGACCGCCACATCCGACCCCGGCGGCCACTCGCTCCACACGTGCCGCGCCACATCCCACGCCCTCGACGACGACGACGACGAGGAAGCAACCACGATGAACAGGGACGTCATATGAACTAGGAGAGCGTCGGTTAGTGACCTCGCCAAATCTTAGTCGACTGCGCCAGTGATGAACTGAAGAGAAAGAAATGAAAGAAATGAAAGAAATCGGATTAAAAATATGTGCCTGATGAATTCAATTCGTTGGAGCGATTGGACGGGGAAGGCGACAGAACGATCCAGTGAGACCACACAAAGAGAAGTCGATGGAACGATGTGGAGTGTGCCAGAGAGAGAGCGCGAGGGAGTGGAGTAATGAGTTGGGTCCGTCGAAGAAGAAGGGGCGTGTGAGTTCAGCAGGGAGAAGAGGACGATGCACACACGCGCAAACAGAGCGAGGCGGCCCTAACTTAGGACCCCCAAACAACCCGCAGCATAAAGCTTAGTCGAACATAGCTTTTATCGACTCAGAAATTTCCGGGTCGCCACGCCAGTTTTTGCATGCGGCTGCTGACCATGAGTAGCGCCAAGCTCTCGGCCCAGGTCGCCTCTGCGCTGTAGGTTTCGTTTCCCAGAGGGGCCCCCCCCTCGCTGAACCAGCGTGCTAATTTGTCTGTGCGCCTCGCAGACTATACGCGTCGTCGTCGCTGTTGATCATCTTTGTGAACAAGATTGTCCTGACGGTGTACGGTTTCCCGTCGTACCTCTTCCTGGCCATGGGACAGCTGGTGGCCACGCTGTTCCTCCTCTTCAGCCTGCGCGCTCTGGGCGCTCTCTCGTAAAGGACACCCGCTATCGCCGATGCACGTTCTGACAGGTCATATGCTGTGTTAGGTTCCCGTCGTTCAATGCGTCCGTGATGAAGGACGTGTTTCCACTGCCGCTCTTCTCCTTCCTCAACATGGTACGCCTGCCTTATGCTAGCCTGCTAAGTGCAATCCATTCAAACTACCCAGGTCACTGGCCTCGGAGGGACAAAGGCGCTCAACCTGCCCATGCTCACTGTCCTCCGGAGATTTTCTGTCCCGATGACCATGGTCCTGGAGTACGTCATGCTCGACAAGACGTCCTCCTATGGTGCGTAGCCGTGTTCCCTCCCCGTGGAAGGGTTTTAAAAAAGGTCGACGTGTGCAGGTGTCCAGTTCTCCATTTTCCTCATGATCGTGGGTGCTGTCACAGCCGCCTTTAACGATCTTGCGTTTGATTTGCATGGATACACTCTCACCCTCCTGAACGACCTCTTCACTGCCCTCAACGGCGTCGTCGTCAAGCAAAAGCTAGAGACAAAGAGCCTGGGCACTTACGGGTAATTGTATATTTTTTTTTTTTATGATTGTTGCAACAAAGGTGTCTCCCAGGTTAATGTACTACAACACTCTCTTCTCGATTCTCATCCTCGCGCCTCTGATGTGGCTAAATTACGAGCGAGATGTCGTCGCCGTGATCAATTTCCCGCTGTGGGACAACTATTCGTTTCTCTTCCAGGTAACGAGCAAACTACTTGCCTGTTGCTTCTTACTCTTCTTTTCTGGGGCCCTTCCAGTTTGGACTGTCCTGCGTCCTCGGCTTTGTCCTCAATTTCTCGACGTACTGGTGCACACATGTAAACTCGGCACTGACGACAACCGTGATCGGGTGCCTCAAGAACGTCCTGTCGACGTACGTCGGGATGGTCCTCGGCGGCGACTATGTGTACACTCTGGCAAACTTTATGGGGGTAAACATCTCTGTTATCGGATCGCTGGTCTACTCGGTCGTCAAGTACTATGAGCAGGTAAAAAAAAAAAATTTTTTTTTTTTTTTGCGCGTGAATATTTTTCTTTTTCTCCAGCCTGGGAAATCAGACAAATTGTCCGTCCCCGCGAAACAACAACTGGACGGCGGCAAAGACGGAGAGAGTTCGTCATAGCCCTTGCATCACACAACAACTTTGCTTTATTCAGTTGCCAACACAACTTGTACATACGCTCGGCAAAATCAACCATACGCCAAAAAAAAAATCAAAAAAAAAAAAATCAAACGTATGTCGCTTCGAGTAGATCCAGTGTGAGCTCCCACGACACCACGTCTGCTCCAGTCGCGGCATTTTCGGATTTGTAGCGCGCAAAATGCTGCCTCACCTGGTCGACCTTTGCAGACCATTGTTTCAAGACGACGTTTGCCTCGGCGTCTTGATCGAGTGTATTTGCGCATGTTTGGAGCAGCAAGGCGTTCTGCATTTTAAAATAGTACGCAGTGTTTAAAGAAAAAGAGTCACGGTGGTAGGGCTTCATACAAGGGCGACGTAATAATCGATGAAACGCTTGTTCGTCCTTTTATCGTGGTACTTTGGCAGGGCAGCTAGGTACACAGAGAGGACCTTGCTAATCGAGACACCCCCCGCCACGATGTCTTTATTGTTGCCGGAATACGTCGCTGGGTCAATCGTTTTCTGCACAATTTCATCGAGCACGTCCAACCGTAGGGCCATTGACGTGACCGTCTTGAATTTTTAAATAAATTTTAGTAATAAAAAACATAAAAAATTTAGTACACACCTGTGCAAAGGCGATCGAGAGAGATTTGGGTGCGCTAATAAGGCGTTCGGCGAGCTCGCCGCCATAGCGCACGCTACTGCCCAGAGAGGTGAGCGAGTACACACAGTAGCCGAGGTGGACGATCCGCTGGACCGTTTCCATCAGCTGGAGGTCCCTGGGCTCCTGCTGAACGGCGAATCCAAAGGCGTCTAGGCACGACTGGTGCAGTTTAACCAGCGGCATTGTTGACGAGTGGTTGAGCATGGCGAAGAGTATGGCGTTGTGTGGCGTGTTCCGTTTCCTCACGAGGTTGTCTTCGAGCACGCCGATGCAGTAGCGCAGGAGCAGCTTGGCCCTGTGCCTTGCTGCAGCGTCGTTCTTGTTGCAGCAGGCCTCGAGCATCAGACACAGCTTTTGCCAGTCTGTATAGTCGCGCGACTGGGTCGAGTGCTGGTTTGCGATCGGGACATACGTGCCCACGGTCACGTTGCGCACGCGTTGGAGGTACACGTAGAGCTGCTGCCGGACGAGCTCATCGCTCGCGTCCTGCTCAAAGATTGTGTCGAGCAGCTTGGCAATCGTTTCCCTGCGTACAAAAAAAAAGGTACGTTTGTTCAGCGGCGCGGTAAAACAACAAAAACACCGTCCGTACGGCAGGGGCGCGACCAACGGCGCGACAAAGTGGTCCATGAGCGAGATGGCCTCGCCCACCTCCTTGTCGTCGTACAGGCCTTCGATCTGGGACTGGAACTCGTCGGCAATGGTCACGACCTCGAGCGACCTCTTGAGGTTGGACGCCTGCGCCTGCTGGGCCGCCCTCTCGTTCAGGTACACAAAGCAGTGACGCGACCCCAGCGGCACACGGTCCGCGCCCATCCACTCGGCAAGGGACAACGCGTCGCTCCTCGCGAGGAACTCGGTCTTGCCGACGGCCTGCTATTGGGAAGTTTGGTTACTTGAAAAAAGCGCGCGCTTTTTCTTTTTAGTTTCGATTGTTACGCTTTGGCGGACGTCCAGCACCTCCACTGCACAAGAATACGAGTTAGTGAGGGACGCACGGGGGGCGGCATGGGTGGTGGTGGGGGGTACTTTTCAAAGCAGCACGGAGGACAGTGGCAATGAGTGACAACTGGGCCACGTGGGTGCAAAATTTTATTTGCTAGGTCCTAATTATTTCAGCTTGGCCAACGCAGCCTCGAGGAGGTCGAGCTCTTGTTGGAGTGCCGCCTCTGTCTTGATCTTTGCGAGCTGGGTCTCCTCGAGGGGCTGGCCAAGGCGCTGCTTCTCCTTGAGCGGGTCGATCTGGCGCAGCTTTTTCGTGATGGCTCGGACCTTCTTCTCGATCTCGTCGGCGCTGACGGGGATGTCGATCGTCGAGGCAGGAGCTGGTGCCGCCGAGCCGGCCTGAGCAGCAGGGGTAGGGATGGGGGCGGGCAGAGTCGACACGGGCTTGGTGGGCGGGATGACGACCACGCCGGCAAGGTTCTTCCAGTCGTGCTCGAGGGTGACGCCGCCGCGATCGTTGTAGATCTTGTAGCCGTGGCCCTCGGGGAAGGGGAGGGTCGTGGCGGTGAGGATGAGCGAGCCCGTGGCGTTGACAAAGTCGGCGAAGAAGATGTTGCGCGCTTGGATGGTCATGACCTGCTTGCACTCGGTCCCCTTGGACGAGAGGTTCCACAACGAGAGGGCGGCGTTGTTGCCAATCAAGGCGGCGAGAAGGAGACGGCCGCCGTTGGCCGAGAAGCGCAGGGTCCCGCCCGGGGTCATGTCGTTCACGCCAAACTCAAACACGCGCTGGGACTCAAGGTTGTACAGCGACGTGCGCACCGCGGCCGGCGAGCCGTGCACGATCGCGAGCAGGTTGGAGAGCGGGCTCCATGCGTAGCTGTGCACATAGTTGTCCTCGAGGCCGATGCGCGTCACGGCCTTGTCCGTCACGAGGTACACGGACGACTCGCCGTTGAGGAAGGGCACGACGACGGCCGCCGATCCGTTGGCGTTCCACTTGATCGTCCCCGACTGGAGTTGACCATTTAGTATGTGTAGGAAATACAGCCAGCATGTGAACCTTGGAACGGTAAAACGTCTTCTGGCCGATGACGACGGTGGGGCTCTTGAGGTTGACGAGGCGGATACACGCCGGCGAGCTCTTGGTCTCGGACGTGAGCGTGACGAGTTTCAGTGTTTTCTGCATGGTTTGTACACGCCCACACGGTTAGCCGCGAGCAAATGGCACCAGCGACGCACGGGCTCAAGGGCGTAGGCGACCACGTTGTCGACCTTGACGGACGAGTGGCTCTCCTTTGCAAAACCCGCGTCCTTGTACACGTGGATGGTGTTGTTGGTCATGCGCAGGCAGTACTGGTCGTCGCTGGACCACGATGGCATCCAGTTGTCCTTCTGCCAAGTGGGTTTGGTACTGTTCTCAGAAGGGACACATCACATGACGGACGTACATCGCGCTGGCAGAACGAGGCAAGGCACTCGCCCGTGGCCATGGACCAGATGTGCATGTTGTCCTTGCCCTGCTCGTGCTCGACCATGGGCTGCTGTTGCGCCGCGTCACCTCCCCCCGCTGCGTACGACGTGACCTGCAGCTGCTTGGCAAACTTGGGATCGGACAGGCGGATGTCCTTGGACACGTTCGCCATGGCCGCCGCCTCCTTGTCCTTGTCGCGGAACACGCCCGTCTTGAACGTGGCCGGAATGTGCCCTGCGGCGACACGACGGCCTCCTCGGCCGCCGAGGGCACCTTGGCCTGGATGGCGCCGGTCGCCAGCTCGACCACGTACGTGAACCCGTCGCTGGCCACGAGCAGCCAACGCCCATCGCCCGGCGACACCGTGGCCATCTTGACCTGCGGCAGCTTGAGCGAACCGTCGCCGGCGAGCACAGAGGGCGTGGCGTCGTGCGGCCACGACACGCGCTCGTAAGGGTCTGCCACCGAGGCAGCATCGTCGGCAGTGTCACCGCGGAGGTCGTGCACTGCCATCGACAGGGGGGCTATGTGGCCGGACGATGCCATTGCTGAGCCTGCACCGGCAACGACGCCCTTGGAGCGCAGAATCCACTTCATGCTTTTTTTTTTTTCAGTTTTTTTTTTTTAAAGTCATCAGTGTCAGGCTGGCACAAAGAGTAAGCATCGAATCCATACAGACAAACAAGGAAAGGAAAGGAAAGAGAGAGGGGGGGGGCACTGACAAAATCAGTTCTTGACAATCTTGAAGTAATCGGTGACCTTGTAGGAACCATCGCTGTCTTCGGGCCAGTCGGGGCCGCTGGTGCCGCTCTTAAAGGTAAAGGTGAGCTCGGTGGGGGTCACCTTGAAATCAGACCAGCCTGACAACAGCAAAAGGTATGATAAATACAATACCATGAAAATATATATGCATACCATAGTTGCGGAGACGAACTGCGGCCCAGTCGGGCAGGGGAAGCCAACGGTCCCAGATCATGGCGCCAGAAGTGCCGATGGTGACGTGGATGGGCGATGAGGGGTTGGTGTAGACCTGGTCTGTTTGTTTTTATGAAACTACAAATTTAGTAAAATGCGAAACTAAAGGAAAAAAAAAAAAGTACCAGCCGAGGGAAGGTCGCTGACAACATAGTCGTAGACGGCGTGTGAGCGCTCGTACACGTGGACGTGGCCGGCGACAAAGAGATCGACCTGTTGGAAGAAAATTGAAACGTTTTCTTTTCTATTTTTTTAAGTTTATACATTGAACTCTTTCAGGAGGGGCTCGAGATTGAGACGGATGTCCTCCCAGTAGCCAGCACCGGACGAACCGTACATGGGACGGTGGCCGCCCATGACGATCCACGGGACACGGGCGCGGTTGTTGTTTGCTTTCTCGAGATCCTGAAGAGAGACCAGATTAAAACAATTGCCAGATAAACTTGGTGCATACGGCGCGCAAAAAGTTGTACTGAGGAGAACCGACGGCGTAGGGAGCCGCGTCGTTCTCGCTCGACATCGACACAAAGTGGACGAGGCCGTGGTCAAAGCTGTAAAACTGGTTGCCCTGTCCACCGCTGCCCTGGCCAGGCATCTCGTGGCGGGCCTTGAACGCGGTGTAGTTGTAGCTGCTCTCGTGGTTGCCAAGCGAGATCATGTAGGGGTAGTAGGCAGCCACAGGCTCGATCTGACGGCCCCAGATGTCCCAAATGGCAGACGCCTCGCCGTCGCCACCAAAGACACCGCCACCAGCATCTAATTGGACTTTCTTGTCAAAAAAAAAAAAAAAAAAAAAGGAGTGATTTCTACTTACAGCTGACGTCGCCGAGGTGGAAGGTGAGCGCATAGTCCTCGACCTGGTCGACACGGACGATCTCGTCGGTGACGAGGAAGCCAAAGAGCATAAAGGTGCCTTCAGTTTGACAAAGCACGATCAGTAACACAACAGTGGGCTCCCGTGACACCAGGTACCCATGTCGCCGTAGACCATGTAGCTGAGGCCCTCGCCGCTGCCGGGCTCGGGGACGGCGACAAAGTTGAACTCGGGCGACCAGTTGACGCCGTCACCGACGCGGTAGTAGTAGCGGGTTCCGGGCACGAGGCCGGTGACCAAGACGCGATGGAGGAAGCCGGCCCAGGCGGGGACACCGACGGTGTAGGTGTACTCGTAGCCGCTGCCCTGGGCGGTGTAGACGCCGGGCTGGGTGCCGTACTGGACAAAGTGGCCGTTGCTGGAGGCGAACGTGACCCAGATAATGATCATCTCGGTGGGGTTGGTCGTGCACTGGATGTGGACCTGCTCGGGGGCCGTGTCGTTGCGGTAGCGGACGCTGTCGGTCAGGCGGGCGTACTTGCTCTTGAACTCGTCGAGGGAGACGCTGTTGTCGCCGTCGAGGTCCATCTGTCGTCAAAGAGAATAAAACCGCGGCAACTGTCCGTGACAGGGTGGGGTTACCATGCGGAACAGGGGCAGGACGTCCTTGGTCGAGGCCGTGTCCTCAATGCGGCTGACAAAGCTGCGCAGCTCCTCGACCGACATGGCGCCGTTGGCGTCCTCGTCCAGCGCCGTCTCAAACATGGTCTTCATGCGGTCGTTGACCGGCCAGGCAGCCGCCGCGGCGGCCAATGCGAGCGCAAAGATCGCCACACGTGAGCCGGCCACCATGATTTTTGAAGTGTCGCGTCCGGATACGAGCGAAACACGTGCCAACATGGCCGCTTACGTTCAGTTTTTTAAATTTATCTCCTTGATTGGTGCAACAAAACATGTTTAACCTTCTATGTCGAGTTAGACGTTGTATTTCTTAACGCCGGACGCCGAGGAGGCAGCGAGCAAGCCCTCCTTCTCGCTCATGCTCGAGTCGGTGACGCCACTGTCGCCGTTGATGCTTGTTTCCGACACGACCTTGTCGGTCCTGTCGGCGTTGGCCGCGAGGGCAGCCTCGGGATGCTCCTTGAGCCACTTCTCCTCCTGATGGCGCGATGCCACGACAAAGAAGAGGCCAAGGAGAACGAGGCAAGCACCAATGATCTCGGGGGCGGTGAGGATGTGCCCAAATGCAAAAATAGACAGGACCGCCGACGCGACGACCTGCAGCGGGTAGAAGGCCGTGACGATCGACGGCGATGTGCGCTTGTTGGCCCACGTCTGGAGGGTGTAGCAGAGGAAAGACGAGAGGATGGCGGCGTACATGAGGGGCCAGATAGCGTCCACCGGCAGGATCCAACGCTCAGCATGGCCCTGGCCACCGATCACTGACATGAACAGGCATCCCACGCCCACGGCATACGACAGCGCGTTGACTGTAATCGGGGGGTACTTTTTCAGCACATTCTTTTGCAGGAGCACCCACACGGCCGTGCACAGGCAGTTGGTCTAACGAAATAATTACAAAAGACATTTGGTGTTGCAAACGTACAACGAGACACAAGTTGCCGATGATCAGGCTCTCTGACTCGGCCATCTCCTCGCCCATGGCAATGACGATGACGGCACCACCCACGGCCGAGAGGATGCCCAGAACTTTGAGGCCGCCGTGGAGGGTCTTGTACCGGAGCACCTCGATGCCGATGATGATGGCGAGCACCGTGGTGAAGACAGGGATGGACGGCTGCATGAGCGCGGCATTGATCGAGTTCTGAATGTGCACAAGAAAAAAAATTTTTTTAAAAACAAAGAAGGCAATTGCGAGTTGTTTCTTACGGT
>Ga0302233_10002866_pt1 | contig 10521 bp, 9 predicted proteins | sample II_Palsa_N3_1_FD_193516 | JGI IMG/M metagenome (GOLD analysis project Ga0302233, IMG submission 193516) | Peat permafrost microbial communities from Stordalen Mire near Abisko, Sweden - II_Palsa_N3_1 | ecosystem: Environmental > Terrestrial > Soil > Palsa > Peat permafrost | place: Sweden...
CGCGCCGAACACTGGATCGTGGTCTCTGGCACTGCCGAGGTCACCTGCGACGAAAAGGTGTTTCTGCTTGGCGAAAACCAAAGCACCTTCATTCCACTCGGTAGCCGGCACCGCTTGCGCAACCCCGGCAAAGTGCCGCTCGAATTGATCGAGGTGCAATCCGGCAGTTATCTTGGCGAGGATGACATCGTTCGCTACGACGACGTCTACGGCAGATCCTGACGCAACCCTGCAGGAGCGCGCCCTTTGCGCCGCGGCTCTTGAGGCTCATCGTGTGCGGTAATCGCGCATAGGGTGATGCAACCTAAAAGAGCTTCCAACCGGGGCCGCGCAGTTACACGGCTCTGACCGCCGACTCAAGTCCTGATGAACTTCATCGACGAACACCGTGATACCCACGGGATCTAGCCGATCTGTAAGGTGCTCCAGGTCGCCGCGTCGGGATATCGATTGGCCACGCTGAAATGGGAGGGAAGGTTCAGCCACCACCGCCTGCTCGAACCCATCGGCTATATCCTGCCGGCAGAGGCCGAGGCAAACTACTACCGGCAACTCGCTGGTCAGGCTGCCACCTTGATGGCCTGACCTAAACGAAATAGCCTCCACAAATCCTGGGGCGATTCAATATGTGTAGTCATGGAAGCATCGGGAATTAAGCGAAATTATGATAAGCAAGCTGCCTACGATAGCGGGATATCTCTGCTTCGGTTTCATCATTATTTTTCTCCTCGTCCAAAGTCTTTGGAATCGCACTTCAAAGCAATTCGGTGCCACCGGAGAATACGCTGCGGCATTCGCAGCGATGCTTGCCGTACTCATCTTTTTACTATCTTCGTCGCCCAGGCTTGACTTGATTGCTATCGGGTGCGCCTGCGCTTCAGCTCTGATTGGATCCTTGCGTTGGAAATCTGGGCTCATCAGGGTCAACTGGTCGACCGCAGCGGTACTTCTTCTGACTTTTTGCATCGCATCGACACTCGCTTGGTGGCGGCGCACGGGAGCGGTGGTTGACATTAGCTGGCGGGAATGGCTAGCGCTGCAGGCACTGTTGATCACAGGTACGTCCTTATTAATGGCGGATGGTGGCAGGCCGGAGCAGAACCGTTACGCGTGGCGAGTCGCGTATGCGGCCTTCACGTTAGGAGGGGCATTTCTAACCCTTTCAACAAGTCTCTACCATCAGCCATGGATGCTTTGGCTCAGCTGGCACCACTGGGGAGCCTATATTGGGCCTACCCAGCTGGCCCAAGCTGGTGTCAGGGTCCTGCACGATGTGCCACTCCAGTATGGATTGGGTCCTACGGTCTTGCTGGCGCAAACTTGCCAAAGCAACTGCTGGCTCACCATGTACTTTGTGGCTAGTGGTTCAAGCCTGGTATATGGCGTGCTGATGATGCTCACCGCGTCTCGAATCTGCGCGACAAGACATTCGTTTTCACAGATAGCGCTCGTCGCAGTCGCAATGTTCGTATCTATATTTCTCTGGACGGCGTTTCCACCGAATGTCGGTTCACCAGCTTTGACGCCCTCGGTTTCAGGTTTGCGGTTTTTGCCTCTCGCGCTACTGATCTTTACGTTGATTCGTGGTGGCGAGCGCCAGCAAGGAGATGCACCATCCGAGCTCACCCATTTGCTTTGGATCTTTTGCATCTTGTGGTCGCCTGAGAGCGCCTTTCAGGGAACGGTCGTATGGTGGCCATACTATGTGTGGGCCAGTTGCTCTGCACAGGTAAACGGAAGTCGTCGCTTCCAGATTTTTCTGCTGGCGAATGCACGGTTGACGGGCTGGTTGGTAGGTGGATGCACAGCCTTTCTCCTTGTGTACTCGTTGGTCTATGGTTGCATGCCCACCCTGGATGGCTACCTTGCATATGTCATGCATCCCCCGGGAGCGATTCCAATCAATCTATCTGGTGCGATCTGGTTCTTTGGAATGGTGATGATCGCGGGGATGGTGGGTATGCATGGCCAGTTGCGAGTCTCTTCCAACTTACGGCAGACGCATAATGTCATCGTCTTGCTGCTGGCCTCCTATGCAACGGCTTCATACTTTCTTGGAAGAAGTCACGACAACAACCTTTTGAATATCAGCGCCTTCTTTCTGCTCCTTCTTATGGCCGTGCGCGAATTGCGGCAGATGGTCCTGCTGCGTGTGGCTGCCTGCGGCTTGATCGCCGCACTCCTGGCCTATCCGGTGCTGATGGGGTGGGCATCCTGGGTCGATGCGGCGAAAGCAGGCGACCTAATGCAATTCCGTCCTCACAGTATCATTTCAGACTTCAGCTACACGTCACCTGGTGGGATGCGGGCAAACCAGTTTATGGCTGGTCCGCATTCATCGGACGCTTTAGGCCCTGATGCGGCACGTGGTATGCAAGTTATATCAGAGACATTCCATGAGCCTGTTACTGTGCTCGACCCCCCACTTAATCTGGAGGCCACCTCTATTGGAGCCCCGTGGAGTGCTTTTCAAGGTCCTGAAAATTATGCCTATTTGCCATCCTCATTGCGGAGACAATTCCTCGCAAATGTTGCAAAAAAGCTAAAAGCATCCGGTTGGCTTCTTATTCGACGCGACTATGACGCGGCGGCGTGGCTCTCCGACTACGATGCGGTGTACAGACGCGATCAACAACTTGATTTCGGTACATATTATGCAATTCGATATGTGCCCAGATAGGCTCGCCCGGTACCGCTTGACCTGCCCATTTCATTCAATGCTAAAGAGATCGGTGAATAGATCGTGCAACAAGAGAACTTCAAACCCATTTCTGTCAAGGCGCCGTCGTCGAACAAGACGTTGTTTCGCCTTCGCTGTCTGGTGGACCTCCAGCTCAGCACTATCGTGCGTTATCTGCATCCGGCCATGGGCAGGCTCAGCGGCAACGTACTCGATATTGGTGCCGGAGAATCTCCTTGGCGGGAATGGCTTCCTCCGCCAGCGATCTATTACGGGATAGATATTGGAAACGCCGAAGAGTTCGGTATGCATCCGGCGCGCGACGGTGTCACTTATTACGACGGGCAGAGCATTCCCTTTCCAGACGGCACCTTTGATGGCGCGATCTGCATCGAGGTGCTGGAACATGTGGAGGATCCGGATTCACTTGTAGCGGAGATCGCCCGGTGCCTCAAGAGCGATGCAGCATTGCTTCTGACCGTGCCGTGGTCCGCGCGTCGGCACCACATACCCCATGACTATCATCGATTTACGCGTGAACGCCTCCTTCGTTTGCTGGAGGCAAATGGCTTTACGAAAATTGAAGTCGTAGAAAGAGGTAGCGACATCTCAACCATCGCTAGCAAGCTGGTGGTCTTGTCACTCAGGCTGGCGCCAAGATGGAACCATTTGCTGCAGCGGCTATGGATGCTTCCTCTTTTCCTTCTGATGATCCCGGTAACAGCTGCTTTTCTAGTTTCCGCGCATCTGGCTGAACTTCTCGGCGCTGGGGCCAAGGAGGATCCCCTTGGGTACTTTGTGCGTGCTGTCCGCCGCTAATGCTGTGATTGCCTCTGACATCGTGCCGACGTCTAACCAGTGAGAACTGCACTCCGACTTGAGTTATATGCCGTCTTTGGGCAGATATATCTGGTAGGCGGGATTGTCGGTGGGGCCGGTCATCCGTGTGTAGTTTGCGCGAATGTACTGCTCGATCAAAGGATGCGTATTTCGATAGCGCAACTCGTCTCGTCCATCCAGTGGTAAGTCATTGATCAGGATGAATGCGGGTTTTGACGACTCAATTCGATCGATTTCTGCGTGTTGAAAAGCGTCGCTTCGCGGCCATGGCGTGTAGATTTCCCACGTCGGTGACTTGGCGTCTAGCAAGGCATAGGCGCCAGGCCACCAGGGAGCCACAAAGAAGCTCTGGCCCGCGGAGGCGTACTCATTTTTGAGATGGCGCAGGAGTGAGATATCGTTTGCCGTTCCACGGTCAACGAGTAACCTGTCACCGTCGATTGAGATTCGTTCGCAGGCACCGGGTTCCATGCATTGCCACCCTGGATGCATAGGGATCATTAGCAGCCAGCTGCAGATGCATAGCCCCGAAGCCAGCAGATAACGAGTCCATGTCGGAGTCGATGCCACTAGTGCAAGGGTGCCGATCAATGTGGGAAAAATGCCTTGAGCAAGGTGGGCCGAGTCGGCACGGGAGAACGCGTAGTGCGCGTAAGGGATCGCACAAAAAGCACAGGCTACCAGCAAGGGATGAATGGCCCTTCGTTTCCATCTGGCGGTCAAGACATAGACTATCGATATGCATCCGAAAGTGAGGGTGGATATGAAGAACAAGCCAATCAATACTTCGCGTAGAACGTCCACGAAGGGGGCAGATCCAAACTGCGCGTTCCACGGCCATGGGATAGGTAGTGGCAGATTTGTCGCCTTGACCTCGAACAAGAATTTGATGCTTTTGACGAACGCAGAAGTGAAGCCACGCGCGAGGAGCATGGTTGCGACCATCGGAAGATAGCCGATGAGAATCCCTACGGCGAAACTCAATACATCACGGCTCCAGGCCGACCAGGCCTCACAACGCAACGCCAGGTAAAGAAAAACACCGCTACTAGCTAAAGCGGCATATAAACCATGATTTCGACCAAAGTACGCTGCTAAGCCAACTGTCAGCCCTGCCAGAAAGTGATTAAGGCTGGATGGGCGACGAACCAAGCATGCGAGTACACAAACCAGGCCGATCGAGATTGAGATGTCGAATATCTTGTGACGCGGCACCATCCAGGCAACGAGCGTCAATGCGCAGATAATGATGTAGAAAAAATGGCTTCGCTTTTTGTCAATAACCACCAACCATCCGAGCGCCGCGGCGAGGGCGAGCGCCGCCAGAATCACGACGGTCTCACGGACCGCCATGATTCCATGGGTTCTAGTGAGCGACATGAGTCCTGCGCTCCAGTAGTAGCGGCCGGGGTCGTAGGCTTGGAAGTCTCGAATCGGAACATCACCGGCCATAACCCGCTGCACGCCGTACCAGAGGTAACCTTCGTCAAACAGGCTAAATCCCTGATGTCCTTCCCAGACGAAGAGGCCGACAACAAGTACCAGGCCAAGCAGCATGGCCCGTGCAATATTAGAGACGGTTGGGCTAATGGGCATCGTCGAGTAGTCCAGATTGTCGGCTCCTTGCCATTTGCTTGTTGTCTACGATCACTCAACGTGCCTGCTTGTCCTGGTTGCAAACACATACCGCGACATCAAATAGAAGGACGTCACGGCAATGATCGGGGATATGAATACCTGGCTCTTAATGGCACCCACATGAAGTGAAACGAGGAATCTTATCGATAGGTAGTTGAGGATGTAACACGTCAGGTACACGCCAATAAAGCGCGGAAGTCGCATCAACGAGACCTCCGAAAAAACGAGGCTTCCTGTTGTAAAGAAGTTAAACACGATGCCTGCTACGTTCCCCCCAATCAATGCAGCCCAGATAGGAAGGCCTACGTGTATCAGGACGGCGTAAATGCTCAGGCCAAAAGCCGTGTTCAATGCGCCGACAAGAAGAAACTTGATGAAGCGTGTCCAAGAGCTCACTCGGAAGGTCCGGCTACTCGTTCGGGCCGAAAGCCTACTGCTACCATGTTTCCTACGTTCAACGACATCTTGATGCGGCTCAGTCCAAGAGAGGTCAGTGCTCGCCCGATAAGGCGTTTGATTTTTAGGCTGGCTGGCATGAGTCGCGCCCAATAGGAAATTGCATAGCGGTTGGCGAAAGGCCGGATCTCTACGTCGCGATATCCGGCCCGGCCAAGAAGTGCCGCAATGCTTTTCGCTGAGAACAGCTGCATGTGCTCGACATCAATGATTGGCGAACGTCGCCCAAGAAGGCGGTTCACCGTACTCCTATAGTCGTGCGTGACAGTTACAAAAGCACCTCCGGGCCTGAGTAGGCGCCAGACGGACTCTGCAATTTCCGAAGGCTCGCGCACGTGTTCAAGCGTCATGAAGCAGCAAACCAGATCGAAAGATTCGGGCTGATAGTCACTTTCCCGAAAGATCCCTTCCCTAATCCAGGCCCTTCGGTGCTCTGGAGCGGCCAGGATCGCCGCCGTCGATGGCTCTATACCAAGGACCCGTTCGAATCCCTTTGCGACAAGCCCGTCCAGGAGGACTCCCGTCCCGGTGCCGATTTCCAGAGCGCTGCCAAGACTCAATCGCGCAAGCACAGGACCAAGCTCTCGCAAGTAGGCAGCTGCAGCGTCGTTTGCCTCCTCAGCACTATCGTAATCGGCTAAGTGATAGGCATGAGCCAGTGCCTGCTGCGACGGGGGATGGTCGACATATACAACATCACAGTTCTCGCACCGCACCATCCGATAGTTGAAGAATTCGGGCTCTTTTCGCGATGCAAAGCTGAATTCGTTCAGTTTTGATGGATCAATTCTTTCCTCAAGGAAAAGATGCGCGCTATCCGACGATCTTCCACAGACCGGGCATGTGCGTGACAACCGATCTGACAGGTGTGTCTGGTCACCTAGGTCTTTGCTTTGCATTCAATTAATCCAGGGGCGATAGCCAGATGTTTGAGCATGTCTCGGTGTGCTTGCGGAGCCGTTGGGATCGAATGCTCGCGTAACGGCGCGTCCTTGTGAGATCAGTGTTCGCTTGGTTTTGCCTTTTGGGCAGTCACCACGCCGTGGCGAATCAGTGTGGCGCGGATCAAGCGAGGACGCCCCTTAACTTCGATCATGATCTTTCCGATGTACTCACCGACAAGTCCGATTCCGAACAAGTTCACCGATCCAAACATCAGGATTGCAATCAGCAAAGTCGTCGCGCCGCGCGGCGCTATGTCGGGCCAAGCAATGCGGATGACTGTGACCACGGTCGCCGCAAGTATCGATAACATCAATAGTGCCAGCCCTGCCGTAGTGAGCAATGTCAACGGAACAGTGCTGAAGGAAAAGATCCCCTTTTTGGCCCAATCGATGTTCTTGGAGAGCGTGTTCGTCGTATGGCCGAACATCCGCTCTGGCCGGACGTAATCAACCCCGACCTGCTTGAATCCGACGTAGGCACGCAGCCCACGCATAAACAAATCTCGCTCAGGACACGCAAGGAGCCATTGAACGACATTTCGATCGATCAGCGAGAAGTCACCCGCATCGAGCGGAATGTTTACATAACTAAATGCAGCGAATACGCGATAGAAGGCTTTGTACAAAAGCCCCCAGTGCCATGCCATTTCACGCTTCACACGCCGACCATAGACCACATCGAAGCCATCTTCCCATTTTTCGAAGAACGCCTCGATGAGTTCCGGTGGATCTTGGAGATCTCCATCAAGTAAGACGACGGCGTCCTTTGAAGCGAGTTCCATCCCGCTTCGGAAGGCCATCTGCGAACCAAAGTTTCGCGCATGGGATATGCCAATAACAGTGGAGTCAGAGGCAGACAGTTCCTGAATCACCGCAGCGCTGTTGTCGGGGCTGCAGTCATTGACGAAGATGATCTCGTGATCGATCGCGAGGCGGCTAAACGTTTCTTTGAGCCGCCGATACATGACCGGAATGGCGGGCTCGTCTTTGTAACACGCAACAATGGCCGAGATGCTTCGCCGCTTCTTGTTGGTGTGCTCCTTCGAGCGTTGGGCTAAATCTTCCTCAGTCAGCGTTTTGACCCACTCCGCAGTCGCCTTGAGCCCATCGTCAAGCGAGACTTCAGCACACCAACCTAGCATTCCCCATGCCTTCGACGGATCTGAATACCACTCTGCCAGATCCCACGTGCGTCCCTCCATGGTGCCGAATTTGGGTTGCTCCAGTACTCCGAACAAGTTTTGAGTAAGCGTGGCCAATTCCGCGATGGTGGTTCGCTTGCCAGAACCGATGTTGAAACTTTCCCCATAGATATCCGGATTCATTTTCGCGGCGACAGTTATAAATGCTGCGCAGACATCATCAATATGTATGAAATCTCGTGATGTCCGGGAATCCACCAACGGCGGGAGCGTGCCCGATAGCGCCTTGCGTAGGAGATTGGGAATCAGGCGCGAGCCATCCTCCAACTTTCCGTATACCGAGTAGAGGCGAAGGTTGACGCAGGGAAAGCGACGTTCCTTGCCCATGTAACGCAGATACTCGGCTGCTGCCACCTTCGAAACGGCATAGTGGCTGTTGGGGTCGCAGCGCGCACTCTCCGCAGGGGCGGAGCAGTTGGTTCCATACTCCGACGAACTGCCGGCGTGCACAAACGCGGAAATGGACCGCTCCGCCAGCAATGTGGTCAGGCTGACGATCGACTGAAAGTTAGTTTCATAGATCAAGCTGGGAGCCTGCTCGAATGAATACGCACCGTAGGCGACGCAGTCGAACACCGTGCTGGGCATAACTTGATCGATGAGATATTTCAGTGCCGCAGGATCGTTTACGTTGGCAGCGACGATATTCGCATCAGGCGCACCCTCAAGACGCCAGTTACGCTCGTTTTGCACGACTGCATAGACATCCGACCGATGTTCCAGGATCTTCAGGAAAAGATTGGCCCCAACGAAACCCGCGCCACCGGTCACGAGAATTGGCCCATGAAGAGCCCGGATGTGCTGAATCAAATCGCTCATATTCACTTAACCAATGGCAATTGCATTAAGAAGACTTTGGGGATCCAGGCCAGATTTGACCCGAAGGTAGGCTTGCGATCCGTATTTGGAATAGTGATGAGCTCGGGCGCACAGATGGACCATCTTCGCGGAGATGCCATGTTCGAGCATGTGCATGGCCAGCGAAGCGGCAAAACTACCTTGCGCCACATGTTCTTCGGCGACGTATACGCGACCGCTACCCACAATTTGTTGGATGAGTTCAGTGGGTGGCGGGTTGAGGGCAAGCGGCATTTCAGAGATGGCCCACAAATTGGGGCGCTGATTATCTGGTAAGCGCTCAAGTGCCTCGATGTAAGTTCCGGCCAGTGGTCCCACAACGATCACCGGGGCACCGTTGCCAACAACTAACGTTCTCCACGCAGCGTATTCGGGAACAGCATAACCATGGGGAGCTTCTCCTCTTCCCAACCGGAGGTATGTTGCTAGGCTGTCCTTTCCTGCCTTGATGATGACGGACGCAACGTCTTCATCGAAAACTGGTACGTACACGCGCATGTTGGGCAGGGTCAGAAGCACGCCATAGTCTTCGATGGCGTGATGCGTTGGCCCCATTACGCCATACCCATAACCGCCGCCATTTCCAATCAGATGCACTGGAAGATGGTGGAAGGCGATATCGTTTCTGATCTGCTCGAACGGGCGGGCGTAACAGAACGGCGCAATGCTGTAAGCCCACACGTCCAAGCCTTGCCGTGCCAAAGCGGCTGCCACGGAAATCATGTTTTGCTCGGCAACGCCGGCGTTTATAAATCTTTCACCCAACACCGACTGCAGGGCCTCAAGCGCCATGAAGCCAAGATCCCCGGTGAGAAATACCATGTCGGGATGACTTGCGCGCATTACGAGTGCATCACACAGCTGCTTTCTCATGCCCCGCCAAGCTCCTCGATCGCCTGGTGATAGTCCGCATCCTTAAGAGGGAGGTAATGCCACTCCATGCGATTCTCCATGAACGATACGCCTTTGCCCTTGACGGTTTGCAGGACTACAACTTTCAGCCGGTCCGTGGTGGCATTTAACGCTGCACGTATGGCGTCCAGATCATGTCCGGGGACCACGTGAATATCGATATCGAAACCCTTCAGGCGCTCGAAGAGAGGAAACATCGATGCAACGTCGCTGACATGACCGAATCCCTGCAATCCATTGTGATCGATCAGTACGGTGAGATTTGTCAAACGATGGTGGGATGCAAAAATCAGAGCCTCCCACGTTGAGCCCTCCTGCCACTCCCCATCGGACGTCAAACAATAGGTGTGCCCCTGGGACTGCTTGAAACGCAGGGCAAGCGCTGTTCCTGATGCAAGTGACAAACCATGCCCCAGACTTCCTGTCGCGAATAAAATTTCTTCGATACCACTTGCCGGAGGATGCCCGGCAAGTAACGTATCGTCCCGATGAAAAGTGGCTAGATCTTCATCCTGTAATTTTCCAGCGCTCCAGAGTGCGGTGTACAGAGCACCAGCGGAATGCCCCTTCGAGAGCACGAAGCGATCGTCCGCCCCCATTTGCTCATTGAAAAGTAGCGCAAGCACATCGATCGAAGACAGATTTCCTCCGATGTGACCAACGCCGCTTTCGTAGTGCATTCGTATCAACCGTCTGCGAATGAAAGATAGGCGTGCGGTGTCCAATTTCGGCTTCATACTTGTTCTCTGTGCACTTTGCTAGGCCGTGAAATCCGGGTCCGCTTGCCGGTTCCCCAAGACAATCGAACAGAATAACTCCTAGGCAAGCGCATTTGGCATTGTATGCATCAAAATGATGACCTAAGGATGCTCTGATCTATTCCTCGCCTCAGGCATCATAGCGACCAATCTCCAGGAAGCGCCTCCCCCATGAAACAGCGTTCGTTTGCGTCGTTGAGTTTCGAGTCGAAGAAGAAGCCGACGCGGCGCGA
>Ga0302233_10002871_pt1 | contig 10503 bp, 7 predicted proteins | sample II_Palsa_N3_1_FD_193516 | JGI IMG/M metagenome (GOLD analysis project Ga0302233, IMG submission 193516) | Peat permafrost microbial communities from Stordalen Mire near Abisko, Sweden - II_Palsa_N3_1 | ecosystem: Environmental > Terrestrial > Soil > Palsa > Peat permafrost | place: Sweden...
CGTGGCGCGTATACGGTCTCCTGATCGATCAGCACGGTATCGACGACACGGCAAACTTCGACCAGTTGCTGCCACTCGCGACTGTTGCGCGCGAATCGCGAAACCTCGCGAGCGGCAACCGCGCCAACGCGCCCAAGACAGACCTCTGCCACCATCCGTTCGAAACCCGAGCGTGTCTGCGTGCCGGCTGCAGAGCGGCCCAGATCCTCATCAATTACTTCAACCTCGTGCCAGCCCAACTGGTGCAGACGATCCCGCATCGCGTACTGCAGTTTCTGGCTCTCCAAATTGTGGCTGACCTGGTAAGCCGACGACTGGCGCACATACAGCATCGCCTTGCGCGCCAGATGCTGCGCCCGGATCTTGTCACTCATCGCACACCTCCTGTTGGAGTGCGGCGGCGTACAGCCCGCGTCGGTGTTGCCGCAGCAATTGCACCAGCAAGTGCATCGTCTGCTGACGTACCTCCGGCGGCAAGTGCGTCCACTGCGGTGTCTTCGGATAAGGATGAAACAGGTCGAGTTGATCGCCCGGTCGTGGGCTCGTCGCGCGTCGCATCAGCACCTCCGGTAAGGAGCAAAGGATGGTGCTCGGCTTGTACCATATTCGCTTGCGCGGCAAGCGATGTATCAGCCAGCAAGCGCTTCAGATCGCGCAGCGCCTCACAGGTGACGACGGGAGAAATTGCGGAAGTAACGTGAGAACAGGCGACCGGGTCGAACATCCACAACGGCACCTCCGATACACGTGCCGTCTCGAGTGGATCGAGTGCGCAGCGCAGGACGATCTCGCCGTTCTTCTCCACCGTGTTGAAGACCCACACCGTACGTCCGTACCATGGGTGCCAGCGATAGCGAACTTCCCGCGACTCGGTAATATGGGTGTTGTGTTGACGGCTTGTACAATCCCGTGCGCCTGCACTCGACTTTGGGCTATATGTCGCCCGCGGCCTATGAGGCAAAACCGACAGAGGAACAACCTATCTGCCTGTCTGAAATAACTTGACCACTACATTGTTACTCTAGACAAGCAACATTCTTATCTAAGCCGCCACCGCCTTCAAATCCCTGCCTCACTCGAACACCAGTTTAACCTTAACTCCCGACGCGCGAGCTTCACGATCGACCACATAGCAAGCGATACGGTCGCATCGACTGACACGCTCGCGTCGAAGCAAGCGATCGTGATCAAAAGGTCTTCGGGCGGCTCGACCGTGCAGCAACCCGCGATCGGCAAGCGATCCGGCAACCTGCGGGATGGTGCTGACATGTTTCGGCTTCTGAAGACAGCAGGACGAGAAAATGGCAGATAAGACTAGCGGTACGTTCAATGACATCAGCCGGCTCTCCCCGACATCGAACCTGAAGGACCCCACGCCGTATTTCGCCAGAGCGATGTTCAAGCGTCCGGCGACCAGCCAAGTATCGCTAAGCACCTAGTCCAATGCGCACCCCGGAGGGGATGTGAAGTATCCAATCGTCCAGATAGCCGATTCAGTCCGACGCTACTGTTTGGGCATCAATGTCAGCGCTCGTGGCCCTGAACCACTGCAAAGTTGTGATCAATGTACATTGGAACGACAAGACACTGGATTGCAGTTTGTAGCCGAGCGCCAAACTTGTCGCGGTTGTCGAGCGCCGCAGGAGGCTTAGGCCACTCGATAGTAATCTTAATCGCGCTGCAATTGTCGACAAAGTAACTGCCAGTGATGGCCTTCATCTCGAGTCCAAGCACGTTCGCCAAGCTGCGTGCGCAGAAGAGATTGGAAAGGAGCGCGATTTCATAGGCCTCTTTCGACATGAAAAATACGTCGATAGTCAGCCAGCCGAGGCGCGTACCCTTGCTCCGGAGCACGCGAGCGATCTGGAGCAAGCGCCGGCTTCCGAATGGCCTGCAGTGCGGTGGAGCATCTTCAATGACACAAAGCGTCCTGGCATCGAGATCCTGTGTGCCTGCCACTTCCCCCACGTCGAAATATTTCGCTCGCGCTTGACCCTCGCCCACCCACTCTCGCCCGCTTGCCTGGTAATAGTGGATCGGAAACAGGCTATTGCGGATGACCTCCTCGTTCTTCAGCAGGTGGTTGATCGTCCATTCATAGGAGGCTCCGCGACGCCGCGTACCTTCGAGCTTGACGCTTGCTGGCCACGGCTCCCTTTTGCGGTAGAAGTGACTCTTGCGAATCCCGGCGGTTAGCGCGCTGACGGGAAAAAACTCGGTTTCAGCCGTGGTTAGGATCCCTTCAGGATAGAACTGCAGTTGTGGGTGAGCCTCCTCATAGAGCGAATGCGCCGCGACTGAGTACGGCGTGCAGCGACGCGTTTCGTCGGGTGAAACGAAAACCGCGATGCCATCGTCATATATTTCCGCTATTAGGCAGTCGGATGGCGATCCGGGTTCACATGCGCGCGCGCCGCACTCAAGCACATGGCCTACGTGATACGCGAGTCCAGCCGCAATACCGTGCCGAATCATGTCGGCTGCAAAGAGCGCCGAGCTACACGAGCGGCCCGCGAAGACGTACTTCGCGCTACTCGCGAGAGCCGCACATAATGGGTGAATGCCCATCAGGCCTATGATCGTGCTCGTGCTTAGCGCCTCTTCGTCGAGCGTAGGGCCGGCGCCCAAAGGACGCAAAGCGCCGGCACGCAATTCGTCGATCACAATCGATGGGTCAACTTCGGAGCGGATCACGGCTACCTTCACGCCGCGCACCTGCAGTTCCTCGAAGATCTCCTTGGCAATGTCGAGCATCCAGTCGAGATCGTGGTCGCCACCGGCCATCTCGCGACTACCGATAATCACGGGGCCGCTGATTCGCTCTCCAGCCTCGACCATTTTTCGAAAATCGTCTCTGACGGCGTCTCGCTCGAAGTCCGAGGCGCCGCCGCCGGGGCAGTGCTGACCCGCTTCCATTGGGCCTACACCGGCTATCACCGCATCGATACGGCCATTCAGCGCTTTTTGCAGCGACTCATGCGGGAATCCGCAACCCAAGGCGCCGCATGCGGACACTACCCGGTAGACCAGCTTTGCCATGCATCACTCCCACTTCGCATCTGACGGCGACATACCGTCCTCTCGACGCTTCGTTGCGAAGTTTGCTGGTTTTTACCGAAGAGAGGAAATACCTGGTTGCGATGTCACTATAAGCAGCGCATATGGGCTGGTGCTCCAACTTTAGCCGTCTCAGCATCACGATAACGAGTCAAGGATAGACAGGCACAGCACCCGCTATCTTGTGTTCATCCATGTATCGGGCTATCAGGTTGCGGACCACCTGCGATACCGCCTCAGCAGCTGGCACCAACGGCTGTTCGGCTGACGTTATTTGACTTACCGGCATATATATCGGTGGCTCAAGCGGCACAGCTTTCACCTCAGACCCGCCCTTGGCGTGGGATAAATCACCGATCGCCATGAGCGCGCTCCCGAGGCCCGCCTGGACCGCCGAAAGTGTGGCAAAGACATCGTTCTCTTCAATGATTCGCGGCACAAGAGACCCTTCTTTAAACAGCGAAGCAAGGATCGTTCGGGAAATAATCTCATGCGAATGCGCGGGCAGGATGAGGGCCATGTTTCTCAATCTGTCCCAAGCGACATGGTCTTCGCCGACCAGCGTCGTGGCATGCGAGATAAGAAAAAGTTTCTGCTTGAAAAGCGAGTGGCTAGCGACCCCCTGCGCAAATGTGCCATCGAAAATTACTGCGATATCGAGGCTGTGTTCACGAATACGACTGGTTAGTTGTTCGCTCGTCGCAGTGACGAAATGTAGCGTAACGTTGGGGAGAGCCGCCTTGCAGGCACCCGTTATAGCGTTTGCCATGAACCACGCTAACACCGTCGACATCCCGACGCGAACCACACCTTTGACGTCTTCGCCACATGACCGAACAAGGTCCGGCAAATGCTCGATCCGATGTATGATCGCCTCGGCTTCTGCGTGCAGTAGCTTTCCGGCTGCCGTTGGGAGGACACCTCGCGCGCTGCGGTATAGCAACGACACTCCGAGGCTGTTCTCCAGTTCAGCCATTTGCTGACTAAGAGCGGGTTGCGCGACGTGAATCCTGTTCGCTGCACGCGAGAAGCTACCTGCTTCAACAATCTTGACAAAGTAAAGGAGATGCCGAAGCTGTATTTTCGATCGCGCCATGCGCCCTCCACGAAACCCGATTCGCCCATTGCGTACGCGATTTTGCGATGGGCCTCCGTTTTAATGCTTCATCCGCTTACAGATGTTGAACAATACAGTCACGGTTGACACCCGCTCTCACCTCGTGGCGCGCAAAACTCAGGAAATGCCGATCCGCTTGCTGCCTGCCGGGACTACGCGTGTCTAAGGAACCGCGTCCTATCTACCTATAATATCGTGGCTCGCTGACTGATACCCTTCAAAAGCAGAAACGTGCTTCGCTCATATAGGTTTCCCTTTGAAAATGGTGTTCCATAACGTCGAAGTAAGCTTGATTGAAGGCAAACCACGAAGGTGCTTAACGTACGGAGGCAGCAGTACATCCTGGAATTCCGGGCCGCGGCCATGGAAACGCGTGAAGGATAGACAGAGCAGCCGGGCCGACGCTCGTGGATTGGGAATGTCGGGCCATGGCATTGTCAAGTTGTTGGGTCGGTCGCGCAAAATGGGGGATGAAGAAATCTAAATCGCTTTATCAGGGCTATCGTTTCCCAGCCGAGGTGATCAGTTGCGCTGTGCGCTGGTTTTTCCGCTTTCAGTTGAGCTTGCGCGACGTTGAGGAGCTGCTCTTTGAGCCCGTTTGATCGTGACATACGAGACGATTCGATGTTGGTGCGATAAATTTGGCAAGGGCTTTTCCCACCGGGTGAAAGCAGCGCGACGCAAACCAGGTAGCACGTGGCACCTCGACGAGATGTTCGTCACGCTACGTGGAGGGCCGTACCTGTTGTGGCGTGCAGTGGACGAGCATGGCACCGCCCGATCCGGCAACATTTCGCGCTCAAGCGGCATCTGCTGCGCGCTTCGCTCTACCGCAAACAACTCGCAGCGCGCTTCGTTGCATGGCGCGAATTCGCCGAAATCGCCCAAAATCCGTGCACTGCTTTCTGACCACTCCTCGCTCCTGACCTCTTACCGTCTCACTCTCGACAAGTTCACAATGCCCGCCAAAGTTGTCCTTGACCTGCTCGAGGTCGTAAAGAAAGCCACCACCGCGCTTGAACCGTTCGAGCAACTCCCTCGATCCCATCTGCCGTTCGAATACGTGAGCAAAGTACATGTGCTGATGCCGAAGCGGGAAAAATGCATTAGGCCGCTCTTTCAGCCCAAGGATGACCGCGTCAAGCCGAGCGAAGCGCCAGCTTCCATTGGCGACGAGCGCGCATCCCTCATCGAGATACGCCGAATCGGCAAAACTGTATGTCTTCGACGACTCGACAAACACTTGAAATCCATTCTTGACCAGAATGGGTGCATGGATCGGAATCAGCGGGGTTCTACGTTCGTTTGGTCTTGATTCGGCGCGTAGCCAAAGAATCCTGTTCATCTTCTGCGCGCTTCTGCATAACGCTCAAAAGCGGGACGTACAGCGCCCGCCGCATGTGTTTGTGTGCTTACACGAGGGTCGATCGCCGTACGAAAAAAGGATTGCTCGATTGCACGAAAGTGTGCGTAGTCTCCTTCCAGTTCAACCAGACTGTCGGCGATAAGAATCGGATAACCAGGGTGCCCGAAAGTTTTCCGGTTTCCTTGAGCTCTTAGCCTTCCGTAAAAGTTGACTTGATGCTCATCAGACCTCGCACGGCAATAAGCAAGCTGGATCTGGTTGTCCGATAACCGTTCGGCCAACCTTCGAAAACATGTAACCGATCGGCCCGGCAATCTACAACGACGGCAAATGCGACCGCATGGGCCGACTGTGGGTCGGCACGATGGACATGGGCGCGGCGCCCAATCGCGGCAACCTGTTCAAGGTCGACCCCGACGGTTCATGGATCAAGAAGGAAACCGGCTTTACCGTAGCGAACGGTCACGGGCGGAGCCCGGACAATACGCGCATATAATTCACCAATACGCACCGCAAACTCGTTTTCCAGTACGACTTCGATTTCATCAACTGCACGATCAGTGATCGCCGGCCGCTGATCTCATTCGACGCGTCGGGAGGCTCGCCCGACGGTCTCACAGTCGACGCCGAAAGCTGCCTGTGGGTCGCCATGTGGGACGAATGGTGTGTCGCCCGATTCGACCCGGAAGGGCGGGAAATGACGCGTGTGCGTATGCGGGTTCCGCGTCCGACGAGTTGCTGTTTCGGCGGCCCGACCCTCGACATGCTCTATGTCACGAGCGCACGCGTGCGGCTCACGCAAGCCGTGCTCAAGAGCTCGCCGCTCTCGGATTTGCTCTTTGCCGTTCAAATCCACGGCGTACGCGGACTCCCCGAGACCATTTTTGCAGGTTGAACTGGATCAATCGAAGCGTTTCTTATCTCGCCTCCACCACTGCGGCTGCTGCGAGATAACGATCACATCGTGCCTTTGAACGAGTGACGCCCGGCGAAACACCGCGCGTCACCGGTCGCCGATTGCGGACGTGATCGAACGTGTTGATCAGAATAGATGATTCACGCGCACAATCCCTTCATTCGCACGGTAGCCGCTTCCAAACTGGCCGCCGTATTCCAGCTTCAGTTCAGTGTTCTTCGACACGCTCAGGTTCAGGTCCAGCTTCACCTTCGCGAGCGCCGACGGAGCCGACGAGACCACGGTGAACGGCGCCACGCCAGGCGCGCTGCCGACGAACTGCGCGTTCGTCGCCCAATGGTCGCGATCGTGGAACACCGCGCCCACCCCGAGGTCAGGACGCAGAACCATGCCGTTGGCGAAATTCCATCGTCCGCCCACTTCGAATATCGGTGAGGCCGACACCGTCGTGCCACTCGAACTGTTCATCGCGAGGTCCAGTGCGCCCGCGCCTTGCTCCGTGTAGCTGCCCGTGTGGAAGTGGACAACGTGAACGTCTAGATAAGGCTTCATGTACCAGTCGTCCATCGGAATCGTGTAGGCGATGCGTGAATGCAGTCCGGCCTCGTACGTGTTGAAATCGCCCTTCGCCTGTGCGGCGGAGCCCGGCAACATCACGTTGCGCGTGGAGTCATACCAGCCGTAACTCGCGTCGGCGCCACCGGAAATCGTCCAGCGACCCATTTCCTTCTTCAGCATCACGCCCAACTGCGGACCGTGCCCGTTGACGCCGCCCACGCCGTCCGAGCCGTCCAGACTGGTCGTTCCATAGGCCACGCTGCCGCCGACGAACCAGCCATCGCCCAGACCGTGCTGGCCGCCGAACTGCATCGCGTAGGTATTCGCGTTGTAGCCGATGCCATCCGCGCCATCCGAGCTCGTGTGGCTATCGATTACGCGTCCCCAGCCACAATCGTGCTCGTGCATCATCATATCGGTCGGACCGTCGAACGTCGGGCAGGTATACATGCGATCGACAAACGCATGGCTTGCCGCGAGCGCCGCGGTGCCGACGGCCTGCTGTGTTTCGTTGCCCAGCGTGTTCAGCGCGGCCTTGTACGCCGCGTGATTCTGCACGCCGTTCGCCAGTTGCGCGAAGGCGGTGCCGAGCGCGTTGGCACTCGCGCCCGAATCAAAATTCGCCTGCAAATGATTTGCGAGCGACTGCGCATTGGCGCTCAGCCCTGCCGCGCTCGCCGCGAAGTTCGCGTGCGGTGTGACATACAGCGACTGGCCGCTGGCTGGCGCGTTCCCCTGCGCACTCGGCGTGTTGCCGCTCGCCAACGTGTAGTTGACAAGGTACGGATTGCTCACCTGCAATTGCGACGCGTCGAGCGTGCCTTGCACGTCCATTACATCGACCGTACTGTTACTCAGGCGCGTCGGGCGCATCACCACGTTGCCCGCGAGCGTCGCATTGCCATCGACCGTCAGGCGGTCGGAGACGCCCGCGACGTGATCGCTGTCGATCACAATCCTGCCGCTGCTACCCTGCGTCAGATCACCAGTGATTTCCGTCCTCGCACCTGCTGCGCTCGCGCCCCCGACGTCCAGCGTGCCTTGGTTACTCACCAACGCTGCAGCCAACGTGGTGCCCGGGTTGAGTTGGCCACCGGAATCGTTCTGCACACTGCCGTTGCCACCGTTAAGCTGCAGGTTGATGGAGCCATTGATGACGCCTGTGGACTCGTTGTGCACCAGCGTATTGCCGGCGGCACTGTCGTGGGCGCCCACGTTGGTCACCGACTCGCCGACCGGGCAGCCCGAGCAGGTGCCGCTGCCCAATTCGATGGCACCCGAAATGGTGCCCGCGTTTACCACCTGCGTGTAGCCGCCGCTGGTCGTCCAGATTGCAGTGCCGTTGCCGTTGTCGTTGTTAGAGGTGATCGTCGCGCCCTTCTGGACGGTGATGACGTTCGCCGCCGAGGCGCTCGGGCCGCCGCCGACCAGGTAGATCGCGGCGCCGTCGCCCGCGCCCGGCTGGGAATCGACGCCGCCCATGACCTGGGATCCTGGTTGCAGCGTCACCGTGATGGGCGACCCAGTATTGAGGAAGTAAGGGTTGATGCTTTTGCCGATGCTTTCGGCGTAGATGCCCGGCGAGGCCACACCGACGGCGTCCACGGTGCCGCCGATGTTGATCGTGACCGTGCCGCCGTTGCCGGTGCCACCGAACGAACCGTCGTAGGCGCCGGCGGCATTGACGATGCGGCCGCCGCCGCCGCCGATGCTCTGCGCGAATATCACGGGGGCGTTGTTGCCCGTGGTGATCAGCTCTGCGTTGGTGTTTTCCGTGATCGTGATGGGCCCGCCATTGCCGGTGGTTTGTGTCGTCTGCGGGAGTGCCAGGCGCTGCATCGTCAGGCCGAAATCGCCGGCCAATCCGCCGCCGCCGCCGATGGACTGCGCCAGGATGGCGCTGGCTCCCTGGCCAGTCGTGTAAATGTTGGCGAAGCTGCTGCCATTGCCCACAACGACTGTGACGGGGCCGCCGTTGCCGGATACCGAATTCGCCCCCAGGAAGTTCGACCCAGCCGGGTTGCCACCGAGCACCGCGCCACCGCCGCCGCCGATGCTTTGCGCCAGGATCCCGTGGGCGTCGTTGCCTTGCGTGCTGACAATGCCGGTCTCGGTGACCGTGACCGCCCCGGCGTCACCGCCATCGTTGCAGTTCGCACAGGGCACGCCGCCCACGTTGAGGTTGTAGGCAAAGGACTGATTAGTGGGAACGATACCGCCGGATGTCTCCAGATCATTTGCCAGGAGCCGTACCAATCCGCCACCGCCGCCGATGCTCTGCGCAATGATGCCCGGCGAGTCGTGGCTCGACGTCTGAATGTTGCCGGCATGCGTAACGGTCACGTCACCGCCGAGGCCGACTGGGTCGAAGCCGACCCCGCCGAGTTCGACGGTCAGCCCTTTCATCGCCGACACGCTGTCGGCCGACAGGCTGGCTAGCCCACCACCACCGCCGACGCTTTGCGCAACGATGCCGGGTGCGAGGCTTCCGGCGGTGTAGATATTCGAGTTCGAGTTCGCATCAACCGTGACCAACTGGCCATTTCCGTTGGTGAACCTGCCGCCGAGGTTGATGTTGGTAGAGGTAGCGTCGCTTGCAGACGCCGTGTAGGTGACACCACCGACGCCGCCGCCGTCGCCGATCGATTGGGCCAGCAGCCCAGTTGACATCCTGCCCGCGGTCACGATCGCCCCGTTGTTGGTGACCTGGACATTGCCGCCGCTACCCACGGCGCTGCCCACGGCGCCAAGTTGCATGGCGATGTTCTGTGACGCCGCTATGCCCGAATCGCCGCTGCTGCCATTGAGCATCGACAAGTCGGCAAGCTGCTGCGAGACGCTCCCCTGCGGGGTGTACGACACGCCAAGCAACTGGTTGGCCGCATAGAGCAGATTGTCGATCGTGCTGTAGTCGTTCAGTAAGCCCACCCCCCCGTAAATGACGCTGCCGAGATACCCAGGGATGCTGCTGCTGCCGTTGCCGCCATCGCCGGTGGACTTCGCAAAGCCCAGGCTGCTTGCGCCTTTGCCGAAAACGCCGCCACCACCACCGATGCTTTGCGCGAGGATACCGGGCGCGTCGGCGCCAAAGGTCAGGATTGCGCCGTTGTTGACGACCTGAACGGCCGGCGAGCTGCCGACACCGGTGCTGCTGCCGGTGCCAGCGCTGGCGCCGAGGCTCACAGTCGTTACGAGGGAGCCCCCGTTAACGACGCCTTGCGCGCCGCCGCCGATTCGGCCGCCCCCGTCGCCGATCGACTGCGCCAACATACCGGCCGCCCCGTCGCCCAGGGTCAGAATCGACCCGACATTGGTCGAGAGATCGTTGTTGGTCAAGCTGACGGCGCCCCCATTGCCGCCCGCCGTGGTGACTCCGCTGCCGACCTGGGTTGCGCTCCCGAGCGTCGCCGTCACGCTGGCGCTCACCAGGTTTGCGCTGTCGCCGACGCCGCTGGTGCCGCCGCCGCCGCCGATGGACTGCCCGAGCAT
>Ga0302233_10002873_pt1 | contig 10499 bp, 8 predicted proteins | sample II_Palsa_N3_1_FD_193516 | JGI IMG/M metagenome (GOLD analysis project Ga0302233, IMG submission 193516) | Peat permafrost microbial communities from Stordalen Mire near Abisko, Sweden - II_Palsa_N3_1 | ecosystem: Environmental > Terrestrial > Soil > Palsa > Peat permafrost | place: Sweden...
ACGAAACTGTGGTCACAGGAGCGAGCGATCAGTGCACCCGATTGAGATGCAGCGGGTGTCCTTAGGAGTTGTCATGGAACGGCCTGCCCGAATGGAACTCGGCGGGATCGATGCACTCCGCCATTTTGCTGCCAAAGATGGGACTGGCTAATAATTCATTGTCTGCCTTAAAATGAAGCACATAACAGGCAACGGCCTTGTCATCCAGCGCATCCACATTGCGTACAGATGCAGCTTATCGTTCGTAATCCGAAATGCTGAGCCAGGCGCATCGAGAGCCTGGAACGATGAATCAAGCGACGCGGATAGATGGGCGTCGGGAGATGTGCGTTGACACATCGCAGCCGTTTTGTTATTCAATTTGTTTCGCATTCTTAGCCGGCGATTCGGCAACGGGTTCTGTCCCACCACTCTGGGCGGATCTGAAAAAGAAATCCAAGGTGATATGACAATTTCGAAGGCGTATGCCCAAATGTTCGAAAACGCCGGAAGCCGGCAGAGGAATCTCGCTGACGTCGCGTCTCCTAGTTTTCGACTGGCGCCGCTGCGATTGCGTGCTTGCGCACTGATGGCTTTTCTCGCCGTTGGGTTTCTCGCAGGTTGCGGAGGCGGCGGCACGTCCATCACGCTGGAGGTGCTGCCGAACACGGCACAAACAGTGGACCAAGGCCAGGTGATTCAATTCACCGCGATTCTGGGCAACGACACTGGTAATCAGGGCGTCACCTGGAAACCGCTCACTGGCTCGGGCTGCGCGGGCACCGGTTGCGGCACTTTAACGAACGTCACCAAAACTTCGGTGACCTACACCGCGCCCACTAATAGTTCGATTGCGCTTACGGTCAGTTTGAAGGCAGTCGCCAATGCGAATTCCAGCACTAATGTAATTACGATGATAAGCGTGGTTCTCCCTCCCAGTTTTACGACCGTCACTCTTAACAACGGATCGAACGGTTCGCAGTACGGCGAGCAAATCGTAGTAACGGGCGGTGTTGCACCGTTAGTGTTCAGCGTGGTCTGTCCGAACAACCAAACGAGCTGTCTCCCGCCTGGATTGACCTTGAATCAAAACGGATTCCTTCTGGGGACGCCTACCACATCCGGCACGTATACATTTTTCGTGAAAGCGACCGACCGCGGCGGTGTTCCCGTAGTTGGCCAGCCCCCTCCGTTTTCCGTTACGTCCACGCTTTTCACCGTAACGATTAATCCGGCTCAGCCGCTGTCCGTCAGCACAACCTCTCTGCCCCCCGGAACTATCGGTCAGATGTATAACGTGGCGCTAGCGGCAAGGGGCGGAGCAACTCCATTTACCTGGAGCGTGCCGGCGAACAGTTTGCCTCCCGGCCTAGCCTTGAACACATCCACGGGCCAAATTTCAGGCATTCCGACGACGGTCGGTTCCTTTCCACTCACGGCTACAGTGCGGGACTCTTCGGTTCCAGTGCAAACGGCTACGTCTGGTCCGCTCACCATCTTGATCCAAACGCCTCAACCGCTGCAGGCCATCACCGCGCCACTGCCCGGTGGAATGACTGCAACGTCCTACAGTGCGAATCTAATCGCGACTGGCGGAGTTCCGCCTTACACCTGGAGTGTGATAACCGGTCAGCTTCCGGCGGGACTGACTCTTAACGCGCAAACGGGCAACATCTCAGGAATTCCTATTCTCGTGGGCACTTCGAATTTCACAGTTCAAGTGCGGGATTCCGCTGTCGGCGCAGGCGGCCCGGCAACGGCGACGCAACAGCTCCATATCACTATTACAACCGGTACGACGAGCAGCAATTCTCTGATCAGCGGATCCTACAGTTTCCTCTTCAGCGGGTTCGATGCGAATGGAACGGTGGTTATGGCGGGTAACTTTTTGACGGACGGAGGCGGAGGGGTTTCTAGCGGCCAGGAAGACATCAATCGCGTAACCGGCGTTGTGGTTGGCGCGGGTCTGACGGGGAGCTATTCGGTTGGAACGGATGGCCGCGGCACCATGCAGTTAGTCGCGTCGACTGGAACGGGCACGGTGTTTACCGCAAATTATCTACTGGCGCTCGATTCGGCCGGCAACATTCACGTGACCGAGGATGAGACGACTCCGACGAACGGGGTAGGAATTACGCACGGCTCAGGAATTATGAAACCCGCTATCGGGACGTTTACAGCGGCAAACTTCGCCGGCAATTATGCGTTTGAATTCACAGGCCAGGATTTTTTGACCGAACCAACCGTACTCGCCGGTGCAGTCACTGCCGATAACTCTCAGAACTTCAGCGCGGGCACCGCGGATTTTAACGACGGAGGCGTGTATTCTCCGCTCCTTTCTCTCACCGGCAACTTCAGCGTAGGGAACACGAATTCGAAGGGCGTCGCTACCATGACTTTTCAACCGCCGACGAGCGCCGCGACGACGCTCACGTTTACATTCTATTTCGCCTCCTCCAACGATATTTTGTTCGCGGAGATTGACACCGCGACTACAACGAATCCCCTTCCCAGACTCAGCGGAGAGATGTTGCTTCAGAACACGACAACACAATTCAATCAGTCGGTATTGCAAGGCTCCGGCGTTGTAACCGGCACGGGACTCGCGGGCACGGGACTCGCGGGCTCGAACTCGACCGTTTTCGCGGGTCTGTTGGCGTCGCCTTCCGGCGATGGAAGCGCGACTCTAAGCTACGACCAAAATGATGGCGGTGCCATCTCGCTGCTGAATTCGCTTTCTGGTACCTATCAAGTGTTGCAGAACGGCCGCGTAGGATTTACGAATCTGGGTAACCGCCTGGCGGCGGCGTACCTCACTGGCCCCAATCAAGGATTCATCATTGGCTCTGATTCGGCTGCGACATACGGGCTTCTGGAGCAGCAAACCAGCTCGCCGTATTCTCTCTCGTCCGTTCAAGGCAGCTATGTGCTCTTCGCACCCAAGGAGGCGGACAGTCAAGCCGTAAATATGATTGGCCAGTTAAGCTCCGCTGGCGCTGGAAACATCGTGGGCACCCTGGACGAATTTATTCCGCCCAGCACTCCCTCCACGGATCTTCCCTTCTCGGCCAATTACACGGTCACGCCAGACGGTCGGGGGACTATGACGCCGGTTCTGATTGCGGGGTTCCCGTCGAATCTTATTCTCTATGTGGTTTCGCCGAGCAGCGTGCGAATGATTCCTGTGGATTCAAATCCGGGCAATGGCCATCCCCAAGTCATTTTCCTTAGCCACTAGAGATATTCGTGGAATAGTTTGGAAGCGTGCTGCGGAGTTCCCCGCGCTATTTCTTCTTGTCTTCCTCGAGGCGCAAGGCTGCAGAATTGATGCAATATCGCAGGCCTGTAGGATTGGGGCCGTCCTCGAAAACATGTCCTAGATGCGCGTCGCAGCGGCTGCAAATAGCTTCCGTGCGCGTCATTCCATGGCTGCTGTCGCGCTCCATCTCGACATTCTCCGCCGCGATGGGTTGGTAGTAGCTGGGCCAGCCTGAACCGGAATGGTACTTCGCATCGGAGCTGAAAAGCGGCTGCCCGCAGCAAACGCAAACATACGTGCCCTTCGTTTCCGTGTCTGCGTACTCGCCGGTAAACGGCGGTTCAGTCCCCTTCTTCCGCGTCACCTCATATTGTTCTTCGGTCAGCTTCGAACGCCATTCTGCGTCGTCCTTCTTAATTTTGTCGGTCATGCGTGTATTTTACACCGGGTGCGGCTGTTTTCAAGAAATCCAGCTTGGGAAGCGCTGACCTCCGCTGGCCGACGCGAATAGAAACTCGACGAGTGTCAGCTATACTGGAGCGGCCGTCTAACGACCGGTCGTTAGCAATGTATCGATTCGTGAAGCGAACTTTTTGGAGACTGCTGTGAATGAGGTTTTCATTTGTGACGCGATTCGCACGCCCTTTGGCCGATACGGCGGCGCGCTAGCTTCAATTCGTACTGACGATCTAGCGGCCATCCCACTGCGCGGACTAATCGAGCGCAATCCGCGAGTGGATTGGATGGCGGTTGATGACGTCGTCTTCGGCTGCGCGAATCAGGCGGGAGAAGATAACCGCAACGTCGCGCGCATGGCTTTGCTGCTTGCGGGGCTCCCCAAGGAAATTTCCGGTTCCACCGTGAATCGGCTCTGCGGTTCCAGCATGGACGCCATCGGCGTCGCGGCTCGCGCCATCAAATCGGGAGAAGCGGATTTAATCATCGCGGGTGGAGTTGAAAGCATGACGCGCGCTCCGTTTGTGATGGGCAAAGCTGACAGCGCGTTTAGCCGCGCTGCGGAAACGTTTGACACCACGATCGGCTGGCGTTTCATAAACCCGCTGATGAAAAGCAAGTATGGCGTCGACTCCATGCCGGAAACCGCGGAAAACGTGGCCGAGGAATTTCACGTTTCGCGTGCGGACCAGGATGCTTTTGCTTTGCGGACGCAGCAGCGCTGGGCCCGCGCAAATGCCGAAGGCTTTTTTAAACACGAGATTTTCCCTGTTTCGATTCCGCAGAAAAGAGGCGATCCAAAGATTTTTGATACCGACGAACATCCGCGGCCGGACACAACCCTCGAAGCGCTGGCGAAGCTCAAGCCCATAGTGAAACCGAATGGAACGGTAACCGCGGGAAACGCTTCCGGAGTGAATGACGGGGCGTGCGCGCTCATCATCGCTTCCAAAACGGCGGCCTCAAAATACGGTCTGACTCCTCTCGCGCGCATCGTTGCAACCGCCGCCGTCGGGGTAGCGCCGCGCATCATGGGATTCGCTCCCGCGCCCGCCACACGAAGAATCCTCGACAAGACCGGACTAAAGCTTTCGCAAATGGATGTGATCGAGCTGAATGAAGCATTCGCCGCACAGGCTCTGGCCGTCACGCGCGATCTGGGCCTGACCGACGACGCCGCGCACGTGAACCCCAATGGAGGCGCTATCGCCATCGGACATCCGCTGGGCGCAAGCGGCGCTCGCCTGGTAGCCACAGCGACCTATCAGTTGCAGACAATTAAAGCGCGCTACGCTCTCTGCACCATGTGCATTGGCGTAGGCCAAGGCATCGCGACAATCATCGAACGCTGCTGAAGGATTGAATTTCCGTCTGCTCTACCGAATGGGTACACCTGCGTCCTACAGTCATCAGTGTATGGCTTCGTCAATTAAATAGGAGTCATATCGTAAACGTACAAAGAGAGGTCCTATGAAGGCGGTCGTAGGCGTATTTAAAGCGAGATCGGATGCAGAGCTGGGCGTAGCGGAACTCCGACCGCTCGACATACCTAAAAACAGAATCACGATTCTTACTCCTAACGCGACCGAAGAAGAGCTTGCCGCGGTTCCGACTGTTGCCGGAGAACAACCTGGTATGGGCAAAGCTTTGGGGGCCGTTGTCGGAGGCGCCATCGGTGTCGCCGGCGGCGTCGGCTTGGTGCCGCTGCTCGCGAGCTTTCTGATCCCGGGCGTGGGACAAGTGCTCGCCATCGGAGTTGTCGGCGGAGTGCTGCTCGGCGCGATTGGTGCGGTTGGTGGCGGCGCGGCGGGAGGTGCCATCGAGAGCAACGTCTTCGAGGGGCTGCCGGAAGACGAGATGTTCGTCTATGAGGATGCCTTGCGTAAGGGCCGTTCGGTCGTTGTGGCGATGGCCGATAACGACGAGGCTGACGCAGTTCGCGGCGCTCTGGAAAACGCGGGCGCCGAAAGCATTGATCGAGCCCGTGATATGTGGTGGGTCGGCCTGCGCGACACGGAAAAAGAAAAATACGAGACCACGGGCCGCAAGTTCGAAGACGACGAGCGCTACTTTCGCTGCGGCTTCGAAGCCGCCCTGCATTTGAAGAACCGCGATCGAACCTACGAGCAATGCCACAAAGTGCTGGGTGATCTGCACCCGCGCCTGCACGAGAGCGAGCCTTTCAAGCGCGGCTTCGAGCGCGGCCGCGAATATCTAGATACAATCAGCAAACACGTCAACTAATTTTCCCCACACCGCTTCTGGCGTTTGCTTACAAGTCGCAGGAGCGTTTAATCTCCCACAGTTGAGTATAATGAGCGGGATGCAGCTTCGCATTTCTGTGCGTGTCGGAGATTGAGTGACATCCGGTTCGAAGCTTTTCCAGAACTACGTCAACGGCCATTTCGTAAGCGGCCCACGCGAGTTTGCCGATATCAATCCAGCGGACGGCTCGACGATCGCCGAAGTTTCGGAAGCTGATGAATCGCTGGTGAATCAGGCGGTCGAATCCGCACGCAATGCGCTGAACCGAAATTGGGGCAAGCTGCCTGTTCCCAGCCGCGCCGCGCTTTTGCACAAAGTCGCCGACGGCATCGAAGCGCGCTTTCGTTCAAGCCGAAGTGGCGGACACGGGCAAACCAGTTGCGCTGGCCTCGAAGATTGACGTTCCGCGCGGCGCCGCGAATTTCCGCGTGTTCGCGGACCTGATTAAAAACGCGGGGATCGAAGCATTTCGGACGGAAACTTCTGACGGCGCCTCGGCGCTCAATTATTGCGTACGCAAAGCGCTCGGAGTGGTCGGCATTATTACTCCATGGAATCTGCCACTGCTGCTGCTCACATGGAAAGCTGCGCCGGCGCTGGCCTGTGGCAATTGCGTGGTGGTGAAACCGTCGGAAGAAACTCCGGCCACGGCGACGCTACTTGCAGAAGTGATGCAATCGGCGGGCGTGCCGCCTGGAGTGTTCAACGTGGTTCACGGTTTCGGCACCGGCTCGGCAGGCGAATTCCTCACCAGCCACCCGGACGTGAATGCGATCACATTTACGGGGGAATCGAAAACAGGATCGGCCATCATGCGCGCTGTGGCGCCCACGGTGAAGCCCATTTCGTTCGAGCTGGGCGGCAAGAACGCCGCGATAGTTTTTGCCGATTGTGAGTTCGATGAAACGATCAACGGCCTCGCCGATGCTGTTTTTCTCAATACCGGCCAGGTCTGCCTCTGCGCCGAGCGTGTTTACGTGGAACGCTCAATCTTCGATCGCTTTGTTTCGGCGCTGAAGCAAAAAGCTGAAGCTTTGTCACTGGGTTGGCCCGCCGATAGCAAGACGACTACAGGTCCGCTGATTTCAAAAGAACACCGTGCAAAAGTGCTTTCTTACTATGAACTCGCGAAAAAGGAAGGGGCTACGGTCGTAACGGGAGGTGGGACGCCGAAATTTGGCGACGCTCGTGACAGCGGTTTCTACATTCAGCCAACCATTTTCACCGGCCTTTCCGAATCCGCTCGCTGCGTGAAGGAGGAAATTTTCGGGCCGGTGTGCCACATCGCGCCTTTCGATACTGAAGAAGAAGCTATTGCGATGGCAAACGACACAAAATATGGCCTGGCAGCTTCGGTGTGGACCACGAATCTGAAACGAGGACACCGGGTCGCGGAAAAGTTGCGCGTCGGTATCACCTGGGTCAACTGCTGGTTCTTGCGTGATCTGCGCACGCCGTTCGGAGGTGCTGGTCTGTCAGGCATCGGACGGGAAGGTGGACTGCACTCGTTAAATTTTTATTCCGAACTGAACAATATCTGTGTCAAGTTGTGAGCGGAATCTCGCGGACATCAAACCGAGGTGGTCTGGAATGGACAGCAAAGTCGTCGAAGGCAAAGCCAAGCCGCGCGGCAAGTTTCCGCACATCAAACGCGCAGGAGATTTTCTCTTCGTATCGGGCACCAGTTCGCGGCGCGCCGATGATTCCATTGCCGGCGCGGAAACCGACAAATTCGGCACGACGCATCTTGATATTCGCGAGCAAACACAAGCCGTGATCGAAAATATTCGCGGCATTCTTGCCAGCATGGACGCCGGTTTGAAAGACCTGGTCGAAATTTCCACCTATCTCGTCAAGATGGAAGATTTCGACGCCTACAATGAGGTGTATGCACAATTCTTTGACGAGCAAGGCCCGGCGCGAACTACCGTTGCCGTCCGTGAGTTGCCGCCCGCGTATCTGTTGATTGAAATGAAAGCCATTGCCTATAAGCCCGTGACGCACACGGAAACGGAAGCCGCAGCCGGGAGGAGAAAGTAATGCCATCAATCAAAACACTGAAGGCTTTTAATTTCCAAGGATGGATCGACGCGAATCGCGACAAGCTGAAGCCTCCCGTAGGAAACGCGCAGGTCTGGGAAGATGGCGACCTGATGGTGACGGTCGTCGGCGGGCCCAACAACCGCAACGACTATCACGACGACCCCACCGAAGAGTTTTTTTACCAGTTGAAAGGCGATATTTTTCTGCGCTTGATGCCGGAAGCAGGCAAGCCGCCTATCGAGGTTCCCATCAAGGAAGGCGAAATTTTCCTTCTGCCCAAACACGTGCCGCACTCGCCGCAGCGCCTTGCTCCCGGCACGATCGGATTGGTGGTCGAGATGCCGAGGCCTGAGGGAGTGGTGGACGGCTTCGAATGGTATTGCGCGAAATGCAATCACCGCGTGCATCGCGCCGAAGTTCTTTTGAAAAGCATCGTGCGCGATTTGCCGCCGCTCTTTGAAAAGTTTCAACAAAGTCCGGAACTGCGGAAATGCAAGCACTGCGGTGAAGTTCACCCGGGCAAACCAGCTCCGCAGAAATAACGGTACAGAGACAACATGCCAGTCATAGATATTCACACACATTTTTTTCCGGAATCCTGGCCCGATCTCGCCAAACGCTACGGCACGCCGGATTGGCCGTCGATTAAACACACCGGGCCGGGCAAAGCGGACATCATGCTCGGCGATCGCATGTTCCGCCACGTCACTTCCGGTTGCTGGGATGTGAACGTGCGCCTCGAAAACATGGACCGCAATGGCGTGGACATGCAGATGATTTCCGCTACGCCAGTGCTCTTTGCTTATGCTCGCGAAGCCAAACACGCGCTCGATTGCGCGCGCTTGTTCAATGACGTTGCACTTGAAATGTGCCAGCGCGGGAAAGGCAGGCTGAAATCTTTCTGCCAGGTTCCTTTGCAGGATATCGATGCAGCCTGCAAAGAGCTTACCCGCTGCATGCGCGACGGACACCTGGGCGTCCAGATCGGCAATCACGTCGGACAAAAAAACCTCGACGACCCCGGCATCCTAAAATTCCTGCAGCATTGCGACGCGGAAGGAGCCGCGGTCTTCGTTCATCCCTGGGACATGATGGCCGGCGAGCGCATGCCGAATTACATGATGCCCTGGACCGTGGCCATGCCGGCCGAAACGCAGTTGTCGCTCGTATCCATGATTTTGAGCGGAGCTTTCGACCGTTTGCCGCCCAGCCTGCGAATCTGTTTCGCGCACGGCGGCGGAAGTTTTGCGTTTCTGCTGGGCCGTCTGGAAAACGCGTGGAAAAATCACGAAATCGCGCGGGGAGTCTCGCAGTTTGCTCCCAGCCATTATCTGGATCGCATTCGCGTCGACTCCGCAGTCTTCGAGCAGCGCACTCTGCAATTTCTCGTGGAGGTAATGGGAACCGATCGCGTGCTTCTCGGTTCCGATTATCCTTTTCCGCTGGGCGAAGCGCGCGCCGGCACGCTCATCCGCGAAAGCCGTTCATCGCCGGAAGTGAAAGCCAAGTTGCTCGGAGGCAATGCCGTTAAATTTCTGAATTTGCCCAGTGCAAGTGCGGTCACGAACGCATCGGCTTCACCGGCGCGATCAGGTGTGCTGGAGCCGGAAACTTCGGCTGGCTGTCCATTTGGAAGCAGCGCGTCTTCGAAAGACGAGCAAGGCTTCCCTTCCCGCGTCGAATCGAATGAGTCCGAAAATCGATTGACCTATAGTTCCTATCTTCGCATCCCGGAACTGCTGGCGCTCCATCACCCGGTCTCTTCCCCTCCCCATCACGATGAACTGCTGTTCATTATCATTCATCAAACTTACGAGCTCTGGTTCAAGGAGTTGCTGCACGATCTCGACGCCGTGGTTGCCAACCTTCGCGCCGCGGGCGCTGATCCTACTTCTCGCGATGGTGTTTACGAAGCCGCGCGTTTGCTTCGCCGCTGCACCGAAATCATGCGCGTGCTCGTCGATCAGTTCACCATTCTCGAAACCATGCTTCCCTCTCACTTCCTCGCCTTCCGCGGCAAATTGAATCCGGCAAGTGGCTTTCAGTCCGAGCAATTTCGAGAGATCGAATTCCTGTGCGGTTTGAAAGACGAAAAGATGCTGCGTTACCACCAACTGACACCCGAAACGCATGCCATTCTTCACCGCCGGCTAAGCGAAGATTCGCTTCACGACGTTTTCTTTCAGGCACTGAAATCGTTGGGAAAGCTTCCGGAGATGAGCGCCAACGCCACAGAGCGCGAGCGATTCGATTCTCGCGCGAAAGCCGTTCAAGCGTTGTACCAGGACGAGCGTAATCACCGCGATTGGATTGATGTCTGCGAGCGCTTGACGGAATTCGACGAGCTCGTGGTGAGCTGGCGATTGCGTCACATTCAAATGGTGGAGCGCACAATTGGTGTGCGCATGGGCACCGGCGGAAGCACCGGCTCCTCGTATCTGAAACTCACATTGGAGAAAAAATTCTTCCCGGAGTTGTGGGAAGCGCGGTCGCTGCT
>Ga0302233_10002874_pt1 | contig 10498 bp, 14 predicted proteins | sample II_Palsa_N3_1_FD_193516 | JGI IMG/M metagenome (GOLD analysis project Ga0302233, IMG submission 193516) | Peat permafrost microbial communities from Stordalen Mire near Abisko, Sweden - II_Palsa_N3_1 | ecosystem: Environmental > Terrestrial > Soil > Palsa > Peat permafrost | place: Sweden...
CGTCTTTCAACGTGCAATGCAGACCATGTCGTTTACCTTGTAGAGGAACTTGGAGGTCAGCAAACGGACCTTGCCAACGATTTGCAACGTTGCCAGACTGCAATTTGGCACCTCCAGGTAAAAGAAAAGAAAAGAAAAGAAAAAATTTTTTTTCCAAGTATGTCTCTTTCTTTATCAGGTGTTTCATCAAATGTTTGTCAAAGTGACCAGAAATTTTGAGGACACGATTCAATACCTGACCGACATGACCACACGGATCACCAGCATGTTCAAGGTAAATTTCCTCTCTTACTTGTCGCCCTTATTCCCCCCCTCTCTTGCACAGGATGAGACCCTTTTTGTTCTGTCGGGTTTGCCGGCAGAACAAGTGGCCAAGGATGTCCGGGCGGTACGAGAGAGAATGACGCATGTCCACGGAAAACGCGTCTACGTTACGATGGACCTCTACTCTGCGATCAATACCAAGACCAAGCCAACGACGATCAAGGACATGTTTACTAAACAGCTGCTCTGTGTCAAGGGTGTGGGGCGCGATGCTGCTGTGTCCGTCACCGAAAAGTTCCCGACCATGCACAGTCTGATCAAGGCGTATGCCGACGAGCCGAACGACGCCTTAAGGCAAATGCTTCTCGCGGATCTGTCGTACGGGCGCATCAAGCGTCGGAAAGTGGGTGCCGCTGCCAGTCAAGCCATCTTCCAAGTTTTTGGCGCCTCATAGTAGCAGATGGTATCAATTGTTCTTATTTTCTTACAGTACTACAATTATATAATAATAAAAAAAATTGTTCATGATGACGGGAAGAAAGCATCCTTGTGGTCAATGAGCGTGGTGACGACGGCGGTGGCAATGCTGACGTTCATGTCGACAAAGAGCGACGGTCCAAAGCATCGAGCAAGGTTGGATGAATCCATCTTGTTGGACTCGGCCTCGAGGGTGATGTCAAACAAAAGCAGGATAAGGCACCGGACAGTGGCATAGAGCTCGGGCTCAAAGGCAAAGAGCACGCGCTGGATCAACTCAATGTCGGCCACGCGCGGATCGGTGCTCGGTGCCTCGGCGGGCGTCGCTTCTTGTGCTTGCTCAGCTGCGGCATCGTGTGGCTCCGCTTGGCCGTCTTCTTGCCCTGACTGGTGCCGCTGCTCCTGCTGTAGGTGCTCGAGCTGAGCGATTGCATTGGACGTGGCCTTGCGCATGAGGGGCTGCACGGCATGGTCCAGGTAGCTGTAGAGATGCTTTGGTATAATGCCGGTGTCCCGAAGGTACTGCTTGAGCAGCGAGGCGACCGTGAACGAGTTGGAGATCTCGCCAAAACGGATCTTACCGTTGACCTTGTCGAGCCGGTACTTTTGAAGGGCGTTCCTGATCTCCGCAAAGGCTCCTGGCACACGGAAGATGCCTTCCTCGCCGAGACCCCGCGCTCGGAGCTCCCTGACGCTGTCCTCGACGACATCGACGACGTGAGCCCACTGGACTGACGAAAAGAAATCGTCCTGGGCCGCCTCGTCCGGCAGCTCGGGAAGGACATAGTTGGGATCGTCAAAGTTTTGCGACACCATGGCCAGGAGCGCCGCCGCTGACATTGGACCGCCGCCGCTGACAGCAGATGCGGTCCCGCTGAGGTCCGACTCTGAGCCGTGGCGCGAGAGGATGTTGCGGAAGAGGCCCTTGAGGTGGCTCGGGAGGGTGTTGGATCGGGACCCGCGCGTCTCGTCGCCGTCACTGTGATGGTGGTGGTGGTGGTCAGGCGTGGACGAGGACGAGGACACGTTGTCGTTGAGGGCAGAGTCGATCGAGCTCATGGTCGTCTTGACAGACTCGGACAGTGGCTGGACGACGTGCTGGTTAAAGGCTTTGGTCATGCGGATGGCCTTTTTCCTCGACGAGTGGACAATGCTCTGCATCGATCGTGACTTGCTCACGCCCTTGCCGTTTTCGCCCAGAGTGGCAGCCATCATGGTATCGTCGATGTCGTCCTCTGCTTCATCCCTGCCCTCGTCGTGGTGGTCGTCGCGGACGCCATTGAGGATCCGGCGCTCCTCGCTGCCGAGCGACCTCGACGACGAGTGCTGCCAGCTGGCAGGGAAAGGAGGCTTGGTTTCCTTTGGCGGTGGCCGTGGCGGCGTCAAAAAGTCGCTGCTGCCGTCGTCCTGGTGCCTTATGCGGTCGAGACCTTCGTCAATCGAAACAGAGTGATGCATGCGCAAAACGTGCGGCCCCTCGTGCCTCTGGCTGTCACCAGGTGGCCTCGAGATTCTAGACGGTTTTGGCGGTACGGCGGGGGGTGGCGGTGACAGAGATATTGATGTAGGAGTGCTCTGCAAAACCCGTGGAGGCGGGACCGGCGACGACGAAAGCCCGGGCGTTACCGGTCTCGACGGCAGCGGTTTGCTTCCGCTGCGCGACCGTGCTTCGGGTGTGGTAGATGGCTCAAAAGCAAACTCGTCCTTTGGCGGCAGCTCGGGAGTCTCGTGCCCTTCAGCAGCAGCTCCGGGTGGTGGCATCGGTAGGGCCTTTTGCGGCGGCGGATACGTGGTCTTGCGCAGCTGGTGCGGCGACGAATGGGCGCTGCTGGACGCAAACCCTCGTCCTAACGAGAGGCTCGAGCGCGGCGCAGGCGTTGGAGAGCCAGCAGGTGCAGAGGACGACAGCACGACAACAGAGTCGCCAGACGAGCTCGATGGCGTGTCTGCGGCGGCACGCGACGGCGGTCTTTTCGCGGGGACCGGCACGGGCAATGACTCGACGACGTCTTGAGGTGGCGGCGGAAGTGCCTTTTCGGGTGCGGGTGATTTTGACCTCGCCGTAAAGTTGCTTGTAGTCGGGGCATCATTACTCGGTGCTGGAGGCTTGCGCGTAGGCCGAGGTGCTACGTTGCTCGAAGGCGGCGGCGGCTCGCCCATTGTGGTGTTCTAAAAATAGCAAACAATTTTTTGAACGCCGCCCTCCATTTTACCGACTACGTTACCCTTGCTGTTTCCGCTTTTTCACCCTTGACCCGTGGCTCGCGCAATAAGCATGGCCATCGCAGACTACTTTACCGACTTGATCCTGGACAACACAGGAAGGTACTTGCTGCACGTGTCCGAAGACAAAATATTTCTTTTCTGACTTTTTTTTTTTAAAATTAGCACGGCGAGAGACCATCTCGCGAATGAACGGACGTTTCTGGCGTGGCTGCGCACATCCCTGAGCATCGCGGCAATTGGGATCGCCATCCAGCAGTTGCTCAAGACCAGTACAGCCCAGCTGACTGGGTACATCTTTGTGGTGCGTGAAGAACACATGTGAAAACAACGAAGTGATGCTGACATTCAAACCAACCAGATACTTGGTGCTTGCTTCCTCATTGTTGCCACAACGCGGTATGTACGATGTGATCTCTTTCTCTCTTCTAACATGTGCACAGATACTTTCGGATAATGACACTGCTCACACAAGCCAAGTTCGAGACAAACAGGATCAGCGTCGTCATCATTACGTTGCTTTGTGTGGCCGCGCTCTCGGGTGCTCTTTACGCCATCATCGTGAGCCCTTGACTACAGTGATATGTTTCCAGTTTGTGGCGTTGTACAGTTGAAATGTAAATTTTTCTTTCTTTCACACAAAAAACAAAAACACAAAAACAAACTCCGAGTTGCAACAAAAACGGAAAAAAAAGAAAATTGCGCCTAGAGGGCTTCAACAACAGCAATGACGTGAGCTGGGACGTAGCCTTGGTGCCCGGCATGTGTGCCAACGACAATCTATCAATAAAGAATCAATGGAATGCATTTTTTGATATTTTCTGCAAATAAAACCAGTACCTTTGCATAGTACCATTCGGCACCGGCGCGATGTTCGTTGCTCTCCGATGGTACGGCCGTGACCAGACGATCGTCCTTGCTTACAGAAAGATCGTCGAGAGATTCGGCGTTATAGTCGATTACAACATCCAAGATCGTGCCTTGGACAACAAATACCTTGTTAGTCTCAAGATTTGTTGGAAACATACCAGCACGTTCCGCGTGCAATGTAACCGAAGGGGAAATAGGGACAGCCGACAGGGGTTCCGCAGAGAGGGGTTCGGGCGACGGCAAGAGTTCGGCAGTCGCGAGCACCTCAGCCGCTGAAGGCAAGTTGCTCTGCACGAGCGGAGAGGACGGAGTGGGGATCACCGGCAAGGACTTGGACGAGCGGGACTGCGTCTGTAGGGTCTACGAAAACCGTGAGTCCGACTGTGTACAGCAGTTTAATACCAGAGCAGCCGAAGCATCCGTGCCCGAGAGCATCATGACTTTGGCCTTGTTCCAACTTGTGAGCAGAACAAAGCCGGCAAAGGGAGACACAACAGCCGAAAGCTGCTCGGTAAAAGTATCGGCAATCTGAGCATGGATGCTGTTTCTCCAATCGTCACTGTAGAAGGCCTTTGTAAACACTTGCAGTTGGTTCTGGACGTCCTCAAAGTGAGAGACCAAGACTGAAGCAAGCTGTGCGACGATGAGCTGAAAAATTTTCGAGTGAGTAGGACAGAAGAGAGGGTAAAGGGGAAAAAAAAAAAAAAAACTCACCTCCAATGCATTCTTGGCAAACTTTAGAAAGATAGGGAGCTCCTCCACGAGTTGCTGGTTGATGGCGAGGTACGCCTCCGCGCTTTCTTTCAACAGCTTCTCGGGCTTCTCATTGCGTGACTCCATATCTTTGCAGCGGTCGTAATCGAGACGTTTGCGTTGGCGTTTCTTTACGACTGTCTGCGGGCCCGTGTAGCACGAAACGAGGTCAAACAAAGGCTTCATCACCGAGGTCTCCAAACGCTCCGACTAGAGAAAAGAAAAAGATTTGCCAGGTCAGCGCCCTCCGACCAGGTGTGCATACGAAAGACTCGAAGAAGACCGACTTGAGACCGTTGCACGTTTGCCGGTAGTTGAGGATCGGATCGACGTGGTGCTTGTTGCTTCCAAACGTGATGTACATGTCTTCAAGCGTCGCCGCGATAACCAACTGATGTTGAAAAATGTCTGCGAAGAAAACAACGCTCGGTGAACAGAAAAGTACTGAATTTAAATACCTGATATCGTCTCTTTCAAGGTCCTGACCTCGCGCATGAGGGTCCTAATGGCCTTTTCGGAGCCCTCGAGTTTTTCACTGAGCTCATCAAAGGTTGGGTCTGCCGACGATGCCTTTAGACCTGTCACTTGTCCCAGCTTTTTCGAGCGGATATTAATTAAATAAATAAAACATAGCGATAAAGGTTACCATTTGGGCTACACGCAAAGCCTTTTTGTTGACAGTTTCGCCACGAAGGAGCTTGCTTACTTGCTCCTGAATCTGGAACTGGTCTGTGGCGGCCTTGACGACAATGTCTTTGCGTCGTTTTGTCTCATTGATGACATTGGCCATCTGCATTGAATAAATATCAGTTGTACGTTTTTGTTTCGTTAACCCAAAAAAAAAGGGGGGGGAGCATACGTCCGCGCATCGCACGATGGCTTCTTCAAGACTTTGGCGGTCAGGGTGATTGGGTGGAGTACCCTTGGCATGGAGATCCTTGAGCAGGAGTGGGTACTTGAGCAGTCGCTGCACTGGCTTGATGAGGAAAGAACCCAGATCCCACGCATTTGTGCGACCGGCCGCCGACTCTTGGCATTGCTAGGGTATGCACACCGGTGAATAAAAAAAGAAAGAAAGAAGAGGGGGAAACTTACATGGAAAAACTCCAATGTTTCGGGCTTCTGTTGCAGATCAGACAGAAGCTTGTTTGCGTTGTCTTGGTTTTTGCAGTAGTCGTTGTACTCTCGAGCGAGCCGGTCGCCCACACTCAGAAACAGTGAGCCGACTAGCTGTTCCTCTTGGGGTTGCGCCATGATTTGCTCCAATTGTGTCTGCAGGAAAAAAAAAAAAAGGCAGACGTCAAGGAAAACAAGTTTGCAAAAACATACAGTGAGATCGCGGGACAGCTGCAGCAAGTCCAACAGATTGCAAAACAGGATGGTTGCGTCGTGCTTGGTGATCTTTTCATTGCTAAGGCACGGGATAAGGTACGACTTTTTTTGAAGGGGAGGGTTATTTTGAAGATCTTCGGGGAAAAAAAAATGCACTCGTACATCTCGCAGGACCTCAAGGTCATCGCCATAGCTCTTCTCGGTATCACAGATCTCGTTCATGATGTTTGTACGCTTGCCACGCCAGGCATTTTCGTCGACAGGTGGAGCAGTCGCCACGACCGGCGTGGAGACATGCTCTGTAGGAGTCTCAGTAGCATCGTCCTCGGCGTCCAGGAACGGGTTGACTTCACCGGTATCCTTTGGCGGTGGCGGTGGCGCCGGCTCGTCGGTCACCGATGGCTCGGCCGGGACGGTTTGTGGCTGTGGTGACAATGGAGCAGAAACCACGACGGCAGCCGACGGTGGTGTTATGGGCGCAGCAGAGATGATGGAAATTTTGGGCGTTGGCTTGGCCGGCGCCTGGCGGCGGAGGGAGAAATTGCGGGAAAACTTGAGGACACTGCCAAAGGACTCGCCGATTGCTGCAATTTTCGAGTTGACCACGTTGGAGGCACTGCTTTGTCTCTGAAGGTGTTCTCCTTTATCCGCCGCTGCCGGCTGGGCCGTCGATGGTACTGTGTACGTCGTAAAGGACGCGACGGAGGCGCTGCTGATCTTCGTGGGCTTGGTCTGCTGCTGCGAAGAAACAGGGCTCGGTGCCGACTGTGATAACAAGGGTGCCGACAAGGACGACGAGATTGGAGGGGTGGTCTGTGACTTATTAAAAAAAAAAGAATAAAATAAAATAAAATAAAATTTTTCTTGGGATTGCGTACACTCGTGTTAGCAGATGCCGACTGGGGACGCACGGGCAGAACGGGAATCGGTTGTTGCACCGTCAGAAGATCATTGTCAGCCTCCGTAGGACGGTCCGCCGTCGTCACAGTTGCCGCCTGAGCAACAGCGGGTTTGGGGGCGAACGAGCGGCGCGGCGGCATGCGGGGCTTGGTGGGGGTTAGTTGAGGCTCCTCCTCTGGAGCTTCTGGCAAAGGGGCGGCGGCGGAAGGCGTCACCCTCGGGGGGCGAACCGGCAGAGTCACGGCTGTTTCGGTGACAGCGTCAGCCAAAGCGGCGGCATTGCGTGGCGGCCGCGCGGGCGCAGTATTCGCTGCAGGTGGCGTGGAGGCCACGTCATCGAGGAACGGGTTTGAAGGCGTCACCTCTTCTTGACCGAGGCTGCTTGGTCCTTCCAGGAACGGATTCTCCTCTGCGCCCTCAGCTTTAGGTGTTTCTTCGTGCAGAGGCTCGTGGGTCGCTGGGGGGTCCGTGTGCAGAGTCTCCAGGGGGTCAACGTGTAGGGCAGATTCGTCGATAAACGGGTTCTCAGGCGCCGTCGGGAGGATAAGGTCTTCGTGCAGGACGACGGCTTCTTTGTCGGTGGACAACTCCTTCGCAGGCTCCACCACGTCGGTGCTGTGTTGCTCGCTCGTTGTGACCAGCACGACGTGTTCATCTTGTTGCTCCGCCACGACGGGTTTAGCTTGTTGCTCCGCCACGACGGGTTCATCTTGTTGCTCCGCCACGACGGGTTTAGCTTGTTGCTCGGTCGCAAGGTCTACCGACACGACGGCGTTGGGTCGAGGAGATCGCTGGGCCGGGGGCGACGTGTGCGAGGATTTATTGCCCGGGGCAGGGATAAATGCTGGCTTTGGAGGCTTTGGCGGCTTGACCTTTGGCTGCGGCTGCGGTTGAGGTGGTGAGACGACGACTGCTTCACTTGCAATGACGATCTCTGGGACGGTGTTGTTGCTGCTGCTGACGGGCACAACAGGCACAGCAGGACGGGGTCGCGCGGGCATTGGGGGCTTGGCTGCTTCGGCTGCAGTTGTGTTTCCGTTGACGTGGGCGTGCCCCTCATCGACGCGGCCCTGCTTCCTTTGTTGAGAAGAGATAAGGCTCCCAGTGTCCTCCTTACCTCTGCCGCGTATACAGTCGACGCGCCGAACACAGCGGCCTCTTCTAGAGAAGCCTCCGGCGCGGACGCAGCAGGCGACTGCACAGGCACTCGCCCTGCTCGTGGGGGTTTCACTGGAGTCGCCAGTGTGGTCTTTTTCTTTTCTTTTTTTTTGGAACTCTTTTCAATCATCAATCAAACCACACTACAGGTTGGACAGACTCTGACTACGTGCTCTTGCGTGATGCGACAATGCTCACTATCCAGTGGTTGTTTTACAGTGAGCAACAGCAACAAAAGGAATAGGAAATTTGAGCGTACCGACAATGATTATAATAATAACAAGGCAAATGGAGGCGATGATTAGGTTGACCTTGCAGTTTTTCCACCACATCTGCCTTCGCAGCTGTCGACTCCGGGTGGAAAAATTCCGTGCAGTTTGTGAGAGTTGGTCTGCAAAAAAAATTTTTTTTCTTAATATTCAGCCTCTTTTTTTTTTTCAATCCAGCAAGATAGAAAACTGAGGGCACGAGCCGCTGACGAAAAAAAAAGAAAAAAGAAAACGTACCCGTGCGATCTTCAATGTCGTCCAGTTTGGCGCCACGATCGAGGACCTTTTCAATGTTTTGGTGCATCACGCCAATCACCTCGTTCACTTGGCTCTTGACCTTTTGCATCTTGTCGCTTCCACTCGTTGCAGCCCCGCCACCCGATGACGAACCAGTGCGCGATCCCCCGGCGGCCGCGGGCGCTGGCTTTTTCGGCTTTGGCACGTCAAAGGCGTCATCTTCTTCGTCACTACCGTAACGAGTGGGCGGGCGGGCGGTTGACGTTGCACATGCGCGCCACACACAAGTCAGTCAGTGCAAGATGAATTCAAGGAATCGCTATGCATACGTGTCGTAAAAGTCGTCCAGCAGCTGCTTGCGCTCCTCGTCCTTGTTGTTGCGGCTCATTCGCGCGGCGTTCCGGTCTGGGCGACCAAATATAATTAAATGTGGCGGCGTGCGTTTTCGTCACCACCAGTGTCACGTCAGCAAGGGCTGAAGATGCTGCTCCCGCCGATGGGTTTGAACTACCGGCAATCGCCAGAGCAAATCGAGTCACTTGCGCACAATTTGATTGCGCAGCTGCATCGGGCCGAGGAGGAGGTGCTGGCCGTCCCGCAGAGGTGCGTTTGTTTGTAATTTTTTGCTGATTTGTACAACACGTAACCAGTGAACGCACAGTCGCCAATACCCTCGAGATGTGGCAGGGGGTGATTGGAACGGTTGCGACCACGCAAGCACAAGTTACCCTGCCCGCGATGGTCTCGACCGACAAGGCGGTCCGTCAGCAGGCGAGTGCTGCAAAGGAGCGCCTCAAGGACGCGTTTGACCAAACGTACGCCCGCGAGGACCTCTTCCGCGTATTTCGTGGTATCGAAGCGTATTTCTCTCTTGTTTTGTTATCAATTCCATCCCCTGTTTTAGAGCTTCCGAAAGAAGAGTTGTCGATGGAGCAAACACGCTTGCTGGAGGCTTCCTTGAGCCTTTTCCGTCAAAACGGCACTGATCTGGCGCCCGAGGACCGCGCTCGCCTGATGGCGCTTCGTGGCGAGCTCACACGGCTCGAGTTCAAGTATCAGCAAAACTTGAACGAAGATACGTCCAGCGCGCTGTTTTCGGCTGATCAACTCAAAGGGTGTGGTGGCAAGTTTATCGAGTCTCTCCAGACGGCCGAGGACGGGCTCTTGTGCGTGACGACCAAGCCGCCGGATGTCCTCGAGGTTTTACAGCGCTGCGAGGATGCGGATGTGAGGTATGAAATAATAGAAAGTAAAAAAAAGGAAGAAAAAAGATTGTGAACCACGCTGGGTTGCAGGCGCCAGGTCCTGACGATGCGTGACATGAGGTGCCTCGAGACCAACATACCGCTGCTGTTGGAGATTTTGCGCACGCGCCACCAGATTGCGCAGCTTCTGGGCGCTCCTTCCCATGCTGCTGCACGTATCAGTAACAACATGGCCAAGACCCCCGAAGCCGCCGAACATCTCATGTATGTTTCATCAGTACTCTTAGTGAGAACCCTACAAAGATCAACAACGTTTTTTTATTAAAAGGCGCTCGGTTCTGAAGCAACTCACACCGATAGGAGAAGAGGAGATGCAGAAACTGAAAAGCCTCAAACAAGAACACGTCGGGACCGGGTCTGTTGTGTTGGAGCAGTGGGACATCTCGTTCTATTCACGAAAGCTGCGCGAAAAGGAAGCGCAGGTGGACGAAGAGCTGCTGAGGCAGTATTTCCCTCTCGAGCACGTGCGCGACGAGATATTCCGACTGTACGAGGAACTGCTGCACGTGCGCATCAGTGTGTCTGAGCCCGCGCTGCCCACCTGGCACGAAGACGTACAATCATTCACGCTCAAGGACGCCGACACCGATCAGATCCTCGGCTACTTTTATCTCGACCTGTTCCCGCGTGAGGGCAAGTACAGCCACCAGTGCGTCGTACCCGTGTGCCCCACCTTTCGTCGTCCAAACGGCACTGTCCAGCCGCCTGGTATAGTGGAACTTCCCCCTTCCCCCCCTTTCTCCCCCCAAA
>Ga0302233_10002876_pt1 | contig 10493 bp, 9 predicted proteins | sample II_Palsa_N3_1_FD_193516 | JGI IMG/M metagenome (GOLD analysis project Ga0302233, IMG submission 193516) | Peat permafrost microbial communities from Stordalen Mire near Abisko, Sweden - II_Palsa_N3_1 | ecosystem: Environmental > Terrestrial > Soil > Palsa > Peat permafrost | place: Sweden...
TAGCTATCACGCAAGTGAACGTGGATGTGTGACGAGTCAGTTTGAGCAACTGGTGCGGGCGGTGTGCGACTTGCCGCTGGGCAGCGTGGATGTCGTGCAGCCTGCGGCGATTGTGAACCTGTTGGGGGATCTATGGATAGAGTCGGATGGTTCTGTAAGAGAGCCTCGATTCGATGCGGCTCTCGCAATTGCTGGTGTAAGGCTGCATCTCTATGAGAAGCATAAGCCGCGTAAGGGCCGGAAGATGGGTCACCTTTCGGCGGTTGGCGCCACGGCAGAAGAGGCGGTTGGGTTAGTTAAACGCGCTAAGGAACTTTTGTAGTGGATAACGATTTTGGCTTCCTCGAGGACTATCGGCATCGAGTCATCAAATGGAGAGATGCGCTGCTCTTCCCCGCAGATGTTGCCGTAGAAGCGGTGGGCACGTTCCAGTACTGGGGCACACGACTGCTTGGGATCGATGTTTTCGGTGCAGGAGCAGATGACGGATACAAATACCTGGATGAAAAATGCCTGGATTTTTCGCAGAAGGAATACTGGGATTACAGCGCTCAAGAACTTTGTGAGATTGCAGTGGAGCATATTCAGTCGAACAATGAGTTCCTGTTTGAGTTCATCGAACCCTAATAGTTGGTGACAAATAAAGAAGCGGCAGATCTATAAGTCTGCCGCTTGTTTGCTTTATTGCTCTACTGAAGTTAGCCGATGTCTTCGGACCAGTTCTCGAGATAGGCTTTGAAGTCGGACATGAACTTGCCCGCGTCTGCACCGTCTACGATGCGGTGATCGAAGCCAAGGGTAAAGCGCTGGATGGAGCGGATGGCGATGGAGTCGTTGCCGTCTTTGTCGGTGATGACTTCAGCTTCCTTGTTGAGACCGCCGATGCCGAGAATCGCGCTCTGCGGCTGGTTGATGATGGGAGTGCCAAACTGCTCGCCGAAGATACCGGAGTTGGTGAGTGTGAAGGTGCCCCCTGAGATCTCATCAGGAGCAAGCTTCTTGTTACGCGCGCGATCGGCTACATCGACGATTCCGCGGGCTATCCCGAGGAAGTTCTTCTCTTCGGTTTGTTTGAGAACAGGTACGATGAGACCCCAGTCGAGCGCGACAGCGATGCCGATGTTGATGTTCTTGTTGTAGCGGATCGCTTCGCCTTCGATTGAGCCGTTGACGATGGGATGTTTACGAAGTGCAACGATTGCCGCACGAGTGATGAAAGGCATGTACGTCAGCTTGACGCCGTTGCGCTGCTCATACTTTGACTTCTCCTTCTCGCGGAGCTTCACGATGCGCGTCATATCCACCTTGAAGACGGTGTGGACGTGAGGACTGGTGCGCTTGGATTCGACCATGCGCTGCGCAATGATTGAGCGCATCTTGGTCATCGGAACAAGCTCGCCGGGTTGCGGCTGAGGAGCAGCTGGCTTTGCAGCAGATGGGGCTGGCGCGGACGTGGGTGCGGCAGCAGCTACGGGCTTTGGACCCTGTTCGAGATGGCTGACGATGTCTGTCTTGGTGATGCGGCCGGAGGCGCCGGTGCCAGCAACCTTCCCGAGATCGACGTTGTTGTCTTTGGCAATCTTGCGGACGAGTGGTGAAGAACGGACGCGATCGCCGGCTGCAGCGGAATCGGCGGGCGCTGTCGAAGGTGTAGGAACTGCTGCGGCCGAAGGTGCAGGAGTGGATGCAGCAGGAGCAGCGGTCTTTCCAGCCGCGCCTCCGATGACTGCGACAACCGTGTTGATCGTAACTGTTGCGCCTTCCTGAACCTTGATCTCCTTGAGAGTACCGGCGACGGGCGAGGGGATCTCGGCGTCAACTTTGTCGGTTGAAATCTCAAAGATCGGCTCATCGCGTTGGACCGTGTCGCCTACCTTCTTGAGCCACTTGGTGATGGTTCCTTCGGTGATGGACTCACCCATCTGAGGCATCAAAACTTCAGTTCCCGAACCGGCCGCGGGCGTACCTGGGGAAGGCGCGTCGACTGCTGCTGGCGTGACTGTGTCAGCGGCAGGGGCAGCTGCAGTTTCAGCCTTTGCGGGCGAGGCCGCTGGTGCCGAAGATGAGCCGGCTTCGTCGATGCTGCAGACGACGGTGTTGATCTGGACTGTCGTTCCCTCGGATATCTTGATCTCCTTGAGGGTACCTGCGGCTGGCGAAGGAATCTCCGCATCGACCTTGTCGGTCGAGATCTCAAAGAGGGGCTCGTCCCGCTGGATGGCGTCGCCTGGCTTTTTGAGCCATTTTGTAATGGTGCCTTCGGTGATGGATTCGCCCATCTGGGGCATAACTACGTCAGTCGGCATGAATATCTCTTCTCCCCTGATCTACAGGTGCGGTATACAAGTGCGAGCGGCGAAACTGCCTGTATCAGCCCGGTCCGCAGTCGGGCACACGCAAATGGGATTATACGGCGGCTGGGTGAAACCTGGCTTCATGGTGCGGTTAGCGAACAGAGGCCAGCTTTCGGGTTTTCGCGCTTCAAACATGCGTGCCCATAAGTTGATCAACGGATTCGCACCAGAGCATCTGCCGTTCAAAGACTCTGCCGAAGTTCCGTGCAGCGGAGTTAAAGGCCGACTCCATCGTCGGCTCGCGGCTGGAATCGGCCTCTATTTCAAGGCTTGTGACCTGTCTATCGGTGAGGCCGCAGGGGATGATCCACTCGAAATCACGTAGGTCCGTGGTTACGTTGAGCGCGAAACCGTGTGAGGTAACGCCCTGAGAGACATGAACGCCAATCGCTGCAATCTTCTTCTCGCGGATGCTGCCGCCAGCCAAAGTCCATACACCGGTCAGCTTGCAGATCCGCTGCGTCATAACCCCGAAGTCGCCGCAGGTGCGGATTAACGCCTCTTCTAATAGACGAACGTAGTCGACAGGGCCCAGATGCGGGCCTTTTTTCCCAGGCAGATCGCCGCGCAGGTCAATGATGGGATACCCGACCAGCTGGCCTGGGCCGTGATAGGTCACATCGCCGCCGCGGTTCACCTCGTGCAGTTCGACGCCCCGTTGCGCCAGTTGTTCGTCGCTCGCAAGCACGTTAGATCGATGCGCATTGCGGCCAAGCGTCAGAACCGGCGGGTGCTCGAGCATCAGGAGCGTGTCGCCGATCAGATTCTGCTTCCGCGCGGCGATGACCTGTTGCTGAATAACGAGGCCTTCGCTGTACGAGACGCGACCGAGATTGAGGAGATTGATATACATGCCTTGTTCGTTGGCGCGTGTAAGAAAACAGCCGAGCCAGATGGCCCGGCTGCCCTCTCAACACCGGTAAAGGCTAGACGTTGACAGCCATCCCTTCAACGCTTGAGAAGCCGTCGAGGAGAGCCTCGGCCACCGTCGGGTGAGCGTGAATGGTAAACATCATCTCTTCAATCGTCGCCTCAAGCTCAATGGCAGTAACAGCTTCGGCGATGATCTCCGTCGCTGTGGTGCCGATGATGTGGACGCCAAGAATCTCGCCGTGTTTCGCGTCGGCGACGACCTTCACGAAGCCATCGTGCGCATCGAGGATCGTGGCCTTGGAGTTGCCGACGAACGGGAACTTGCCGACTTTGACCTGAAAGCCCTTCTCCTTTGCCTGCGCTTCGGTGAGGCCAACGCTGGCAATTTGAGGCTCGCAGTAAGTGCAGCCAGGGATGCGAGTGCGGTTCACCGGCTTGGCGTACTTGCCTGCGATTCGGGCCGCGACCACCAGTCCTGCCATGCTGCCGACGTGCGCCAACTGAGGCAGGCCGGCGACGATATCGCCGATCGCGTAGATACCCGGTTCAGTCGTCTCCATCCATTCGTTGGTGATGATGAAGCCGCGATCCGGAGTGATCTTCACCTTGTCGAGGCCTACGTCGTAGGTTCGCGGGGCGCGACCAACAGCGACGAGCACCTTTTCCGCCTGCTTGGTTTCACTTGTGCCATCGGCTTTAGTGAAGTGCACCGTCACGCCATCCTTATTCTTTTCGAACTTGTCGACCTTCGCGCCAAGATGTACGTCGATCTCGCGCTTTTTGAACAGGCGAAGCAGCTCCTTGCTGACATCCTCATCCTCGGCCGGCACCATACGCGGCAGCGCCTCGATGATCGTCACCTCGGCTCCGAAGCTCTTGAAGATTGAGGCAAATTCGACCCCGACCGCACCCGAGCCCACGACCACCAGCGACTTGGGCGCATCGTCAATCTTCAAAATCTCGTAGTTGGTCAAAATCGTCGTATCCGCCTTGTAACCGGGCAACATACGCGCGTCCGAACCGGTCGCGAGGACAACGTTCTTCGCCTTGATCGTGTCGGTTTTGCCGTCAGCCGTCTTCACTTCAATCGTGTGGACGCCATCCTTTGCAGGTCCGGTCAAACGGCCGTAACCCTTGATGGCATTGATCTTGTTCTTCTTCATCAGGAAGTCGAGACCCTTGGTGTGCCGCGTAATCACGTCATCCTTACGGGCCAGTACGCCCTTCCAGTTCAGCTTCGGGGGCGCCACTTCGATGCCGTAGCGGTCGGCATGCTTCAGGTGATCCCACAGCTCGGCGGAAAACAGTATCGACTTGGTGGGAATGCAGCCCCAGAGCAGGCACGTCCCGCCCAGCCGGTCATTCGCGTCGATCAGCGCGGCCTTCAGGCCATATTGCGAGGCGCGAATCGCGCAGGTATATCCGGCGGGTCCGCCGCCAAGCACTACTAAGTCATAAATCGTATCTGCCAAGGGAACGCTCCATGTAGGTAAACCAACTCAACCATCTTATTCGATTCTTTCGGTACTTATTAGATTCTTGCCCTCTGGAATCGCCAATTTGGCTTGACTTCTACGTCATAATGGAAGTTGTGAAAAAGATGTGGAGAACCAATGGTTAGCAATGTAGCCCGGCTGACAAACGCTTTGCGAAGCAGCGTCTTTGAATCTGAAGATGAGACAGATCCGTCTTCGTCATCGGATCCCACACTCTCCGAAAAGATCGACGCAGTCAGCCGCGATCTTGCCAAAGATGGAGTGGCGCTCTTCACAGATGACCGCGGCCACCGTTTTCGCCTGGTCCGCAAGCCTGCCTAGACCATGAGTGCGCTAGTCGCGGGTTTCCTGCTGATTGGCTATCTGCTTGCCCCCGGTGTCATCTACCGGCTCTTCTTTTCAGCCTATATCCCTGCGAGAAGGTATCAGCGCACCCGTACCGAAGAGGTTGTCTTCTCCCTGCTCGTCACGATGTTGCCCTTCCTCCTCTCCTGGATCCTCTTGGTGCACACACCGTTAGGCAACCTCCCAACTTTTAGTATTGGCTCTACGAAAGCTGAGGCATATCGAGCAGTCTTCCGTTCGCTCCTACCGGGCTCCGACCTCGCAGCGTCGAATCCTCTCGCCGTTCGCGCTAATCTCTCCGATGCCTACCTGCGTGCCTTCCTGGAGCAAGGCCGCTTTATCTCTCTCCTGTGGCTCTTCTGCGCAGTCGAGGGGTGGTTATCCGGTCTCATCGTCTCTCGCTACGGAGAGTACAACTCCAACCAGCCCGTACAGCGCCTTCTCAAGCGCTTCTGCGACGACTTTCTCCTTACCTATGTCTCCGAGTGGGAGCTCCTCTTTACCACGCGCTCTCTTCCGAGAAGCCAACAAAACTTTGACGTCGAAATCGATGCCCTGGCCGCGGACATTCTCTATCGCGGTAAGCTGGTCGACTGGTTCCTCGATCAGGACGGTAAGCTCGAAGGCATCTTCCTTGAGCGCGCAGCACGCTACCAGCAAAAGGAGTTGGAACGCGACCGGGAACATGGCAAACAGAAGCCCCGCGAGAGTTACTGGCGCACCATCCCCGGAGCAAAGCTCTATCTCGTCGCCAGCACCATCGCAAACTACAACATTCGTTACGTGCCGCCTTCTCAGTCAGACAGCACACTGGCAGAGCTTCGCGCCCGCTTCGGCAACGATGCGATCATCACACCTCTGCCGCCTGAGTCGGACGAATCGACTGATTGAGTTGGCGAATAAATCAGTATCCTCAAAAGATCTTCCTCGCTGAACGGAAAGGCTTCGGTATGTTGCGAAACATTGTTATTGCTGCAATCCTGTCTGCTCTTCCGTCTTGCCCGCTCATCGCTAACGCCCAACGGGAAGCTCAAGCGAAGATCATTCTCGACACAGATGTTGGCGACGACATCGACGATGCCTTCGCTCTTGATCTCGCATTCATCAGTCCAGAGGTTCAAATCCTTGGCATCTCCGCAGCGTGGGGCGACACTCCCCTTCGGGCACGTATGCTTGATCGCATAACCTGCGAAATCGGTCGAACAGACATTCCGATTCAGGTTGGCTCTGCGACGAAGTCCACGACTCCCTTCTCACAAAAGCCTTGGGCTGAGCTGGGCATCGAGCGCCACCACAGCGATGCCGTTACCTTTCTGCTCGATCAGATCAGACAACACCCTAACGAGATCACGCTTGTTGCATTGGGCCCCTTGACAAACATCGGCGAAGCCATCGACCGCGACCCGCACACCTTCCGCAAGCTGAAGCGCGTCGTCATGATGGGCGGCTCCATCTATCGCGGCTACGACGATCTTGGCTACACCAAACCCCACGGTCCGGACGCTGAATACAACATCGCCATGGCCCCATCCGCCGCGCAAAAACTCTTTCGCTCCGGCGTCCCCATCTTCATGATGCCGCTCGATTCAACGCAGCTCAAATTCGACGAGACCAAGCGCGCTCTCCTCACCACAATGAGCACCCCAATGACCGACAGCCTGCAGCTGCTCACCGCAGAGTGGCAGCGAACCACAGGCCAGAGCGCTCCCACCATGTTCGACGCGGTCGCAGTAGCCTACGCCGTCGACCCCGCCACCTGCCCAACCACCCCTCTTCACATAGAGGTAGACGACAAGGGTTTTACCCGTCCCACGCCCGGTGCACCAAACGCGCAGGCGTGCCTTGAGCCGAAAGAAGACGCCTTCTTCAAACTTCTAATCCCGCGCCTCCTGAATCAGAAACTGGCAGGCAAACAGGTCTGCACTACATTGATCAAAGAATAGCCGCGAGAGAGCGTAAACAGCAGCTACCCCAGCACCTTCGCGGCGTCCTTCGCAAAGTACGTCACGATAAAGTCCGCGCCCGCTCGTCGTATCGATAGCAACGACTCCATCATCGTTCTCTCCGGCTCCAGCCATCCACGCTGAAACGCAGCATGCAGCATCGAGTACTCCCCCGAAACCTGGTACGCGCCCATCGGCAGATCGTATCGTTCTCGCGCAGCACGGATCACATCGAGATACGGCATTGCAGGCTTCATCAGCAACATGTCCGCGCCCTCTGCAATATCCTGATCGATCTCACGCATCGCCTCCCGCAGATTCGCCCCATCCATCTGGTAGCTCCGGCGATCCCCAAACTGCGGAGCAGAATCAGCCGCCTCGCGAAACGGCCCATAGAACGCCGAAGCAAACTTCGACGCATAACTCATCACGGGGATTTGCTCATGCCCACCCGCGTCCAACGCATCTCGAATAGCCTCAACACGCCCATCCATCATGTCCGAAGGAGCCACGATATCAGCGCCTGCCTTTGCCAGCGAAGCGGCCGTCTTAGCAATCAGCGCGACACTCGAATCATTTTCAATCTCGTAATGATCACCGTCTCGTGCAACGACACCACAGTGGCCGTGTGACGTGTACTCGCACAAGCAGACATCCGCAATTGTCACCAGCGAATCGAGCGCTCGATTTTTCTTCATCATTCGCAGCGCCTGTTGCACGATGCCGTCTTCAGCCCAGGCACCAGTCGCCGCTTCGTCCTTCTCCGCGGGCAGACCGAAGAGCAGCAGCCCACCCAGCCCAAGCGAAGCGCACGCCTCCGCCTCTCTCACGGCTTCGTCAATTGACAGATTAAAGACCCCGGGCATCGAACTGATCTCTTTGCGTACTCCTTCCCCGGGGCAGATAAACAGCGGGTAGATGAGCGCGCCGGGGTACAGATGAGTCTCACGAACCAGCGACCGCATCGCCTCGGTACGACGCAAACGGCGCAAACGGGTAACAGGAAAGTTCATGCTTCCAGTTTACGTCCACCGCTCAGCTTTGGTCTGCGATCGCATCGTACTCGAGCCCTGAGGCCCCTGGAGCCAGCACCCAAAGCGTATAGATCCCCAGCGCTGTGCCGAAAAGTGGCTTCAGCAGAGTTAAGATTCCGACGACGATGGCGAGCGTCCTCCCCCACGGCCGCCGCGTCAGTAGGCTATAGCCAACCAGCACAGCCAGCGCAGCCGCCACCACCGTATAGACCGCGATCAAGGGTAGGAGCGCACCCACCCAGGCTGGGCCATGCGTTCCAAAAAAGTGATCGTTGAGCGGCCAATCGAACCCGCCGAAGTTTCGGAACGCAAATGCCCGCAAAAAGAACATCCCCATCAACCCGCCGATAATCCGATACGCTCCAAAGACACACCAAAGCACTCCGAGCGTCTGCAGATTCCGCTGCACGCGCGGCGCCAGCATCGGCACTGGCGGCTGCGGATACGCCGCATACATCGGCTGAGTAGCGACTACCTGCGCTCCGCATCTTGAACAAAAATGAACACCATCCGCTACTGAAGCACCACATCCCTGACAGACCATCTCATACCTCCGACGACTCAAGGCGCCTTGCCCTGCGCTCACATTGCTACGCATAGGTTCGGTCGGCAGTTCCCTGCGAGGGTACGATAAAAGAAGTGAATTCACCAGAACTATTGCCGATCATCCCCTCCCCACTCCGCGAAGCAAGCACAGCCGCGCTGGAGTGGCCACGCCTCCGCGAGAACATTGCCGGCCGCACCTTCTCTCCTCTTGGCCGCGCCTGGATTCTCGCCCTCGAACCCAGCGCCGACCTCGCCTGGATCGACCAGCAGCAGCAACGCACTGCCGAGATGCGCGCCATGCTCACCCGCGGCGGCAGCTTTGAGTTCCGCGGCCTCTTCGACCCCACCGCACTCCTCGATAAGGCCCGCATTGAAGGCGCAGCTCTTGAGTCCACCGAGATTCGCGATCTACTCGCCGTAGTCGAACGCGTCGCTGCATGGCGCAATCTCATCGATCCGCCGCCCAACGGCACTCGTTATGAGTGGCCAGGAATCGCCGCACTCTCCGAGCCTCTGCTCGACTACGACCTCGCTCCTTTGCTCCGTCTCCTTCGCGGCAAGATCGAACCCGATGGCAGCCTCAACGACGACGCATCCCCCGAACTCAGTCGCATTCGCCGCGCCATGGAGCGCCAGCACCGCGCCATCGAAGCCAGCCTCCGCCGTTCTCTGCAGAGCCTCAGCGAAGGCGGAAGCACTCAGGATGACCTCATCACCATCCGCGGCGACCGCTTCGTAATCCCCGTGAAGTCCGAGTTCAAACGCAAGGTTCCTGGCGTCATCCACGGTTCTTCTTCCTCGGGTCAGACAGTCTTCGTCGAACCCCTCGAAACCATCGAGCAGAACAACCAACTGGTCCGACTGCTCGACGAAGAGCAATCCGAGATACACCGCATCCTCGTCGCAATGACGCACGCGCTCCGCCAAAACTCTACAGCGATTCACCTCGGCGCCTGCATCCTCGCCGAGGTCGAATCCCACAACGCCCGAGCCCGTTTCGCCGAAACCCTCAACTGCTCCCGCCCCATCTTCACGCAGGAGCTCTCCCTCACCGCTGCCCGTCATCCATTGCTGGAACTACGCATGCGTGCCGACGCGCTGGCCCAGGGCAACGACCCTACTACGCCGGTCCCACTCACCATCATCCTTCCGGCCGACGCCAAGCAGCTCATCATCAGCGGCCCCAACACCGGCGGAAAGACAGTCTCGCTCAAAACCCTCGGCCTTCTCTCGCTGATGGCTCAGGCCGGCATCCCCGTTCCCGCAGAAGAAGCAAAGCTCCCGCTCTTCCAAAGCATCTACGCCGACATCGGCGACGCTCAATCGATCGAACGCAACCTCTCCAGCTTCTCCGCTCACGTCGTCAATCTCGACCGCATCTCCCGCGAAGCAACAGCCGACTCCCTCGTCCTTCTCGACGAACTAGGCTCCGCCACAGACCCGGAAGAAGGGGCTGCTCTCGCCGTCGCCATCGCAACTCATTTTCTAAAGCTCAACGCCTGGTGCTGCATCACGACTCACCTCACCTCGCTCAAGGTCTACGCCGCCAATCACACCGGAGTCCTCAACGCAGCCGTTGGCTTCGACCAGCAAACCCTCACCCCAACTTACGAGCTACGCCTCGGCGTCCCCGGAGCGTCCGCCGGCCTCAACATCGCAGCCCGGCTCGGCCTTGCACCCGACATCATCACCGCTGCCCGCGCGAAAATGACCACGCAGACCGCAGACATCGGAGCTTTTCTCGATCAACTTCACGACCAGCTCACCGCAGCAGCAGCCGAACGTGAAACCATGCAGCAGCGCGAGCGCGAACTCTCCCGCGAAAAAGCTCGCGTCGAAGTCGAAGGCCGCGTCGAACAAAAAGCACGCACCAGAGAGCTCGAAATCAAGCTCAACTCCCTC
>Ga0302233_10002885_pt1 | contig 10466 bp, 9 predicted proteins | sample II_Palsa_N3_1_FD_193516 | JGI IMG/M metagenome (GOLD analysis project Ga0302233, IMG submission 193516) | Peat permafrost microbial communities from Stordalen Mire near Abisko, Sweden - II_Palsa_N3_1 | ecosystem: Environmental > Terrestrial > Soil > Palsa > Peat permafrost | place: Sweden...
AAATTCGCGGCCAGGTGGTCGGCGTCGAATAAAGCTCGAATGCCCGGACCCGGGTGCCGCTTCACAGGCGGTCGGCGCTCGGGAGGGCAGATGCTCGGCATCTGGGCTGTACCATCGATGCCGGGCTGACCCGCGTATTATCCTTTCACTCGTAATCCATGTGTCCATGCCGCTCGAGCAGCGGGCTCTCCGCAGCATGCCTGAACACGCCTGAATACTCGTCTGAAGACGGGTTTGCGTCCGCTTTGATGCGGACGGCGACCGTTGCGGAGATTCACCATGAATCCTATCGCTCTATTTTTGACTGTGGTGTCGCTGCTGATCGGTGCTGCCTTATCGCGCTTGGTCGATCCGTGGTTTGCACCGCCTTTTGTGATTCTCGCCCTGGCGTTTGCGACCGCGCTGAAGATGGCTAATACCTGGGAACGTTTCGTTATCCTGCGCGCCGGCAAACTGCATAGCGTGCGCGGCGCGGGCTTGTTCTGGATCGTGCCGGTGCTCGATATTGTGATCGCCGTGATCGACGAGCGTATCCAGACCACAGCCTTTAACGCCGAGCAGGCGTTGACGCGCGATACCGTGCCCGTGAATGTCGACGCGATTATTTTCTGGCGCGTCGAAGATGCCAAAAAGGCCGCGCTGCAAATCACCAATTATCGCGAGGCCATTGATCGCGTGGCGCAAACATCCTTGCGCGAAATGATCGGCTCTTCGGAGTTGGGAGCTTTGTTATCCGATCGCAAAACCGCGGATGAACGCTTGCGCCTGACGATTTCGCAAAAGACCATTGAGTGGGGCGTGTCGGTCAGCGCGGTCGAGATTCGCGATGTGGCGATTCCGGTGGCCTTGCAGGATGCCATGTCGCGGCAAGCGCAGGCCGAACGCGAGAAAGAAGCACGCGTGATACTCGGCTCGGCTGAAGCTGCGATTGCCTCGAAATTTGTCGAGGCGGCGCGTATCTATGCCGATCACCCTGCGGCTTTGCAGTTGCGTGCCATGAATATCATTTACGAAACCACCAAGGAGCGGGGCACGACCATCCTGATTCCAAGTTCAATGGTGGACAGCCTGAACCCGTCGTCGGCGCTAGCCTTGGCAACCGCGGTCAAAGCCCAGGCGTCGGCCGATCCGGTGCCGAGTGCTTGATTTGCCGGTATCATCGCCATTTTTCGGTCGCCCTCGATCGGCATGAACTGCACGGGCTGCACCTTATTTTGGGAAAATGTCGATGGCAATTGTAGAGAGTCCCGGTACCGGCTCGCCGACCGAGTTAGGGCATATCGTGGGTCAGTGTTTGACACGCGAGGCCGTACAAGACCTGATGTCGGGCGCAAACGCCGCGCTGCATTTTGAGGATTGCGATTTCGACGACACGGATTTGTCACGGCTGGATTTGAGCCGCTGCGAATTCCTGCGTTGTTCGATGGCCGAGACCTCGTTCTTTGCGGCGATTCTGGTCCAAACGCGCTGGCAGCGTTGCCGCGGCCGCGAGGCCAATTTCGAAGCGGCTGAGCTGACCGATGCCGGATTTGTGTCCTGCGATCTGAACAATACCAGTTGGCGGCGGGCCAAACTCTCCTCCTCGCATTTCGAGAGTTGCAAACTGACGGGCGCCAACTTCGAGGACTGTGCGGCGCTGGGTTTGAGTTTCGTCGATTCGCTGCTGATCTGCGCCCATTTGCGCGGCATGTCTTTTCGCAAGACCTTGCTGCAAGGTCTGGATTTTTCGGAGGCAGATCTGTCCGGCACCGATTTTCGCGATGTCGTTTTCGCGGGCGGCAGTTTGCGCGATGCCCGTCTGAAAGGTGCACGCTTCCACGGCGCCGATCTGCGCGAGGCCGATCTCGGTGGGCTCAAACTGGTGGACGCCGCCTTATTCAAGGGCGCGCTGATCTCGAACGCCCAAGCCGCGATACTGCTGGGTGAGCTGGGTATTCGGGTAGCTTGAGATGACGGGTGAACACCAGAGCAATCACGCTATGTTTTTCAATCCTGTGATTTTAAAGGTTTTGAAAAATGGCGGCTCTCGCGGGTATTTTCTAATCCATTCGTTCGAGCGATCCGTGGGCCGTAAGCCCTTATGGTTGGCCAACGTCTGAATCGGCATACCATTTACCAAGAAGCGCTCCTTGGACAGCACGCTTCGTTAGTCGACTGACTCATGACTTCGCTGAAGAACGCTTCCACGACTTTGTGCTCGAGCCGCTGGTGACGGTTCTTCGAGAACGCTGAGTGGTCCCACGCAGCGCTTTCGATCGACAATCCGACGAACCAGCGAGATGAGCTAAGATTGAGCATCTGTTGCCGGGGCGGTGCGTGAGCGCGTCGCCTCCATGAGAGGTTAGCCAGCGTTGAAATCCGTTCTTCTAATATGGCGGCTGAGACCCGCGTCTTGCTCTAATTGATGATTACCAAAAGCGAGATTATTTCCATTTTTACCCCAAACCGCATTGACTTTCCCATTCTCTTCCGAGTAGCCAGCTCCCTCCGAGCCACTTGTCCCGTTGTTATACTGCCCTCCGATTGCCGTATGATCCAACACCTCATTAGGATTATCTAGCGAAGTTTGCTGATTATCTTTAAAGTTTTTGACGCCATCGCCAACGTTGTCAACTTTTGTCTGTCTGGTTATTTTTTTTGTATGGTGGTCCTGAGCGCCGGTGATCCCTTCATGGATGTGATTGAGCTTCTGTTGCTGACGATGATGATCGATAGCGTGAAGCGCATTGTGCGGCATCATTGATGGCATAGTTTTTCCTTGATAAGTTATTTGAAAAATGACGGCAAGGTGGTGACAAGCATGGCCTGCATTGTTTGACCACCAGACGAAGGATGAGTGGGATAATCCAAGGTTTAAGTTCCAGGAGTGGCGCGCATATATGTCGTAGTGCTTAGCATAATCTGGATGCTATTGACGAGTTCCTTCCATGGACCGATTTCTTGGGCTTGTCCAGCACGCGCATCCGATTAATGGGTGACCAGCGTACCGCCGTCGCCGGACATCAGGCGTACTCGGTCACCTGCCGGGAATGCTTCACCAGTCGAAGCTTGAGTGATGTTTCATAGACCCGCCGAGCTCAGCCAGCGTACGCATAATTTGCCTGCGCTCAAAGATATAATTGCTCGCGCAGGCTGTCCAGGGGGGATTTCGGTCGCTGCCGCGGTAGGTATCTCTGCCGTAACCGGTTCACCTTTAATGATCACATCCAGCGGATGCGGCATGAGTTCCCGCCATTTATCTGAGGCCTGTTCAAGCTAATAATGGGCTTGCAACCCCCCCTTGTCTGTCGGCTGGCAAGGGGGGGGGCGAACTGTAATGGAGTAAGACCCGGCGCGTCCAGGTCTCATCACGATCAATTGCCCGGCGTATGCTAAAATAATTAATTGATAAAGCAATTATTGCGCATACAAACATGGCTGTTCATACAACTGCCGCTCATTCGAGCGAGCAAATCCTGCCATTCCGCGCATCGCTGATGGCGGTTCTGGGAATTTCATTTGTGGTGATGCTGGTCGCACTGGACCAGACCGTGGTGGGTACGGCATTACCCACCGTCGTCGCCGAGCTCAAGGGTTTCGAGTTGTACGCCTGGGTCGCCACCTCCTACCTGTTGACCTCGGTGGTGACTGTGCCGATTTTCGGACGGTTGGGCGATTACTACGGTCGCAAACCCTTTGTTATTGCCTCCATCGTCGTGTTTACCGCTGCCTCCATGTTGTGCGGGATGGCGAACAGCATGTTGTTCCTGGTTCTGGCGCGGGGCTTGCAAGGGGTGGGTGGCGGGATGTTGGTGGGCACAGCTTTCGCCTGTATTCCCGATCTGTTCCCGGCGCCGCGTGTGCGTTTGCGCTGGCAGGTGATCATGAGTTCGGCGTTCGGGATTGCCAACGCGATTGGGCCGTCGCTGGGCGGTTTTCTCACCCAATACTACGGCTGGCGCTCGGTGTTTTACGTGAATTTGCCGGTCGGCTTGTTGTCGCTGCTGTTTGTTTGCTTATACCTGCCTCATTTGCGCCACAGCGATCCGAATAAGAAAATGCGGCTCGACTGGCCGGGCGCCTTGATGATTGCCGTCACGCTCGGTTGCTTGCAGTTGTTTGTGGAAATGCTACCCAAGCACGGATTCAGCGTAGGCACCGCCACGCTATTGGCCATCAGTGTCTTGGCCGCCTATGCCATCTGGGTCTGGGAGCGGCGCTGCGCGCAACCTCTGCTACCGTTTGAAATGTTCCGCAATCCTAAGCTGGGTCCGCTATTCACCTTGTCGGTACTGGGCGGTTTTGCGATGTTTTCACTGTTGTTTTTTACGCCGCTGATGATGCAGGGCGGTTTTGGCTTGTCGCCGCGCGATGCAGGTTTGCTGATTACGCCGCTGGTGGTGTTTATTACGATAGGCAGTATTGCCAATGGGCGGATCGTAACGCGCATGCGCAATCCCAATGTAATGTTGACGATCGGTTTTATCCTGCTGGCGCTGGCCTGCCTGGGTATCGCGATTTCAAACCGGGCGATGCCGCGTTTGCTGCTGATGACATTTATGCTGTCGGGTGGTTTGGGCTTGGGGTTGGTGTTTCCGAATCTGACCATTTTTGCTCAGCAGGCTGCCGGGCGCGAGCACCTGGGGATTGCCACCGCACTCTTGCAATCGCTGCGAATGATAGGCGGGATGTTCGGTGCGGCACTCACGGGTACGTTGGTGACGCATCAATATACGGCGGGGGTGAAATTCGGCTTGAATACCGATCATGCCTTGTCGTGGTTGGGGCAATTTGCCGACCCGCAAATTTTGATTAGTCATGCAGCACAGGTTCCGTTATTGGCCGAGCTTGCCAGCCAGGGTCATAACGGCGCAATGCTGCTGGAAATGGCACGGGAGTCGCTGGTCAGTGCGATCCATATTGGGGTGGCGCTGGGCGTGCTGGTGTCCGTATTTGCTGTCTGGCATGTGCGGCGCGTGCCGCCGGTGGTGTTGCACGGTACCGATGCCGGACCTGAAACTTTGATCCCGGGAGAATAACAATGCCGGAAAAACAAGCGCGTGCGACCGCCATTCAGCAGTTCGGCCGCACCTATCGCAGTTTTCTATCTGCTTTCGAAGCCCATGTCGGCTTGCCGATGCCGCGATGGCGGATTCTGTTGACAGTTTCCGAAGGCGGCAGCGTATCGCAAAAATTTTTGGTCGAGCATCTACAGCTCGATCCGGGGGCGCTGACTCGCCAGATCAAGAGCCTGGAAACGCTGGGCTGGATCAGCCGCAGCGTTGACGGGCGCGATAACCGTGTCACCAATGTCACCTTGACGCCCGCGGGCGCGGCGGTGGTCGAAGGCGGCATGCCCTTGCGCAATGAGTTTCTCGATCAAGTCCTGGCGCGATTTCCCGACGATCAATTGGCCGCTTTATCGGAAAGCCTCTCATTACTTGAGGCCAGCATTGCCGATGTGCGCGCCAACAACCTTAAAAATATGTTTCGATCACCTCAGTAACGTCGTATTTCGCGTCGACCACCAGCAGCTGCCGCCACTTGTCGAAAGTCAGGCACGGATGCGACACATCGAAGGCAATCATGTCGCCAACTTTGACATCGTCAAGCACGGCAATGCGCAAGAAGGTGTGTTGGTCCATCATTTTGAAGACCTCCCAGTTGCGCATGACTTCGATTTCCACGGGCGCATCTGTGCCTGGCCGGTAATGGCGCGCCGCGATCGGAAAGCCCGATGCCGAGCCGACATCGCGACGTCCCAAACCGATAATTGCCTGCCCCGGTTCCGGTAGCGACGTGACATAAGCCCACACCTGCAGGGCCGGCATAAGCTCCGCACCCATGCGTCGCGCCACGGCGCTGCGCTGCATCACGCCCGCTTGCGCGTGCCGGTAAATGCCTGCGTCATGAGTGAGGTAGCAACCTGGCCGTAGGACGATTTCGAGTGCGCCATGGCTATGTGCTTGCTGGAATTCTTCCGCCACCATATCGAACCAGGCCGATCCCGCCCCGGATAGCAACGCCGGTGATCGCGCAAAGGCCCCTGCTTGCATCAGGTCCGCAGTCCAATTCACGGCTTGCCGTAGCATGGCGCGTACCGCATGTTCGTCGTCGAGTACGCCCTCATACAATTCTATGCCGGCCAGCTTGATGATTCCCGGCCAGTTGCTCAGCGCTGCCAGCAGGGCGTCGCGTTGCGCCACGCTACGTACGCCACTGCGCCCGCCGGTACAGCCGATTTCGAGTAGTACATTGAGCGGGCGCCCCGCTTGTTTGAAGAAGGCGCCAAGCTGATTAACGTTATCGACCGAATCGACCACGCAGAAAAACTCAAAGGTCGGGTTGCTCAACAGATCGGCGATCAGCGCCATATTTTGCCGACCCACCAATTGATTGGCCATCAGTACGCGCCGCACGCCACCGTGATATGCCGCCAGAACCTGAGGTGGGGTCGCGAGTGTGATACCCCAGGCACCGGCCGCGAGTTGCATGCGGAACAGTCGCGGCGCCATGGTGGTTTTGCCGTGCGGTGCGAAACTTACACCATACTCGGCGACAAACTTTTGCATCCAGTGCAAGTTATGAGCGAGCCGATCCGAATAGAGTACTGCCGCGGGGAGCGAGATGTCTTCGCGCAGCAGATTCCAATGCAATTGCTGGGCTTCCGCCAGCGCCACCTGATTCGACGGAAGTGGCCCCAGGCCTTTGCTCAGAGGGTCGATCGGGCGCTCGCCATAATGCGCGGTGGAATGTAGGTCCGGTTTGGCAGACACAAAGGCCTCCTGATTTTATTGTCGTGCGGTGCGTGCGTTATCGGGCAGCGGCAGATTGAAATTGGTCCGGAAGGGGTTGATATCCAGTCCGCCGCGGCGTGTGTAGCGTGCATAGACGGCTAACTTGAGCGGCGCACAAGTATGCAGGATGTCCATAAAAATGCGCTCGACGCATTGCTCATGAAAGCCGGTATGACTGCGATAAGAAATAATGTAGCGCAGTAAACCAGCATGGTCGATAGGCGGGCCCACATAGCGGATTTGCACGCTACCCCAATCGGGCTGACCCGTGACCGGGCAATTCGATTTCAACAGATTGGACACCAGAGTTTCGTCAAGCGGCGCTTCGTCGCGGTTGGCTTTGAGCAAGCTGGGGTCGGGATGGTAAATGTCGGTGTCGAGATCGAGGCGGTCCAGCGAGGTGCCGTCGAGTTCATCCAGCACCAGTTTGCCAAATTCAAAAGGCTGCGTCAGCTTGACCTGGACGGGTGCGCCGCACACCGCGGAAACATCGTTCTTGATGGTTTCGCGCAGCGCCTCGGTCGATTCATACGCAGTCTGTGCAAATGAGCCCAGATAGAGTTTGAACGATTTCGACTCAATAATATTCGGCGAGTCGGCCGGCACAATAAAACTGGCTAGTGCGATCTGTGGCTTGCCGCGAGGCGTGAGCCACGACAATTCGTAAGCATTCCAGAGATCGGCGCCGAAGAACGGCAGCGGCGTAGGCACGGCGATTTCCGTGCGGGCGCGCAGGCGGTCAATGGCGAATAACAGTTTGGGATCGTAGTGATCCTGGTAAGCCACGGCTTTGCCGAGTTGAGATTGTTCAGGTGTCATGATTAGCTATACCGCTGGGCACATGCCCGGTTGGCGAAAAGCCGAGTGCGGATACGCAATGGCTGATCTGGTCGTCAAAGAAAAAATCGGGTTCGAACTCACGCAAAAAATGACCTTTGTCCATTCCACCCAGGAACATCGCTTCATCGATTTCGATGTCCCATTCCATCAGGGTGCGGATCGCGCGCTCGTGAGCCGGCGCCGAGCGTGCGGTAACCAGCGCGGTGCGGATACGTACCGGTGTCGTCTCGTCGGCGGCTTTTTGCAAACGGTGCAAAGCGGCCAGCAGTGGTTTCAGCGGGCCATCGCGCAAGGGCAGGTTGACCTTGCTGGTTTCGTTCAGGATAAATGCATCGAGCCCTTGGGCTTTGAAGATGCGCTCTGCCTCATCGGAAAACAACACGGCATCGCCGTCGAAGGCGATCCTGATTTCATTGGGATGCTGCTCGGCGATTTTGACGGATTCCGGATAGACTCGCGCAGCCGGAAAGCCGGCGGCTAATGCATCGCCGACATCTTCCGGATTGGCCGACAAAAATAAATCTGCGTTAAACGAGCGCAGGTAGCGAAACGGCGGACGGCCGCGCGTAAATACGCCGCGCTCGATCTTCAGGTCGAGTGCCTCGCAAGAGTGGAAGGCACGCAAGCCGCTAACCGGATCGTTGCGCGACAATATCACCACTTCGACCCGCCGTTGTGCGCCGCCGCCGCGATTCAGCTGAAGTAACTTGCGTATCAAGGGATACGCGACTCCGGGTTGTGCCGGGAGATTGATACGTTCCAGCTGCAAAGCCTGATAGGCACGGTCGTTATCTTTTTCGAAAACGCGATTTTCGGCCTCGAAATCAAACAAGGCTCGCGACGAAATGGCGACCACCAGCTTGTCTTCCAGCGAATACGCCATGGCGGGTTGTCTCGGCAAGTTAGGCCGCTTAGTCTGAATTGAATCGGTGCTCAGGACAAGAACAGCTTATACACCGGGTTGCTGGTCTCGTTCCAGTAAGCATAGCCGAGTGTCTTCAGGAATTGTTCGAAGGCCGCTTGTTCGTTGGCTGGAACCTGGATGCCAACCAGGATGTTGCTGTAGTCGGCGCCTTGGTTGCGGTAATGGAACAGGCTGATATTCCAGTTCGGCGCCATTGACGACAGAAAGCGCATTAATGCGCCCGGACGCTCGGGAAACTCGAAACGATAAAGCAATTCGTTGTCGGCCAGCGGCGAATGACCGCCGACCATGTAGCGGATATGCTGTTTGGACAGCTCGTCGTGCGTCAGATCCAGGGTGGCGAACCCATGTGCTTCGAAGTTGGCGGCGATCAGCGCGCCTTCATTGCGTTTGCGTGTTTGCACGCCGACAAACAGATGTGCTTGCCGGGCGTCGGCGATGCGATAGTTGAATTCGGTGACGTTGCGTTCGCCGACCAGTTCACAAAAGCGTTTGAAACTACCGCGTTCTTCGGGGATGGTAACCGCGAACACGGCTTCGCCCTCTTCGCCGACTTCGGCGCGTTCTGCAACAAAGCGCATCCGGTCGAAATTCATATTCGCGCCCGATGCGATTGCCACCAAAGTGCGGCCTTGCAGTTGTTCGCGCTCGACGTAGGCTTTCATCCCGGCTACCGCAAGTGCGCCGGCCGGCTCAAGCAGGCTGCGGGTTTCCTGGAAAATATCCTTGATGGCGGCACACAAGGCATCGGTATCGACCGTGATGATCTCATCGACGTTTTCCTGGCACAGCCGGAATGTTTCCGCTCCGGCCAGTTTGACCGCCGTGCCGTCCGAAAACAGACCGACATCGGCCAGCGTGACCCGTTCGCCGGCCTGCAGCGATTGCGCCATGGCGCAGGAATCCTCGGTTTGCACACCGATGATCTTGATTTCCGGGCGCAGCGCTTTGACAAACACCGAGACGCCTGCGATCAAGCCGCCACCGCCGATGGGCACGAAGATGGCATCGATCGGACCTTGCAATTGACGCAAAATTTCCATACCGACCGTGCCCGCACCGGCAATCACGTCGGGATCGTCGAAGGGATGGACAAATGTGAGTCCTTGCTCCGCTTGCAAACCGAGGGCGTGTTGGTAAGTATCGGTAAACGAATCGCCGAACAGCACGACTTCAACCGCGCTGCCGCCATGGGTGCGCACCGCATCGACCTTGACTTGCGGGGTCGTGACCGGCATCGCGATCACCGCGCGGCAACCGAGCCGGGCGGCGGCCAGGGCCACGCCTTGTGCGTGATTACCCGCCGAGGCCGTAATCACGCCGCGTGCCAATTCGGCAGGCGAAAGCTGAACCATCTTATTGAAGGCGCCGCGCAGCTTGAACGAAAACACTGTCTGATTATCTTCGCGCTTCAGGTAAATCTGATTGCCGAGCCTGGCCGATAGGGCGCGCGCATAGTCCAGCTCGCTTTCGCGGGCCACGTCATAGACGCGGGCGGTCAGGATCTTCTTCAGGTAGTCAGGTGCGGACATGCGTACAAGGCTCGGAAAATGGAGGAAAAGCTTATCAGCGCCAAGCAAAAGGTTGATCAGCGTAAACGCTAATCATAGCGTCTACACACCTTCGGCCACGGAATTCCCCGCGATTTCGTCTTAAATGCGGCCCGAATCTGTCGTTCGGCCGCCACTCGATTTGGGGCGGAGCGCATTTTTTACGCGGCTCGCGAGGCCGCCGCTTTGCAGGCGGGCCCAGCCCTGGCAAGGGTTGCCGGGCGGCCGACGGACCCTGGGCCGGGCTCGAATAACCTTGCCGATTGTGGGTCTTGTGCAGAAGTGGCCCGGGCGGGGTAGTCTCAAGCAGGAATTGCCCTGTGGCGAGATTGCTGCACTGCGGGGGCGGCGAGCTCCTGCCACCCCTGGTAGCTA
>Ga0302233_10002887_pt1 | contig 10461 bp, 7 predicted proteins | sample II_Palsa_N3_1_FD_193516 | JGI IMG/M metagenome (GOLD analysis project Ga0302233, IMG submission 193516) | Peat permafrost microbial communities from Stordalen Mire near Abisko, Sweden - II_Palsa_N3_1 | ecosystem: Environmental > Terrestrial > Soil > Palsa > Peat permafrost | place: Sweden...
GAAGGCGGCCGTGTGGTGTTCTGTTGCTTCGAGCCGCAATACACCTTGTTCCGCGCGTCATTGCCGGAAAGCATCGAGATGGTGACGCCATCCACTCTCGATGAAATGACCTGCGCTCCCGAGTATCACTGCCCCTTGCTCAGTGTGCCGCTGTGCTTGCAGGTCGATACGGTGGCACCGCCCAAGGTGGGCGCGGCTTACCTGCAACCGCGTAGCGCGGCGCGTGCGCATGGGAAAAAGCTGCTGGCGCAACAAGGTCAGCGTGGCTTGAAGGTCGGACTGGCCTGGCACGGCAGCGCGCAGCACAAGCGCGAACGCTTTCGTCAGGTGCCGTTCGAACTGCTCGAACCCTTGCTGAAAATACCCGGTATTACGTTTTACTCGCTGTTGCCGGGTGAGTCCGAGTTGGTGTCGGCGGCCAGTGCGCGCGGTTGCCGCTTGGTCGATGCGATGCACGAGGTGAGCGATTTCGAGACCACGGCGGGCTTGGTCAGTCAACTCGACTTGGTGTTGACCAGCTGCACGGCTACGGTTCATCTGGCCGGCGCACTGGGGGTGCCTACCTGGTTGATGCTCGATGTGGCGCATCACTGGGCTTGGCCTGCCACCGGCGCGGCTACGCCATGGTACGACTCGGTGCGTCTGTATCGTCAGCCGCGGCCGGACGATTGGGTGCCGGTCATCGAAACGGTCGAAACCGATTTGCGCATGCTGGCCGGGCAGATCGATCAAGACGAACTAGCAGCGCTGTAACGCGCCATTCAATTTAAACCCACGAAATAAATAAGGACAGCTTGATGAAACTCGAAAATTCAGCCAAAAAATCGTTTAGTTACGTGCGCCATGCCGCCTTGATCGCGGTATTCGCCGCCAGCCCCGCATTCGCGCAAAACCTCGCGGTGGTTAACGGCACGCCGATTCCCGCCGCGCGCGCCGATGCCGTGGTCAAGGAACTGGTTCAACAAGGCCAGAAAGACAGCCCGCAATTGCAAAAAACGGTGCGTGACGGTTTGATCGAACGCGAAGTGCTATGGCAGGAAGCCACCAAGGAAGGTATCGCACAGCGCCCGGAGGTCAAGCAGCAATTGGCTGAAGTGCAGGAATCCCTGGTCTTGCGCGCCATGCTGGCGGATTACGCCAGCCGCCACCCGATCAGCGATGCCGACGTCAAGGCGGCTTACACGCAATTCGTGAAAGAGAACGCCGGGCGGCAGGAATATCATCTGCAGCACATTCTCGTCGACAATGAAGCGCAAGCCAAAGACCTTATCGCCAAGCTGAAAGCCGGCGCCGATTTCGATACGCTGGCCAAGCAATTCTCGAAAGATGCGGGTTCGGCGGCTCGGGGCGGCGACCTGAATTGGGCCGATCCCAAAGTGGCTTTTGTGCCGGAATTTTCCGCCGGTGTGCTGGCGCTGAAAAAAGGCCAGACCAGCGATACGCCGGTGCACACCAAGTTTGGCTGGCACATCATCCGCGTCGACGATATTCGCCCAATGACCCCGCCGAAATTCGACGATGTGAAAGAACCGCTGCGCAAACAACTGGAGCAGAAACAGTTGCAGGCGTGGACCGAGAGCCTGCGCGCGCAAGCCAAGATTCAGTAAGCCAAGTACACGATGCTCACCACCACGTTTAATATTGTCGTTTTTGGCAAGAAAGGCATTTACTGGGAGGTGAGCGAGCCCTGTGCGCATGCATTGCGCCGTGCCGGACATCAGGTGAGGTATTCATGGGACGTCTTATGCCCGGATAGTATCAATTTGGTGTTCGGCGCGCATTTAGCGCCGCTCGATGTATTTGCCGAGTTCAACGGTCGGGCGGTCATCTATAACCTGGAACAAGCCGGTGCGGATGTGAAGTGGTTTACGGCCGCTTACTTGCGCATCTTGAAGCGCTTTGCCGTGTGGGATTATTCTGCGCAAAACATCATCACCCTGAAGCGATATGGCATTTTCAATGCGCAGCACGTTCCCTTGGGTTACGTGCCGGAGATGTCGATGATACGCCCGGCGCCGGTGCAAGATATCGATGTCTTGTTTTATGGTGTGGTAAATGACAGGCGGGCCGAAGTACTACGCAAAATCGAGCAGCTCGGCATGTCGGTGTACACAACCGATTGTGGCGATAAAGTACTGTTGGGATCGGCAAGAGATGAGTACATCGCGCGTGCCAAAGTGGTCTTGAACATGCATTACTATGCGGACACGCAAATTTTCGAGATCGTGCGCGTTTCCTATTTGCTCAGCAATCGTAAGGCTGTGGTCGCCGAAATCGGTGAAAATACCGAGATCGATGCCGAGCTTGTCGATGCGGTGGCGGGCGGCACCCTGGAACAATTGCCCGAGTTGTGTCAGCGCCTGGTGCAAGACGACGTTTTGCGTCATCGGCTGGAGCAGCGCGGTTTTGCGGCGTTCAGTCGGCGCAATCATGAGGAGTTTGTGGCGCGTGCACTGGCGCAGCGCGCCGATTGGGGGCCGATTGCGCCGGCAGAGCACGACACCAGCGCTATACCCTTGCCGGAAACCTTGTCGATTAACCATTGGCGCAGCGATTGCTTGAACTTGAGCGCCGACGAGGATGCGGATCTTCACTACGCACTTGATCGGCCATTATTCGGCGATGGCACTCAACTTTCTAGCTGGCGCTTTGGCAGGTTTGCGCTTGAAAAATACCAGTTCAATAAAATTACCGTACGCGAGGTTTTCGAGCGCGTGGCGGACCTTCACGCCACGCTAGCCGAGTTATTGGCGTGGCTCAGTCCCGACGGCGTGCTGGAAATCGAAGCGCCTTACGATTTGTCGTCTGGCGCTTGGGCGCATGGCGCGAATCGGCGAGCATTCAACGAGCGTAGTTGGGCAGGCATTATTGAAGCCTACAACCTGGCATGCGAGCAAGGCGAGCGGCTTGTCATAGTCAGTCACGGGTGGGGTATCGCTAACGAATTTGGCCTAAAGACGCTGCAAGCCATGGATGGCGATTGGGAGGCAACGGCACGTGTGCCGCGGGCTGTCGATGCGCTCGGTGTAAGGTTAAAGCGGGTGGCTAGCCATGTGGAATCGCAGCGATAGTTATGGTGCGGAGATGGAGGCGCTGAGTCATTGCATGTCGATTCATTCGTATTCCAAGTGCTATGGCGATGATCATCAGTGTGATGTTATATGAGCTGACTAAGTTCATTACGGGTCTCGATGTCGTAGTTTAATATTAAGTAATGCGAATTAATTAAAGGAGCGCTTGGAGAACCGAGCGATTCTATCGGAAATCGGAAAATACGATGCGATCTGAAACTTGGAGTCAGCGCTTGAGTCGCGGCCTGCGGGTGGGCATTACTGTCTGGGAAATGCCTGAAGAAGCAGCAGAGGCTGCGGTGTGGAGCTGCGGCGCCACGCAAAATTTCATCCTGCTTTACTCGGTTTTGCAACAACTACCGTTTATCCGTGATCTGATGTTCGTTACGCCCGCGGGGGCGCCCTGCGCGATAGCTGCGCCACGCTATCTGGGCGTGACGCCGCGCGTGGTTTCGTATGCAGAGGAGCTCGAACATCTGGATGTGTTGATTGAACTGGGTGCAAACGTTTCGCCCGAGAATGTGCAAACGGTACGGGCTAATGGCGGAAAAGTGATTACTTACCGGATCGGTCCTGATTACCAAGTGATGGTTGAAGCGGCGTTGTTTGGTGACGGCGGCAGCAGCATATCCGCCGGGTGGAGCTACGATGGGATTTGGCTTTCACCGCATTATGAGCATGTGAGCGGCCCTCTGCTTGAAACCTGTTTTCGCTGCCCATTGCAGGTGGTGCCGCATATCTGGGACAGTCGCTTTCTCGACTACGCGGTGGCGCATTTGCAAGCACCGCATCGCTTCGGCTACCAACCATCCGAGCAGCCTAAGCGGATCGGCATCTTCGAATCCAACGTCGGCGTGTATAAGACTGCGCATGTGCCGCTGGTCATTTGCGAGCAAGCTTATCGGCGCGATCCCGATAAAATCAAAGCCATCTTCGCGTGCAATACCTCGCATCTCAAGGGAAGGCCGTCATTTGCCGATTGCTTCGGCCGCCTTGATATCGTCAAGCAGGGTATCGCCTGGTTCGAGACACGTCATCAGTTTGGCCCGTTTATGGCGGAATATGCCGATATCGTGGTGTCGCATCAATGGTGCAACGAACTGAATTATCTTTATTACGATGCCCTGCATGGCGGCTATCCGCTGATTCATAACTCGCCGCCGCTCAAGCATCTCGGCTACTACTACGAAGGCTTCGAGGTGCATGACGGATGCGACGCACTGCTGCGCGCGATCGCCGAGCATGACCGGAATCTTCCTGATTATCGCGCGGCGGCGGCGGAGTTTTTGGCCACCGTGGCGCCGACTCATCCGAACAATGTTGCGGCGTTTTCCGAGGCGTTGTTGGCGCTGTGTTCCGATTGATCGCTTGTGCGGTTAATCATTTCAATAGTTGACTGAGACAGAAATTTTGGATGTCACCGCTACTTCCGACGCTTTTATCAAAGCGTCTATCATTTGTTTTTTAATTTCTTTTATCGCCAATATCGGTCTTTGGGAGATGATCGATTTCTTATCGAGTCAGTGGAAGATCTGGCTGTCGCTGCAAATTGTTTTGGTGCTGGCGGCCAGCGCTATTCCCATATGCAAGTGGCTGACCTGGATGCCCTGTCGTCATTGGAGCGAGTCGCGCGAGATCATGCCCACCATTCTGAAAGGTCGCATTTGCGGCATCGCAGCAGGGGTCTTGGGCTCGATGTGGGTGGCGCAACTCCTGTCGTAGTTCGTTCAATTTGTGAGTAACCCTCAGAACAAAGCGCGAGGGCGGCGTACTGCGCCGCCCGGCACAGAAGATCGACCGCAGAAATAGGATTTCACAAGCTGTGTCAGCGGTGGCACAATCGGGGATAATGGGTGCAATCCCCTGCAATGCTCGCGGCACCGCCGCTCACAGAGATCAGCACTAGCGTATGTCGAGTCCTTCGATCTTAACGAATGACGTCCGCACAGAAGGCGACCTGCAATCGCTGATCAATCGCGCCTGGTATGCGCAAATCGTCTCGCCTCAGGAATCGCTCACATTGAGCGCACAAGCGCGCCAACTGGCACTTTCCAGGGACGACCATCTGAGCGCCGCGCACGCGGAATTAACCCGGGCGATCTACGATGCTCGCCGCGGCGACATCCCGCAGGCAGAAGCCGCATTGCACCAACTGGGCGCGTTCTTCGCCGAGCAGCAAGACAGGTTAGGCCTGGTGCGCGTCAGTTTCTGCCTGACCATTGCCGGCCTTCGCCGCGGCGGCGGCGAGATGAGCGATGCGCACCGCCTGGAGATGCTGACTGCGCTCGAACAGCACGGTGAACCGTTCGACCTGCTGTTGTTCCACAATGCACTCGGGTGGAAGGCGTCCCTGAGCGGCAGCATGGATAGTTCGCTGCGCCATTTCTTTCTTGCACTCGCCGTCGCTCGCGACCATGGCATCTACGATTGCGAGGCGATGGTACTTTCGAATATCGGCCATGCACAGCACTTGTGCGGTAACGATGACGACGCGATCCATTGTCTCGAGCAGGCTTATGCGCTGGTCGTCAAACATGACTTGAAGCCCCAGCTGCACGCGACGATCAACAATCTGGCGGGCGCTCTGCTCGCGGTCGGCGCCCACGAGCGCACGCTGGAACTGATCGAAAGGCTGCTCGAAAGCCAGGGTGGATCGAATGCGCTCGGCGGCGTCAGCCTGATGGCCTCCTCAACGCCGTCGCTCATGGCACTTGCGGCCCAGGCCTATGCGTTGGCCGGGCAGTGGGCCAAGGCCGAAGCTGCGATCGATGAGGCTCGCCGTGGTGCTGCCATTGCCCACGATATTCCACTGCAGCTGACAATAGGCTGGACAATAGGCGATATCGAGTACAGCCGCGGCAATTTACCGGCATCGCTCGCCAGCCTCGAGGCCGCAGCATTGCTGCTCGACCAGTTGCCGACGTCTATCCCCCAGCATGCGATCCGCGTCTTTACCGGGCTGGCTCGTGCATACGAGGCGCTGGGCAACTGGGAAGCTGCCTATCGAAGCATCAAAAAATACAATTCCGCCTACGAGCAACTGCATAGCAGTGCGGCACGGGCGCGCACGCAGACCGCGCAAATCCACGCCGAACTCGCGGAGGCTGAACGCCAGCGCGATCAAGCCAAGCTGCGCCAAGTCGAAGCCGAGCGCGAACGCGCGTATACCGACTCGTTGACCGGGCTCGCGAATCGCGAACGCCTGTGCCTCGATGGCGACGCGCAGCTCGCGCGCGGCGTGATGCCGATCGTGTTGCTGCTCAATATCAAGCGATTCCGCGCGATCAACGCGCTGCTCGGCCAGGAAATCGGCGACGCCGTATTGATCCATACCGGCAAGCGGCTCGCCGCCATATCGGGTGCGCAGGTTGGTCGTCTGCATGCCGACCGCTTTTGCCTGATCTGGCCGTTTGCCGCGCAGGACAGTACGTTGTACGAACAAATGACCGACAGTTTCGCCGAGCCGCTGCATGTCAACGATCAGCGCATCGATGTCGACCTGGCGATCGGTGTCGCGCGCGCGCCGGCTCATGGCATTACGATGTCCAGCTTGATGCGGAACGCCGAAATCGCGCTGCACGCGAACCGCCACCAGCGCGTGAATTGGACCGAATATACGGAACAACACGAGTCGGACCGCCGTGCCGACCTCGACCTGCTGTCGGCGCTGCGCCATGCGGTGGTCAACGACGAGCTACGGCTCTATCTGCAGCCCAAGGTGGGTACGCGCGACAACCGCGTGATCAGCGCGGAAGCGCTGGTGCGCTGGCAGCACCCGGTGCGCGGACTGGTGCCGCCCGCCGAATTCATTCCGTTTGCCGAGCAGATCGGCGGCATTGAACAACTGACCCACTGGATACTGCGCGAGGCGATGCGCATCACGGCAAGACTGTACGCGGCAGGGACGCCGCTGCAGATCTCCGTCAACCTGTCCGTGCAAGATCTGCGCGACCCCGCCTTCGTCGAGCATACCGCGGCGCTCGCGATCGCAACCGGTGCCGATCCGGCGTCGATCCGCTTCGAAGTGACCGAAAGCGGCGTGATGGACGATCCCGCCGTCATGCTGGGCGTATTGCACGATCTCTGTGCGGCGGGCTTCACACTGTCGATCGACGATTTCGGGACCGGGTATTCGTCGCTAGCCTATCTGCAGAAGATGCCCGTGTCGGAACTGAAGATAGACCGCGCCTTCGTCAAGGGGGTCGAACCCGGCAGCGCCGGTGTCCCACTGCTCGAATCCATCATCTCGCTCGCGCACCGGCTGAGTCTCAGCGTCGTCGCCGAAGGCGCGGAGACCGCGAGCGAATGGACGTTGCTGGCCGCGCTCGGCTGCGACTACATCCAGGGCTGGTATGCGGCAAAGCCAATGCCCGTCGAAAAGTTTCTCGAGTGGTGGCTGCTCAATGACCCATTTGCGGCACCAGCACTGCCGCCGACGCTCTGAATCAATCGCCGCATGCTCGGCGGCACCACGTGCAAAAATGGCTCGCGCCGCGTATTGAGGATCGGAAAAGCGATGTATATGAGCGTTTGCGGTTGAGCAGCCGGACGGGGTGGCGTGGAATCGACGTGCCCGCCATCCGCGGAGTTATCTCCGGCTTAATCGAAACTGTACGGGGCGATCCATTTATCTAGCGACTTGCATACGTCGGCGGCGAGATCCCCAGTGACATACCTGCGCCTCAGTGCGTAAGGTTTTCCAAAAGGATTGGGGTTGGTATCGACAATGTCAAAGTAAGGTAGGGCGAGCAGAGGCAAGCTCGTGACGTATCTACGATTGCCATGCGGCATCAGCGGCGCGCCGGGGTTGTTACTCGCGCAGTCATCGGATAGCAACAGCAGTCCGCCTGGTTTGATGATCTCGCTCAAACGATGCACGAAGGCCGGAATATCTGCGGCGAATTGAATCTCCTCCAGGCAAACTACAAAATCATAGTTGTTTGCCATGCCGGCAACACAAGCGACCTTGAGGTTCGGGTTGGCGATCAACGCGGTTTGGATGTTGGCGTTGACCCATTGCTCGCGGATGGATGCCGCATCACACAGGTAATCGATGGTGTACCCGGTATGCGCGAGCCGAATCGCTTCGGCGCCAAGCGGGTCGCCTATCACGAGTCCACGAGAAGGTGAGCCGTGAGCCGAGCTTCGCGCCGCGAGCCAACTTCTCAGGGCTAGGTAAATAAACCCGGATATCTGTACATTTTCAGCAACGCCCAAGCGCGCGATGGCGTTTAACGCAAGGCCTGTGCCGTTCATGAGCAACTGACGTGCTTCCGGCGAAGATCCAAACGGTACTACGTTAAATCGTTTTATGTCGTCCGCGAACGCTGCACCCGGACAGGTTTTTTCTCGTTCAATCAGGCGAGTCACCTCGGCTTGAGAGAGCACGAACGAAGAGGCGTGCGAGGCGATGCTAAGATTATCGACTAATTTAGTTATGCTTACTAAATTTTCAAAGGCTGATGCATGGCGCGCCGTATCTTCGATTATATCTAATGCGGCATTCGCGACTGTATGACGCGCCAGCTTGTCCTGAACGGCAGATTGCAAGGCGTGTTCCAGCACGCCGGTGAGCTGCTCCGGAGCATGGTGTTGTTGAAGCGTATGGTAGGTATCCCGCGCTGCCTGACATGCCGAGGCGGGGTTGTCCATTACGCGTTCAATGCGGGCTACGCATTGAACTACGTCGTCGACGTCGTAGAGGTAATCATCTCCGAGCAGTTCATTCGGCCCGCCCGAACGCGATGCAATGACGGGAATGCCGCGCTGCAAGGATTCTGCGATAGTTAGCCCAAACGGCTCAACCTTCGAGCAGAGCAAGGTTATGCGCTTGCTGTGAATGTCCAAGTCGAATGGGTCCGGCGTTGGCGGGCGCAGGTTTACCCTGACCTCGGGATACAACTCCAAGTGCTTGGTCAGCAAGCTTGATCCATTGTTCTCGGCGCCGATAAGATTGACCTCGATATGCCTTCCCCGCATACGCAATGCCTCGGCGACAACGAGTGAGAAATGGACGTTCTTGCGTAAGCTCTTCTGCCCGATCACCAAAATGCTCCATGCCTCATTCCGCTCGGCGGCGGGTATCGGTTGCGGCAAAGCCGGGGAAAATCGATGAGGCGGCAAGACACTGGATTTATTTTTTTGAGTGAGCGTATTTCTGACAAACTCCGAACAACATAGAATGTGATTCGATTGCGCTTCGATAAGTGCAAGATACGCGGATGAACTCAATCCATATGGTTGCAAATCTTCAGGCGTCAGTACTTCGTGTAAATAGCTGATATGCGGAAGGCTCAGCTTATGGGCGAGTAGGCCGCCATGCAGTACCACGAGGGTATTCGATAATACGAGGTCGTACTTATTGGGCCGTAATGATTCGGCTATCGCATCAAAGTCTATGGCAGCATGATGCAATGCGCTTGCTGCGAAGTAAGGTAGTGCCGAATACATTGGTAGCACGTGGCACGCTATTCCTTGGCGCTGAAAATGATCGATCGAAATGCCTGCTGCGCGCGGAAAGAGTACCTCGACGGTATGTCGCGGCAGTAATAAATCGACCAGATTCGATAGTGCGCGTTCGGCGCCGCCGTCATATGGTGAGTGAGCGACGATTAAGATTTTCATGGCTGGCCGTTTCGCGTGGGATACAAGATCTGAACTTGCGGCAGCGTACCCCTAAGGAAGCGCATTATTCCGTGCGGCATCATTTTTCAGAACAGGCGATGTACTCCGTCCTTACCGTTAATTGTGGTCTGAGCCGGGCTCGCGACGCTTTTAGCTATGGAGACTTCAACACAGCCGCAAGCACGCCAACCGCCACGACTAAGAGCGAGCCCAGCTTGATGACCATGGATTGTCCCAGGGTGTGCATGTCCTTGCGTAGATCGGCACCAAGGGCATACATGTCCTTGCGCAGATCGGCAACTTCATGGCGGACCTCGGTTATTTCATGGCGGACCTCGGTTATTTCATGACGTAAGCTGGTGTCCAACTCCTTCATTTCTTGGCGTAGGTTGGTGTCCAACTCCTTTATTTCTTGGCGTAGGTTGGTGTCCAACTCCTTCATTTCATGGCGTAGGTTGGTGCCCAACTCCTTCATTTCATGGCGTAGGTTGGTGTCCAACTCCTTCATTTCATGACGCAGGCTGGTGTCCAGCTTTTCGAAATCGTGACGAATAGCTGACTCATATTCGCGCAAATCGGTTTTAGTTGCCAAGTCGGCCGCCTCGTGTGAATCGCGCACCGCGATAGAAAAAGCTTCCGCTTGCTCCTCAGGTACACCTGATTTTTTAAGCGTTTTAACGAATGCCAGTGTGTCGAATGTGACTGCGCCCATAACTCAAGCTCCTGTTGCACAAATGATAGTCGATTTGCCTGAAAAGCCGGGGAG
>Ga0302233_10002892_pt1 | contig 10446 bp, 10 predicted proteins | sample II_Palsa_N3_1_FD_193516 | JGI IMG/M metagenome (GOLD analysis project Ga0302233, IMG submission 193516) | Peat permafrost microbial communities from Stordalen Mire near Abisko, Sweden - II_Palsa_N3_1 | ecosystem: Environmental > Terrestrial > Soil > Palsa > Peat permafrost | place: Sweden...
CATCCGGTGGTGTCGCGCCAGCTGCAGAAAGCGTGCGTAACGGGCGCGGCGTAACGAAGATTACCGAGCGACTATGCCGGCATGTGCCGGGCAGATTTTGCCCGTTCGCCTTCGGCATGGTATCCGTAGGCTTTCGCCGAGAGGGATGCCATGAATACGTCTGCGGTCCCCGCGTTACATGTCCAGGCTGTCGCTGCTTTCCAGCGACAGGAATGGACGAAGGCGTACGAGTTGTCGGTGAGGCTGCTGGCGGACACGCCCTTGCACAGCGCGTCGTGTTATCTCGCGGGCCTGGCGGCGGGCGAGCTGCGTCAATGGCCGCAAGCCCTGGCGCATTTGCAGCAGGCGACGCGGCAGGATCCGTCAAACGCCGAATACGCGGTACAGCTTGCCAAGTCGCTGTCACTCGCCAACATGCCGGGCGATGCCGTGCAGGCGGCCAATCGTGCCCTGGGGCTTTCGATTCGCGATGCGGCCATGTTCGATACCCTGGGCATCGTCTACACCCGCGCCAATGTGCATGAGCGGGCGGCGGTCGCGTTCCGGCGAGCCGCCGCGGCGGCGCCGGACAATGCGGCGTTTCGCTACAACTTCGCCAACTCCCTGATGTATTCAGGCGACATCGATGCCGCCGAAAAAGAACTCGAGGCGTGCATCGCGCTGAAGGAAGACTACTGGCTTGCCTATATTCCGCTGGCCCGAATGCGTCGACAGACGCCCGAGCGCAACCACGTCGACCAACTGCACGGGTTGCTCCGCAAGTATTCCGACGATGCGACCGCCGCGTTGCGGCTGAACATGGCGCTGGCCAAGGAGTACGAGGATCTGCAGGACTATCCCCAGGCGTTCGCGCATTTGTGCGAGGGCAAAGGCCCCTTTCGCAGCAGCGATGCCGGCGAGCGCGAGCGCCGTGTATTCGAGGCGATAACGCAAGCTTTTCCCGCTACGCAGAACGACTTTTCGGGCTATCCGACGGAGGAACCCATCTTCGTCATCGGCATGCCGCGCACCGGCACGACACTGGTCGAACGCATCATCTGCAGCCATCCCTACGTTCATTCCGCCGGCGAGCTGCACAACTTTGGCGTGGCCTTGAAGCAGGCTGCGGGCGTGGTGACGCCTTCGCTGCTGGACGAGGACACGATCGATGCCGGTCGCCGGGTCGCCTGGCGACGGCTAGGCCACCACTATCTGAGAAGCACGCGTCCAATGACGGCCATCAAGCCGTATTTCGTTGACAAGCTGCCGCACCATTATCTGTATCTGGGATTCATCGCCCATGCGCTTCCCAACGCCAGGATCGTCTGCCTGCGTCGCAATCCTCTGGATACCTGCCTGAGCATTCTGCGCGAGCTTTTCGCGCACAAGTCGGAGTTCCACGGCTATACCTTCGACCTGCTGGATATCGGACGGCACTACGTACTCTTCGATCGTCTGATGAAGCACTGGAAGCAGGTCTTGCCGGGACGCATTCTCGAAGTGCAGTACGAGGCACTGGTCGATGACCAGGAGCAAGAAAGCCGGGCGATCATCGACCACTGCGGCCTGCCCTGGAACGACGCATGCCTGCACTTCGAACAGAACAGCGCGCTGGTCACCACACCAAGCGCCATGCAGGTGCGGGCGCCGATTTACCGTAGCTCCGTCAGGCGCTGGGAAAAATATGCCGAGCAGGTCGCGCCTTTGCGTGCGTACCTGACGAGCGAAGGCATCGATTGCGGCACTTAATTCGCAAGTAAGTGTGCCAATGATTAAATATCAATTAGACCAGCGTAAAGAAGCTGCAAAAATGCCCAGGATAATCACGTAAATCCCACTAAAACATTAGTTCTTACGTTCAGCCGCTGGTTATCTACCGCATCATCCGCAAATTCCAAAATCACCTAAGCGTTTGTTTTTTCGCCTCAACGAAGGCCCGCGCCTGCTGTCTCGCCAAATGGACGGACCTGGGTGCGCTTTTCCTCGAAGACGCGTAGGCATATTGTCTCGATTCAAATTATTTATCTCGATTCAAATTTGATTATCTCGCGCATCGGTCTTGGCCGGCAGTTTTCGTTGCCGACAGACAGATCGAAAGCTGCAGAGACCACAGGGCAAGGGGGAGTTGAGGAGACTATTCGCAGGAAGAAGGAAGACGTCCTGCACAAGTGAACCACCGAGGAAATCTCCGTGAAAAAAGTAAACGTTCAGTTGAATCTGTGTTTATCGATCATGGCAGCACTCGCAGCCCTTCCCGTCACGGGAATGGCCGGCTCAACCACATCAACGCAAACAGCCAGCCCGGTAGCGCTGGCTGGGCTCAATACCACCGAAACGCCACGCGTCACCCAAGTCGTGAACATGGCAAGCACCACCGTCGTACCACGCACGCATCTGAACCTGGCACCGCGCGCGAGTGCGGTAAAGGCGGTCGACGACTCGCTCAAGATGCAGCACCTGCAACTGGTGCTCAAACCGAGCGCACAACGGCAGGCTGCGCTTGAAGCACTGATCACCAGCCAGCACGACCCGAAGTCAGCCAGCTACCGGCAATGGTTGACTCCGCAGCAGTTCGGCGAATCTTTCGGACTCGTCGATGCGGACATCGCCACCGTCACGGCCTGGCTCAAAGCGCAGGGCTTCACCGTGAATTCGGTTTATCCGAACAAGTCGCAGATCGATTTCAGCGGCACCGCAGGGCTGGTCCGTCATGCGTTCACCACGAACGAAATGATGTACACCGTCAAAGGTGAGAAACATCTGTCCAACGATAGCGATATCCGTATACCGACGGCGCTGCAGTCGGTGGTCGCCGGTGTGATGGGCCTGAATGACTTTCACCCGCGGCCACTGCACACGAGGCCACAGGTGGCGAGCTGGAACGCCGGCAAGCAACGCTTCGTCGCCACGACAGCAAAGTCGTCAAAGCCAAAGGCGCTGCTCAGCGCAAACGACGCGAAGCTCGCCAAGACGCCTCAGTCAGTCGACTCCCCCGATGCCGTCAACTTCACCAACGGAGCACGTGGGCTGGTGCCGGGCGATCTGTCGACCATGTACGACGTCGACAAGATCCGCAAGAACGGCATCACCGGCAAGGGCGTGACGATCGCCGTCGTCGACTCCTACGACATGGTGCCAGGGGACTGGACCAATTTCGTGCAGAACTTCCATCTGGGCAGCTACGGCGGCACCTTCGCCCAGATCAATCCCGCCCCACCCAGCGGCACGAACAACTGCCTCGATCCCGATGCGCTGGCCGGTCTTAGCCAGGCCAGCGGATACGACGACGGCGAGACCTTGCTCGATGCCGAATACTCCACCGCCATGGCACCGGGTGCGAACATCCAGGTCGCCATCTGCAGCAGCTACGACGCCGATTCCAATTTGACCACCGACAATTTCTTCGGCGGCGTGTTCATCGCGGCAAGCAATCTGATCAACGGCACCGCGCGTCCGGACATCATCAGCGCCAGTTACGGCTTTGGTGAAGGAGCCACCGACGCAGCCAGCAAACAGGCCATCGACGCAATGTGGGCGCAGGCCGATGCGGAGGGCATCTCAGTGTTCGTCTCCACCGGCGACTCCGGCTCCAACCCGGATTTCAACGGCAGCGTCATCTACGGCAACAGCTACGACGGCACCAGCGCGGTGGACGCCAATTCGTTTGCCACCTCACCGCACGTGACCGCCGTGGGCGGCACGGACACGGCCGACGTTCTGGACGGCACCACCAGCACGTATTTCAAGACCGCCAAGGACCTTACCCTGGGCAGCGCGCTGTCCTACGTGCCGGAGATTCCATGGAACCAATCGTGCGGCAACGAAGTGGCCGCCACGTCGGAGGGTTACAACAGCAATACCAAGTTCTGCAAGCAGCTGTTCAAGTTCGACACAGAAGGCTTGTACGCAACCTCCGAAGCCGGCAGTGGTGGCCCGTCGTCGGTCGACCGCAAGCCGGCATGGCAGAGCCTGGTCTACAACGCGGCGAAGGATCAGTCGCGCGATCTGCCTGACGTGTCGCTGTTTGCCGGCTCGTACGGTGGTTACACGTTCGTGGTGACCTGCACGTCCGCTTATCCGTGCACGCCCGATTTCTCCACGCCCACCGAGTTGTCCGGCGGCACGTCGCTGGCTTCGCCGATGTTTGCCGGTTTGCAGGCGTTGGTCGACCAGAAGCTGGTCAACAGTGGCCAACCCCTGCAGCAAGGAAATGCGGCACCCACGCTGTATGCGTTGGCGGCGGCGGAGTACGGTGGCCCGACCGGCAGCACGCCGGGCACCTTGTCGACGTGCAGCGCCGACAACGGTGCAAAGGGAACCGCGGACTGCGTATTCCACAACGTGACGCGTGGTTCGATCACCACCAACTGTTATGAGCAGACCGCCGGTGAGACCTCGCTCACCAACAACTGCTTCTTCCTCGCGGATATCAAGAACTACGTCGTCGATGGTTTCTTCCCGGTCGGAGAGGTGCAGATGGGGCTGACCAGCACGGTGACTTCGCCCACCGGCCTGACCGCGAAAAACGAGGCGTTCACGGCACGGCCGGGCTGGAGTTTCGCCAGCGGCCTGGGTTCGGTCGATGCAGGCAACTTGACGAAAGCATGGCTCGCTTACGCCAAGAAAACCAACAAGTGAACCTGAGCAGCTAGTCCAAGCGATAGACAAAAAACCTGGCGGCGTGAAGCCGCCAGGTTTTTTCTTGGCCGCGATATCGCTACCGCGCGGACGCTTGCCCAGAGCATCGTGAAAGCGCTGCATTGCGCTAACGAGATCAGCGAAAAATGGTGTCAAGGACAGTTTGAATACTCCGCTGACCGTCCAACTCCGCTCAGCCCCAATAGTTTCCCTGAAACCTTTTTGGTACGTGACGGGCTCTCACTCGCCTATTGGCATGGGCTATGTCGTCCCCTGATTCGACTCGCGCGCGAAGCGCCTCGGCGAACATCCTACGGCCCGCGTAAATGCGGTGCTGAACGCGCTGGGCGACTGAAAGCCGATGGCGAAGGCGATGTCGCTGATGCTCTTTGTGCCTCGGATTAGATGGTCTTTCGCCAGCGCCATCCGCCAATTCAGCAGATACGCGATAGGCGTTGTCCCCAGAACCGCACGGAACCTGACGGCGAAACTCGATCGCGAAACGGCGCACAGCCGCGCCAGTTCATCCACCGTCCAATTATCCGCCACGCGCCGATGCATGGCGACAAGCGCCCGCTTCGTCACCGGATCGGCAAGACCGGCCAGTAGTCCGGTCATTCCATCACCCACCGCCAGACGCTGCGTACGCAGAATCTCGACAAGAATCAATTCGACCAGACGCTCGATAATGAATTTGCTGGCGGCACCAGGCTGCCGCGCCTCGTCCTCGGTCATCTTCAGCAGTGAGCGGATGCGCTCCCGCGACGCGTCGCTGGAAGCGATATGAACCAGTGCGGGAATGAGGCTGGCCAGCAGAGGAGCGTTGGCGCTGTCCATCAAAAATTTTCCCGCGTGCAACCTGACCGGCCGCTCCCTGCCGGCACCTAGTTTCAACCGCACTTTTTTCGTGCTCGCGACCGCCTTCTCGCTGTCGACGGGCGTGACTGACGCGTCCGATGCGAGTGCGAAAGCTGTCGACGTGTAGATAAGCGCGAAATCGCCCTGCTCCAGCAACACCGGCTTATAACCTTTGCGCGTCAACAGACATTCGCCTCGCTCGATCCAGCAGAACAGCAGGTCATCGCGCTTGCGAAACGACAGTCCCCATCGACCGTTTGCGTCGAGGCCGGCGCCAAACAAAGCAGCGCGCGGACGCAGCAGGTGAATCAGATCGAGTAGAGGATCCATACGTCTGGACGAAAGATAAAGTAATCAGGTGTTTTCATTATATGCAGCGCAACGCTATCCACCTATCGTTCCCACACTGCTGATCGAAGCGCTTGCCGCCATCGTCAATCAGCGCTTTCAAAAATCCCCAAGTCACAGGAAAAGTCGATGAGCATCGAATCGCTGAAAGAAAACTGGAACGCTTACATGGCCGCCTACGGCGCCACCACCGATGTCGAACGCGGACACTTGCTCGAACAAAGCGTCTGCGAAGACGTGGTCTTTACCAACCCCGCCGGAGACGGCCAAAGCCGCGCGGGCCTGTCCGCACATATCGAAAAATTTCAGGCAGCCAATCCGGGCGCCTATTTCTCCACTGACAAACTCTACGCACAGCCCGACAAGCTGTTAGCCGTCTGGTCCATGTACAAAGCGGACGGCGTCAAAGTCGTCACCGGCTATAACTTCGTGCGTCCGGATGACAATGACCGGTTCGCCTATATGGCAGGTTTCTTCTGAAGCAGCGCTGCAGTAAAGACTGTTTTCCTTACGTCGAGACCACGAGCCGACGAACTGACCGGCATCGCCGCTCATCGGACCATTGGATAGGCCACCAGCAAGGGCCAGTCATCGCTACAAAAAGCGGACCGTTGCCGTAACCACAATGAGAGCCGAGAAGACCAGCGCCGGGGCGAGATGCCCGAACGGCTCACGGTTACGTAGCAGCGTAAAGAGCGCGCCCAGCATGATCGCACCGGTCAGCGTGAGGCCGAAGAGTTGGGTTTGCTGTCCGAGAAGCAGCGCCGCACCGAGCAATTCGAGAGCGCCACAAAGCCACTGAAACCATGCCGGATAACGCCAGCGTGCGAAGTCGCGCTTCGTCGCGCCGAGTCCTACGAGATTGACCACGCCGGCTGCCGCAAACAGAACCGCGACAATCATCGCGAGGATAGATTCAAAAGTTGCACTGTTCCACGCCATCGTCATGCCCCGTTGATGGGTTGAAAGTGGTTTGGCGCAGAGAGGTCTTCGATCACGCCCGGGCCGCGGGGTTTCCATGCGAGAGCTCCCCGGGCATGCTGGCCGCTTACTGTCTGGTCGAGCGCCAGTGCGTCCGCGAATGGTCCAAGCAATTGGCGAGCCTCATCGAGCGGCCAGGGTTCGACGCGATCGGCGCCGATCGACGCGCGAATCGCTTCGGCCATGTCGGCAACGGCAACCGACTCTTCCGCGGCCACGTTCAAGATCTGTCCTGCAACGCGACCATCGCCGCTTGCCGCCCGCTCTATCGCGCTGAGGTAAGCCGTAGCGAGATCATCGACATAAACAGCAGGCCAGTGGTTGCGAGCATCGCCGACGACTCTCACTCTACCCGTCTGACGGGCCATGCCGGCAAGCATGCCGAAGACGCCGCCGCCGTAGCCGTGCACCATCGCCGGCCTGAGGACCACTGCGGCAATCGAACGGCTTGCTGCCAGCGCCAGCACCTGTTGCTCCACAGCAGGCCGCCAGGCGACAAGGGGCGTCGGGTTCAGTGCCGATGCTTCAGTGACGAGATCCCCCTTCGTATGACCGTAGACCCAGATGCCCGACGTATAGACAAACGCTGCGCCGGGGCGCAGATGCGACAGCATCGTTAAGACCGCCGCTTCGTCAGCTACCGCAGCGGAAGCGTCGTTGGTCGACGCGGTGTGCACCACGCCATTAGCAGCACCGGCCGTCGCAGCGAAAGAGGTTGGCTCACGCAGGTCGCCGCGATGCAATGTCACACCGAGACTGGCCAGCGCAGTGGCCGCCGCCGATCCGTCCTGGCGCACCAGCGCCGTCACCTGATGGCCGAGGCTGATGGCCTTGCGCGCGACGGCCTGCCCGATGAAGCCGGTTCCACCCGTAATGAAAAGTTTCAAAGCGTTCTCCATTGATTGGCTGTGCCGCTGATAAGCGACGCAGACGAGACTTATCGGTCTCGTTCTTGCCAATCTAAACGAGACTGATAAGTCTTGTCAAGGAATCGACGACCTGCTATCTATCCACCCATGAACACGCCCCTCATCTCCGGCCTGAGCCCTCTGCAATGCCGCAAGCGAGCCGCCATCCTCGACGGCGCGAAAACCGTTTTCCTGCGCGAGGGTTTTGGCCTTGCAACAATGGACGATGTCGCCTCGGCTGCCGGCGTCGGCAAACAGACGGTTTACCGCCACTTTAAGTCGAAGGAGGCGCTCTTCGTGGGTCTGGTGAGCGCGATGTGCGCCGAGGTGGGCGCGCTGCATGCCAGCGCTAACGGCGAGCCAACCGATGGTCCGCCCGAAGTCGAGTTACGCAAGTTGGGATTGCTGCTGACACGTAGCCTTATCACGCCAGACAGCCTGGCGCTTTACCGGGCCATCGTTGCCGAGGCCGCGCGTCTTCCGGAACTCGGTCGGGTGTTTTACGAAAACGGTGCAAAGGTCGTGCGCGCCCTCGCCGCAAATATTCTGCGAAAACGATTCGACGAATCGACAGCTGCATTGCGGGCAGCGACCTTCGTTCAATTAGCGCTGGGCGACGCGCATCTGGAACTGACACTTGGCTACACGGTGCCCGCTGTCGAAGCACGCTTTGCGCTGCAGATTGACGAGGCGGTGGGAGCTGCACTTCGCTAGGAAGCGCCATCCATGGTGTCGAGCCGCTCTCTGTGGATCGCAACAGCGGCCGACGAGGATGACCGGTAGGCCGTCGGCCGTGGCCCGTTTCGCGGACGAAGCGGGTCCAAAATCGGGGTAAAAGTCGATGTCCCAACATCACCCTCAAGGAACCCTAATCTGTCCCCTGCTTTCTGTCTCGACGCCAAGCCATATCGCGGCCGAAATGGTCGCCTCGGATTTCCAGTACGGGTGTCTGATGCAAAATCTCGCGAATGAGCTGCCCGCGCTCGACGCCGAGCTGACCCAACGGGTAGCGCGCGGATTTGTTGTTTCGACCGAGATTATTGCGGCGCATTTCAGAGGGTGCGGTTTCGCTGCCGCGCGCGCATCCTCTAACGCTGCCGTCTTGGTAGCCGCCCTCGAAGGCGCGCGAACGATCGCACGCCTGGAACACACGCCTGCGATATTCGAGGCGCTGGCGGATGTCAGTGCCCAGCGGTGGGCAGCCCCCGAGGCGTGATCTGCTCTCGCCCGTGCGTGGCAACCGATACGGACGCTATATTCACAGGGGACGACCGCCGAACCATCGGCTGCAATCATGTCGATTGGGGATTGAGCGCATCGACCTGCTCCAAACTGGAGCCAGCGTCGATGTTCCAACATCGCTCTCAAAGAACTTCACTCTGCCCCGTGCTTTGTCACTCGATCGTAGGCATGACGAACCGTTGGTTGAACGTCAGATCGACCCCGATCAGCGGTCCGCCGGTTTGCTGGAGTCGGCCGCCCTCGGCGAGGGAACCGAGATCGAGACTGTAGAAACCCATCTCTCCGATAAAATCGCTCACCACCTTTTTGGCGCTGGCGTCGTCACCGGAGATGAAGAACGCGGTCTTGCGCTTTGACGACGAGACATCCGAAATCCAAGACATGGGAACGGTGTTGAACGCCTTGACGACCGTCGCTGCCGGCACGAGATCGGCGACGATCTCGCTCGACGTCCGACCGGTGATGTCGCCCAGCGCCAAAGGCTCGATGCTGGCAACGCGGTTGGTCGTATCCACTAGGATCCGGCCCTTCCAGTTGCCGACCGAAAATAACGCGGCCTGTACATTCCACCATTTGACGGCAAGCACGACGAGATCCTGCTCCGCCGCCTCTTTCGCCGTTCCGGCAGCAGCGCCAGAACCCAGTTCCGCCACCAAGTCGGTGAGCGACGCAGGCCCTCGCGAATTACTGAGTACCACCTGGTGACCTGCCGATAGCGCGTGTTTGGCGATGGTTTGGGCGACAGGCCCAGCGCCGATAAAGCCGATTTTCATTTGTGTTCCTTGTTGATAAGGGATTGATCATTCATGGACTGCCGATGCGATCTGGTGACCGCCCTCGACGTGCAAACCATGCTGGCCCTATTACTTGCAAATTGCAAGTTACTTGCGAAACACAAGCAATGCTAAGATGCCGCTATGAAGACGACATCCAAAGACGACATTCGATCGCACTGCGCCGTGAACTACGGCGTGGAGATCTTCGGCGACCGCTGGTCGCTCCTGATCGTTCGCGACATCGTTTTTGTGGGCAAGAAAACGTATGGCGAGTTTCTGAAATCGGAAGAAGGCATCGCAACCAATGTGCTTGCCTCTCGCCTCGCCTTTCTGGAAGCGCAAGGCATTCTCGCGAAGGCGCCCAGCCCCGACGACAGGCGCAAGGACTTCTACACGCTGACCGAAAAAGGGCTGGACCTCATACCCATCGCGCTCAACATCGTGCTTTGGAGCGCGAAGCACGATGCGAAGTCCTACGTGCGTCGCAGCAAGTCGTTCCTTGCTCGATTGAATAAGAATCCCGTGCAGGTAAGCGAAGAGGTAAAAGCGCTGGTCCGCCGTGGCGGATGTCTCTTTCCCGAGAGCAACGCGTGAGCAATGCGGCAAGCGGGCCCTCTCACGTCGCGCGAACGATATGAACACAGCATCGGTTACTAGGTGCTGCCAATGGCGAGGGTCGGGACAGGGTCAACTTTGCAAGATGCCCCCCCCCCCGG
>Ga0302233_10002897_pt1 | contig 10434 bp, 10 predicted proteins | sample II_Palsa_N3_1_FD_193516 | JGI IMG/M metagenome (GOLD analysis project Ga0302233, IMG submission 193516) | Peat permafrost microbial communities from Stordalen Mire near Abisko, Sweden - II_Palsa_N3_1 | ecosystem: Environmental > Terrestrial > Soil > Palsa > Peat permafrost | place: Sweden...
CGTTGCAAATAAATAAAATAAATAAATAAATAAATTAATAAATAAATAAAAATATAAATAGGCACAGGGAATCGGAAAGATCCGCTGGCCCCGCCATCCAGACGAGGTGGTGAGGTTTGCCGGCACCCTCGTGAGTAGGCCGGTGCTGGGAAGATGCCCTCGCTGACCTCGTCTGCAAGGGTGTTTGGAGCGCCACGCGAAAGCAGAAACTCGTGGGCGATGATGCCGCCGCGGAAGTCGATGAACAGACGCGTCGCTGGGAGATTGCGTGGGCTGATGCCCAGGTCATGTAGCACGCCGAGCCAGGACACCAACCCCTTCACGCTCACGTACTGTCTATTTAAACCTGACGTTCCGTCACAAAATAACTTTATACAGAGAAAGAAGGAGGATATAGGGACTGGGGAGGATAGAAAAGGAGACTAAGAGAGGCTACTTGTAAGAGATGATCCGATCAATGCGGCCGTACATACAGTTTTGACCGCAATCGGCGACGTTCGGGCGGTGGATCACCAGGAAACGCAGGTATCGACGTGGTAGGCGAGCTCGGGGTTGATCTTGGTCATTCGAGCGTACGCGCGCTGGTGCCAGGGGACAGGGCTGTCACGCATACGCGTCGTGGGCAAAAGGAAGCTGTAGACGTAATCAAACTGGCCAAAGAGTGCGCGGGTCCACATTGAGGAGAACGTGTCAACGGCGCCGGTGCTCTTGAGGTTGGCGGTGTAGAGCGTGAGTGGGTCGATGCGCTCGGCCGAGATGTGGTCGATGGCATGCACGGCGACGGCAACAAAGTAGGCCTCAGCGTCCGGGATGCACGACGCCGCCTCGGGGCATTGCGCAATCTCGCTGAGGATGACGACGCGCGCCGACAGCAGGAACGACAAGTAGTCTGAGTACGGCGCGAGCTGCACGTAGGCACGGGCGTGGTTTGGGAAGAAGAGGCGTTCGACGGCGTTGGCGTCGGCCACGAGTTGGCGCGCAAAGTCGTCGCGGCTCATCTCGGGCATGCAGTACGTCGCAAAACTGGCGCCCGTGGCGGCGAGGTTGATGCCGCGCGTGTAGGCTGCGGCGCGGCTGAACCACGCCGGCTTCGTGCCAGCGGGTCGCGTCCACGCTGGGAGGAGCAGCGTTGTTAGGGAGGTCAAAAAGCCCGGTGTCTCGTGCTGGTCGTCGTCCGCGTGGTCGAAGGCGGCGTTGGCGGCGACATGGATGGCCGTGTGCACATATGCCGAGATGGCCTGGTAGAGGAGAACGAGGGTCTCGGCCGGCGTCAGGTTGAGCACGGTGTCGTCAGCAGCGAGGGTAATTATGGCGTCATGAAACTTGCGCTGAGACAACTCGAGACGGACCTGAAACCCCTGGATGTGACGCAATGCGTGTTTTCCGGTGGCCTTGTCGCGGTGCGGGCAGTGGAAGCCGCCGAGGTCGAAGAGGGCCATGACCTCGCCACTGTCCGTCCTGGTGACTTCCTTGACAGTCATGGCCATGGAGGAGTCCAACAGGAGGTAGAAGATGCCGCGCTCGATGGTTTCACCGTCGTCAATGTTTTCTCCCACCCCAAAGTGGTCACGATGACCGTTGTCCCAGAGCCAAATCCGCACGCTTGTCCACAGGTAAGAGAGCAGGATGGAAAGCAAGTAGAAGAAGCTGAGCGTGAAGGAGTAGTACATGTAGTCGCAGAAGGTAAACTGGTCCGACAACAAACGACGTTTGCGAAGGGGAGGAGGAGAAAAGGGGTCACCATGGTATTTAACAAATTGGGCAAACCACAGGAACACGCTGCAGGAATAAAGCACGTAGACCGAGAAGGTTAGCGCGAAGAGCGCGAGGAGGGCAGCCGCGAGGCTGTCGTCGAGGATGGTCATGGAGAAAACAAGCGGAAAAGTAAAAAATGTTTCACATTGAGGGTGGGGGACAACAAATACAACGTGATCAAGTCATGGCAACATAAGATCGATGTTGAAGACACCCCTTGTTTTCTTTCCCACATGTTAAAATGGCAGCGGCTCTAGGCCCACATTGCGCGGGGTCACCACAGATGTGGTCTTCTTTACTTCCTACGCACTTTCATTTTATGATGTTTCTGTCATGCGCCTCCGTCTGGTGTGGTTCTGAAAAGTTTTTTCAGACAGGTTTTGCCCGTGATTTGTTGCTTACCCAGCACACAGTCGAGCGTGCGATGGCCACGATCACCTTCTTCTACGACAACGGCCAGAGCCTCCACCCGGCCGCCGCGCTCATCTCGTTTGGTGTTTACCTCGCTATTTTCTTCCCAGCCATGACGCTCTTCTGGCTCCGGTACGTTCGTGGGAGTAACTTTGAAACGTCCTTCTTTCCCTTGGGCCCTTTTTCCCCTCTCTCGTTGTGGCAAGAATGGTGGACAGGGGGGAGGGAGAGAGAGAGAGAGAGTGGGGAGACACCGAAAGAGAGGACGGGCGAGGGAGGACGGGCGAGAGAGGACGGGCGAGAGGGCGAGAGGCAGGCACATACGGGACACAATTTTTCTTTTCTTTTCTTACTCCTCGCTCGCAGTCGCAATAAGGAGCCGCTGCGCTCGCGCTCGGCGCACCTGATCTTCTTCCAGGTGAGCTATATGACCATGTACGTTTCTGCTGTGGCTATGCGTGTTTTGCTTATTGCAAGTCGACTCCCGGTAGTTGCTACTTGGCCTATGCCGTCTCGTCGTACTATGTCTGGGGTGGTGTCGACCAAGTCAACGACGTGGGCTGCCAGCTGCAGTTTTGGATTCTGACGGCGTTCATCCCCCTGTGCTACATGGTGCGTGCGCGCGTTCTTTTTTTTATTTCCCCATTAAACCGCACCGCACAGCCCTACGAGGTCCGATGCCTCCGTCTCTACGTCCAGTACACGCGCGGCATGATCATGGTCGCTGACAACCGCATCGCCATGGGCTTGCCTCACGACATGTGGGGCATGGAGTTCCATCGCTTTGCCGTCAAGTCGCTCAAGTCTGTCCTCACCACCGCCGTCGGTGTCCTCATGATCGCAACCTTCTACGTCGCCACGCTCGCCTCTCTCGTCGGCCTGTACGTCTGGTACGGCGACGCGCCCGCAAACGACCCGATGTGGTGCGAGACCGAGTCGTACGTTTTTTTTTCCCCCTTGAACAGGGACAGGTTGACTGAATGAACGTACGTCCTGCAGGTACGCATGGTTGCTCATCACGATCTGCGCCATCATGAACATCATTGCCTACCCAGCCGTGGCCCTCGCCGTCACCGTCCGCGCCAAGGACGCGTTTTCGATGCGTGACGAGTTTGTCGCCCTGCTGGCTACGCAGAGCCCGCTCACCTGGCTCTGCATCGGGTCCATGATCGGGCCTCACTTGCAGGTCACCTACGGCATCTTTATCTCGGCGTCAACGTGGTCTTGGTAAGCCGTGTCGTCAATGGTCGTGAGTTCTTGCTGAGAATGACTGCCGCGTACGTGTAGCTTCCTCATCTCTGTCGTCTGGTGCCTTCTCCAGTCGTACGGTCATGAGCACAACCAAAAGGCCTACCTTAAAGCACAACAAGCCGCGCAACAGAAGAGCGCCAAGAAATTCCACACCATGCGCGCCTACTTCCCGCACTCGTTAGCCGCCCTCCTGCTCGGCCTGCGCAGTCCGCACTCCATCGTCCCAGTCGACACCGACAACTCCAACTTGACTGACACCAGCACCCCAACAACTGGCTCGATCGAGATGACGTCCCAGTTATCCATTGCTGAAGATACAATCGCCGCGCCCTCGAGCGCCCAGAGCAAGCCCAAAGCTGCCAAGAAGACCGTCCGCCACCGGTCAAACGCTGGAATTCACCTGAACGACCTCCTGCGCGACCCGATCGAGTGCCAGCGCCTCCAAACGCTTGCGATCAACTGCTTCTCGGCCGAGCTCATTCTCTTCTGCATGGACCTGGTCCGATACCGCGAGCGCATACCCTCGCGACCTGTCATTGAGCAGGTTGCCTTGGCCGTCACCATCGCAAACCGGTACATCATCCAGGGCTCGCCGCGCGAGCTCAACATTAACGACGAGACGCGCAAGTCGCTCCTCAACACCTGCGACGATCTACGCCACCGCCTTGAGCGCAACACCCTTGTCGACGATGACCATGATAGCCTCAAGGACCTGTTCAACAAGGCCGAAGCCGAGGTAAAGCAGCTGATCAAAACCAACATCCTCCCGCTTTGGCGACCGGCCGAGCTTTCTGCCATTGCCGCCACGTCCTCACCAACTCTCTCGCCCTCAGCCTCCTCTGCTGAGGCGTGAGTACTGGTCGAGAAAGGGATAAGTCATTTGAAAGAAAAATCATGGTTTCGTGCCGCAGATTACACTGATTTAAATGTAGGGCCTGTTTGTCGGTCATATTTTTTTTCATTGAATTTTTTTTTATCAAGTTTTGATAATTTTTTTTTTATGTAATTGTCGCTGTCGTGCTCGAGCGTCCTGCTTGCAACCGTTGAATCAGCAGACCTTCCAAGAGCCGCGAACATGGGCAACACAGGGAGCCACGGACATGGGCAGCACGGGCGAGCCAAAACCATGGGCAAGATGAGCAAGCCAAAACTCGGGTCCTCATTTCCGGGATCACCATGTCCAGCCGCCGAGCCGTCCTCTCTCCCATCACCCTGCTGGCTCCTTTAGCGATAGGGTATGTCACTTCCATCACTGGGTCTTTGCAATGAGCGGCGAAGTAGGTCTTGGCGGCAAACCGCTGCACCCTTCATGTCGCGTACTCAGTACACACATGAAGATGAAGACGACGCAATCGGTGGTGGTGTTGCTGCTGCTGCTGCTACTCGTGGAGACAGCATGGGCATCGTCGTCCTCCACCTTTGTCGGCATGCAACTGGCCCAGCAACAGCTGCAGGCCACGTCGCTCTCGGGCTACGCCCTCGCATCGTCGGGATCGACCGTCGCCGTGGGCGTGCCACTGTGCGCATGGGCCATCCCGACCGCCCAGGCCGTGTCCACGGCGCTGCCGATGCCCGGCGGGTACACGGGCAATGGGCTGGTGGCGATGTACGAGTGCCCGACGGCGAAATCGTGCGTGTTCCAGGCGAGCATCCCCGCGCCCATGGCGACGTACGGCTCTGCGTTCACACAAAGCTGCTTTGGCCTCAGTGTCGCCCTCGCAAACAATGGACAGTTCCTCGCTGTGGGTGCCCCGATGTACTCGTACGTCGGCTTTCGTTTCTTCTACTGTTGTGTTTTTTCCTGATGGCTTTTTCCGTCGTGCTCAGAAACAGCAATCAGCAGGGCGCCGTTGTGTTCTACAACTGTGCCACGGTGACCGCGTGCACACCTCTTTCCATGACAGCGGGTAACGATTTGGACATGTTTGGCACGCAGGTGGCCTTGTCGATGGTCTCGGGTGATGTGTACGCCGTCGCCGCGTCGCCCAACCGATACGTCGAGCCCGTCATCAATGACCTCAAACTAGGCGGTAACTTTGGCGCCTACACGGCCTTCTACTTTGCGTCGCCCACGAGCACCAGCCCTGCCGTTTCCTCTTCCGACTTTAATGCCAACAACGAGGGACTCTACACAGGCTACTCGATGGCAATGGCGCCCGGCCTGCCGATTTTTGCGGCCTCGGTGAGCTATTATAACGTGCTGAGCGCTCTCGGCAACTTGCCCCTGCTGGGATCGTTGCTTAGTTCTCTTCTTTCCGTCATCAACAACAACCCCGGAGCCATGCTCTACACGTGCACGACATCGCCGTCGTTTCAGTGCTCGTATAACAATGTCCGAGTCGTCGTCAGTTCCTCGGACACGTTCTCCTACATTTCGGTTGCCCTTTCCTCCAGCTATCTCGCTGTCGGTGCGTTCCAGGCAAACAGCGGTGCCGGCTCCGTCTACGTCTACTCGTGCTCCCTCTCGATCCAATCTAGCAGCTGCTCCTCCTCCCCCATCGCGATCCTGACCGGATCCGGCGCAACCGATGCGGCCTTTGGCATTCAAGTGTCGGCCGTGGGCGCCTACGTTGCTGCCGGCGAGCCCAACCAATGCGATGCATACATCTTCTCGTGCTCATCGTCCTCATGCTCCCTCCTCGGCTTGATGACAGGGGGCACGGGCTCCACCTCTTTCGGCGACGGCCTCGCCATCAACCCAGAACTGCAGTATGTCCTCGTCGGCTCGCCCGCGTCCGCCTTTTGCAACCCCTCGTCTGCACCCTTTAGCTGCCCTTCTACCGTGTCTGCCACCGAATCTTCCACCGAGTCTTTAACCGCCGTACTGTCGTTTGCACATTCGGCAACGGCATCAGCAACAGGCACCTCGACGGCAACGGCATCAGCAACAAGCACCTGGTCGGCAACGGCATCAGCAACAAGCACCTGGTCGGCAACGGCATCAGCAACAAGCACCTCGTCGGCAACGGCATCAGCAACAAGCAGCTCGTCGGCAACGGCATCTTCAGCGATGGCAGCGGATACGGAATCTGCCGCGGTCTCTGTTACAGCATCGGCTTCGGCATTGGCCTCATTTTCCGAATCAGTGACGGCAACAGTCTTAACAACCCCCTTTGCGACAGTAGCACCAGATGTCGAAACGGCCACCACAATTCCGCTCGAGGCTGCCGAGATGGTCACGACAGCCATTGCGACAACATTTGCGGACGTGGCAACGGCGGGTTTCGTCGACCATGAGTGGATCCCAGCAACGTCGACAGTCTTGCTGCTCGCGATGACCCCGACGCCCACGCCTGGGCCGACTTTTTTGCGTAAGAAGGAAAAATTAATTTTTGTCTATTATTAATTTTTGTGTGTGGACATCGACCAGAGTTCGCCTCAGCAACAAGCAATGTTCCTACTGCGTACTCTACTGCATTGGTCGTCTCCGTGTACTCTACCGCGTCAACCGACATGTTTACGACCGCACTGGAGCCAACACCCGCACCAAGCAGCACGATTCTCTACTTTAACCCGAACATGCCAGCGACCGACGGTCACACGCCGGAGATTTTTGTGTACATGCCCACGAGCAGCAGCAAGCGCGACTCGACCTACCAGTTTGTGACCGCCGTGAAGCTGATCTCGTGCGGCACGCCTGGATTTTTTGCGGGCCAACTCATCCTGCCCGACTCGGTGACGGCGGCTGTGGTCCCCTACCTCGGCATGTCGTTTGTGAGCGTGGACTCGTCCGACGCTATCGTGTACACGGATGGAGCTAGCTGCAAAGCGAGCACGCCCAACAATTACTACATCGGCATCAGCAATGCACCAGTCACCCTCGTCTTCAGTCCTGGCGGGTGCGCTGGCGAGGTCATTCTCAACTTTGGTAATCCTTTAAAAAAAATAATTTTTAAAAAAAACTTATTACAAGACGGAGAGTACGAGGGAATGCTAGTCAAGTGCTTGCCGTTCTTCAACTTGGGCATAGATCCAAGCGCCACACCAACACCAACGCCATCTGTGAGTGGCGACGGCGGAGGCCCTCTAGACTGGCTTATCTGGCTCATCATCGCTCTCCTGCTCCTGCTCCTGCTATGCTGCTTGCTGCTCTTGATCATCTACTGTGCCAATTACCGTCGAAAGATGCGCAAGCTAAGACAAGGTAACTTCAACAAGGGAATTTTTTAAGAAATAAATAATATTTTGTAGGCACGCCATCACCACCGCAGATCATCATATTTTCTCCCGAGAACCCCCACGAGTCGCTCGAATCGGTGCACACACCGTTCCCTGTAAACGCGAATGCGACGACGCCCGAGTGTGCCGTGCCGATCGAGCTCGCAAACGCCGCCGCCGAGACGACGCCGCGCACCAGCTACGAGACCTTTGTCATCCACGACGAGATCGCCAACGGCAATATGCGGGCACGCGCGTACTGGTTCAGCGTCTTTAACGGCGGAGCCGACGATCCCGACGAGAGCGATGACACCGCGATGGAGGAGGACGAAGACGACGACGTCCAGATGCAGCCCCTGTCGAGTGGCGGCGAGTCGTCCACTTTGTCCAAGTTCACCTACATGCGGACCCCCCCACCACCCTTTGACGAGTCTGGCGACGATCCCGATGTGAGGCAGCAGCAGCTACTTCAACAACTATTTGAGAACGAGAGGCAGCGAGACGAGTTCCTCGCTGTGTGTAAATTGTTTTTATAATTTTTTTTCTAAAAAAAATTTTTTTTTTGTTTTATTAGATCGGGCTGGGAGACGACCAAAACGAAGCAGATCGCGTCCTGGACGAGTTTCTCAATAACCGCGAATCCGAGACGTCTTCATTCGGTGGCACGTTCCGCAGGCTTTTCCGCGCATCCTCCTCTTCGGCTGCTGGTGCATGGACATCGTCGTCCGCATTCCTTGCACCACTGCCACCATCCAAGACGGACACTTTGAAAGGAAATCCGCCCATTCTCGAGGCCGGCTCGTCCAGTCGCTTCCTTGCGCCGCCATCGGAGCAATCGTCCACGCTCGGGCGTTCCGCGCCATTCCTATCGCCACCGACGGGCAGGATGAACGGAAAATCGTCAACGCTCAGAGCCACTCCTTTTACCGAAACCCCCTCGTCAACTCCCCTAGCAATCCCGTTTGGAACGCCGTCCGGCAATCATCTTGGCAGCCCGTCTTCTCTCAGCGCAGCCGACAAAGCTCCGCCGCCACCACGGGCCTCAACTGAATCGGAATCGTCGACGACGTGGAACTCGCTCTTCCGCATGGCCAATCCCATCAGCAGCAGCTCGCCATCGGACGCGTCGTCAAGTTCACTCTCGGGCTTTTCGAGCTTTTTCTTCTTGCCAAGGTCGACTCCAGTAATCGATCCTGCCCCTGCCGCCGCAATGGAGATGACCTCGAGCAATCAGAACAAGCCGGGTCGCCTCCGAATGACCTTGCTGCGCAAAAAGTACGACCAACCCACGCCGATGTCATTCATGGCACGCCTCGCCGGCCAAAACAACAACAAACCCGTCGCCAAGCCTGCCTCGCACTTTTCCAGCGTCGTCAGCACGCCCCTCAACAACAGCACTCGCCTCACCGCTCCATCTCTCCAAAATGAGGAGAACTCGCCAGTGTAATATCTTTCTTTATTTTTATTTATTGTCTTTTCTTTTTAAGTCATGTTCCATTATATTTTTGCATTGCGCGAATTGTACTGATAATGTTTGGAGGAGGGAGGCATAAGTAGTGGTGGTGGAGGGAAGAAGATGTTTTGCTTGTTGCAGCCCTTGCTTGTCGTACAACTACAAAAAACAAAAATGTATTCGCCGCAATGTATTTGAAATGTTGAAATGCATTCGAGCCGATGACACACAGCGGCACGAGTGGAAAGAGCAGTCAGATGAAAAGTAAATCAGTTGAGAATTTTAATTTTTTGTCTGCTTCCCTTCATCGGGTGCTCCGGCGCACCTCGTACACACGCCGCGATGGACACCTGGAAATAAATAAAAATAAATAAATAATCTGAAAAATCACATGGCGTACAATTGATAGCACGAGCTTCATACCCATGTCTAATTTACCCGTGTAATTACTGCTATTCACACCGAGGACCCGATGTGGAAAAAAACTGCGCTGTGGACATAGAAATCAATGATTTTTACTGGCGGAGAGAAATATAGAGGAGCAATTGAACACTGTTGACTTTTACTGGGCGGAGAACCGGGGGAGAGAACACACTTAGTTGTACTGGTGCTCCGACGTGACGATCTCCCCGCCGACCCTGCGGTAGTACGTGAATTGGGTGTACTTGTTGTTCACGGGCGAGTGCGGGCGGACGATGCGGAGGCGATCGAAGACAAGACCCGGCTCGCGGACGAGGCCGAGCACGCCGTCGGTTGGTTCGTCGACCACAAAGTGGATTGTGCGGTAGTTGGCGAGGTTGCCGGTGGTGTAGCTGCCTGGGACGTACAGCTGCTCGGCCTCGGGGTCGCACATGTCTGGGCGCTCCTCCAACGTCTCCTTGTGGCGGAGGGTTGGGTCGAAGCGGTAGCAGTGCTCGCGGACGTACTTCTGGCCAGCAGAGTTTGCTGTGCACAACTCGACTCCCCAGTTGATGTTGTTGCCGGTGATCTTGAAGTCGAGGCGCTTACGCTCAAAGGGGAACTGTGAGTAGACGATGTGATTATCGCGGTTGAGGAAACTTGTGGAAGCGTGATGGAAGTCCGTGCCACGGTTCGTCTCGAGCAGGATGTCGGCAACGTCGGGAGCGACAGACTCGAGGCATGCGATGACGAACTGCTCAAAAGGTGGTGTCACTGTTGTCAGTCAGAACCTGGTCGCCGCTGTAGCCGAGTTGGTAAAAGAGGTCGTAGGCAAGCCGCGATGTGAACGTGAATTCGGTGCCGCTGAGTCGTGGACTAGGGCACATCCACAGACCGGACTTCTCGAGCGACTTTACCATGAGCATCGCGGTCCGGGCAGGCTCGGGCGACTGCTGGATGCCTTGGTCGCTGGCGAAAGCGACGCTCGCTCCTTGGTAAAAGTTGGC
>Ga0302233_10002900_pt1 | contig 10425 bp, 12 predicted proteins | sample II_Palsa_N3_1_FD_193516 | JGI IMG/M metagenome (GOLD analysis project Ga0302233, IMG submission 193516) | Peat permafrost microbial communities from Stordalen Mire near Abisko, Sweden - II_Palsa_N3_1 | ecosystem: Environmental > Terrestrial > Soil > Palsa > Peat permafrost | place: Sweden...
CGCCGGCCTGTTCCCTGAATCCGATGCGCTCAAGCCGCTGGCCGAGCGCATGCGCCCGCGCAGCCTCGACGAGATCGTCGGCCAGCAGCGCCTGGTCGCCGCCGACAAGGCGCTGCGCCGTGCTTTGAAAGCGGGCAAGGTGCATTCGATGGTGCTGTGGGGTCCGCCCGGTTGCGGCAAGACCACGCTGGCGTTGCTGGTAGCGCGTTATGCCGATGCGGATTTTCGCGCGATCTCCGCGGTACTTTCCGGCCTACCCGACGTGCGCAAGGCGCTGGCCGAAGCCGAGGTGAATTTCGCCCAAGGCCGGCAGACGGTGCTGTTTGTTGATGAGGTGCATCGCTTCAACAAGACCCAGCAGGACGCTTTTCTGCCGCATATTGAAAAGGGCGTGATCATCTTCATCGGTGCTACCACCGAAAACCCGTCGTTCGAACTGAACTCCGCGCTGTTGTCGCGCTGCCGCGTGCACGTGCTGGAGCCGATCTCGAAGGACGACATCGTCGCCGCGCTCAAGCGCGCCCTGGTCGATACCGAGCGTGGCCTCGGCGATCTGCATTTGCAAGTGGCCGATGCCTCGCTGGATTCCATCGCGCAGGCCGCTGATGGCGATGTGCGCCGCGCGTTGACCCTGCTGGAAATCGCCGCCGAACTCGCCGAAGAAGGCCACATCGACGACGCTACGCTGAGCCAGGTGCTGGCCGACCGCACGCGCCGCTTCGACAAGCAGGGCGAGCAGTTCTACGACCAGATCTCAGCGCTGCACAAATCCGTGCGTTCGTCCGATCCGGATGCTGCCGTGTACTGGTTGTGCCGCATGCTCGATGGCGGCGTCGATCCGCTGTATCTGGCCCGCCGCATGACGCGCATGGCAGTGGAAGATGTGGGCCTGGCCGAGCCACGCGCGTGGCGCATGGCGTTAGACGCGTGGGATACCTACGAACGCCTGGGCAGCCCCGAAGGCGAGCTGGGTCTGGCGCAGCTCGCCATCTGGCTGGCCATCGCGCCGAAGAGCAACGCGGCCTACGTGGCTTATAACAAGGCCCGCGCTGCGATCAGGGAGCAGGGCACGCTCGAAGTGCCGATGCACCTGCGCAACGCGCCGACCAAGCTGATGAAAGGCCTCGGCTATGGCAAGGGCTATCAGTACGACCATGACGCCGAAGGCGGCATCGCGCTCGATCAGCAATGTCTGCCCGACGAGCTGGCCGGTACGGTTTTCTACGAGCCGGTCGAACGTGGCTTGGAGCTGCAGTTGCGCGAAAAACTGCTGGCCCTGCGTGCCGCACGGGCGCAAGCGCGCAGCAAGTAGCCGCGCCGCCTGAACGATCGTCATTGCGGGTATTGCCGCCCGGCGGCGATAATTCGCAGTTCAAGCCTTTCTCTGGACTCGATCATGCTGGATCCCGCACTGCTGCGTTCGCGCCTGGCCGAAACCGCCGCACGCCTGAAGGAAACTCGTGGTTACTCGCTCGACGTGTCCGCAATGGATGCACTGGAAAGCTTGCGCAAGCAGTTGGCGATGGATACGCAAGAACTGCAGAACCTGCGCAACACAAAATCAAAGATGATTGGTCAGTACAAGGCCAACGGCGGCGATGTTGGACAGCTCATGGCTGAGGTCACCAACCATGGTGAGCTGCTCAAGGTTAAAGAGCAGGAACTGGCTGAGGTCCAAGCGAAGCTCTCCGATATCGCACTATTGATTCCGAATATTCCGCATGAGTCCGTACCTATCGGCAAGGATGAGAGCGATAACCTTGAAGTCAGCCGTTGGGGTACGCCAGCGACATTTGATTTCGCTGTAAAGGACCATGTCGAACTCGGCGAAAAGCACGGCTGGCTTGACGGTGATGCCGGCGCCAAACTTTCCGGCGCGCGCTTCACCGTGCTGCGCGGACAGCTGGCGCGCCTGCATCGTGCACTTGGTCAGTTCATGCTCGACCTGCACACCGGAGAGCATGGCTACCTCGAATGCAACGTGCCGGTGATCGTCAACGCCGACAGCATGCTGGCCACGACTCAGCTGCCGAAGTTCAAGGACGACCTGTTCGCTACCGAGATCGGTGAAACGACGCGTTACCTGATTCCCACCGCCGAAGTCTCGCTGACCAACCTGGTGCGCGACACCATCCAGGACGCGGATGCGCTGCCGCTGCGCTTCACCGCGCATTCGCTATGTTTTCGCGCTGAGGCTGGAAGCTACGGCCGTGATACGCGCGGCATGATCCGCCAGCACCAGTTTGAAAAAGTGGAGATGGTGCAGGTTGTCCGCGCGGCTGACTCGTATGGGCAGCTCGAGGAAATGGTCGGCCACGCCGAAAAGGTTTTGCAGAAGCTTGGTTTGCCGTACCGCAAGCTGCTGCTGTGCACCGGCGACATGGGTTTTCAGTCAACCAAAACTTATGACCTCGAAGTGTGGCTGCCGAGTCAGCAGACCTATCGCGAAATTTCTTCGTGCTCCAACTGCGAGGATTTCCAGGCCCGCCGCTTGCAGGCGCGCGTGCGCAATGCGGACACCGGCAAGCCCGAACTCGTGCACACCTTGAACGGGTCCGGCCTCGCCATCGGCCGCACCCTGATTGCGGTGATGGAAAACTTCCAGCACGCCGACGGCTCGATCACCGTGCCCGAGGTACTGCGCCCGTACATGGCCGGGCTGGAACGCATTGCATGAACTCCACTGCGACGAACGCATCCACGCCGCCGCAGGGTCGCTGGCGCAAGGTGGAGAAAGTCACCAGCATCTGCCTGCTCGTCGTGCTTGCTTCGTTCATCGGCACGCGGCTCGCGTTCGCTACCGTGTGGCAGCTGCCCACACTCGATCTGATTCTCTCCATCGCTGCCCTGGTACTGGTGCTCGCCAGCTTCTGGTTCGCCCGCCACCGTCGCAGCTGGCGCCTGTGGGTCATTGCCCTGGCCAGCGCCACGCAGATTGTGCCGATGGTCTGCCGCGAACCCGTACTGCTATTCCCGTTGCTGGCCGCCGCTATTCCCATTGCCATCGTCGTTGGCTGTCTGGTCGCACTATCAAAAAAAGACGCGCCAGTTCGTCCCGCGCCAGGTTCCTGATAAACTGCTGCGCTGAAGAAAACAACAATCTTGCTTGAACACCTTTTGGAGAGATGGCCGACTGGTTTAAGGCAGCAAAAACTTGACGCGAAGGCAGGAAGCCGTAGCGAACATCGACGCAGTCGCTAGCCCCGAAGGGGCGAAGGGCAGGATGCCCGTAGCAAAACTGCCGTAGTGGCGCGCATCGCGCGCCTTGCCGCAGACAACGAGTTAAGGAGAGATGGCCGAGTGGTTTAAGGCAGCAGTCTTGACGCGAAGGCAGGAAGCCGAAGCGAACATCGACGCAGTCGATGGCCCCGAAGGGGTGGAGGGCAGGAGGCCCGGAATAAAACTGCCGTAGTGTCGCGCAACGCGCGACTTGCAGCGGACAATTTATGGAGAGATGGCCGAGTGGTTTAAGGCAGCAGTCTTGAAAACTGCCGTAGGTGTGAGCCTACCGTGGGTTCGAATCCCACTCTCTCCGCCAAATATGCATTTAAGCCCCTGAATATAGGGCTTTTTTGTACCTGTAGACTGATGTACCTAGCTTTGTACCCTACTTGGCAGCTGGGTCGCTGGCATCGACTGCCGCAGGTTACGAAAAATTGAGCTATCCCCCTACAGAGTCGCAACGGAAGCAGGTTTACCTTGAAACTGCGCCGCGAGTTGGCCCGATCCGACAGGTGTCCGGCAGTAGCCGACGCTGCAACGTCAGGTGGAACCGACGAGCGGGGCACTTCTCTCCGATGCGGTGCGCCCCATTCTTGAAATCAGACCGTCACGCGAAGGCTTCATCGTGTTCGACAGGGTCAAGGATCGGTGGCGCACGCGGCGTGTAGCGCGCGCTAAGATCGTGCCAGGGGCCACAACCTGCAAGCGGTGCGGCGGTGGAGATTTCGTTGAAAGTGCTCTTTATCGACCGTGATCCAGGCGTTGCGGCGACTGTTGCTGTCGCGATGAAGCAACAGGGCAGCATTGATTTGAATGTCGCCGGGAGCTACGACCTCGCCGAGTGCCATCTGCACTCCGGCAGCTTTGATGTGCTGGTCGTGGACATTAGGACTCCCAGAAGCGGAATTGGCTCTGAGTTCATCGCTCGCTTTGCCGAACGTTACGCATGCGCCGGAATTGTCCTTGTCTCCGCCGACCCGGATTACTACAGGCATTTTTATCCCGCTTATTCTGTTTGCCTGCAAAAGCCATATGACCTTGTGCAACTTATGGGAACCATCCAATTAGCATGGGTCAAGGCACCGCGCGAATAAGGGGAAACCCAGTCTTCAGGTGAAATGCTGATGCGCACCATGCTTGAGATCAGAGCAGCACCCAAAGGCTTCGTCGTGTTCGACACAACCGAGCAAGAGCCGATCATGCGATTCGACAACCGTTCCGATGCTACCGACCTCGTGGCCGAACTGGTGATAGCCGAGCCGTTGCATGGGCTCGGTCCGGTTATACGTCTGGTTGTTAGCCGGACCGAGCGCAGATAAGCTCCAGACGAATCAGCGGGTTGTGCCTGGATCTTTGCAGGCGTTCACGGATGTATAACCGGACCTAGGGGTCCGTCTATTAGTTAGTTAGAACTCATGAGCAGCACACGAAAATTGCAGAGTCTTTCGACCCTCAGCGAAGCGCTTGAAGGGTTGCTCGCTTCTCGCATCGGCGTCGTTGAGGCGTCTCGCATCGTCACGTCAAGCCGCTTCGCCCTGGGGCAGGAGAACAACCCTTTGTTTATTCCGTTCGTTGGCATCGACTCAGAGACTGACCAATTTCCGCTTGGCCAAGTACGTGAGTTGTGGGCGCGTGATGCGCTGGTACGTTACGATCAAGAGCGCGAAGCCGCTGAGCAGCACTACACAGCTTGGGCAATGCAATCAGCAAAAGCACTGCTTGCTTGGGCGCACTCGCAAGAGTTCTAACAATTCGTTCAAGGCGGACGGCTCCGCCGCCGCTTAACTCCAGCGTTAGCCATATAAGGGGAAGTCATGGATCTTTCTTGGGGAAAAGCACTGCCGGTTTGGTGGAGCATCGCTTGGCGCGGGACAGTCTACGGATTGGTCGGTGGCTTCGTGCTTGGGTTCATTGGCGGCTTCATGGCCGCACTCATGCAGGCTCCAGATAAAGCTCCGCTCTACGGCATGATCGGTGGCTACATCGCAAGCATTCCCGCATCAATGTTAGCGGTCAAGCAAGCCGTCTCTAAGCATCTGCCCTCTTTGGCTGCGCTAGCTAACTCAGGCAGGGCTAACTAATCGTTCAAGGCGGACGGCTTCGCCGCCGCTTAACTCCAGCGTTAGGCCCTGTCCTTTAAGCCCTCGGAGCATCTATGCAAGTGAAGTCAGCACCAACTTCAGTCGCCAAACAGACTGGCCTAGTTGTCGGTCTGGTCATTGCAATTGTTGCTTTTGAAATTTTTGCGGCCCATCTATTCGAGCCGTCGACTGGTGGAGGCCTCAATTTTCTTCGAGTGTTGTGCGCCGGCCTAGCAGGTGGCGTTGGCGCCGTAGTTGGCAGGCTTATAGGCAAGACAATCGGGCGCAAGTCCAATCGCCCCAACGACAGTTCGCTTTAGGCCTGACATTTCGTTCAAGGCGGACGCCTCCGGCGCCGCTTAACTCCTGCGCTAACCGCTGTGATCCGGTTTCCAGTATTCGGCGTGCTTCATGTCGATGGGCCGCACTGCGTGACCTCCGACTAGAGCGCGATTCACAACCGGTATCGCAGTTTCATGAAGTTTCAGTATTCTCTTATGCACTTATGTAATAGAACTCAGCTCGTGGTAATCCACCACACCAATAGGGAATTTTCATGAAGATTTTTTCCGCAGTCACTGCCGTCGCGTTGCTTCTTGGCGCCGGCGCAATCATGCATGCTCCTGCCGCGCATGCTGAAGCAGATCCAAATACATGTGCTGGGTGGGAGGCGGGATGCCAAGCGCAAATCGTAGCTGACTGCTACAAGGTTAAGGACTATTGCGGTGGAAGAACCTCGACACGCCCAACGGTAGCGGCCGCACCGCCGGCTAAAAGCAACGAGACGAAATAAACTCGCTGAACTAACTTGATGCAAAAAGCCCCGAACATGTTCGGGGCTTTTTGTTGTGTTCGAATAGTTGGCAAGGGGAACCGGCCACCAGGCCTTACATCGCGCGGGCAGCTAACGTCGATGCGCTCCCATAGATCCAGCTCGTGCACGGACCGCCTTCCAAACTTGGCCACCACAGAACGCCAGCGCGCGGGCTTGGTGTGGGTGAGAAGTGGTTCGCCCTAGACGTAGCAGGCTTCAGCTCCCTAGGGGAGGATGGGAGCTCCGGGGAGGACACCGATGCGTCTAGGGCGATGGGTGCAGGATCATGGATGTATGGCATGCCCGCAAAGGATGATTTTTCATAACAAATATGCTGCGGCGGCATGTTTGAGCAGGGGCTAACCACAGGCCGCGCCATTATTTCTTTAGTGATTATCAAACTCCGAAGCAGCTTGAATGAGGGGTTGCCCCGACACGCGCACCACACCGGTGTAAGGCGTTTCCAGCTCCAGGATCAAGAAAATTGAGCCTGAAAATGCCAAGGCACAACACAGAAGTACAATCATGACCGACCGATTGTGCATGGCGAAAGCGCCCAGTCCCACAAAAATAAGCATGATCCACACGATGACAACGACAACGAGTGTGGTCGGAACGGAGGACTGCTCGTGCTCCGACGTGAGTACGCGTTCCTGGCCTAGTTGTGTGCTAATCGCTAACGCGCGCGCCTGGAACCATTGTTGTGAAGCATTGGACGGCTTGAGGGAAAGAAGCGACTGTTGCATTCGCGTGAGAAAACTCAAATTCACGCGAGGCGATCGAAATACGATCGATTCCATTTCACCATCTGCAGAAACGCGCGCCGTGGCAAGCGCGAGAAAGTCCCGCAGTTGCTGCTGCATGGGCTGTGCATCTGAGCCATATCCCGATAGCGCTCGGTCCAAAAGTACAATAGAAGTTGATACCGCAACGATGTCTTCCTGTGCTCGATCGAAGGTTTGACGGGCCGACGTCACCATAAAGCCGATCACTAATGCGGCCAGTGTGGTCATCATTCCAATACCGAATTGGGCAGACTGCAGCGCCTGGCTTTCCAAATGTTCTTGCGGCGCGCGTTTCGCGAGCCAGCTGCCCGCATACAGGCTGACCCACGACAAAATCAACACCGCTAATGAAACCAAAATGGCTGCCATTCTCAATCCCCTTGCGCCAAGTCTGACGTAAAAGTGAGCTCCTACTGGGCTCAGCGTCAAGTTATTTAACATTGCTCGGGGCACGCTCGCTGCCTTCGTGCATGCAATTGGGAAAGTACACCTGACGACCACGTTTGGGGCCAATGTGGATGCACATGTCCGCAATACCATCCAGTCGATAACCATGCTCGTCGGGAACGGAGTAGAGAACAGAAGGCGCTTGGTGTCGCCAAGCTAAGCTGGAAAGCATTTACTAGATCTAATGCGCGGATGGGAACTCTCTCCGCCAGAAAAGCGAAACGCCCCCGAGTGGGGCGTTTTGCTTTTCTGATGGTGACGACGGGGATGAGAATCCATCAGGTTCGACGAATTCGTCTGGAACGAATTCGGACAGCCGCAGGCTGGCCCCGTAGCGCGTAGCGCGAAGGGGTGAGGCTCATGGATGAGCCGAACAATCCCACTCGTTACGTTGTCGCACCCACGAATATGGGTCTTTGCTCCGCTAAGTTGACCGCGCCGTACGCTTGAACTGGTGGAGCGGTATGCTCATGGGCTTCGATGTCTACTTGAAGACTTTCCACCGCATCTTCGAGCGATCGAACCATGAAGGTCACTACAGAATGATGATGGGTGTTAGCTATATCCCGTTGGAGGCTGAAGCCATGGAGGAGGATATGGAGCGTGCGGCCTAACGAAAAGGTGCCAAGGCACAAAAGACGTCAGAGACATTTTGGACTACGTAAAAATTAAAAATAAGGAAAAGGTGTCAGGGTGGACTACCCCCGATTTCTCGGACGGATTAATTAGTCACCCGCGGCATACTCTCAAACACTTCGGGCGAGCGATAGTCCAAGCTGCTGTGTAGCCGCTGGCGGTTGTAGAAGCTCTCGATGTAGTCGAAGACTTGGCTCCTGGCCGTATCGCGATCGACGAACCGCTCGTGGTGCGTCAGCTCCTGTTTGAGCGAGGCGAAGAAGCTCTCCATCACGGCGTTGTCGTAAGGCATACCCTTGCGGCTCATACTGGCGATCAGGCCAGCCGCTTGCAGCTGCTGCTGATAGGCCCTGCTGGTGTACTGCGAGCCCTGATCGCTGTGGTGGATGGCATCTCTGGGTGGATGTCGGCGTGCGAGAGCCATCGTCAGCGCATCGCTGGCCAGTGCCTGATCGGGACGTTCGCTCATGGCCCAGCCGACAATGCGCCGGCTGTACATATCCAGCACCGCAGCCAGGTACAGCCAACCCTGCTGCGTCGGCACATAGGTGATGTCCGCGACCCACACGCGATCTGGGCCGGAGCTGGTGAAGGGCCAGGTGAGCCGGTTGGGTGCCGCAGGTACGCGTTGATACGGGCTGCGCGTGCGCAAGTAACGACGGCGACGGCGGCTCTGGATCGCCTGCTCGCTGCGCAGACGTCTCACTCGATGTCGACCACAGGACTCACCTTGCAAACGCAAAGCACGCCACAGTCGCTCTGCGCCATAGGCTTCGCGTGTCTCGCCGTGCAGCTGTTCGATCCGTTTTGCCAGCCGCAGGTTGTCGAGCGTCCTCGCACTCGGGCGGCGGGAGCGCCAGGCGTAATAGCCACTGGGCGAGACCTGCAGCGCGCGGCACAAGACGCGTACCGGGTGGCTTCGTTCGCCTGCGATCCAGGCGTACTTCACGGCAGCTCCCGCGCAAAGTACGCCGCCGCTTTTTTTAAGATCTCGTTCTCTTCCTTCAGGCGGGCTAGTTCCCGCTTGAGCGTGGCTAGCTCATCGCTACTGGCCTTCGGTCGGCCGCTGCCACGGAATGCCTGATCGCCTTTCGTCTCAGCATCCTGGACCCACTTGTACAAACGATTGCGTGGAATGCCCAACTCGCGTGCCACGACCGCCGCTGGCCTGCCCGAGGTGCGCATAAGACGTATCGCTTCGCGCTTGAACTCCGTTGTGAACCGCTGACGCTTTTCCATCGAACACCTCCGTGCAAGGATTGTCCTTGCTTTGTGGTGTCCGAGAAATCAGGAATAGTCCAGGGACAATTTCCGTGATCGAGCAACGCTGGGAAATTGATCGTTCGTTCACCTTATTTCACTATGATCAGGGACCGCCACATGAGAGACAGTCCCGTCATGACAAACGCACGTGCCCTCGTTTTTCTCATTCTTTGCTGTCTTTCATTAGCGACACTAAGTGGTTGCGTAGAGGACGCCAGGACTGGATTGGTTTGCGGACCAGGCACACATCCTGGTCCGCATGGTCACAAGTGCTTCCCTGACTGATACACCGATCGCGGGCTTGCCTAAGCTGCACCGCCGCCGCTCGAATTAGAGGAAAAGGTGCCGAAGAAAAGGTGCTGGGACGATTTCCGATAACGGATAAGCATCAATTCCAAACTCCTACCGCTCCCCCGGATCAATTCTCTCCAAAATACGCCGAAGATGCGCAAGGTCTGTTTTGGAAAGATTCTGCACGCCAGCCGGCGCATCATCCCGCACAGTACGACGTGCCACTTCGACGATCTGCCGGCCCGCTGGCGTGAGCGACACCAGCTTCGCGCGGCGGTTCTCCGGGTGAGGATAGCGTTCGACCAGGCCGCGATTTTCAAGATCGTTCACGGCGACGGTGGTGGCGGGCGCATCGCTGCTGGTCGCATCAGCTAACTGCGTTAACGTCATCGGCGCATCGAGTAGCCGCCGCAATACGCGGGTACGACTGAAGGGCAGGCCGGTGGCTTCGCTGACTTTTCGGCGCCATTCCCCGCGGGTTTCCCAGACCAGGCCAACCATCATTTGCCAGAGTTGATCGGCTTCGCTGCCGCCTTTGGTTCGCCCCATCATGAAGTAACCCCCGTCGGTGCTTCCTCCAGCAAATGTGCCGCATGCCGAGTGGTGTCCTGCGCCCAGCGGGTATTGGACAGCCAGGCCAGAAAGAGCACGGTAATGCCGCCGCCGGTGATCAACCACCAGAACGGATGCGACGCATGGGCGAAGCCGTTATGCACATGCCCAGCCAGGATGGTGCCGGCAAGCGCGACGCCGAGCGAGGCGCCGGTCTGCCGGCTGGTGGAGGCGATCGCTGCAGCGAGACCGGCCTGCGCCTTGGGCATGCCGGACACGGCCGTGTTGGTAATGGCCGCATTCACCATGCCGAACCCGACCCCGAAAAGCGCAT
>Ga0302233_10002908_pt1 | contig 10404 bp, 7 predicted proteins | sample II_Palsa_N3_1_FD_193516 | JGI IMG/M metagenome (GOLD analysis project Ga0302233, IMG submission 193516) | Peat permafrost microbial communities from Stordalen Mire near Abisko, Sweden - II_Palsa_N3_1 | ecosystem: Environmental > Terrestrial > Soil > Palsa > Peat permafrost | place: Sweden...
AAGGGGCCTTCACTGCGTCGTTTGACGGTGAGGAGGCATTCGTCATTATTCTTTATATAGACGGGAACGAACTTCATGCCCTTCTCCTTCTTATCGGGAAGCGACATAGAGACGTGATGTCTTTTGTAAGTAGTCGGATGCGCATGATACGCCTTTGATGGCGGACCAGGATTGGCTGCCGACGGAGCGCCAATGAAACAGGCAATACTGCAAAAATACATAGGTACTGATGACTTCAACATCGTTTTAATTTTTGGGTAAAACAATGCCGGCCCCAGGCTTGGATTATTTGTAAGTGTTTGCCATAGGAATATTGGGTGTCATCATAGTCTTTCCGCGGGTACGGTTTATAGGGTTTTTCATTTACGGAAGACTATGATCAATGCGCAAAGATAGGGTGCTTCACCGGGATAGCATAGGGGGTTATACGAAGTAAAACTACGATAGATGATGGCTTCAAGTATTTAAATGGTTGATTCCGGGAGAGTTGGAGTATTCGGGTCCAATGGGAATGGGGCAGGATCTTTTTTGTCTTTTACTACCAGGAAGAATACACAGGTCCCTATCCAGCCTATCCAGAAGAGATAGAACCCGAGGTGAAATCTTTCTTTCAGCAGGCGGTGGGTGTAGGTATAGATGAAATCCCGGAAGGTCAGGAACAGCCCGACGGCGCCCACCATTAATAATAAGGAAGCGACGAGGGTAGTCACTTTTTGCGGACGTTTTGTCCGGATGATACTGATGAGGAGGATCAGGATAAGCTGGAGGGTGAACAAGAGGAGAAAGGTCTTCCAGTCTGAACGCAGAAGCCTGTATTCCTTGTGTACGGTGGCGATGCCAATCTTGCCGATCCAGGAGATCTTCGAGATGAGGTAGACGTCTAACCAGCAAAGGAGCGCCTGGCAGCTTATCAGCAGGGCGAGACGAGTTTTGAGCGAGGAGGTCATAGTAGGATGAAGATACAATATTGTATTGTTTGTCGATAGTCGATTGAATTCCTAAATAGGGACGAATTCCCTGAGGAGGGGGCATTCACTGAAAAGGGACTCATTCCGTATAGCGAGACAGATTCCATAGAGAGGGGCTGATTCCCTAGTGGGGACGCGGGTTAGAGACTAACGGTTAGTAGATATACCAGGATATATTTACAGGTAGTAATACTTGCATAAATGGTATTTCGGTGGTACATTTATATGTAAATCCGTAGCACCGTAAGTAAACCCGTAGAACTTTTAAGTAAATCCGTAGACCGAAAGTAAACCCGTAGTACCCTAAATCCGTATCGATGAAATCGTCCAATCCTTTACCCTTGATGCTGTTGCTGCTAGTCAGCATGTCGGCTCTCCAATCTGCCTCGGCCCAAGTGCCGGCGTTGGAATTTGCCGCCGGATCTGGCCCGACCTCTTTCGGATCGACTGTCGCGAGCCAGACCATCACCTTCCAGGAAAATACTGCAAACCCCACGGCATGGAGCTTTACACCCTATTCAGCGCCCACGACGACCGCCACTTTTTCTCTCAGCAATCAACAGTATACGCTGCCGGCCAGTCAGAATGCCAATGGGGCTGATGTTTCCTTTGGAGCGACCAATAATAACAGCGGTCAGTTGATCACTCCGGCTAAAATTTTCCCGGATATGGCAGCTATCAGTACGCCCGCCGCCAATGATTTTACCTCTACCGATTATCCGGGGGAGGCAAATGAGGGGATGTCAATGACCCAGAATTATGCGATTTCTATCTTTAATTCGGTGATGGGCCTTTATAATGCCAATGCCGCTGTCAAAGACAGCTTTTACATGGCGAACCTGACTATTACTTTCAATACTCCGGTCACTAACCCGGTACTCCATATCGTAGGGATCGGCGGCTTTTCCGGTAGTGAAGGGTTTTCCTCCGAACTGATGCTGACTACCGTCGGCGCCACCCTGTCGGAATTGTCCGGTTCCACCGGATTTCTCGTCACGGCGAGCCAGATCCTGAACTCTTATACCACTTATAATGCTACTACCGGTTCCGGGGCTGCCTCCGGTTCTGTGCTGGTTGTCGGTACCGACCTCACGACCCTGACCTTCAAGATCTATATGAAAGGAGATGGGCACGGGACAGCATGGTCCACCAGCAGTCAGCATGCCGGTGATGAATTTTTAGTCGGCGTTTCTATGCCGGTTACGACACTGGTGCTACCGGTTACGTTCAGTGCTTTTAATGCCCAGGCTCAAGGCAACGCTGCGTTGCTGAACTGGACGACTGCTACCGAAAACAACAGCAATTATTTCGACGTGCAAGCCAGCAAGGATGGTACTTCCTGGAACAGCATCGGTGAAGTAAAGGCAGCAGGTAACAGTGCAATCCCTGAAAATTACTCGTTCACCGATAATACTCCTGCAACCGGCAATAACTATTACCGGGTAGTGGAAGTTAGTATGGACAACACAGAAATCTATTCATCCGTCAGGCAGCTGGCTTTTGGCCAGTCCACCGTACTGACCTATTATCCCAATCCTGTCAAGAACCTGGTGACGATCACCACGGGTGCGACATCGCCACAATCGGTGACGTTGATCAGCGTCAATGGGCGGTTGCTTCAGCAGCACGATCAATTCGTCTCCGGGGGAAGCATCGATCTGAGTTCCTATGCGGCCGGGATTTATTTCCTGGCGATCAGGAATACCACCGGGCAGACAGAGGTGGTGAAGATTTTAAAAGACTAGCGTTGGCGCGGGTTTGGGCGGGTCATGGCAGTCAAAATCCTTAAAAATCAGGGAAAATTAGTGAAATAGTGAAAAAAATGTACTTTTAGCCCATATTCACTAATCCATAAACAGACAACGATGAACAAAGCCGAATTAATTGACAAGATTGCGGGGGATGCCGAAATTTCCAAAAAGCAGGCTACGGCAGCCCTTGATTCCTTCACTGAAGCGATTGCCAAAACCCTTAAGAAAGGGGATAAAGTTACTCTTGTAGGCTTCGGTACTTTTTCCGTGTCCAAGCGTGCAGCCCGCACAGGCCGTAATCCGCAGACCGGCGCTACCATCAAGATCAAGGCGAAGAAAGTAGCCAAGTTCAAGGCTGGCGCGACTTTGTCTTCCAAGGTCTAGCATTTCTTTTTCCATCGATTTGACTAACCCGGTTCGGATGCGGACCGGGTTTTTCGTTTTTGCCCCCTGATTATGTCGTCAACCCACCGCGTGGGTAATCATATCTGGTCTTATGTTTGTGGGATCAATAAAAACAGATTTTATGCAAAAGGTTATAACATTTCTTTGGTTCAAGGATACGCTGGCCGAGGAGGCCGTGAATTTCTATGTCTCTGTGATCAATGGTGCGAAGATCACCAAGATCATGCGTGTCGGTAAGGCGGGGCCGGGGCCTGAGGGATCGGTGCTGACGATGGAATTCGAGATCGGCGGACAGACCTTCGTCGCATTGAACGGTAATCCGGAATCCAAGTTCACGCAGGCCATGTCCCTGATGATTAACTGCGATACGCAGGAAGAGATAGACGCCTATTGGGAGAAGCTGTCTGCCGGCGGGAAGAAGGTGCAGTGCGGATGGTTAGAGGATAAGTATGGGGTATCCTGGCAGATCGTTACGCCACTGTTACTGGAGATGCTGAATGATAAAGATGCTGCGAAATCTGAAAGGGTGATGCGGGCGATGATGCAGATGACGAAGATAGAGATTGCCCCGCTGAAGAAGGCGTACGAGGGCTAAGGCCCTTTGCGGAAGCCACCGCCCCCGCCACCATTGCCACCCCCGCCGCGGAACCGGCCGCCACCGGGGAACTGGCCGGGCGTTCTGCCGTGCTGGGAGCCTTTGAAGTTATTCAGGTTATATGTGAAGGTGAGCATCACATATTGCTGGAGGGTGGTTGTGCGGGTATCGGATACCAGGTTTTGAGAGACCGATTTGCTGACGGAAGTATTCTGATGTAACAGGTCGAATACCGTCAGGCGTAATTCCCCATTTTTCTTTTTGAACATTTCCTTAGCGATACTGGGTGTGAGCAACGGTACGGCCTCGTTATATCCGGGGGTCTTATTGTCGGCGATCGTATAAGTCAAGGTGGTGGCGATGAGCCAGCCGCTGTTGGTATAGGCGGTGACTTCCGCGTTGAACACCTGGGAAAAGGCGTTCAGGTTGGATGCATGGCTGAGGGTGTTGCGGTTGATGGTGTAGGTAGAATTGGAATTGAAGTTCATGTCGAAATTCTTCTTGATATTGGTCGTCCAGTTGACTTTTTCGGTAAAGGACGTGGAGCGGGTATAATCGTGCTGAAAGGCAGAAGAATCGTTGGATTTGACCAGATTCTGGCTCTGGGAATAATTGATATCCGTTATGAGGTTAAGATTGGATTTGGGATGTTTGAGCGCCCAGCCGTAATTGAAATAGCCGGCCACGCTATAGGTGCCGTTGAGGTTGACGTAGGTGGTGCTGTCGCCGCCTTTGATGGTGGGGGTGATAGCGTTCTGGATATCGTTGACCGTAGTACTGGCATTGAGGGTAGCGAACAGTACATGGTTATTCGAAGGATTGAAGGATTGGTATAGCATCCGGAGGCTATGGGTGAACTGGGGTTTCAGGGATTGATTGCCCGTCACGAAATTGATATCGTCCGACGTGGTGGTCAGGGGCTGCAACTGGCTGGCGGAAGGGCTGCCGGTCCGGCCCATATAGTAGATCCGCAACCGCTGGTTGTTGGTGAAAGAGTAATTGAACTGGACTGTCGGCGTGAGGTTCGTATAGTTATGAGACACGTCGATATTTTTGGTTGTATTCAAGCTGTTGAAATTCATGAACTGGATGCCCGAGCCCAGGTTGATGTTCAATTTTGCATTCTGGATGCGGTAAGTAGCCGATATCCTGTTGGAGTAGGAGGTGAACTTATAGGAATTGCTGAAGAGCTCGTCGAAGGACGAATATTTTTGGAGCGTACTGTCGAAATCATAGGTGTCGTTGACGGTGGTACTCTTGTTATATGAATAGCTGTAGGATAGCAGCAGATAAGTGTGTTTACTTATAGGCTCGGTATAGTTGAGGGTAGGGCTGATGGACCAGGAATGGAGCGAGTCGTAATAGTGCTGATTGATATTCTGGTTGGAATCGAGTTTATAGAAAGTATTCTGCGAAGCGTAGTACCCGTTGCCGTCGTTGACATTGGCGGTCCCGGTGAGGTCCAGGGTCAGGGTACGATAGGCCTTTTTGAACTTATGCCGGAAGGTAAAGTTAGAGCCATTGATATTAAATCCGGAGTTTTCACTGGATGAATGTCCTATGGAATGACTGATGGCGGAGTCGTCCTGGTCGATGGTATTGGTGACCGACGAGGAATTGGGGGAAGTGGATTGGATCGTCACGTTTGGCCGGAAGATAAAAGAGTTGTTGCTATCGATCTTGCCCTCGAGGTTGAAATAAATACGTTGATTATAGGTCCGGGAGATGGCCGACGAGGTATCCGTCGTGGCGTTCGTGCTGTCCGCGGGGGGTGGGATGAATTTGGTGGTCAGGCTTTGCTGGTCGGATGTGATGTGGGTGAAATTATAGAAGTAGCTGCCGTAGGCTTCATATTTTGGGCCCCAGTTATCGTGGTAGTTAGCTCCCCCGGCCCACACCGTAGTAATCCCCGGGCTGCTTTGGTTCGTCGCGGCACTGGGGCCGCCTCCACTGCCTCTTCTGCTGCCGGAAGAGCCCAGGATATCCTGGATCGTAAAATTTTGTTTGTTGATGTCGTTGCCTTGTCCGAGTGCGGATATCTGCTGGTCATTGTTGAAGTGGTGGAAATTGAAACTTTCGTCATAGTCCTGGTTGGTGCCGATGCCCGCGATGGCCCTGCCGAAATAGCCTACTCTTTTATCTTTTTTCGTGATGATATTGAGTGTCTTGACCCGGTTGCCGTCGTCGATGCCGGTGAATTTGCTTTGATCGTCGAGGTCGTCGAAGATCTGGTATCTTTCTACGATATCGGGGGGGATATTACGGGAGGCCAGTTTGGGATCATCGTTGAAGAATCGTTTGCCGTTGACCAGCACGCGGGTTACGGTTTCTCCCTGGGCGACGATATTGCCGCTGGCGTCCACTTCCACGCCCGGTAATTTTTTCAGCTGGTCTTCCACGAAAGCGTTGGGCTTGGTGGCGTACATTTCCGCATTGTATTCGATCGTATCCTTTTTAATTTGCATGGGGGGGCGCTGGATGACCACTTCCTGCAGCATGTCGCTTGCCCGCAGCATATTGATGGTTGCGAAGTCGATATCTTTTGTGGCGGCGTTGATCGTGAACTTTTTTATCACATGGTGGTATCCTTCGAAGGTGATGATGAGGTGGTAAGTGCCGGGGGTGAGGCTTTTGAAGGAAAAATTGCCGTTCTTGTCGGCTATGGCGAATTGGGAATCGGTGGTATCCGATTCGGGGGTCACGCTGACGGTGGCCTCGCTGAGTACCTGTTTGCCGGCCGAGTCTATGATATGCCCCTTTACAGATCCCCTGACCTTTCCCTGGGAAAAGGCGGAGTGGGTAAGCAGGAGACCGACGAGGATAAGCAGCGTGTTAAAATTTCTCATAACCGGATCGATATGATTTTACAGACTGCTAAAATAGTCGGTCGTTTACTGGGGTACCGGGGGAGAGTTACAAGTGGCTAAAATCGGCGAACGATAGGGTGAAGGGCGGCAAGGGGGGAGGGTGAACGGGTGTTTGGTATCGGTCAATGGGAGAGGACGCGCGAGGGTGCGGCCGGCGAGGGGGCGTGGATGGATGCCGCCGCCGGCCGCGGCGGCATCCGGGTGAGAAAGTATGCATTTTGCATATTTTGCGCGCGCGGGGTAAGGGGGTGGGAGAAGTTCGCATTTTGCGAACTTTGCGCGCAGGGGTGCGGCAGCATCCAGGGCAGGAAAGTATTCATTTTGAATACTTTTTCGAGCAGGGGGGTAAGGGGTGCGGGGTTAGGGGGCTGCAGGGGCGGCGGCTATTCCAGGAATTTCTGCCTGAGGAGGGCCAGGTGTTGTTGGTCGAGGCCTAATTGCTGTTGGAGGTAGTTGTCGATCGAGCCGTATTGGCGGCGGATGGCGTCGAAGGTGGCGTCAAGGTATTCGGCTTTGGCGCCGTTCATGGAACGGGCAACTCCTTCATTAAGGTGGTATTGAGTGACCATGAACTGCAGGGACCGACCATTATCCTGTGCACGGTAATAGTTGGTGGCGGTGTAGTCCGCCTTTATCGTTGCATAGGGAACTCCCAGGGCGTAGAGCAGCAGGGCGGCGCCGATGCCGGTGCGGTCTTTGCCGGCCGTGCAATGGAAGAGCAGGGCGTCGGAATCGGGGAGGATGAGCAGTTTCGTGAAGAAAGGCTGGTAGCGGGCCGTGAGGTAGGCCGTATTGGTGTACCAGGCCAGCATCATAGAATCGCCGTTGCGGGTCATGCTCATGGTCTTTCCCATCTGGGCGTTGAGGCTGTCGCTGCCGGCGGGGCAGAGGATATAGTCGGTGCCGGGGTTGATCTTGTCGGGAGCTTTGGCGGATTCCATCGTACCGCGGAGGTCGACGTCATAGAAGATATGGCGGGCCTTCAGGGTATCGAGGTCGGCGGGGGTGAGGTGGCTGATGTCTGCGCTGCGATAGAGGACATGCCATTTGACGTGATGGCCATCGGCGGTGGTATAGCCGCCGAGATCGCGGAAATTGAGGGCGCCCTGAACGTATACTTTGCGGATAGCGCTGTCGGTCACCTGGGAGAAGGCCGGATGGGACAACAGGAGGGGGGTGAGGAGGCAAAGGGTGAAGATGCGAAGAATGCCGGTGCGAAGGATGCCGGTGCGATTGGTGTTGGTGGGATTGGTGTTGGTGCGATGAAGATACATGGGATGATTTTTTAAAGAAGGGGAAGGCCCGCGCCCTCCCCTTCAGACTTTATGATAATAAAACGAACCAAGCGGAGATAGACATCTTCGCACTTATTTGGTCAGCCACATCGTGCTGGTGATAGCGTCTGTACCGCCGAACTGGCTGCTGACAGCCGATTGCCAGTTCGTGGTGTTTGCGACCTGTTCATCTTCGGGATATTCCCAGCGGACGGGGATCGCATTATTAGCGGTTCCGATACCGGCGCCGCCCTGGCCCATCGTGGGTACGCCTGTCCTTCTCCAGTTGTAATAGGCTTCCCAACCGGAATTCTGCCAGAAGGCGACATACTTCTGGGTCAGGATCTGGTTCAACCCGGTCGCATTGTTACCTGCGTATACGACGTTGGAGTTAGCGAGGAAAGTGGATACGCTGGCCGTAACGGAGCCGAGGGAATGGCCTTTGTTGTCCCCGATGGGGATAACTTTGCCATCCGTCAGACCATACATGGCCATTGAGCCCATAATGCCGTTCGTATACCAGGTACTGGCCAGGGAGCCGCTGATCCAGCCGAGGTTGGCTGCCTCAGCGATATTGAAGCACATTTCCGGGTAACCGATGATGATGGCGGGCTCTTCCGTAGCGCCGGTCGCATCGGCAAAATAACGCAGATAGTTAGCATAGGAATACATGCCGTTGGTGGCATTGACCAGCAGGGCGGACTGCCCCAGGTTGATGTCGGCGCCCACATAAGCTGTGAAATCGCTGACGCTTTTCCCGCCGGTGATCTGAGCGGGAGCGGGAGTCGCAGCGATAAAAGTCCGCGGGTCCTGGTTGGCTGTCGTGATATTCAGGTAAGTATCACACATACTTTCATAGAAATCATACGGCGAGTAGTTCGGGGAAATGGGATATTTATTGTACACGCTGTTGTACTTAAACGCCAGGTTATCCGTGATCCCGGCCATAATCGGATATTGGGTAGGATTGTTGATGATGTTGGCGAACTGCGTCGGGATGTTCAGATCGGGGTTATCCTGGGCTCTGCGGCTGAGGCTGATCAGCACCCGCAATTTGTAGGTGTTGATGACCTTCTGCCATTGTAAGTACGTGAGTCCATAAATGTCGCCTGTTACAGTGGCAGTGGGTCCGCCGGTCGGGGAGGCGACGAGGGCTGCCATTAATGTATTGGCCGTGTCGAGTAAGGCCAGGCAGTTCTTATAGACGTCATGCTGCAGGTTATAGGTTGGTGTCGTGATCGTACTGACGCCTGCCTGGGCCATGGGGATGTCACCCACGCGCTGGGTATACCAGATGAATTGATAGGCCTTGAAGAAATAGGCCAGCGCCGAATAAGGATTTGCCGTGGTGCCGAACTGGGCAGGGACCTGCTGTTCCATCAGGTTGACATATTTCAGCACACTGTACATTGTGGCGGTATTGGACCAGTTGTACGTATTGCTGCCAAAGTAATAGGAGTACAGGGAGATATAGAACTGATTCCAGCGATGCACCTCGCTCCAGGGGCCTTCATTTTGTGCAGGTCCGGAGCTGGAATTGCTGTTGATCCCGACGGCATCCATTACTCCGCCGCCGTAATAGATCTCATTGACCAGTCTGTTGAAGATCAGGGAAACGGGAACTGTGGAACTGGTACTCGCCGCATTTGGATTGGACAGCAAATTGCCTTTCTGGCAACCCACCAGTCCTGCGGAAACCAATCCGAGGAAAAGGACCGAACTGATGATTATTTTTTTCATAACGGTTGTTTTGTTTGTTTAGAAGCCGAGATTGAAGTTTACTCCGTACCAGCGTGAGGTGGAAGAGGAGAGAGTGACGTCGCTGGATGTTCCCGTCTGACCACCACCTGATCCGTACAGGGATTGAGACTGGATATCGAAGCCGCTGGCGTACTGGTCGATATCGAAATCCTTGCGTTGGGCGAAATACAGGAGGTTTCTTCCGATCAGGGCTATCGATGCTTCTTTGAAAACAGATTTCTTACCCAGCATCTTCTGCGTGAAGTTATACGTCAACCGGACTTCCCGCAATTTGGCGAAGGTGCGGCTGATCATATAATACTCGTCGAAATTCGAGCCAAGGCTGCTGGACAAATAGCTTTGAACTGTCGTAGGCGTCGTGTTGGCAGCGAAGGCAACGGATTTCAGGTTGGTGATCTGGCCGCCGCTGTAAGTGGGTGTACCACCGGTGATGACTACACCTTTGCCTGTGTAGGCAGGAGTAGGCGCCTTGGTACCCTGGGCAGTAGATTCCCACTCTGTATTTCTGGCCACGCCAAGGGCGCCCTGGTCTGATTCGATGGCCGTACCGCCGTTCATGGCATGATACCAGACGTCGTCGTAGATCTTTCCGCCTACACGACCGTCAAACTGGAAGCTCAGGCTCCAATTCTTATACGTGAGCCGGTTATTGATACCGAAGGAATATTTCGGATCGAGGTAACCCAGCAATTTGTAATTGCTGATGCCGGAGGGCGCACCGAGCGGGCCGCCGTTGGAGTATACGATGTTACCACTGCCATCTCTCACGAAAGCCGTGCTATA
>Ga0302233_10002910_pt1 | contig 10400 bp, 7 predicted proteins | sample II_Palsa_N3_1_FD_193516 | JGI IMG/M metagenome (GOLD analysis project Ga0302233, IMG submission 193516) | Peat permafrost microbial communities from Stordalen Mire near Abisko, Sweden - II_Palsa_N3_1 | ecosystem: Environmental > Terrestrial > Soil > Palsa > Peat permafrost | place: Sweden...
AGCCACGATGAGTCCGTTCCTTGCCGTGCAGCAACGGTGGCCTCACGCAGAACCTTTACGTCCTTAAATCCCTCTCGTGGTTCCTTCACAAGCGATTGGAACGCGGGGTCCATCCATAGATTCGACACTTCAGTCTCCAAGATCAGACGATAGAGTTCTCTTGTACAACATCCAGAATCTCTTGTCGCGAAGGCAGCGCAGAAAGAGCACCACGGGCGCGCGTCGAAAGAGAGCCGCAGATACACGCCCTTCGTAACTGATCTTCGATATCTGCCCCGGATAACCACGCATCGATAAACCCCGCATCGAACGCATCGCCCGCGCCTGTAGTATCTATCACCTGAACATCCGGTGGAGTCATCTTGTAAAAGCGATTCTGCCGCAAGGTCACCGCTCCACGCGGACCAAGTTTAACTACAGTGTGCTCCAATCCCATGGCGGCACACGCGCGCAACACCTCTTCTGAATCCTGACATCCAGTTAGCAGTTGTGCTTCACCTTCGTTTGGGAAGAAAAGATCGACCATGCGCAGTACCTCAAGGCTGCCAGGATTCAGGAACCAGTCTTTCCGCCACCCAGGATCGATGGAAAGCGTGCAGCCGGCGGACCTGAGTGCAGGCAGCAATACTTTCGCAAACTCGAGTTCTAGTGGCATGGCAAAGTGAACGTGCTGCGATTTAGACAACGCTGCAATCGTCTCAGGCAAAGCCACGTACTGTTCAAGTGCTCTATTGGCTCCTGCGTAACTTAGAAAGCTGCGATCCGATCTTGTCGACATACTTACAGTGAGTGCATTCGGCAAATTCGAGGAGCGCGCATCCTCGGCATAAACTCCAAAGGAACTAAGTCTCGACCGAAGCCATACCTCTTCGTCTTCCCCAAACACTCCAAAAAGAGAAGTGCGGTGGCCAAGGCGCGATAGCGCACAAGCAGTGTTGACCGTACCGCCTCCGGCTTCACGACGATACTGCTCGGCAAAGACCTCTTCTCCCGGCAACGGGACATGATCAAAGTCCGTAAAGATGTGGTCCACGTACACTTCGCCGGCTATGGCGATATCCCAGCGTTTATTCATATTGTCTCAAAAGGCCATCTCTGCTCTTGGCGCGATTTATAAAGAAAAGCGGCCACGCCCGCTAGAGTCACGGCAAAAGCGAAGATTATATTTTTTGCTCCGCTGGAGATAAGAATCAGGAGCCATCCAATAAAAGCAACGACGGCCGGTAGCGGATAGAGGGGCATTAGAAATCTGACTGAGCTCTCTTTCTTAGGACGTCTGCGCAGTAGTACCACAGCGACACACTGAGCAAGAAACTGGACCATCGTCTGAATCACAATCACCAGACTGATGAGCGTGTCCAAGCTAAGCAGGCAGGCGCAGGCAGACAGACATCCAAGAATAATCAGCGAAATGTGGGGAATGCCCTTCGTTGGATGGACCCGTGCAAAGACGCTAAAGAACTCTCCCTGGCTCGCCGCTGCGAACGGAATACGCGAGTAGCCAAGCAGAATCGCAAACACGGAAGCGAACGAAGCAACCAGGATGAGAAGATCTGCCACTCTCGCACTATGAACGCTGTAAACCGCTTGCATATAATCCGCGACGATCGCGGTCGAGTGCATGCTTTGCTGAACCGGAAGTACACCCAAAATCGCAAGGTTCATTGCAATGTAAAGAACTGCGATCAGCAAGATCGACAGAATGATCGAGTATGGAATCGTGCGTTCAGGACGCTTCAGTTCGCCGCCGATCAGGCAGACGTTGTAATAGCCCGCATAGTCGTACACAGCTATTAGGGTAGCCGCGCCGACACCCTTCCAAAACGTGCCATCTCCCAACGGAAAACCACCGTCGATCTGTCCTCGCAGCGCAGCAGGAATGTGCTCCGCTCCACCTACGATGATCCATAGAATCGTTCCGACCACCAGTATCCAAAGGCCTATGGATATTGCACCGATCGTCGTGATCTTGCGATAGAGCAACACAACATTGACCAGACAGACCGCCATCGCCAACGCAGAGAGACCGGCATTATTAATGACTGGCCATAAGTAATGAAGATACTGCGAGAACCCTACCGCACCCGAGGCTATAAGAAACGGAGCTGTAAGTACGGATGACCAAAGAACAAGAAAGCTCGCAGCCTTCCCATAAGTCTGAGCGCCAAAAGCCTCACGCAAGTAAAAGTAAGGGCCACCGGAGTAAGGCATAGCTGACCCTAACTCTGCCCACACCAGCCCGTCGCACAAGGAAATCACCGCGCCTAGAATCCACACGAGCAAAATATGAGAACCATGCACAGCAATCAGCACAAGAGGGATGCTCAGGAATGGCCCGACACCGATCATGTTGAGCATGTTGGAGGTGCACGCTCCAAGGATCCCCATCCGGCGACTCGAATCTTCCTCTGCACCTGCTAGATTGGCCTGCATGAGAGGCTCCGGATCTCCATGATGATGAAGACGAGTATAGGATGGGGTATCTTTCTTTGTCAATAATCGTTAATAAGATCACCATCCGATTCCCGAACGGCATCTGGTCTCGCCCTATCTCCCCCCTGATCCCCCCCGTGTTAGTCGTTGATAGAAATAGTTTGTGGCGGACTCTACTGCTCTTCGCAACTTCGCTTCCGTGAATGGCGCGACAAGCACGTCGAATCCTCCTGCCTCGAGCACACCCGACCACATCGGGAAGTCGCTGCTCAGCGTGTATACGAGAATCGACGGCTGCGGCTCTGTAGTAGAGAGCAATCCCCATAGGGTCCACCACTCATGAATGGGTAAGCTAGCCGGTATGAGCGCAACAGCATAGATCTTTTCTCGGGAGCGTTGCGCGAAGTCATCGGCGTTGCCGCAAATTGTCAGGACTCCGACAACAGCGTTCCTCAGACGCCGCATATTGCGTTGCATATCGTAAGGGATCAGGGCCAGAACATCTCCAGTGGGGTTCTCGGTCATCGGCGCACCTCCGCTGAGATCGAAATCAACAATATTCCTTTGGAATTTTCGGCGGAAGTGAGCTAACGGTGAGCACGGCAGGTAAATCAGGCTCGGGTTCGTCGCTCGTCTTAGAATGGAGTCAGCCGGCGGACATGCTTTGCTATGACAAATACCTCAACCCAGCGACAAATAGATTCAGTTCCCACCGATGCAGCGTTGAGCGCATTATCACTAGTGCTCGCCAGCGAGATCTTTGCGCGTTCCAATCGACTCTCCCAGTTCCTCAGATTTGTGGTGGAGCAAACGCTGAACGGCCACGAAGAAAGTCTCAAGGAATACACCATTGGAACCGAAGCCTATGGGCGGAAGGTTGACTTCGATCCAAGCCAGGACACGATCATAAGGACGGAGGCGCGTCGACTTAGAAGCAAACTGAAGGAGTACTACGCGACTGAGGGCAAATCCGATGACGTTGTGATTTTTATGCGATCTGGAAGCTATGTTCCCGCCATACGGTGGCGAGCGAGTTTGGATGGCCCGTCTCAGCCATCAACACGAACAGCGGATGAGCTCTGGGTCGAGGGCGACGGTGTGCGGGTCACTCTGACAGCTTTCCAGGCGCATGACAATGATCCCACCGCTTCGGAATGTGCGTTCGGAATTACGGACGATTTACTGCACAGACTAGTTCAGATCCCAGGCCTCAGAGTTGTTTCGGAGGCGCCGAGCCGGTCGTACCCTCAAGACTCTGATTCCCTTCAGGAAGATCTGGAGCCACAGATCCTCCTCGATGGAACAGTCCGCAGCGAACATAATCGCTTGAGGGTATCGGCGCGTATTTCAACCGCCCGGGGTTTGTTGCTTTGGTCTCAGCGGTTCGACGCGGCAACCGATGAAGACTCTCTGCTGAAGCTGCAAGATGCAGTCGCTGCGGCTCTGCTAAGCCGCATCGCTCCCAGAGCTTCCATCGTCCGCCGTTATCTCGGAACGCCAACGCAAACGCTCTATCAGTTTTATTCGAAAGCTCTGGCGGCAGAGTCCCTCCTTGAAGAGGGTACTGTTGTCACGATCTCAGATTCTCTTAAAAAGTTCGAGGAGCTGGTCCTGGAAGCCCCGGAATACGGACGGCTCCATTGTGGTGTTGCTCAGTGTTACATGGCTCTAGCGCAGAGGGGCGCATCTACTTCAAAAGAATTTGTAGCGAGAGCAGGTGAGGCTTGCCGACGTGCTATTGCGATAGATCCCGACGCTATCGATGCGCATTCAACGCTGGGATGCATCCTCGCTCAGGAATGGAATTGGAAGGCTGCCGAAGAGAGTTTTCGCAAAGCGCTGCGGCTTGGAGATCAGCATGCAGCGCATCGGCAGTTCGCCCAGTTCTTACTGCTTCATTCGCGCTTCGATGAATCGTGGAAGCACTTTCAGATCGCGGAGGGAATGGACCCCTTCTCGGCTCGGCAGAAGTCCTCTATAGCTCGCTTCTTTTATTACAGCCGCTGGCACCAAGAAGCGAAGGAGTACTACGCGAGAGTGATGCAGTATGGTCCATTGCCGATCGAAGCGACTATGCTTCGCGCACTAATTGAGATACAGAGTGGGGAGTTGAAGAACGCGATTGCGCTGGCACAGGGAGTTCGTCGTAGGGTGGGAACCGTACACATCTATCTCGCCACAATCGCAGAGATCTTTGCACTTTCGAACGAGATGGATCAGGCGCGGTCGCTCACCGTGAGCACAGGCCTGTTAGCAGAACAGGCATCTCTAAGTTATTTCCGTAAGGCTTGCCTGGCTTTAGCGCTGAACGAACCTGCCAAGTCGTTAGAGTTTCTAAGCGAATCGTTCAAGCGAAAAGAGGCAGAGCTGCCCTGGATCGCTGCAGATCCACGGTTCGATGGAATTCGCGGTGACGCTACGTACCAGTCCATCGTCCGCGCAGTTCTCTAGAAACCAGCCCCCCTATTGAGGGGTACACGAAGGCTGGGTGCATGGTAAGGTTTGGCCTTACTCACCGTGATCTAACCTCTCCCTCACTTTTCGAGGGATTGCATCGTCTGCTTGAATCGAAATGGGTCTTCTCGGACAAAATTCCAATCTGAGCAAATTTTGATTTGGAAGCCGTTTGCGAGTGGCCTGCTTTGGAGATTCCATCATGAGGTTTTGTTGTGAAGAAGTGGTCTATCGCAATTCCGATATTGGTGCTAGCTCTAGCTATCTTTCTCCTTTTCGCCATTCGTGGTCATTGGGACTCGTGGAAAAGTAACGCGACACTTCAGAAGACAAACGATGCGTACGTGACAGGCGATCAAATTCCTCTCAGCACGCGCGTAAGCGGCACCGTCCAGCGAGTGGACGTGCAGGACTATCAGCAGGTCAAAGCTGGGCAGCCAATCCTTGAATTGGACCATTCGGATTATCAGGCTAGCGTCGATCAGGCGCAGGCTGCGATTAGCGCTGCGCATGCCGAACTTAATGCAAACCAGGATGCAAAGCGCGCCGCTGACGCGAATGTAGACGCCGCAAAAGCTTCCGTTGAGCAGTCCCAGGCTGCTGCGGATGCTGCGCAAGCTGGAATCGATGCCGCGCAAGCTCAGGTCACGCAGGCCGTCAGTGAATATCAGCGACAAGATACATTGCTCGCGAACCGGGCTGCGACTCGCCAGCAGTTCGAACAGATTCAAGCAACCCGTGATGCCGCTCAAGCTGCTTTGCAAAGCCGCCGCGCCGACCTCATACGCGCCAAGGCCGCAGTAGCAAGCGGCCGCGCTGCGGTCGCGGGAGCTCTTCAGCAGAGAGCCGCTCTCAACGCAAAAGATGCTGAACTGCAAGCTCAGATCGCAGCCAAGACCGCAGGAATAACGATTGCAAAAGTCAGTCTCGATTACACAAAGATCCTTGCACCCGCAGACGGTCGGATTGGCCGACTAAAGGTTCATCCAGGGCAGCTTGTCGGAGCGGGCGTACAGGTTGTCGACTTCGTACAAGACGGTGCCTGGGTCGAGGCCAACTTCCTCGAGACGCAGCTCGCGCACGTTCGCGTTGGCGATGTCGCGGATATCAAGATAGATGCCTATCCTTCCGTCATACTTCATGGCCACGTGAGCGAGATAGCGCCGGCGAGCGGGTCGGCAACAGCACTTTTACCACCAGATAACGCTACCGGTAATTTTACGAAGGTCGTTCAGCGCGTCACGGTCAAGATTCTTCTCGACGGCAAACCTTCTGACGACATTCTCCGTCCTGGGTTGTCCGCAGAGGTTACGGTCCACACCGATCGGCAGGAAACCACAGAAGCAACGCCTCCGGCAACAACCCGCTAATGGCAGACATGACGACAGGTCCACAACCCGAATCTGTCAAACGCACCCAACCCATTCTTGGAATTATGGGCGTGCTGTTGGGTGCCTCGCTGGCTACCTTTTTCGGAAGGCTTCTAAGCGTCGGCGCACCCGATCTGCGCGGAGCACTGCAGCTCGACGTGGACTCGGCCTCATGGATCGGCACCTCTTACAACATGGGCCTGATGTTCATCGGCCCATTCTCCGTCTTCCTCGGCGGTCTGCTAGGGCCGAGGCGCGTTCTGCTTGCCTCCGCGGCGATCTTTACCGTGTTGTGTATCGTCATGCCGTTTGCCGGACATCTTTCCATCCTGATTTTTTTGCTCGTATTAGCTGGTATGACAGCCGGGACGTTTTATCCCCTCACACTGTCGTTCATTCTGCGTAATCTTCCGCAGAACTATCTCCACTTCGGAATTGCTGCGTATGCCGCGGACATCGTAGTCACGACCCACATGGCGCACTCCTACGAAGGATGGCTCATGGAAGTCCTCTCATGGCACTGGATCTTCTGGACGAGTGCGTTGATCACGCCCATCATGATCGCCTTAGTAATCCTGGGCATCTCACCGCAACCACTCCCAAAGCCAAAGCCCGGTGAGCCTCCGCCAAGCTGGCGTGGCTTCCTCTACTTCAGCCTGGGGGCAGCCCTGCTTTACGGGGCGATGGATCAGGGACAGCGACTCGACTGGTGGCGTTCCGGCACCTTTGTTGCCATGGTGGTGTCTGGTGCATTCCTTATTGTGGCTACAATTATCCGGCATTTCAGCAAGCCGAATCCCCTGATTAACTTCCCCTTCCTGCGGCGGAGAAACACCATGCTGCTTGGCGTGATCATCATGATCTTCCGCTTTGTGCTGTTGTCCGGGGTTGTGCTGGTTCCAAGTTATCTCACCGCCATCCGTGGATATAGGCCGGAGTTGATTGGTCCTGTGCTCCTTTGGCTGGCAATCCCTCAGTTCCTCGCCGGCCTTCTAGCGATCTACTTACTCGGCAAAATCGACTCGCGCCTCATCATGTCTGCGGGATTCGCAACGGTTGCCATTGCTGCCCTGATGGATTCGCACATTGATTCCGTCTGGGCCGGAAATAACTTCAACCTCAGCCAGATCCTATTGGCAATGGGAGAAGGCTTCGCATTCAACGGGATGGTAGGCACCATTGTCCTCGACCTCCTGAACTCGGGATCCATGAACAAAGGCCCTGACGTACTCAGCTTCGGCGGCTTCTTTCAGACCATACGGCTCTTCGGCGGAGAACTCGGCGCCACGTTCATCCAGTTCTTCCTGCATAGCAGACAGGTATTTCATGGCGATTTACTGTCAGCGGATATTCAGGGAGGTACTACCCCAGTTATCGAACGCGCTCACGTTCTGACTGCGGGAATGCATGCGCAATCGGCGACTCAAGATATCGCTACGGGCAGAGCTGCCGCGCTGTTTGCGGGAAGTATTCGCCAGCAGGCTTTCACCCTGTCGATCATGGACGCCTTCACCCTCATCGCCTGTGTCGCAACGGGCTCCCTCTTCATCATCGCGTGTTTACGTGGTTTGAAGGTCGGCTTCCGCCAAATCATCGCCACTTCGGCCAAATCTCCTTCATAGAAAGTTTGCTTCAGAGGAACAGTGGAATGGTAAGAGAAAATACATCTTTGCGGAGAGCAGCATATCGCATAGGTAAGCAACTACTGGTGGCAGCCTCTGTGGTGCCGGTCGTGCTCGTCTCCCCGCTTCTGCTTCTCGGCCAGCAGTCAGGCAGGGCAACTCCGGAAGAAGTATCCAGCGCGACCGCTATACACCTTACACTCCATAGTGCGGTCGAGATGGCACTCGCGCATAATCGTCACATCGAGCTAGCCCATCTCGCGGTAACGGATAGCGAAGCGCAGAAGAAAGTGGCTCAGTCGCACTTCTATCCGAACATCAAGAACGAGTCGGCCGTCCTGCACATCACCGAGCTTGAGGGAGTAAGAATTCCCCAGGGAGCTATCGGGGACACGCCTGCTACGGGCGTTTTGCCGGCAAATACCCTCGTTATTGGGCAAGGTGGCGCTACAAGCTACACAAGCGGCACGGGACTAACCCAACCGCTAACGCAGATCTTCAAAATTCGAGCGGGTGTGAAGGCAGCTGATGCCGATCTAAACACGGCTCGCGTTCAGTCTGACGACACAGAGAACGGCGTTGCACTCCTTGTTCACCAGCTCTACTACGGCATCCTCATCGAGCAACTACGTGGAAACGCAGCAAAGGATGCCGTCGACGCCGCAACAGTCGTTGAGCAGGAGACAAAGCACGGTGTCGAGGATGGGAAGCTCCTTGCTGACTCCGAACTGACGACTCGCACAGACCTGCTCGATAAGCAGCAAACTGCCTTGGTCTCACGGCTCAACCTCGACGACCTTACCTTGCAACTCGACGATGCGCTCGGCTTGTCGCTTGGCACTCACCTTATTCTGGATCCGGATTCACTAGGCGAACCAGCAGTGCTTCCTACACGCGCCGAGGCAATCGCACTTCTGCTCAATAAGAGCCCTGCAATCTTGTCGGCAAGGCAGACGGTAGACAAAGCACAAGCTGGTGTCGCTGCAGCGCGAGACGAATACATCCCGGACATTACTGGCGTAGCCCGCTACAGCTATCAGAGTGGCCTGCCCTTTCTCGTCCACAACTTTGGAACCTTCGGAGCTCTCTTCACTTACAACTTGTTCGACGGCGGGGAACGCGAAGCCAAGCTCCAGAGCGCACGCATCAAGCTCACAATGGCTCAGACCCAATTGAAGCAGGCAGAATCGGACGTCAGCATCCAGTTGTCGTCTGCCTATGACAAAGCAGAGCAGCTTGAACAACTGGTTGGAGTGACAACTCAGTCTCTCGAGGCTCGCGAAGAAAGCTTCCGTATTCAAACCGAGCGACTAAAGGTTGACGCTCAACTCGCCTCCGCAGTCGCGACAGCTCGGGCAGCACTGACCTCTGCACATATGAATGTGCTCAACTCTCAGCTAAATCTGTCTCTCGCCCGAAACAGCATTCGGCGACTTCTCGGAGAGCGGCCGGAATGACAGACACCTGGATTTACATCTCGCGAGTACTGTTCGGATTGTTCTGCTTATCAGACCTGGCGTTTGCCCAACAGCAAAACATCGCCTCTGTAGACTCGGCTCCTATCGAATCTTCAACGCAAAAATCTGCAGCGGAGACTGGATTGCCAGCTACAATCCCATCCGATCGCCCTGTGATAGGCCTCGCTCTGGAAGGCGGCGGAGCGCTTGGTATAGCGCACATTGGTGTTTTGGAATGGTTCGAGGAGAACCACATCCCCGTCGACCGCATCGCCGGCACAAGCATGGGATCTCTGGTTGGAGCGATGTATGCATCTGGCCAGTCGATCGCCGACGTAAAGAAGCTTGTCACAAGCGACCAGTTCAACGACATGTTCGCGTTGCGTCCCGCATATTCCAGATTGGGCTTCCGGCGGCGTCAAGACAGAAGTGAGCTACCGCAAGCGATAAGCCTGGGCCTGAAGGGTGGCCACGTCTCCTTCGGAAATGCGCTTGTCTCCGACGACCGGCTCGACACGTTTCTAACCGATGAGTTTGTGACCTGCAACTCTGCGAACCTGAACTTCGACCACCTCCCGATAGCCTTTCGCGCCGTCGCCACCGACCTGACTACGCTGAAACCGAAGGTCTTCAGCTCAGGCTCACTGCCGTTTGCGGTTCGATCGTCAATTGCAATTCCCGGAGTATTCCAACCCGTACGTCTCGATGGGCATGTCTTTGTCGATGGAGCGATTGTAGACAACCTACCGGTCGACGTTCTCCGCGATGATCTGGGCGCACAGGTCCTCATCGCGGTTCACCTTACCGATGCCGCATTCGCAACCAATGACGCATCAAGTCTAGTCGGAGTGTTTGCACGCGCGTATCAGGCTGGAACCGCGCGGAACGAAGATATAAGCCGCGCTCAGGCGAATATTGTTCTGTTGCCTGATGTAGCGAAGTTCACCTCTACAGAATATGACAAGAGTGTAATGCTGATCGCAGCGGGTTACCACGCGGCAGAAGCCCAGCGATCTACCCTAAGTAAATATGCGCTCAGTGATGCAGACTGGAAGCTCTACCTC
>Ga0302233_10002912_pt1 | contig 10397 bp, 8 predicted proteins | sample II_Palsa_N3_1_FD_193516 | JGI IMG/M metagenome (GOLD analysis project Ga0302233, IMG submission 193516) | Peat permafrost microbial communities from Stordalen Mire near Abisko, Sweden - II_Palsa_N3_1 | ecosystem: Environmental > Terrestrial > Soil > Palsa > Peat permafrost | place: Sweden...
ACCCGACTTGGCAACACGCACTCCCCGATACCCGGTAACAAAACCATCACGCGCGACCTGATCGAGAAACGCCTGTCGCTCGCTACGCTCAGGCATTTCCGCAGAAAGCCGCGAAGGCAGCGCGATAAGCTCATCCCAGCTATACCCAAAGATCGCCTGAGCGCGCACGTTGCCATAAACGAAGACAGGATCTGCCGAAGCACTATGTGCAAGAACACCAAACGGCGCCGCCTCATAAAGCCAGGCAGCGCCTTCAGAAACGCTCATGCCGTCAGGAACGAGTGACTTCCCCACGAGTCGGCGGTAGCTGTCGGAGAGGAGGCAAAAGAATTCGGTATCGGTACACCGTGACATCAGAGAAGGCTCCTGAAATCGCATAAGAGAGGGTCGTAGCAACAAGAGAAAACGCTGGCCCTCGCGAGTTTATTCCAACGAAGTTCCCCGCCCGCTCGACAATTTTCCACAACTCAAGAGTAAATGAAATGCGGCAGAAGCCTCCAGACCGCAAACTAAAAACCGACCTTTTCTTACGTGCGATTACCACATCCGCAATACCCCCGTCGGCTCAGTACAATCCATTCCACGCTACTTCAACCCCTCGTAGTAGCGCCGTTGGTACCTCGACGTATGTGCTAAGGTCCGCCCTTCCCTCGGCGGGCCTCTTTTTTTGTGCCGGCCGAACGTAGTCGACATCACCAGGAAATCGCCCGTAAGGTCGCGTAAAAAACTTTGTTGTCCTGTTTGAGTCTGTATTCACCGATATCAACGTGATTCGACTCAACATGCGCGCAACAATCCTTGGGACCCTCCTGATAGCCGTCTTTTGCATCCTCGCGGTGGCATTGTGCGAATCGAAGACCATCGAGCATCTGGTTCTCGATGGCGGAAACGACGATGTGCAACAGCAGGACACGTACGTCGAATGCGCGCACTACCCGCTGGGCCTCTGGACAACGTTTCGGGGCGATTTCCACCACGGGCTCGGAAGACTTCGAGCGACGTACGACCGTTATCACTTCAGCTACCTCGATGCGATCGATGCCGCAACAACGCTTCCTATCGAGACCCTTGCACTCGAGGAAGCCCACCCCGCCGCCACTCAGGCAATTCACTCAGAGCTGGGCGCGTCTGGCGCAACTTCAACAACGTCGGGCATGACGTGTGACCTGGAATCGACCAGCGACACGGCAACGCCATGATCCTCGCCCCGCTGCACAGGCACCAGCGCACCACTCGATGCCAGTTTCCAACTCGGTTACCGCAAAAAAAAAGCGTCGTGCAAGCACGACGCAATAAATCCTGAGTTTCGAGGGTCAGGACGTGAGAGACCAGAAGCACCGGAGCCATCTATCTCCAGACACAGCGAGTTATACGGCAAAACGGGGCTGCAACTGAAGATCGGGGATGGCTGAAAATTACGTCAGGTAATCCTGAATGAAAGTTCTGTGACGGTCACAAACGGGGTCAATGTAGCGCTTTCCCTATAAAAGCAGCCTTCCAAGCTCCAAAAAACGCGCCCTTACAAAAAATTCAGGAAATCCCTACGCCCACGCGCTACAGAGATCGATGTGCGCTGCCGTATACCGAAGTAGCAACCATGGTTATGGTCCCCTCACCTTAGCTTCACAAAGTTCAGCCGCGGACATAAACGATTCGATACACGCAACAAGGACAACTTCGGACAATGGACAGGCCGCGTATCGGTACCGTTAGGAGAGCCGAGATTGGCGCTTGGCGGTCCGATTTCGCAGATTGGACTCGTTAGCGATGGACCCGCGGGAATACGCAATTATGAAGCTCACGAAACTCCTGAAAGCCGTTAGAGAAATTGCGAGCATTCCGCGAGACAATCCGGATCTGCTGATCGCCCAGTACCGGGCTTTCACGTTTCAGATGCCGCTCATGTACGTGGTCCTGATGATCAATACATGGGGGCTCGCGACAACGCACATGCACGTGGCGCCGCATTGGCTGACCGTCGACATACCCGTCATCATGACTGTGATCTCGGTGGTGCGGCTGATCGGCTGGCTGCGTCGCTCGCGGCAGGAAGCAACCCATGAGATTGCGTTAAAAGCGCTCTCCCGTACCCAACGACTCGCGCCCGTTATTGCTCTCACCTTTACGCTGTGGGCGTTCGCGCTCTTCCCTTACGGCGACCCGTATGAAAAGGCTCACGTAGCCTTTTATATGGCCATCACCGTGATTGGCGTGATTTTCTGCATGATGCATTTGCGGACGGCCGCCTTCACGGTTGCATTCATTGTAAACGGCTTGTTTGTCGTCTTCTTCGCCCTGTCCGGGACCTTGGTCTTTGTCGCAATCGCCGTCAACACGGCGCTTGTTTCCGCGGCGATGCTCGCCATCCTGCTGGTTCACTATCGTGACTTTACCGGCATGGTCAGTGCGCGAGCGGAGAATTTCCGGCTGGCCAATATCGATAGCCTCACGGGTCTGGCCAACCGTCGCGCGTTTTTTTCGTACCTAGATTATGCCTATACGAAAGCGAAATCGGATGGAAGCCGTCTCGCCGTCGGCATTATCGACCTGGATGGCTTCAAACTCGTCAACGACATCTACGGCCACGCCACCGGCGATAAACTGCTGCAGATCATTGGATCCCGCCTCGTCGAGGCATGTCCGGAAAACTACTATGTCGCAAGACTCGGTGGGGATGAATTCTCGATTGTGGCTTCGAACTTTGGCGACACGGTCGAACTGCTGGCGAACGGAGAATTGATCTGTTCTGCCATACGAGCTGTTGCATCGATGGGCGATATTACGCTGCAAATAGGCGGGTCGATCGGCTTCTCGGTCTTTCCCGATATGGCGAGCGACACGACGCAACTGTTTGCGAACGCCGACTATGCGCTGTATCACGGAAAGCGCGGCAGTCGTGGCAAGGTGACGCTGTTCTCCACCGACCACGATGCCAAGATCCGCTACGAAGCAAAGATCGAGCAGGCGCTGCAACACGCCAACCTCCAGGATGAACTGACGGTCGTGTTCCAGCCGATCGTCGATGTTTCGAACCGCGCGACCATTGGATTCGAAGCACTCGCCCGGTGGACCAGTCCCACCTTGGGCTCCATCACGCCGGCGCAGTTCATTCCCGTTGCAGAACGCACCGGAATGATCGAGAGGATCACTAAAATACTACTCAAAAAGGCACTTGTGCACGCACTGCTTTGGCCTTCGTCCATCCGTCTTTCGTTTAACCTGTCTGCCCACGATCTTAGCTCTCCGGATACCGTCCTCGACATCATTACGGAGATCGGCAAAAGCGGCTTCGATCCGGCTCGTCTCGATCTGGAAATAACCGAAACCGCTTTCATTCGTGATTTTGCGCAGGTCCGTCGTGCCACGGAGACGTTGCGAGCACTCGGATGCGGTATTTCTCTCGACGACTTTGGAACCGGCTTTTCGAGCCTGACGCACCTTCACGCGTTGCCGCTCACCAAGATCAAGGTTGATCGTAGTTTCGTCGCGGATCTAAACACGAATCCCACGAGCTACAAGATCGTCAAGTCGCTCCTCGCGCTCAGCCGGGACATGGATCTTGATTGCATTATCGAAGGCATCGAGACAAGAGACGAGCTGGCCATTCTCAAAACGCTAGGCGGTCTGATGGTTCAGGGCTATCTGTATTCCAGACCCATCCCGGCAAATGAAGTCGTTAGTTTCCTTGAACAACCGCTGACGGTCGCTTAGGCAACGCCGTGCAAACCACACATCATTCCGGCCGCGACTCCTCGATTAGCCGCTCCAGCAAGCGCTTCAACTGCTTCGAGTTACGCGGTCCAAGCGCGTCTTCGATCGCCTCATGATGCGCATCCACGCTACGCTTCAATCGCCCCACCATCTCCAGCCCGCGATCGCTGATATACAAGAGTACCTTGCGACTGTCTTGCGCGTCCTGTGCGCGCTGTACGAGTCCGCGGCTCACCAGTTTGTCGACGTTCTTGGTCAGCGCGGGCCCATTCAGTAGCACCTGCTCGGCGAGTTCGCCCATCGAATGACCTTGCTCGTCGGATACGACCTGCAGAATGCGCCAGTGCTCCTCGTTGACGTCCTCATCGGCAATCGATTGGGCAATGCCCATCTTCATCTGCCGGTGCGCCGAGGCCAGAAGCCAGGCGAGATACTGCGAAAGGTCGTGTTCGGGCATGGTAGATGCATGGTGTCGAAGCAATGGCATCGATCTTACGCAAATTAATTTTCCGTGGAAAGTATCGGTGCAAAACTGGCTGAAAATGTGCCAAGCTGGCGCTCGTCCGCCCGTGGTTGGTGCAACGCTTGCGTACGGCATGACGTTTTTGCCGGTCAGGCGTCGCGGCTAGCCTCGCTTACGTGTTCGACCACTTTGGCATCACACGCCCATCGATGAGTCAGCGTCTCGGTACCCGAAGCAGTAAGCAGGAATTAAACATCGCCTTGTGCGTGCCGCTCGGTGGCGCCGCGGGCATCTGGGGGCCGTCCGCGCTGGCGTCGGCGCGCCTCGCCGTGGCTGAGCTCAACAGCGGGTCGGGCATCACCGGCCGGCCTTGCAGGCTGATCACCCTCAACGCCGGCGACGACGCGCAGGCCATCGAAGACAGTCTGGTCGAACTGGTTGAGGAAGGCGCCGTCGATGCCCTCGTCGGCATGCACACCAGTGCGGTTCGCCATGACCTCCTGCACGCAATCGGCGGCCGCATCCCTTTCGTGTACACACCGCTCTACGAGGGCGGCGAACGTACGCCCGGGGTATTCGCAATTGGCGAAACGATCTCCAGACAACTGCGTCCCGCCATTCATTGGCTGAACGAGCACCACCGTCCGCGGCGCTGGATGTTCATCGGCAACGACTATGTGTGGCCGCGCGCGTCGCATCAGGTCGCACACCGTTTCGTCGCCGAATCCGGCGGCAGCGTCGTCGGCGAGATGTATCTGCCCTTCGGCGGCGGCGACTATGAATACGTTCTCGACCAGATTCGCGAGCAACGTGCAGACGCCGTCCTGCTCTCGTTGATCGGCCAGGACGCGGTGGACTTCAATCGCGCCTTCGGCCACGCCGACCTCGCCTCACACGTTCTGCGCCTGTCGTGCGCGCTCGGCGAGAACGAACTGCTCGGTATCGGAGCAAGGAACACGGACAACCTCTACGTCGCCTCCGGTTACTTCGCATCACTGGATACCGACGCCAACCAGTCGTTCAAGGAGCGCTATCACAGCCATTGCGGCGGGCGTGCGCCGACGCTGGATACCTTTGGGCAGTCCACCTACGAAGGCATCCACTTCCTTGCCGCTCTGCTCAACGACGCGCGACAGCGCAATGCCACTACCGCCAGTCTGGCCCGCCTCGGCACCGCGCCCCTCTCCTACCGCAGCGCTCGTGGCGCAGTTTACGCTGGCGGCCGGGTCAACCGGGTGCCGATCTATCTGGCAAGGGTCGACGGTCACGCATTCCGCGTGCTGACCCATCTCTGATCGCGCCGCACACTCCGTTGGTGCCATTTTATTTTCCATGGAAAATAAAATGGTTGACTCAGAAAATAGTCGTCCATACCATTGCTCGCAAGTTGGTCAGGCATCCAGGTGCCTGACCGCGCCGCCTTCCATCGTCGAATGGTTACCGGCAGCACAGTAGCCGCAGGTCTGTCCGGAATTCAACTTACGGAGCAACCATGGCAGTCAAACGTCCTACGCTGAGCCAACTTGAAGATGTCGCGTTGAGCCTCGGCATTCACCTTTCAGAAACGCAACTGGCTAGCTACAACGGCTTGCTGCAAGCGAACTTCGACGCTTACGATGTCGTCGATGCCCTCCCCGACTATCTGCCGCGCGTAACCTACCCGCGAACGCCGGGCTATCGTCCGAGCGGCGAAGAAAACCGCTATGGCGCGTGGTACGTCAAAGCCGAAGTCAAAGGCGCGCCGGGCGGCAAGCTGGCTGGCAAGACGGTCGCGCTCAAGGACAACGTCTGCCTCGCCGGCGTGCCGATGATGAATGGCGCCTCGACGCTGGAAGGCTACGTGCCCGACGTGGACGCCACCATCGTGACGCGCCTGCTCGACGCCGGCGCGACAATCGTCGGCAAGGCCACGTGCGAGTACTTCTGCTTTTCCGGAGGCTCGCATACGAGTTCGCCAGCGCCCGTCCATAATCCGCACCGCAGAGGGTATTCGGCTGGGGGCTCGTCGTCCGGCAGCGCAGCGCTGGTGGCTGCGGGCGAAGTCGATCTTGCGATCGGCGGCGACCAGGGCGGCTCGATCCGCATGCCGGCGTCGTACTGCGGCGTCTACGGTATGAAGGCCACGCATGGTCTGGTGCCGTACACCGGCGTCATGCCAATCGAGTTGACGATCGACCACACCGGCCCGATGACCGCGAACGTCACTGACAACGCCCTCATGCTCGAAGTCCTCGCCGGCCCTGACGGCCTGGATCCGCGTCAATACGCGGGGCAGACGGCCAAGCCCTACAGCGACCTGATGAAAGAAAGCGTCAAAGGCCTAAAGATCGGTGTGGTCAAAGAGGGCTTCGGGTGGCCGCAGTCGCAGGCCGCGTCTGACGCCAAGGTGCGCGAAGCCGCCGCGCGCTACAGCGATCTGGGTGCGAAGGTCAGCGAAGTATCGATCCCGATGCATCTGCTCGGCCCCGCCATCTGGCTGCCGATCGCCGCCGAAGGCGCGACCCAGCAGATGATGAAAGACAACGGTCACGGCTTCAACTGGAAGGGACTGTATGTGACCGGCATGGTGGACTTCCATGCGGGCTGGCGCGAACGTGCGGACGAGCTCTCGGAGACGCTGAAGCTCACCATGGTACTGGGCGAGTACTTCATCAAGCACTATCGCGGCCACTTCTACGCGAAGGCCCAGAATCTCTCGCGGCAACTGACGCTCGCGTACGACACGGCGCTCGCCGATTATGACCTGCTCCTGATGCCGACGTTGCCGCTGACTGCGACGCCTTTGCCCGCCGCAGACGCGCCTCTCGAGGAAGTGATTCAACGTGCCTTCGAGATGCTGCCCAACACCTGCCCGTTCGACGTTACCGGCCACCCGGCGATGAGCGTGCCATGCGGCATGGTTGAAGGTCTGCCGGTCGGCATGATGTTGATCGGCAAGCACTGGGACGAAGCGACGATCTATCGTGGCGCTTACGCATTCGAGCAGGCTGCGGACTGGAAAACGCTTTGACGCCACTGGCGGATTAGCCGTAGAGAGCGCTAACATAGCGCTCGTATTCGATCTTGTTCACCTTCAGGAATCTTTCCATGGATCGCCGCTCCTTCATCAAGACCTCCGCTCTCTCGCTGGCTGCTGGTGCGGCCTGCGGCATATCGTTTGACGCATCGGCCGAGGATGAAATTGTCGTGGGCGGGATCACCGATTTATCAGGAGGACTCGATATTTACGGCAACCCATGGCCGACTGCCTGACGCTCGCCGTCGAAGAATGGAACGCGCAAGGTGGACTGCTGGGCAAGAAGATCAAATTGCTCACCTATGACCCGCAGTCGAACATGCAGCTTTACACGCAGTTTTCCCAGCAAGCTGCCTTGAAGGACAAGGTCGCGGTTGTGCACGGCGGCATCACCTCCGCTTCGCGCGAGGTCATGCGTCCGGTGCTCGACCGCTACAAGACCCTGTATTTCTACAACACCCAGTACGAGGGTGGCGTGTGCGACCGCAATACGTTCTGCACGGGCGTGACGCCGGGTCAAACCGTGGCGAAGCTGGTGCCTTATGCAATGAAGAAGTGGGGCAAAAAGGTCTACGTGGTCGCCGCGGACTACAACTATGGCCAGATCACCTCGCAGTGGGTCAAGAAATTCGTGCAGGACAACGGTGGGTCGGTGGCATCGATCGATTTTTTCCCGCTCGATGTCACGAACTTCGGTCCGTCGATCTCGAAGATCGAGGCCGCCAAGCCCGATATGCTTGTCTCGGCGCTGGTGGGCGGCGCGCATATGTCGTTCTATCGCCAGTGGGCGGCAGCGGGTCTGCACAAAAAGATTCCTCTCGCCTCCACCACCTTCGCCGGCGGCAACGAGCAGATCGTGCTCTCGCCCGACGAATGCGATGGTTTCCTCGTCTGCTACAACTACTTCGAGACGATCGACAACCCCGTCAATACCGCATTCAAGGACCGCTTTCACAAACGCTTCGGCGCCAACTATCCGAACATCACCGAACTGGCGATGGGCACTTACCAGGGCTTCAACCTGTGGGCGCAGGGCGTGAAAAAAGCCGGCACACTGGACCGCATAAAGGTGATCGAAGCGCTGGAGTCGGGCATCAGCATCGACGCTCCCAGCGGCAAGGTCTCGATCGACGCAGCCACGCATCACTGCGTGCTGAACGTCAATATTGCCGAGGTCCGCAACAAGAAGCTCAATATCGTCGAGACCTTCCAGGCGCAACCGCCGAGTGACACCAGCGCCGTCTGCAACCTCATCAAGAACCCGCGCGACAACCAGCAATATGTCATCAAGCTTTGATGCTTGCGCGAAGCGCCCCCGCGCCGTCCGAAGGAGCCGTTGATGGATCTTGCCGCGATCGTCCTGATTCAGATCCTGTATGCGATCTCGAGCCTGATCGTCATCTCGTCCGGGCTCGCGGTCATCTTCGGGATGATGAAGGTGATCAACCTCGCGCACGGCGAGTTCATGATGCTTGGGGCGTACGCGACCATTGAAGCGATGCGCCTCGGCATCAATCTGTGGGTGGCGATCTTCGTCGTCGCGCCGCTGACGGTGGGCCTGATCGGCATCGTACTGGAGCGGGTTTTCATCCGTCGCCTGTATGGCCGCATGATCGATACGATGCTTGCCACGTGGGGCTTGTCGCTGCTGCTGATCGGCGCGGTGACGTCGATCGCCGGCAATACAACCGCCGGGGTGTCCGCTCCGCTTGGCAACTTTACGATCGGTGCTTACTCGGTCAGCAGCTATACGCTCGTGATCATCGTTGTCGGCGCGCTGCTGGCGCTCGTCTTGCGCTGGGTCTTGCTGCATACCTCCCTTGGCCTGATCGCGCGCGGCACCATGCAGAATCCGCAGATGGCCGACGCGCTGGGCATCAACCCGAGCCTCGTGTATTCCGCCACCTTTGCAATCGGTGCAGCCTTGTCCGGCTTTGCGGGTGGCTTGCTGGCACCGCTGACCGGCGTCGTGCCGACGATGGGCGGCGCGTTTATCGCCAAGGCGTTCATTACCGTGATCGGCGGTGGCCCGGCGATTGTCGTCGGCCTCGTCAGCGCGTCGACGCTGTTCGGTGCGATCAACCAGATCGCCACCTTTGCCTCGACGCCGGTGTTCGGCGAAGTCGCGCTGCTGGTCGGCGCGATCATCATGTTGCGGCTTCTGCCGCAAGGCATTACCGGCCGCTTCTTCAAGGGGTCGCTGTGACGAGGCCTGCGCAATCCAGCCGGCCGGCGCAGGGGCCTGACGCGCTGCAGCGTTTCTCGCGGTCGTGGGCAAGCGCTGCGCTGACCGTTGCACTGGGGCTGGCGCTGCTGTTCGTGCTACCGCACGTGCTCGACGACTTCGCCCTAGTGCAGGCCACCGTCTACGTGGTGATGTCGATCCTCGCCATCAGCCTCGCGTTTATCTGGGGCTACGGCGGCATTCTGTGTTTCGGGCAGTCCGCCTTCTTCGGGCTAGGCGCCTATACCTACGCGATTGCGGTGACCAACCTCGGCGACAGCACCGTGCCCTTCGTGCTGGCCATCGTGGTGCCTGCCGCGTTCGCCGCCATCCTCGGGTACCTGATCTTCTATGGACGGCTGTCCGACGTCTATATGGGCGTCATCACGCTGACCGTGACGCTGATTCTGTTCAACCTGATCAACTCCACCGCGGGGCCGGAGTGGAAAATCGGCACTGCCCCGTTGGGCGGCTTCAACGGCATACCGGGTATCGCACCGCTGAACACGCCCGGTAACATCGACGACACGATCGGGCCGCGTGGCCTGTTCGAGCTGTCGTTCGGCGCGCTGCTGCTGGTCTATCTGTTGCTGAGGGCGCTGCTCGCCACGAAGCCGGGCCGGGTCATCGTCGCCAGCAAGGAAAACGAGCAGCGTCTCTTGCTGCTCGGTTACGATGCCCGCGCCTACAAGCTGTTCACGTTCGTGCTCGGCGCAGCTATTGCTGGACTGGCCGGGTGCCTGTTCGCCAACTGGGGCGCCTTTACCAGTCCTACCGTATTCAGTCTCGCGCAATCGGCGCAGATCATCATCTGGGTGATCGTCGGCGGCCTCGGCACTTTAGTGGGTCCGGTAGTGGGCTGCATCGCCATCCAGTGGCTGACCACGCAGATCGGCACCCAGCAGACCATCAACTCGAACCTGGTCCTCGGTGCCATTCTCGTGGTGTTCGTCTTGATGGTGCCCAAGGGGATCGTGCCAAGC
>Ga0302233_10002913_pt1 | contig 10396 bp, 18 predicted proteins | sample II_Palsa_N3_1_FD_193516 | JGI IMG/M metagenome (GOLD analysis project Ga0302233, IMG submission 193516) | Peat permafrost microbial communities from Stordalen Mire near Abisko, Sweden - II_Palsa_N3_1 | ecosystem: Environmental > Terrestrial > Soil > Palsa > Peat permafrost | place: Sweden...
CCCCCCCCCCCCCCCCCCCCCCCCCCCCCCCCCCCCCCCCCCCCCCCCCCCCCCCCCCCCCCCCCCCCCCCCCCCCCCCCCCCCCCCCCCCCCCCCCCCCCCCCCCCCCACAAACCTGACGAGCCAGCGTCTGCGAGAAGAAGGAAGGCACGAGCTCGGTTTTGAATTGGTAAAGGGTGGTCCAGGCGTCGCGTTCGGTCCTCTGTTCCGAAGCAAAGAATTCAGAGTGCGCGTCGATTAGCTGGCCCTCCAGCACCCATTTGCGGAGGATTTCAAAGTATGGTACACAGATCTGACATAAAAAAAAATATTATTAGAAAGAGAATAGTTCTTTTAGGATGTGGACGTACCGATTTCATAAGTCGGTGCACGAGTTCATTGACTGCTTCTGATCCGTGGCGCGTGTACGAGTAGACACCTGAGATCAACGACCCGCCTTTGAGCCCCTGGCACCCTTCCACAAGGATATTGATCGTCTTGAGCTTCCCGAGTGGCTGCTGGATCCAAACGAGCATCCGCTTGAGCGTGAGCCCTTTCAGCTGGTCTTTGTCTGCCTTGTCTGCCTCTGCATTCGAATGGGCGAATCAAGTACAGTTGCGACAAAGGGAACAATACCAAATTGGCTCTCCAAGACCACCAAGAGACGATGGTACTCGAGCAGCTCCTGGTCGATCGCGTGACAAAGGCTTTGTGAGACAAGGCCCGCATCTGGAAGTGCGCGCTGTGTCTTCACGAGCTCGGTGATCCGCCTGAAATGCCATCCGACCTCGCACAAGCCGACGATGAGCGAACGCAGCGGTGCCGACAAGGTCAACTGAAAAGAGCAAGTCAATGTAAAAATTAAGAAAAAAAAAAAAAGGGACACGGTAGTCCCTCCCTGTTATTACGGTTTTGTCGGGCATAAAGGCATCTGTTGATCGGTCGTACTTGATCATGCGCCCGTCGATGCCCTGCAGGACGTACAGGATGTCGCGGATGAGATCTGTCTCTGACGGCTGTGCCGCACTGCTGAAGATACGCTTGTACTCGTCGTATCCGATAATGTGTGTGCCCGTCGCCTGGGTCGCGGCCTTGGAGGCGTCCACTTTGACCTGTGTGCTCGCGATCAGCTGCCTGGTGGTGGTGTCCATCGGCGCCTTGGACTGGTCGACCGAGGGGATGCCAAACGGTTTCTCCGCAAACTGGACGGAGGAGTCAGATAGATAGACCGAAGACAGATGTTACCTTTGGGGCAGACTTCTGCTCCGAGACAGCAAACAGCAGGTACAAAAGCGAAGCCCGATTGCGCAGGAGGCCCAGCTCAACCAGCCGTTGGTACAGCTCGGCAAACCGTAACGCTGACGCAGCCGAGGGGTCCTCGCGCACGACTAACAGGGTTGCTAGCACTATTTAACACCATACACACACACACACACAAACGCAAGACAGCATTACGCTTTCGCTTGATCAGGTCCACAACGTGCGCCTCGTTCAGGCTCTCGGCAGGCGTGATCCGGCTACGTGTTCGAAGAGACAGTTGACGACCGTTAGATTCGTCCTCGAGTTTTGGGCGGGACTGATTACCTTCCCAGCACCTGCTCCAAGTAGGCGAGCAGGCCTGTTCGTGCAACCGCTGCTGGTCCTGCTGCTGCTGCCGCCGCCGCGGCCGCCGCTCCGTCGCCTCCCGCGGGCGGCGGCAGCATGACCGCTGCCAGTCGACCCAGGTGCGATGTCGTGCTCATTTTCGAAAGTGCGCGCCCCGAGGAACACTACGAAAACGCACCTCTGTCTTGATGGCGGTGGCCGAGCACCAGAACTACCACGCAGCAGCGGCCTCTGCCGCCGCCGCAGTGGGTGTCGTCCAGCAGCACCTGACGTCGTCGTCGTCGTCGTCGTCGTCGTCGTCGTCGTCTTTACCAGCAGCAGCAGCAGCAGCAGCATCTGCAACATCTGCTTCTGTGGCACCTGCCTCGGCGTCTGCGTCTGCCTCTCCCGTACCGGCACCAGCAATGGCTGCGGCAGCCGCACAGCCCAGCGAGACAGCAGCTGCCAAAAAGCACAAGAAGCAGAGCCTTGAATACATTGCAAAGACCCTCGTGGGCGGTGGCATTGCGGGATGTGTTGCCAAGACGGCCATAGCACCACTGGACCGTGTCAAGATCCTCTTCCAGGCCAAGAGCCCGCACTTTGTCCACCTGCGAGGTACGCCGTGTGTGTGTGTGTGTGTGTGTGCGTGTGTGCGTGTGTGTCTAAACAGCGACCAAACTAGGCTCATTGCCGGGTGCGTTCAAGGCCGTCCGACACATCCATTTGACAGAGGGCCTGCGAGGGCTCTTCCGTGGCAACACGGCCACGATCGCACGCATCTTCCCGTATGCCGCGCTGCAATACATGTCGTACGAGCAGTTCAAGTTGGTATGCGTGCTTGTCTTTGTTTTCCCTAAGCTAGTTTTTCCTTTCGCTAAAGTTGCTCAACACGGCCGACGATGAACTCGCGTACACACGGCTCGTGGCCGGCTCGCTGGCGGGGACAGTGTCGGTCTTTGGCACGTACCCCCTCGATCTAATGCGTGCCAGGATAGCGTTCGAGTACCAACAACAGCCGAGGCGGTTACCACACGCGATCGCACACACGTTCAAAGAGTATGGCGGCATCCGCGGGCTCTACAAGGGCTTTATCCCGACGGTCATGGGGATCGTCCCGTACGCCGGCGTCTCTTTTTTCACGTACGACACCCTGAAGGCGACCATCCTCAAATGGCAACAGGATCGCGGCGAGGTATCTACCCTATGTCCTTTTCTTAGGCCTGAAGTGATATCCCCTGCTTAGAAACGTAAGGATCTTTCTGTGCCGGTTCGACTGGCAACGGGAGCGTTTGCAGGCGCGTGCGCTCAGACCGTCTCATACCCTTTGGACGTGATCCGACGACGGATGCAGGTCCAAGGCCTCCCAGGCGCCGAGCACCATGTGTTTAAGACCCTTTCGGGCACGATACGGTAGCCCCATGCAATTGCAAGTTTGATTGATTGACACTGACACCACACCACCTCGTCCAGGCACATCGTCCAGGAAGGCGGCATCCGAGCCTTTTACACTGGCCTGACGATCAACTATGTCAAAGTGGCCCCCGCGGTCGGCTTGAGCTTTGTAACATACGAGTTTATCAAGAAGCAGCTCGGCATCTAGGTTTCCTCCCCTCTGTGTCCACCCCATAAAAGCAAACCATGCAACACATTCAGTTGATCCGGAATAAACACACACACACACACACACACACACAAAGAGTGAAAAGACGCAACCTACTTGCCCTTGGGCTTGGACTTGCCGTCCTTGGCGGAAGAGGCGGCATCCTTCTTCTTGGCCTTCTCGACCTCCTGTTGATACCAACAGACCCACGAGGGACGACGTCAGCCAAAAAAATCAACAACAACAACAAAAAAGAGAGTCACCTTGTCGTGGATATACTTGTCTTCACTCGCCTTTTCCTTCTGCGAGAACTTGCCGCCGCTCTTGACGACGTCGCCCTCGCCGCGAACGAGGCGGACGACGGAGCGGCGGAGACCATTGGTGGTGGCGGCGCGAAGCATTTCTGTTTTGGCTGACTTGGCTGTTTGTTGTATTGACACGACTGGTTAGCACTTTTTTTTATAGCCGGTTCCTGCTCCATGAGTGGATAGCTGGGTAGGACGGGGGGAGCCAAAAGCCAAAAGCTCCAGCCAGAGAGTCACACGCAGGCAAAACAAACAACAACATCAGTTTTGGCCCAATATGAACTGGGGACGCAGCATCTGCAAAGATGTCGGCGGCGTCGATGACGTCGTGACGGACCTGCTGAGGGAGGCCGAGTTCCAGCGCCTGCTGTACCAGGAGCGGGGTGGCGGGGCGTTAGCCGCGATTGCCTCGCTGGCGGGCGTGGTTCTATGTGGGCCATCGGGGTCGGGGAAGACGCTGCTGGTGGACGCGCTCAGGCGGCACGCCGATTGCACCACGCGCGTGCTGGCCGCGACCGACGTGTTCAAGCGCGAAATGGGCGAGAGCGAGGGGACGTTGAGGGCCGCGTTCGCGCCGGATGGGAATGGGCGGTGGATGCTGCTGGTGATCGAGGAGCTGGACGTGATCGCGCCCAGGGGGGACGCCGCCGCCGATGGGGAGGACAACGACGGCGACCACCACCACGAGGAGCGAGTGCGCAGGGAGCTGCTCCACCTGCTGGACGGCAGCGCTGCAAAGGGGATCTTTGTCGTCGCGGTGACACGGAGCGTGGAGGCAATCGATCCTCGCGTTCTGAGGCCGCATCGTCTGGGCACCCTGGTTCTCGAGCTCACGTGCAGGACCCGCGAACAGCGACGGGATGTCTTGCGCGTTGTGTTGCGCGATGCTCAAGTGGAGGATGCAGAGGCTCTGCTGGATCGCGTGGCACATGTCACACACGGGTACATTGGCGCCGACTTGATGCAACTGGCACGCGCGGCCCTCCTCAATGCAATCCGCCGTACCAACGCGGCGACAGACGATGTGACGATCACAAACGACGACTTTGACAAGGCCCTATCACAGACAAGACCTTCGCAGCTCAACACAGCCGAGTCGACGGTTAGCTATCGAACCGCGGCCGACTCGAGCATGGTCGGACTGCAGGGTGCAACCGCAAAGCTTCGTGCAATCCTTGTCTCGCCATACTCCGCCGCGAGCCATCGTTCCCTCCGTCTGAGCGACCTCGGAGTGTCGCTGCCCCGCGGCGTGCTCATTCATGGACCAACGGGCTGTGGGAAGACCCGACTGGCTCTGGCAGTCGCACACGAGTCGCCGCTACCTCTGCTAATTGCCGACGCGACGCAGCTGCGGTCAAAGGTCGTCGGTGACTCGGAGCGAGCAATGGCACGACTGTTTGCCCAGGCCCGACAGCTCTCTCCGTGCATCATTTTCTTTGATCCACTCGAAGCGTTTGGTAAAGCTTGTTTATTTTGCTTTTCTCCTTAAAGAAGAGATCGTAGCTCCAGTGAGGACGACGGACGGCGATGTCGTTGGTTCGCGGACGACAGCCTCGCTTCTCACCGAGATGGACGGCGTCTTCCGTTCGCGCATCCACAGCGCCGAGCCACAGATCATTGTCGTCGGGGTCACCTCAGACATGAGGCGGGTCGACCCTGCTGTGCTGCGCCCAGGACGACTCGACCAACGTATCCAGATCCCCTCACCCGATGTGCTCAGCTGGCGGGCGCTGTTTCTCCGTTTCCTGCCGGCAGTGTCCACCGGTCTTTGGGGCACATCCATTTCCAGCGATCAAGAGTTGGACAAGCTGGCCGCCGAGCTTGCAACTGCCACCGATGGGCGTTCTGGGGCCGACATCGAGGCCATCTGCCGCGAGGCGTCCATGCAAAGCCTGCGCGAGACACTCACAGCGGAGCAGGACGCTCTCACCGCCACACTTTCGCCCCAGCACGTCTGGGGCGCAATCACTACCGTCATCTTGTAAAATAAAAATAAAAAAAAGACGCAATTGTACATAGGTATATAATGAGTCTAGAAGCGCTGTTGAGGTGGACGGGAACCTCCAGAACCGCCTGCAACTGTTGGTCGTGGTCCGTTGATAAATGAAGGCGCCGCCCCTGGTTGTGGAGGCTGCCCTGATGGCCTCCCACCACCGTTACCACCGCCAGGACTACCGCGCGAGAAGGACTGCTGCTGCTGCGGTAAAGGAGCAGGCGGTGCACCGGCGAGGGAGGGAACCGCGGATGGGGCCTTCAACTGTAGAAAAATAAAAAATAGTATTTCAAGAGTTGGCAGGACTAGAAAGAGACGTACGGTGCCATCGGGAAGATGGATGAAGGTACTTAAGTTGGGTGTTTCGGTAAAGATCATTGTGAATCTAAAGGGAAAAAAAGGCAGATTAAAAAAATTTTTTTTTCTTTCTTGATTACCTCCCCACACGCTTTATTTGACCAGTCTTGCCCATGTACAAATTGAGGGAATTTTTATGGAGATTGGCCGCCCTGTGTCGAAACATTTAAAAAAATTTTTTTCACTGGACAAGCCAAACAAAGAAGAAAAACGGACCCATTCGTTAGACGGATAATGTCGCCTTCTTGCAGCACGTCGCCAAACTCGTCCCATAGACTCATATTGATCGACGCGCTTGCATCGGCCACAAGCAGGTGGTGCACGACATTGCCATCCCGCGTTGTACTTGATGGGCCGGCTGCACAAGGAAAGGGCGCATGAGGGAAACAAAGAACTGGGGGGGGAGAGGGGCAAAAAAAAATTACATTTATTCAGCACGATGAACTGGCAGTTGACGTTGCGCATCCACGGCTTGAGATCGGCGATCTTGATCAGGTCGCCGCCCGCCGCGGGGGCTGGCGGTGGTGCAGCCGCCATGTTTAAAACGCGGCAGCCATTAAGGCGATGTACTCCCTATCCGTGGTCGGACGTCGATTCTTCGTCTCCGCGGCATCGCCGGTGCTGCGCGCCGGGCACAACAAATGGTCCAAGGTCAAGCACATCAAGGCCGTCCAGGACGCCAAGAAGTCGACAAAGTACACCAAGATCACAAAGGAAATTGCTGCGGCCGTCAAGGGTATATTATTTTGCTCAGTTTGGTGTGATTTTTTTACGTTTTGTCGCAGCCAAGGGCGACGATCCAAATATAAACAGTGCGCTCGCGCAAGCACTAATGAGGGCCAAGGATGTGAGTCTGCCCAAGGTCAACGTCGAAAACGCGATCAAAAAGGGTTTGGGCAAGACGGACGAAGGAAACATGGAAGCAATCGTCTATGAGGGCGTGGGGCCAAAGGGCATCGCCATCATTGTCGAGGCCCTCACCGAGAAGAAAACTCGCACTGTCAGCAACATTCGAACCATCTTTTCTAAGAACGGGTTTGTCTTTTCTTTTTAATTTTATTTTGATGAAATATTCCTTATGAAAAAAGAATTAAAAATTTTTTTTTAATGTAGAGGAGTGTTTGGCACATCTGGACAGGTGTCTTGGATGTTTAATCGTCGAGGGGTTATTGTCATCTCGTCTTCAGACGAGGGCGTTACAAACGACGTAATCAGGATTAATAAACCAAGAAAAGAGTTTTTTTTAAATTCAAGCGTATTGCAGACAATGTTTGAAAGCGCGTTGGATTCGGGCGCGTTGGACGCGGAAGTTCTGGAGGATCGACTGCTTGAGGTCCAATGCGAGCCAGCGCAAGTGATGGTCGTGCGAAGTGCGCTTGAAAAATTGGGATACAAGATCGAGTCGATGGAAACACTCTTTGTGCCGCACACGTTTGGGAACCTGCTCACCGAAGACGTACGCCAAGAACTGGACAACCTCGTGGAGTTGCTGGAAAATGACGACGACGTTGTCCGTGTCGCACATAACCATCCCGACCACGAACTCCCGGACGACCCATGAAAAAAAAAAACACATTTTGTACAAAAATGCAGCACTCTTCCATCATCACAATTGCAACTCCATGCGTTTCCTAAAAGTCGACGGCGCTTTTTCGTTCCGAGATTTGGTGGCATTGACCCACGGGGTCCAGACGTCCTCAAAACTAGTGAATAAAAAGAAAAGTACTTGAGAATTTAAAGGCAACATTTCCAAGCATTACTTGGCAGGATCGGCCGCCAACGTTTCCGGTTTCTTCCCCGGCTTGACAGCCTCTTTATCGTACTGAGCCATGATGGAGCGAAGCTGGTCAAGAAGGACAGGCGAGGTGAATGCCAGGTTGTTGGCCTCCTGCAAACAAGCATGAATAAAAACACATCTGAGAACCCCCTTTTACCAAAGGATCAGTATCCAAGTTAAAAATCCATTCGTAAAGGTAGAGCCCCGAGTCGCTATAGTTGCCCGTGGGCAGACCGGCGGGCATGGGCACGTACGCATACGTCTCGTTTTCGCCGGGGATGACAAAGTAGGGCTGATTGACCTCGACCATGTACTTGTAATTGCCTGCAATCAGAGCCTTGCCGCCACTGATAGGGTCGCTGTTGAGCAGAAGCGTGCGAGTCCCGATGGGATCGTCCAGTGTGATATGATTCCAGATGTCGATTCCGTCCAAAGGGAATCGTGGCTTGGATGGGGGCGCTGGCTGCTCTTCCGCCAGCGCTTTAACAAGATTCTCCAGCGTCGGGAACCAGTCGGTAGCGTGAGTCAAGTCTGTCGCCAAAATTCATAGAGGGAAATGTAAGATAAAAAATAAAAAAAACAGCTTGTGAACAGGATGATACCGTGCGATTCTCCAATACGTCCGACCATTTTGCCGTGCACAAGGCCGATGCCGCGAACGCCGCCCTCGAAATTCGTGGCTTTTTCACCACGGTACGGGCTGTTGTTGCCACCAAACTCTTGGGTACCCCCGTTGTCGCTCGAGAAGATCAGCAGTGTGTCGTCCCTTTTCAAAATCGCAGTAGTTACTTTACACACAAAAAAAAAAACGAAACAAGTCTTACCATAGACCATATTCCTTCAGGTTCGCCACAATCTTGCCCACCGAGTTGTCGAGAGCGTTGACCATGCCGCAATAGATCCGACGCTCGCGGTTGGGCACAGAGTTGCAAGCGGTCTTTAAAACGTACGAAGTCGGCACCTGCAAGGGGAAATGCGGGTTCTGGAAGGCCATGTACAGGAACAATGGCTCATCTTCCAAACGATATGTCGTTAGTAACTCGCTCCCTCCGATAGCAAAACGTACCAGGATTGTGAGCTGCGATGATTCGCTCGACCTCGCGGTTGTACAGGTCGCCAGAGTACTGCCCTCGGTCATCCCAAGCCACATCGACATTCCGCCTGAAATCGTACCCAAAGAGCTCATAGTAGTTGAACGTGCTGTAGCGGCTGTGCGTGTAAAAGTCGCCATCAGACAGGTAAAAGCCGTAGTGGGATTCGAATCCGCCTAGAACGAAAAAGAGGTGAGAATGGTCGCAGCAATCTGAGGTACGTACGATAGGTCGGCGTGTGCTCCCACGTGTAGTGCCCGATGTGCCACTTGCCGACAATGTGACTGCGGTATCCGTACGCGTTGAGCACCTCGGGCAACAGTGTCTCATTCAGCGGAAGACCGTTGGGCTCGGCGGGCCGGATGACCTCGTTCTGCAGGCCGTAACGGATGGGGTAGCGGCCCGTGAGCAATGCCGAGCGGAACGGCGTGCAAAAGTGGTACACATGGTAGTTCTTCAGCTGCACACTCTCCGCCGCGAGCGCATCCAGGTTGGGCGTGGGGATTTCGCCCCCGTGGAACCTACAAACCAGAAGGATAAACAAAACTGCAGCGGACACGAGGTCGACATCGAATACCCAACGTCGTGGTAGCCTGCGTTTCGTTATCGTTAGCACAACATCGAAACCCCCCACCCAATAGAGGATTGTTACCCAGGTCGTCTGCCACCATAAACACGATGTGCGGAAGCCGGGCATCGACAGCAGCCAGCAACAACAGCGACCACAGGGCGAGCAGCACCCGCGTCCGCACCATTGATGACGTAATTAGTTAACTTGCTTTGATCGTTTCTTTTTTAAAGCGTTTTAAAGCGTTCTATACTTGTCAAGTGGACAGAGGAAAGGGTGGGTGGAGGGGAAGGAGCAAAAAAAATTTTGTATCAGAAAGACAAAGTTTTTAGAACTAGAAAATTAGATGCAGGTAGTAATTTTTTTCATATCGCAATACCGCGGAAGAGAGGGTGCTTCAACGCAGCCGTCATTGTAATACTGCGGATCATAAATAAGTAAGGCATTTGATGGTGCTTTGTTTGCGTACCGGTGGGCAGGGTCAAACTGAATCATGGACTCGATCAGATTCTTGGCTTCGGGCAGATGGTTCAGACGCGACAGATCGTATCGACCTGCGATGATGTTGTTGTCACGCTGGCCACGGAGACCGGACATTTCAAAAGGATGACCACCGAGGGTCAAAAGGTAGAACGCGAGGCAGCCGGCCGAAAACACGTCCACGCGGCGCGTCTTGCGGCCTTCCAAAATGATTTCGGGCGCAAAGAAGCCACCGAGGCCTGTGGGCGCCACAGCCGATCCGTCTGTAGCAGGCACAAAAGCGAACGACGACTGCTCGTCCGTGAGCGATTTAGCGAGGCCCATGTCTGCAATCTTGACCCTGTACGACATTTTGAGTTCTTAAACAAAAGTACCCATTCGCAAGAACAACATACTCGAACGAATCGGTCAGCAGAATGTTGGCGGGCTTGAGGTCGTTATGGACAAGGTTGAGAGAGTGCAGGAAGGCGATCCCTTTAAAGAGCGCAAAGAGCAGCTCAATCGTGAACTTTGACGGCATGACTTGGACTTGTTCGACGGGCAGATGGCGGATGAGTAGAGGATGCCCTGCGGCACCAAAGGAAAAAAATTACATTTGCGTGGGGGGGGGGGGGGGGGGGGGGGGGGGGGGGGGGGGGGGGGGGGGGGGGGGGGGGGGG
>Ga0302233_10002917_pt1 | contig 10382 bp, 10 predicted proteins | sample II_Palsa_N3_1_FD_193516 | JGI IMG/M metagenome (GOLD analysis project Ga0302233, IMG submission 193516) | Peat permafrost microbial communities from Stordalen Mire near Abisko, Sweden - II_Palsa_N3_1 | ecosystem: Environmental > Terrestrial > Soil > Palsa > Peat permafrost | place: Sweden...
GGAGAGTACACGTTGAATGGTGAGAAGTTTGAGTTTGAGGGGAAGGTGCGTACGAAGGCGAAGGTGTCGCAGATGGTTGCTTCAAAGTGGAAGTCAATTTTACTGAAGCCAGTGGATCCATTCTTTTCCAAGGATGGCGCGGGTGCTGTGATCCCGGTGAAGGTGAGTGGGACGAGGTCCGCGCCGAAGTTTGGACTGGACCTCGGGCACAAGGATAAGAAGAATCAGCCCTAGTGCACCGTTTTCATGCGGCGGGACATGAAGTCCATGAGCAGGTAGTTACCGAGATTCTCTGGGGTGGTGAAGTAGGCTTTGCCGCGGCACATGGCGCTAACCTGTTGGACGAATTGCATGAGGGAGAAGTCGCTGGCCAGCATGAAGGTATTGATCATGATGTTGGAGCGCTTGCAGCGGGCTACCTCTTCGAGGGTCTCGGAGATGACGAGCGGGTCGAGACCGAAGGCGTTCTTGTAGATGCGACCGTCGGGCAGGGTGAGCGCCGAGGGCTTGCCGTCGGTGATCATGACAATCTGCTTCATGTCTTTGTTTTGGCGAGCGAGAATGCGTTGCGCCATGCGAAGGCCTTCGCGGGTGTTGGTGTAGTGCGGCCCGACTTTGACGCGAGAGAGTTGCGAGACTGGGATCTCTTCGGCGGTGTCGTGGAAGAGGACGAGGTTGAGGGTGTCGCCGGGGAATTGGGTGCGGATGAGATGCGAGAGGGCCATGGCCACGCGCTTGGCAGGGGTGAAACGATCTTCGCCATAGAGGATCATGGAGTGGGAGCAGTCGAGCAGGACGACAGTGGCGCAGGAGGACTGGTAGTCGGACTGATGAACGTGGATGTCGGAATGAAAGATGTTCAGCGGCTCGTGCTCTTCGCCTTCGATGGCGGTGGCGAGACCTTCGCGGGCGAAGACACTGGAGAGGGTGGCGGTGATGTCAAGGTTGAGTGTATCGCCGAACTCGTAGAGCTTGCTGCTGCCGTTGGTTTCGACACCGGCGGCTTCGTGGCGGGTGTCGTGGCGGCCGAGGTTGGATTTGCCGAGTGGGCCGAGGAGTTCGCGGAGGGCTTTGTAGCCAAGGAAGTCCATGCCCTTGTCGGTGACCTCGAAGCGGGCTTCGCCGTTGCCGTCACCTTGCTCGCCCTGTCCTTGCTCGGGCATCTCGGCGTTGATGAAGTTCTGTTCCTGCATCTTCTGGACGATCTGGTCGATGAGTTCTTCGACCTGGTCTTCGGAGAGAGCTTCGTACTTTTCCTGAGCTTCGTCGTCGAAGAGCTCGCCTGAGTCGAGGGCCTGGCGGATGGCTTCGCGGAGGTTCTCCATGGTCTGGTCGCCGTCGAACTCCTGGAAGCGGGACATGGGATCGTTGAAGCCGGAGTCGAGCAGGAAATCTGAGAGCGCCTGCATGAGGTCTTCGAGGCCGAAGGAGGAGGCGAGGTCGCCGGTGAACTTTGTGTATCGGACGCGCTTCATAGTTTGGACCTAGTGGACCCAGCGGGTGTTGACGACGGTGAGTTTCGGGCAGCCGGCCTTGGCTGCGAGTTGTTTGTCGGTAGGAGCAGGCGCTTGCGTCTGTTGTCTGATTTTTGATTGGAAGGATTTGATGTCGTCGAAGCGAAAGACCTGGCAGCCGCGGAGGAAGTCGACTACTTCACCTGTGGTGCGGTCGATGGAGTACATGCGGACGAGGTGAGCTTTTTTGTAGATGCCGATGCTGTCGAACCCGTCGTCGGTGTCGGGATGCATTGGGTCGAGGGTGTAGTCGGGGTCGTTGAGAGGCCAACCTTCGTCGTGGGCGAGGATGGTGGCTACGTCGTTGAGTTGATCGGCGGGGATGTGTGGGCGTGACTTTTCGGGTGGAACAGCTAAGGCGAGGAGTGCGAGGGTGGAGGTTAAGAGCATGAGTTTAATGTGGTTCAACGCAACTATCGTTTTTTGAAACCTGGTTCAAACAACTTCTGCGTATCTTTTATCGCCACTGAAATAGTGTGTTGCCTCGCCTGCAAAAACTTCAACCAACAGATGACAACTATGGCAACGATTACTACGAAACACTCTGCGATATGCGATATGTTTGACGATTGCCATCGTTTCCCAGTTGACGTGAAATGTTTCTAGTTGAAGCCGCGACGAGTGCGGTTCTTGGCGTAGTCATCGCGTTCGATCTCGCGTTCGCGCATCTTTTCGGCGTACTGCGAGGCTTGATCGTTGCGGGATTTCTTTTCGGCGGCGCTGAAGGCACGCTCTTCGGTGCGGCTGAGTCGTTTATGGGCGTACATGCCTTCAAGTAGGAACTCTGCCGCGCTAACGGTGATTTCAGGTTTGGACTCCGAGTTGATCTCAAGGGGTGAGAGTTTTTCGATGAGGCCCTGAATTTGCTTGAGCTCTTCGAGAGAGCCGCTGGAGGGCTGTTCGTCGTTGAGTTGGACGGTGCCTCCGAGATTAAACCACTGCTCGATCTGCTGCGTGTTGGTGGCGGCGAAGTACTTGTCGAAGACAGTTGCGACCGAGTGACGGATGATCTCGCGGATGACGGTGTCGGCTCCGCGCATCTCGCCTTCGTACTCGAGTTCGATCTTGCCGCTGATGCCGGGGAGTGCGGTGTAGATGTCGCCTACACGGGGAACAGCGATAGCTTCGTCATGGAGAAGGGCGCGGCGCTCGGCATTCGAGAGGACGAGTTCCATGGTGCTGATTGGGAGACGTTGAGAGACGCCGCTGCGTTTGTCGACTTTTTTGTCTTCGCGCGCAGTGAAGGCGATCTGTTCAACGATCTGGCGGATATAGTGTGGAATTTCGATCTTCGAAGCAGGACGTGTGGACCATGCTTCCTGAGCGGTGATTGTGATGCCCTCTTCGACGTCTTCGGGATAGTGAGTGCGGATCTCGCTACCGATGCGATCTTTGAGCGGGGTGACAATTTTGCCGCGTGCGGTGTAGTCCTCGGGGTTGGCGGAGAAGACGATGGCCACATCGAGGGGCAGGCGAACGGGGTACCCCTTAATTTGCACGTCGCCCTCTTGCATGATGTTGAAGAGAGCGACCTGAATCTTTCCTGCGAGGTCAGGCACTTCGTTGATGGCGAAGATGCCGCGGTTGGCGCGGGGGAGAAGTCCATAGTGCATGGTTAGCTCGCTGCCAAGGTCTTGGTTGCTGCGAGCGGCTTTGATGGGGTCGATGTCGCCGACAAGATCGGCTACGGTGACGTCTGGGGTGGCGAGCTTTTCGACGAAGCGGTCGTCGGGCGTCATCCACGCGATGGGGGTTTCGTCGCCCATCTTTGCGATGAGGTCGCGGCTGAACTTGGAGATCGGCGCGTAGGGATTATCGCGGATCTCGGAGCCTGCGATGTAGGGGCAGTGGGGGTCGAGCAGCGTGGTGAGCGAGCGCAGGATGCGGGATTTCGCCTGGCCGCGAAGGCCGAGAAGGATGAAGTTGTGCTTTGAAAGGACAGCGTTGACGATTTGAGGAACGACAGTGTCTTCGTAGCCGACTATGCCAGGGAAGATTGGAGCTTTGGTCTGCTCCTTCGATGCGGCGGAGGCACGGAGCTTGGCGATCAGATTTTCTCGAAGTTCATCTTTTACGCTGCGAGCGAGGCGGGCTGGGGTGTATTCGCTGGCGCGAAGAGAGCCTAAGGTGGTCGGAAGTATGGTCGCCATGTCTAAGTATAGATGTTTGGCAGGGACGAAGGTTTCGGATGTAGCTGTATATGAAAGAAACGGGCAGAAACTTTCAGTCAGAGAAGGATGTGCGATTTTGCGCCGGTTTAGGTGGTCAGGTCGTCTCGGAGGGCTTCCATCTCGGCTAATGCGTGCTGGTTATTGGTGCGATTAGCGGTGGCGATGCCGTTGTGTAGACGATCGAGAGCCTCTTCGGTGCGGCCCAGTTTGGCTAATGTTTGGGCGGACATTTGATAGGCGGGGACGTAGTCGGGGCTATGCTGGATGAGATTGGTGAACTCGGAGAGCGCGGTGTCTGTGTTGCCTTGGCTGATGTGCTCCATTGCGAGGCCGTAGCGGGCGAAGGCGTTGGTGGGGTCTGCGGTAAGGATTTCGGTGAGAGCAGCAATCTTGTCCATGAATTGATGGTGCGATGTTCGGGGTAGGGTTGGCAAGTGGAGGAAACTATTTCCCTGGATTAGATAACTGCGCCAGATTCCCTTCTTTTGGGCGCGTGATGGAGAGATAGGACTCGATCTGCAAGAGGCATTGGTCTATTGGTTGGCCAACTCGTGTTGGGAGCGTTCGATGCGAAGCCTTTCCGTTCGAGTGGCATCGTCACAGTCGACCAAGACAATGTGTGCGTTTTCGATTCTGTTAATATGTAAAGCTTCCTGAATGAAGGCAATTCGCATCTGCCCCTCGAGCAGAACTGGCGTTTGCGCCGATTGCATCGGAGCAATTCGTTTCATCCATTGAAGGGTCATGGCGCGCGGCCATGCTTCGCCGCTGCCGAACTCTGCGGCAATCTGTTCAGCTGGTGGGACGCCAATTGAGTCGAAGAAGAAGACCTCATATTTGAGTGGGTAACGTTGCTGAATATGTCGCGCCAGCGTAGTTTTACCGCTGCCTGAAGCGCCCGTAAAGATAATTAGTGGAAGCTTCATGCAAGCAGGTTAGAGAGGAATATGACTGCTGTGAAGTTGATCTTTCGGTGGAATGACGCAGTTGAAGCTCGCTCGTGTCGCTGTGGATTTAGACTTGTAAGCAATGAGCGATTCGGTTTTGGTGCGGACGGTAGCGGAGTCGCAGTCGGAGCGGAGTGAGATTGTCTTGCCTGCGGACTCGAATGCGTTGGGAAGCTTGTTTGGCGGACGGTTAATGCAGTACATCGACCTGGTGGGGGCTATGGCTGCTTCACGCCATGCGCGTGCGTTCACGGTAACGGCGAGTATGGATCATCTGGATTTTGTAGCTCCGGTGCGGGTTGGGGAGTTGCTGATTTTGAAGGCGAGTGTGAACCGGGCGTTTCGGACCTCGATGGAGATCGGAGTTCGGGTTATGGTGGAAGATGTGCGGGAGCAGCGGTTGCGCCATGTTTCTTCGGCGTATCTGACGTTTGTCGCCGTGGATCGCGAGGGGAATCGTCTGGTTGTGCCGCAGGTTGTTCCGGAGACGGAGCACCAGAAGCGCCGATTTGAGGATGCAGGGCGAAGGCGGGAGATGCGTGCTGGAGAGACGCAGAGGAAGAAAGAGATGCGAGCGGCGCTGGGAGCGGGATGGCATGTGTAGTGTCCGCTTGAGATAGGCTGCGCTTGAATAACGGTATGGATGGAATTGGTAGATAGGAGAAGGTTATGGGACATATGGGAGCGGGAGCACCACAGGGGCCGCAGCCTTTGCCGGGAGTGGCACATGTGGTGGCGATTGGTAGTGGTAAGGGCGGAGTGGGGAAGACTACCGTTGCGGTGAACCTGGCGGTCTCGTTAGGGAGGTTGGGGTATCGCGTTGGATTGATTGATGCCGATATCTATGGACCGAATGTGCCGATGATGCTGGGGGTAATGCGGCAGCCGAATATTGTGGGGGAGAACCGGATTGAGCCGATTCTGGCGCATGGGGTGAAGTTTATTTCGGTGGGGCTGATCTCGCCCGGCGATAAGCCGATGGTGATGCGCGGGCCGATGCTGCACCAGATTATTCGGCAGTTTCTGCAGCAGGTGGAGTGGGGGGAGTTAGATTATCTAGTCGTTGATCTGCCTCCGGGAACGGGTGATGTGGTGATTTCGTTGGTGCAGACGGTACCTCTGACGGGGGCAGTGGTGGTTTCGACGGGGTCTGGCGTGGCGCTGCAGGACGCTCGGAAGGCGTTGGAGATGTTTCACCAGGTGAAGGTGGAGGTGATTGGCCTGGTGGAGAATATGTCGCAGATGACGCTGCCGGATGGGCAGGTGATCGACGTATTTGGCGCTGGCGGGACAGAGCGGACGGCGGCGCAGTTTGGGCTGGAGTTTCTTGGGGCTGTGGAGCTTGATCCGCAGATTCGCGAGGGCGGAGATAAGGGCCTGCCGGTTGCGCTGGCGGGGCCGGATTCGAAGCTAGCGAAGGACTTCTACCTGATCGCAGCGAAGGTTGCGGAGAAGGCAAAGGAGATTGCGGCGAAGAGTGAGGATGTGTTGGAGATCTCTTAGGCTAGCGCTGGCGGTTGGATTTTCGTTGGGGGTAGTCTCTTCGCGAAGATTTGTGTAGAGGTTTGAAGCGTAGGGGCCTCTTGACGGCTGGCGTAGAGTTAAGGGTGGAGGGATGAATGGCGGATGCGGAGCGGGTTACGGCGCGGCAGAGAGCTATTCTGACGGCCATTATTGAGAGCTATATCGAGACAGGCGAACCTGTGGGTTCGGGGACGATTGCGCGTCTGCAAAGCAATGAAGGCGGAGGACTTAGTCCGGCTACAGTACGGAACGAGATGGCTGAGTTGGCTGATGCGGGATTGCTGGAGCAGCCGCATACTTCGGCGGGGCGGGTGCCTACGGCTCGGGCATTTCGGATGTTTGTGGAGCAGTTGAGCGGTGGTGTGAATCCGCGGATCGATGCGGCGCGGCTGTCGGCGCGGTCGCGATCACAGATTGACTCGAGTTTTGTTGGAGTTGCGGGGACGCAGGCGGTGTTGGAGCGGACTTCACATGTGCTGGCTACGCTTTCCAGCGGTGTGGGAGTGGCGATTGCTGCGGCGGCGGATGGTGACATGTTGGAGCATGTGCATTTTTCGCGACTGGCTCCGGCTCGTGTGCTGGCGGTGGTTGTGACGCGGAGCGGGCTGGTGCGCGATCGGGTGTTGGCGCTTGATAAAGACTTGACTGTTAGGGAGTTAGAGGTTGCTGCGAATTTTCTGAATGAGAACTTTCGCGGGTGGAGTGTAGAGCGGGTTCGGGCGGAGATTGCCCGGTTGGTGGAGCGGGAGAAGAGTGAGTATCAGCGGCTGTTGAATTCGGTTCATCAGCTTTGGGTGAAGGCGGTGCCTGAGAGCGCGGTGCCGATGCAGACAGTTTATGTGGATGGAGTGGCGAATCTTGTTGGTTCTCAAGAGGATAGCGAGAGGTTGCGAGAGGTTTTGACGGCGCTGGAGGCTAAACAGCGTTTGGTGGAGTTGTTGAATGCTTACATCGATGCGCGGCAAGAGAGCGTGAGGGTGGTGTTTGATTTGGAGGAGCAAGCTCCTGAAATGGCGGGACTTGTACTGATTGCGGCTCCGGCGCGGATGGGTGGTGAGACCCGGGGGACGGTGGGTGTGATTGGGCCTAAGCGGATGCACTACGAGAACACGATGAATGCGGTGAGCTACATTGCGCAGGTTTTTGATCGGATGCTGCATCCGGTGGAGTAATTTTTCTGGGCATGGTGGGCCGTGGTTTTTGCAGGGATTTTTGAGAAAATAGGGTGTTTGGACGTGGTGTAGTTGTGGTGTTTTGGACGTCACTTTTTGGGCCTCTGAAAATGTGACACGTTTTTGAGATTTTTTTTGAGGTTTGAGGGTTGATGGAGAAGGTATACCCCAGGGGCTAAAGCCCCCCTTTCTTGCCGGAGTGAGAGAGGCCCAAGGCTGAAGCCTTGGGTTACCTAGAGGCAAAGGCAACTGCAAGGACAACTGCAAAGGCAACGACGAGAGCAACTGCAAGGACAACGACGAGAGCAACGGCAAGGACAACGACGAGTGCAAAGGCAACGACGAGAGCAGACCCTTTCGGGAATGACAAATGAAGGTATAACGAGTTCTTTGCGGACGGCTAGAGAGGTTTTTGGGGATGAACGCCAGGGATGAGTTCGCGCGATGGGCCCAGATGGGCAACAATAGAAGAGGTAACACGATGAGGAGTTCCAAAAAAATGCAGGATGAGATGAACGGGCAAGGAGTCGTTGACCCGGAGGTGGCTGTGGGTTCTGAGGTTGAGCCGGTTAATGAGATGAGCCCCGTACAGGCGGAGTTGGAGCAGGTAAAGGGTGAACGAGACCAGTTGCTGGACCGGCTGGCACGGCTACAGGCCGAGTTCGACAATGCACGCAAGCGTGAGTCGAAGGAGCGGGCGGATTCTAGGGACTACACGGTTTCGAATACGGTTGAGCCGTTTCTGGGCGTGATGGATAACTTTCAGCTGGCGCTGAAGGCCAATGGGACTGCTGAGCAGCTTCGCAGTGGTGTGGAGCTGATTCTGAAGCAGATGGAAGATGCGTTGAAGGGTCTGAATGTGCAGGCGGTTGAGACGGTTGGGGGGCAGTTCGACCCCCGAATCCACGAGGCTTTGGGAAGCATCGAAACCAAGGAGTTTCCGGACCACCAGGTGCTGGAGGAGATTCGCCGCGGGTACAAGATCCGCGAGAAGCTTTTGCGTCCGGCGCTTGTGAGGATTGCTGCGAATCCGGATCAGGTTGCGGATTAGGTTTGTCCGGCTGATACGTTTGTTGGCTGGGATAGGAAGACATACCCAGGGGCTAAAGCCCCTTTTATGGTGACTAGCTGAGAGGCCCAAGGCTAAAGCCTTGGGTTACCTAGAAGCCAAACGGTGTAGCAGATTTGTTTAGGTACTTAGAAGCTAGAACGGTAGCAGGAGATTTGCTTAGGTACTTAGAAGCGAGAACAGGGCAGAATTTACTTGGAGATCTGGATGCGAGGCTTGGGAGACGCGCATTTGCTTTTTGGATAGCTGCTCGGTTTTGAAGATAGATTAGAAAGAGATTTCAGGGACATGGCGACGGCAAACGTGACGAAGGTTGACTACTACGAAGTATTGAGTGTTTCGCGGGATGCGAACGACCAAGAGTTGAAGACTGCGTATCGCAAGCTTGCGATGCAGTATCACCCGGACCGGAACCCGAACAATCCTGAGGCTGAGGAGAAGTTCAAGGAGTGCGGCGAAGCTTACTCCGTGTTGAGCGATGCGGATAAGCGGGCGGCCTACGATCGGTATGGTCATGCTGCGTTTCAGAATGGTGGCGGTGGTGCTGGTCCGTTTGGCGGTGGATTTAGCGGCGGTAATGCGCAGGACCTTGGGGACATCTTCGGCGATCTGTTCGGCGAGATGTTCAACATGGGCGGCAATGGCCGCCAGCAGGCTTCGCGGGTGCAGCGTGGGCGCGATCTGCGGTACGACATGAAGCTCGAGTTCGAAGAGGCGGTCTTCGGCAAGGAGAAGGAGATTACGATTCGGCGCATGGAGACCTGCATTGATTGCAAGGGCTCGGGTGCGGCGAGAGGTAAAGCTCCGGTGACCTGTACGCAGTGCGGTGGTCGCGGGCAACAGAGGTTTCAGCAGGGATTCTTTTCTGTGGCGCGGACCTGCTCGGTGTGCGGAGGAACCGGTACGCTGATCGTTGATCCGTGCCAGACGTGCAAGGGCGAGACGCGGGTGACCAGAGAGCACACGATTATGGTGAAGGTGCCAGCGGGGGTGGAGCAGGACACGCGGATTCGCTATTCAGGCGAGGGCGAGGCGGGTAAGTATGCCGGGCCTGCTGGTGATTTGTATGTTGTGTTGAGTGTGAAGGCGCATAAGTTCTTTGAGCGCGATGGTGATGATCTGCATTGCGTGATGCCGATCTCGTTCCCGCAGGCGGCGCTGGGTACGGAGTTGGAGATTCAGACGCTGGAGGGTGCAGCGACGATCAAGATTCCTGAAGGGACGCAGAGTGGGAAGGCGTTCAAGCTGAAGGGCAAGGGCGTGCCGCATCTGAACTTGCATGGCAAGGGCGATCTGGTTGTAGAGATTCGTGTGCAGACGCCGGGTAAGCTGAATAAGCAACAGAGAGAGTTGCTGAAGCAGTTGAGCGAGACGATGGTGGTGGAGAATACGCCTACGTCGCGTGGGCTGTTCGAGAAGGTGAAGGATATCTTTAGCTAGGGCAGCTGTCGGCTAGTCAGCGTGTGAGAGTGCCCGGGCTTTGTCCCGGGTACTCTTTTTGCTTGGAAGAGAGTGTTTCATGGGTTGTTGCGGCTGAATTGAGGCAAAGCAGATTCGCACTTCGCTGCGGCTGGACTTCTGATTGTTTGCCAATCTGAAGTGGTCTGGATTCTCTATCGGTTGTAGGGATATTCCTGAATCCAATGAAACCCACGCGTCGTGAGCGGATAAGCAGGCTGCGAAGTGATGGCCCTAGACCTACTGTACAAAGGGATCGACGAGAAGATCGACCAACCAAGAGCTGCCGTAAGAACAATAAACTTCACCATAAGTGCTGCGCGAGCTGTAGCGTGGCGTTGGAAGATTGGTTCGCATGGGTCCGATGGCTGGGTTGGAGCGTTGAGCAGGAAGATTCGCGATAGTCTTCGAGCTTCCGGTGCGATCAAAAAAACGGTTAGTGCAAGGAGATTCAGCGAGTACAGCTTTACGGGAACATCGTAGCAGAAGTTGAGCATGACGACGTTTAGCATTACAACGAACGCCAA
>Ga0302233_10002918_pt1 | contig 10380 bp, 16 predicted proteins | sample II_Palsa_N3_1_FD_193516 | JGI IMG/M metagenome (GOLD analysis project Ga0302233, IMG submission 193516) | Peat permafrost microbial communities from Stordalen Mire near Abisko, Sweden - II_Palsa_N3_1 | ecosystem: Environmental > Terrestrial > Soil > Palsa > Peat permafrost | place: Sweden...
TCCATTTCAGCCAACAGAACCAAAAAAAAAAAAAAAAGACAGCCACAGAGAGAGCGAGAGCAAACAGACAAACCTTTCGATAGCTCGTCCTCGATATCCTCCTGCTGCTGCTGGTGCGCCAGCGACACCAGGGCCGTCACACTGACGCGGCGGCTCTCTCGTGTAGACTTTGCCGTGGAAGACATATGAAAAATGGCCGTTTTCCTTTTGCGTGTGTATTGAAGGATGCACGACGCCTTCTCCTTTGCGTCGTTGGTGGATAAGCTCCCGCTGTCCATCCTCTGCCTGGAGACCTACGCCAATGGTACTCGCCACAGTGCGTGCAACGTTTCCTTGTATTTAATGCGGCACTATCCAAAAGGGACAAAGCTGTTGGTGGGCACGACCGAAGGCGTCCTGCTCGAGTACAACATCGTGCCAGGACAGAGCCCGAGTGAGCCGTTCACAGTCAACCTGAACGCGTCCAAGCGAGCGTTCTCACGCAAGCCTATCGAGCAGCTTCAGGCGGTCGAAGATCTTGACCTGCTTGTATGTCTCGCTTATCCCTTTCTGGCTTACACAACGAAAACTGAAAAAAAAATAAAAACGCAGCTGAGCCTGTCCGACGGCGTCGTGAGTATCCACGACCTCACTACCCTCAACCCGCGCTCCCAGATGGCCAAGACCAAGGGCGCCAACTTGTTTGTCCTGGACTCGCCGCCACCTGCCAAGGCTACCGTTTCCCCGCCGGTCGCTCGGTCTTCCCAGGCTGGGTAGCATTTCGTCGCTTGGTTGCCTTTTTCTTATTTTATTTTACACTGTATTCTGCTTCGTAGGCGCGCAACATCGCCCCCGAGTGCGCAACCGACCTATCGACTGTGCGTGTCCGCACGCAAAAAGCTCTTGTTTTTCGAGTGGGCCAACAATGACTTTGTTGATGGCAAGGTAGAAGAAAAGAAAAATATCGTTGTAAAAAAAATTTTTCTTTTTTCGAAACCAGGAAATCAGCGTTGCAGACAAGGCCCGAACGATCGTTTTCCATAATGACAAGGTATGTTGTGGTTACCACGCCTCTTTCTGAAGAGAACCACCCAGCTTTGCGTTGGGATCAACAAAGACTACTTTATTGTCAACATCTCGACCGGCGCAATGACAGAAATGTTTGGGGTGAAACAGGGCAAGCACATTGCGGCCAAGCTTCCCAAGAATGAGATTCTCGTGAGCCGCGACAGTATGACAGACCATTGTATCGTTGTTGCGTTTAACGTGAAATCAACCATCAAGGCGTGAGTGTCTTTGTCAATGCCGAGGATGGAAAGCCTACACGCAAGTATGGTATCACGTGGAGTGAAGTGCCCGAAACATATGGCTACTGTTTCCCCTACGTCGTGGGTATTGTCCCCAAGGGCATCGAAGTGCGCACGATTGAAACACAGTCCCTTATCCAGGTATTTATCCCCCAACACAAAATTAGTATTAGTATTTATTTATTTTTTTTTCAACCCTGCCTCCCCGCAGCAAATCACGGCTCTTTCCAAGGCCAAGGTGATGACGCAGGGCAACGTTGTCTATGTTGCTTCGACAAACTCGATCTGGCGACTTGTTCCGGTATCACTTGCGACCCAGGTGGATCAGCTTGTGGACGAAAAGGAATTTGAAGAGGCCATCAATTTGCTGGACCAGGTGACAGACATGAATCCTCGTCAACGGGTATGAAAATGCCTGTATGTACCGGGTCGCCTTACCAATTTGGTTGTACAACAGGAGGAGAAACTGCGAAACGTCCGTCGCTTGTATGCGTATCATCTCTTTGCCAAACGCAACTACGACAGAGCCATCACCCTCTTCCAGGAGCTGAATGCGGATCCTGTCGAGGTTTGAATGTCGCCACAACAACACAAAAAAAAAAATATTTTTTTTTGCTAACCAGCCCACCTCAGGTCATCGGTCTCTTCCCGAGTCTGTCTCCCGACTTAAGAATGACCTTTACACCTCCGATCAAGCTGCCTCGCATAGAAGGTCAGGATCTCGAAAAGGCTCTTGGAGCGCTGATCAAGTTCCTCACCGACCGGAGGAGTATGATTGCCAAACTGAGCAAGCAAGACGACGAGTCGTACGAAGCCGAGCACAATCCCCAGTTTGCATCAAGCATGGCCGGTGATCTCGACGAGTTTGGTGGTGGCAGTACTGTTGGAAAGCGCCCGTCAACTGTCATCAAACAACTCGATGATGCACCTCCCATGTCAACTTCGCTTCGCGAGATGGCACAGGTGACTATTTTTTTTTTTTCCCTTTCTTGCCACCTCCACTACCACCAACAGCAACAATTCCTTTTTAGGTCATCGACACGACACTGCTAAAGGCCTATCTAGCTACAAACTCGTCCCTGGTGGGCCCGCTTCTTCGTCTCCCGAACCAGTGCAACCTAGCGGAGAGCGTCCAGTTGCTCAACCAGCACAAAGTAGTCACGATGAACTTTCGGGTGGGTGCCTTACACACACACACACACACAAAACTATCATGTAGAAATACTCTGAGCTCGTGGAACTCTACTATGGCAAGGAACTCCATGCCGAGGCCTTGCAATTGCTTGCCAAGTATGAAGGGTTTTTTTTTTAAAAAAAATGATGTTTTTCTAAAATTGAGCGGATGCAGATTTGGACAAACACCGGGCGGTCCTCTCAGCGGACCGTCTCACACGGTTGCTTACTTGCAGCGCCTCAACGGTGAACATGTGGACCTGATTTTGCAATTTTCGACCTGGGTTTTGAAAGCAGATCTCGAGGAAGGCTTTCGAGTAAGTGTTTTCCTTTGCCCAAACAGCAACATGGTCTGCTTATCACTCTGAAATAGATCTTTTCCGAAGACTACCCTGGATACGAAAAGCTCCCACGAGACACAATCCTCAATCACTTGTTCCAAACTGCACCCACGCTGACTGTGCGCTACCTGGAGCATATTGTCTTGTTCCGTCATGATCCGGTAAGGGAGCACCGAGCGTACTGGTCTTCGTCCAACTCACATGGGGGAGGAAAAAAAAAAACTATTTCTACAGACCCCCGAGTTTCACAACCAGCTCTTGTTTTTCTACATTGACGCTGTCAAGAATGAGTTGAGCTCGACTGGCCCGCAAGAAACAGCGTCGGAGGAACGCAAAAAGCTCATCAAATTGCTGGACTCGTCATCGTCGTATGCGGCCGAGAAGATCCTGCCCCGCTTGCCCGAGTCGGCGCTCCACGAACGAGCCATCCTGTTGGCGCGACTGGGCCAGCACGACGCGGCTCTGACAATCTATGCGTACAAGATGCGGAGCTTCAATCTGGCCGAGGAGTACTGCAAGAAAAACTACGACCCGGAGAAGGAGGACTCACGGGATGTCTACCTGTCGCTCCTTCGTGTGTACCTCAAACCCGAGCCGTCGTCCGGGGCGCCGAGTACTCCCCTGATCGAGCCTGCCCTGGAGCTGCTGTCCAAGCACTACACCAAGCTCGATCCCGCCAAGGTTACTCTTTTCTTTTCTTTTTTTTTTTTTTTTTTTGGAAGCTGACAATATTCTCCTGCACAGGCACTCGAGCTGCTCCCTCCCTCACTGCACATCTCCGAGATCTTCCCTTTCATCCTCGCGGTCCTGCAGGAGGACAGCAAGCTCAAACACGGCAACCAGGTCGTGAAGAACCTGCTCAAGTCGGAACACCTGCAAATTCAGGAACAACTGATCCACTACCGGTCGCGCCGGATCCGCGTCGACAAGGACACCATGTGCCCCGTCTGCACCAAGCGCATCGGCAACAGCGCCTTTGCATCATTCCCCAATGGGCAAGTCGTCCACTACATCTGTGCAAAGGATAGACCCCAACTTCAGTGAGAGACCGGAATTTTTCATTGCGGATGATCACGCGGAAAATAAACATTTGATCGTGATCGCAAACGGAGGCGCGAGACTCTCACTCACTGGCGGTGAGTACAGCACTGGCGGGTGGGAGGTGGAGGATGAGATGCGATGAACCGTCCGCTGCCTTTTGTGTTTCTTATTAACGAGCAAGAAAAAAAAGCAAGCAACCAGAGGACCAACAGGCTAAGTGTTCCAGTTGTTTTTTTTTTTATGTCCACCCAGGGTCTTCGACTGTCGTCGAGTGGAGCCGCTGGCTTTGGGGGTCTGCTTCTGCCGACGTCGACGACAGCAACAACGGCCGCGGCAGCGTCTACCGGTTCAATGAGCGCGTCGCCGCTGAGCAACTTTGGCATATCGTTTTCCAAGAGCTCACACCCCGGAGCAGCGACAGTCATGCCACTGACAACGGCAGCAGCAGCAGTCACGGGGACTGCGGTCGCCACACACGTGCACGGATCCAGCTTTGTCGCTCCTCGTTCAACAGTCAGTACCAGCGCTAGTTCAGAGGACTTGTCAAGGTATACTCTACTGCAACCCCCCCTATCCATGTCCACGTCGGTTATGCTATCGTGGTTTTACACGGATACGTCGTTTTCCTTGGGGGCGCAACCCCAACCCACCGACCCCCCCCACCCTCTCTCTCTCTCTCTCTCTCTTCGTTTGCACGTATGTGCGCACGCGTGCGTACACGCGGTACTCCCATTTTTGGCTCATATCGCTGAGTGTGAACACGCTTTCATGGCTCGATATATCTCCGCGCGCTTTTTACTATCTGTTTTTCTGTTTTACTTGTCTATGGTCGGTCTTCTTCTTCTCTCTCTCTCTCTCTATTCCATTTCAGTCCCTACAGATGGATTTTTTTTTCCCTGGACTTGCTTGGGCTTGGGCGGGCGGGAGTAGAGCGTGCGTGGAATGTTTTGCGACACGAAAAAAAAAAACACCCGCCCAGGTGCGCCTTGTTTATATTGCCTAAAACCCTTTCTTCTCCTATAAACACAGTGAAATTGGCTGGACGACCACGCGTGCCTCGGATCTAGCCTCGAATACCGCACCGACACCAACAACAACAAACACTGCAACTGCCGCGGCACATTTTGACTTTGCAGATGCCGCCAAACGGAAACTTCAGCTGCAATTGCAACAACTTCAGCAGCAGCAGCAGCAGTTCTACCATGACGAAATGGATTTGATAGCTGCCAACTTTTCGCGCACGGACTTGGCAGCGGACCCGCACAAACGGTGAGTGGCTTCTCCGAAAAAGACTATATATTTCTATATTTATTTATTTATTTATTTATTTATTTATTTATTTATTGTCATCGCAACACTAGGTTGGGTCACTTGCGGTTTGAAAAGGTTCTCGGAGAAGGAACCACTGGGAAAGTCCGCCTAGCTGTCAACACTCTCACATTGGAAAAGGTGGCCGTGAAATGTGTCAAGAAGAACAATCTAGAGGGCAAGGCCATCGAGCGCATAGGTCGAGAGGTCCACGTCTTGAAAACTTTGGTTCGTGGTTTTAATTTATTTGCCATCATTCTCAATCTTCACATTCTGTGGGGAAAAAAAAAAAAAAGAAACATCCAAACATCGCAAGGCTACTGGACATTATGGAAACCGCAGATGAGCTGTTCCTCGTGCTAGAGTATGCCAGGTGAGTCCAACAACTAAATCAATAAAAAAAAATTTTTTTTTAACGTTTACCGGAAACTCTAAAATAGTGGTGGCGAACTCTTTGACTACATTGTTCACCAGCAGCGCGTAAAAGAGAAAGAAGCCCGCCGTTTCTTCCGACAAATAGTTTCTGCCCTGCAATACTGCCACTCAAACAACATAATCCATCGGTAAACACCGAAAAAACAAGCGGATCTGAACTGACGATGCAAAACAGGGACCTCAAGCCCGAGAACCTGTTGCTGGATGACAATCAAAATATCAAAATTATCGACTTTGGCTTTGCAAACATCGTGAAGCCAGTATGTTTACTGCAACTTGAAGCTTTGACAACAACAACGTGCTCTTTTCTTTTACAGGGAAAACTCTTGGAAACATTTTGTGGCTCCCCGGCGTATGCTGCGCCAGAGATGATCAGCGGTCAAAAATACGAGGGTCCGGAGGTGGATGTGTGGTCAATCGGCGTCATCTTGTATGCTCTCCTTTGTGGTTTCCTACCGTTTGACGACGACAACCACGCCCGCCTATTCAAAATGATCATGGATGCCACATACGTCTTTCCCGACTTCTTGTCCGAGTGTAATTTATCATCTCTATTTTGGTTGGTTTTGTTTTTGACGAATGAAACGTAGCGAGCCGCGACCTCATCAGCAGACTTCTTCAAAAGAACCCCGCAGACCGCCTCACGCTCGACCAAATACGGCATCATCCATGGGTTAATGAAGGCTGCACATCTCTGATTCCATTTACTGGGTAATCTCCGTATCCCCTATGCAAATGTACTAATATTCTTTGTTTTACTCAAGCGATGCAAAGGTTTCCCCACTCCTCGCGGACAGCTCGCTCTCCAGTCCTGTCCTCGCGCCCGTCAAGCTTACTCGTGTCAACATGTCTCACCATCGTGCCAGCTCAGAATCGTACATTGACGTGGCCGCTCTCCACAACAACAACCCTGGCGCGTTCCGCCACAGGCACAGCGATGACCTGTCGCTAAGTGTGCTTTCTTTCCATCAACATCAGCAGCAGCAACAGTCACCCTTTCAAGGTAGCAGCTATGCGTCGTCGTCGTCGTCATCCACGTCACAGTCTGTTTCGCCTGCGCCGACGTCTGGCCTTTCACCCACAACGTCAACATTGGGAGGATCAACTTCCGTCTACCGCGTACATCGGCGCCGATCGCAGCAGCATCATGTTGAGATCCAACCAAACCGCGGCCTCCAAACGATCACCGAGGATAGCGACAGCGACACTGGAACAGAGTCCCTCAGCGGGTTTGAGAGCATGTCCACGACGCCCGCCACGGCCACATCGTCGGCATCCTCGTCGGCAACGGGTTTGCACGCCCCGAGAGGTCGTCACACACCGAGTCCCGACAATGATGTGACCTCTTACCTTGCGAGCCGCTATCGTCGTGTACGTCCGTCCGTTCGTCCGTCCATTGATATTGACTGATCCTAAATACCTTCTTGGTATGTCTAGCACTCGGAGCAACTCTTCCACCCGCCGACGTTCTCGAACGGGCTTGTTCCCACTGCCGCACGAAAACGAAAGCAATCTTACCACCCCTCCATGCACACGCGTCCAGAACAGATCCCACGTCAGTCTGCGCCGTCCTCTTTGTCAGTCACGCCTCAAATGTACCCATTCTCGAGCCCGACCACTGCGCCGCTTGACTCTGTTGTTCTCGCACCTGTTATCTCGGTTACTATTGCTGCACCAATGGTACTCCCATATGAAGACTTCCCTTTTAATAATTTTTTTTTTTTTTCCCCATTAGTTTCAAGCACCAAAGATGCCAACGAGCAGTCGCGTCCGTGCGCGTGCAGGCCGAATGAGCATGGGGACAGATGAAGTGACCACTCTTCGTGCTTTCCAGAAGCAGCGTCAGCTGTATCAGTCTCAGCTGCACCAGCAAAATTCACCGCAAACTGCACAAGGAGATGGAGGCGGGGGTCAAGCTGGTCGTGGCGACCATGATGCTAGTGGCCTTGGCGAGCTGCGCACGCTGCGTGGTGTGTACAATGTCGACACGACTTCCACTCGGCATCCAATCGAAGTCGTCCACGAGATCAGAGCCAGCTTGAAGGCTGTACGTTTTCTTGCCTTTTTTTTTTTCCAATAATCAAATCATCGTCTTTCTATCCGAACAGATGGGCGTGACGTATGTGAACGACCCTGTCCATCAGTTTGACTGTCAGATCGAGTACGGAGCTGGGTACTTGCAGGTAAAACAGAAAAAATACGTTTCAAATAAAAACTAATAACCCTTTTTTTTTTTTTTTTTTTTTTTTTGCAGTTTGAAATGGAAGTATGCATCGTTCCCAAGGTGTCTCTGACGGGCATCCACATGAAACGCAAGCTTGGAGACACGTGGGCCTACAAGGATTTGTGCCAACGCCTCGTTGCAAAAATGAATCTTTGAGCTAATCTTTTTGTTTTGTTTTGTTTTAATGAGTTTTTACAAGTACATGTCTCCGATCCAGCCTTGGTTGGATGTGAATGCAAATGGACAGTTTGGTAATCTAAAAAAGCGGCCGTATTGATTCTCGAGCTCGGGCAAGTAGTCCTCAAAGTAGCGAAATGTTTTGTCGTTTGTCCCCACCCGTAGTTCACCTCCAGGCCACACCATGGACGCCTCGTGGGAAAGATGGTATATGTAATGGCTATGGACGACTCGAAATCGGTAGCCCTTGGCGTTGAGAAGAACTGGAAATAAAAAAAATTTTTAATATACTTGTTCTATTAAAGGTTTTTCACGTACGAGCATGCTGCTGCTTGTCGCCGCCTTGGTTCGTAAAGCGTTCGTCGTAGAGCGGCGCAGATTTGAGAACAAAGTAGTACGGCTCCCATTGAGACTCGAAGCACACTTCGTAGTAGTTGAGCAAAGCAAGATTGGTACGACCGTTGAAAAAGGGAAGGTCCAGCAAGATCCCCAGTTTCGACACGCCATGGCCAACGGGGGATGTCAGCTCGGCCTGTGACGTGCGGACCATGTCACGCAATTCCGACATGGTACGAGGAGGTCGTTTGCTCGCGGTCGGCGTCAGAGCGACACAGTTGACAACGTACGCAAACTGCTCGCCATCGTCCTCGTGTTCTTCCAGGGCGGGAACGATCTACAGGCGAACAAGTGTTATTTTTTTTTCTTGTTCTTTGCTTTTTAATGTGGATAAAGAAAAGATATACCGACGAGCGAGCGCGATCAAAGAGCAGCGGGTCAGGGACAAAGTCTGCATCGATGACAAATACAACGTCGGTGGGTGCGGCATGGATCCCGATGTTGCGGAGCCGATTGATCGGGTAGTCTTGAAATGGGCGTCGGTAGTCGGGCTTGACGATGGTCCAGATCGCGGCCAACAAAACACGACTCACTGAGAGACGGCTAGTGTGCTCATCCCAGGACATCTGTTGGGGTGCTCTCGTTGTCTGCGTCACATGCTCCGACCAAAACTCTATCAAGGACAGGAGATCCCAAGGGTTGGCCAGATATCTATTATAAAAATAAAATAAAAATTAATACCAGTAATTCTACATCGCCTGTCGAGCGTACACGACGATGGACATTGAACCAGGCCAATTCTTGGCAATGGCCACCAGGCGCAACAGCCTGGAAACAGACAGTTGGGTGACCAAGGTTGGACCAGACTGCAATGCCAAAGATGACATATTTGACACGCCCGCATGCTGTCGCTCAGCACTCATGGACCCCACACCCTTGAGGCGGACAAGTGTGTGATCTGAATTGAACGTCACTGTCCGCTGCCAATCATCCGAGAGTCCCGCCCTGATGTTTAGATCTGTTCGGAGAGGATAAAGAAAAATCGTTTCACAAGTGGATTACCGGGTGACATCCAAGAGAGCAGCTCGAGTGAATTGAGAAGGTTTGCTGTTATAGATCCGGAAGATTTCTGTTAGTGCACCTTTGTTTTTTGTTTTTGTTTTCGCTGCACGTACGAAACAGCTTGGCTCGATACTCCACAATATTTACATCCCTGCAAAACACAGGTTGAGATTCTGGTGATGACGATGATGTCGCCGTGCAGCTGTGGAGACCACTGGTCAAGATGTCCAATTGCCTCCCGAACTCGTCCGACACCACGACAAAAAGCGACAAAGGTACGACGACACGCCCAACTCGATCAATTCCATATCGCTGTGCGAGCTGGCTCGTGCTGATGCTCGCCTCTTGTCCCAGTACGGCACACGACTCTCCCTTATCCCCGTTGGCTTCCTGGCAGAGTTGGACAACATCACCTTTGTCGTGCACTTGAAACTCGTCTTCGGACATGAGCACGATCCTGTCCACGCGCGCGCCGACTTCCTCGTCCAGATCGTGATCGCCTGTAGTAAGCGTGTCCAATAGCATCCCCGTGTCGCTCTTGCCGTTGACCCAGTAGAGGAAAACAGCCACGGGTGGATATGACGGCACCTTTTAAAGACAGGATTAAACGAAAACAACTGTGCGTCGTACCTCGACGCGCGCAATGTCGCCTAGCAAGTCCAGCCTCTTCAGCTCACCCGCGTCGATCTCGCGCACGCCATCAGCCATGAAGCGTGCACATTGCCTCTGCGAATTGCAAAACAGCACATCCGCCGCATCCTGTGCCTTGTTCACATTGCCGTCGCCCCGGAGGCTGCCGTTGCCGTTGTCAGCCCTGCTACCACCGCCGCCGCCTGGTACCAGTAGCCAGTACATGACAAAAACCAGCAGCTGAAGGGTCGCCAGCACCAGGACCACAATGCGTAGCGTGCGCCACAAGCTCGGCATCAGAAGCAAACTGAACAACCGTTTTTTTTTTTGTTTTTCTCAATTTTTTTTTTTTGTGTACAATAAGTCA
>Ga0302233_10002919_pt1 | contig 10379 bp, 12 predicted proteins | sample II_Palsa_N3_1_FD_193516 | JGI IMG/M metagenome (GOLD analysis project Ga0302233, IMG submission 193516) | Peat permafrost microbial communities from Stordalen Mire near Abisko, Sweden - II_Palsa_N3_1 | ecosystem: Environmental > Terrestrial > Soil > Palsa > Peat permafrost | place: Sweden...
CGGAACAGGAAGTCAGGAACTGTTTTATTTCGAAACGGGAACAGGCAGGAATGGTTTTAATAAAGATCGGTCCTGGGAAAAAAGAGGAATAAATAGACGCAAGTCTCAGTTCTGGCAATAGGCCTCGACGTAGACCTCGCTCAGGGCAAGCTCCGCCCAGCCGAGCTTTTGGATGCGGAGGTACTGGAACGACTTGAACGGAACAAACGAAAAGTAGGCGTTCTTGCCATCCAGGTTGACCTCAAACTTTTCGAGGGCCTGGAAACAAAAGTTAAAAAAAAAGTTTTTTGGGTTGGGTAGCGGGAAAAAAAAAACGCACCATGCTCTTGGCGGACTCGAAGCCGTCGCTGCCAAACAGCGAAGTGGGGAAGGGATGCGTGGAGGTGAACACCTCAAAGATGGGCCAGTGGCCAATGGGGACGGCGATGGTGACGACCTTGGCCTGCTTGACAAAGCCGAGGTCAATGTCCCAGTACGGGAAGAACTCAAAGTTGGTCTTGGAGTAGGTGTGCGAGAGGCCGTCGACGGCGTTCTGCGCAACGAAATCCTTGTGCGTCGAGGACTGCGAGACCGCAAGGGACCCGAAGGCAATGTCGTAGATGAACTTGCCGGGCTCCAGCACTCCCCAGCATCTGCAGGTGCTGGTCGCGTCGCAGGCCTGGGGCTTGCACTTGTCCTGGACGGCCAGCAGGGCGGTGGGGATCAAAACCGGGACATTGGTCGTGGGGTTGGCCAAGTACGGGGCCGCAAAATTAGCCGACGCAAAATAGGAGCGGGTGATCAAAAGTCCAATCGCGCTTTCAGGCAGGCTCGGCCAGCCAGACGAGGCAACCTCGGTACAGGCAGTGTCCAGAGGGGCGCACGTGCGAGCAAACGTCCACTTGAACAGGGCAGGAAGGGGGGTGGGGGTGGGCGAGAGGTAGGGCTTTGAAAAGTTGGGGACGGGGACATTGGCCCTACGAATTGTAAAATATTTTATTTAGGAAAAATAAAGAATAAAAAATTAAATTCGTACGAGCCGGCATAGTCCAGGTTGGTGACATCGTCGAGGCCGATGCCCTCCACATAGTTGTTGACGACAATGTTGGAGTAGGCAGTCGCGAATCCAGTGTACTTAGAGTTGGACTGGCGAAAAAAAAGAATACATAAATCATCGTAATTTTAGGGGGGGACTGAACTTACACCGATGACAATGTACGTGTCGGTGGGGTCGCTGAACCAGTTGGTGATATTGTTGACCTGGTAGGTGGCGTCACGGTTATCGCCAGCACACTGGACGTTGGCGAGGTAGCAAACACCGCCCCAGTTGGCCAGTTGGTAGCCGAGGACGTTGGGCACGTTCGGGACCTGGACGACATTGTAGCGACCGGCCAGATTGGAGATCGTTTGGTTCACGAGGGCCGAGAACTGGCTACCGTACACAGCATACTCGGTGTTGGCCGGGACGGGAGGGCTGTAGCGCTGCTTCAGGTGCAGATTCGGGACCGACGCCCTGCATGAATGTATAAATTAAAAAAAAAAAAAAAAAACTTTTTTCGTTGCGCGCATACAAATTGAGAGGATAGCCTCCGGTATAGAACGCGCGGAGCACCCGGAAGGGTTGCGAGTTCTCCCAGACAGCAAAGGCGATGGGGTCGGCTGCGATCGCCTGGCGGAACAGGACCGTGAACGAGTCATCGTAAAAGTTGAGACCGTATTGAAGGCCGGGCCACGACGGCGCGGTAGGTCCAAAGGGAAGGTACATGTAGTTCACTTGGAAGGAGTTCATAAGACCGAACGTCTGGATGATCACAGGCGAAACCATCGAAAAGACTGTCGTGCTGCCAGTGAGGACATAGACCGCGTTGTACCTAGGGGTTTTTCCTTGTTAAACCAAATCGACCTCAATACAGGCATACCCCCACGGGCTGCTTCCCACAGATCCATCGTTTCCAAACGTCTGAACAGAGGCCTGGTTGACACTGTCGCCCATCGAGCCGAAGATGTTGGTCCACGTATTTGTAGCCGCGGTGTAGTGCATGGTCACATACGGAGTGAACGCAAAGTACTGCGACGCTGGGGGCGTGCAGCCGACGATGATGACAGCGTCCCTGTCCACCGCGCGCGAGTGCGCGAGTGCGTGAGTTGAAAGAAAACCAAACAGAAAACAGGAAAGAAACGTACGAAGCCAAAAGACGCCACGACCCATTCACGACCAGCTGGGGCAGCGAACCCGGGAGTGGTGGCTGCGCGGGGTTGTTGGGCAGCTGCACAAAGCCGTAGGGGGACGTCGGGTTCTGGAAGTTGCACGACTGGCCCGTGAGCTCGCACGACGAAATGTTGAAAAAGCTGAACTGTCCAGGAAGGCTGCCGTATTCAGCCGCACCAAGGGCCGACTGCAAGGCCGTCAGCTTTGCGGACAGCTCGGCGTTGGAGAGGCAGTCCGCCTTGACGGCCGTGGGCGCCGCCAGCAGCGCCAGCAGAAGGACAACGGCGACACGCAGCATCGTCAGGTCGACTGCATTTTTTGTGGGAAAAATAAAAATAAAAAATTCAGTAAAATGGCTGTCTTGAAAGAATCGGTTTGCGGCTTGCGCAGGGCCGATCGATTTGAGCCGCCGGGCCCGGGCCCCAAGGTGGTTGGGGAGCGAGTGCATAGTTGCGACAGAGTACGACCTGGCCGGTGCCCTCAGTGTTCGATCCGATTTTTTTTTTTTCTTTCTGTTGAAACCACTGGTCGCATGCGACGAAGAAAACAGTCGGCCCTTGGAAAAAGAAGAAACAGGCAACGGACGAGCAAGCCGTCTGTCCCTCATGTGCGACACAGCAACCAGTACCCTGTTCACAAACTCGGGATGGCTCGTCGGCCGCCCAGCGTCCAGCAAAAAAAATTCCCCCGATAAGAACCAAAAGACGAGGGAGAGATGCAAAGACAAAATGGATCGTTTAGGCAATCGGAAACGACGGTAGACTTTCCTGTTTTGGCAGTTCCTTTTTTTAGTAATTTTTTTTACCCTTTCAAATGAAAAACGGGCAGCCACACACCCTGCTGTCCTAGTCCCGGCAAACAAAAAAGAAAATCACTTTGGAAGAAGAAAAAAGAAAAAAAGATTAGACAAGATCTGGGAGACAAACACACTTTAAATATGTCTGGTTATTCGGCGATTCCTGATTCGGGCGACACGTCCGTCCAGGTCGACGACTCTGCCAAGCGCAGCCCCGTGAAAGTGGTACGGCTGAGGCTTGCTGTGCTTGGCCGGCTGACCTTTCCTGTTCTTTTCCCTTTTTTTTTCCCTAGATCGTCGGTGTTGCGGTGGGAGTCGCCCTCGTGACCGCAGTGATCCTTTCGGTGACGCTCACACAGTCGGGTCCTGGTCCCAACGTGCTGTCCAATGCAGTGAGCGCGCAGCTGGCCCAGACCCACTTGTCAAACCTGCTTGACTTGGTCAACAACGACGTGTACCAAAACAGCCGCAGTGTCCGCCTGGGCTACAACACGTCGCTCAAGTACGTTGCGGACACGCTCGCGGAGCAGGCGCCCTCGTTTGTCCAGTCGACGCAGTCGTTCCCCGTGCAGATCTGGGAACTGATTGGAACGCCCTCGTTCATCTCGTCCGGCCTCGGCGAGTTTGCCTATAACGTCGACTATGCCGTGCCCCCGTATGGCCACCCTGGTGTCCTCACCGACCTCCCACTGACCGTCCACCTCGACGTGTACTGCGAGCAATTCGAGACGGGCAAAACTGGCGCCCTCTTGATCCTGCGCGGCAACTGCACGTACGCCATCAAGGCCGAAAACGCCATCGCGGCCGGCTACGATGCACTCATCATCGTAAACAATGTCCCGGACGGTATCCCCCAGGTCACCCTGGGCGCCGACTACGATATCGTCGTCGTTACCACGACTGAAGCGGCCGGCCTATCGGTCGTCGTCGCGCACGAAACCGAGGCCCAGTTGATCAGCGTCAGCGTGTCATCGCAGATCGAGGACACGGTCACCACCAACCTCTGCGCCGACACCCCCGACGGCGACGCCTCGACGGTTGTGGTCCTTGGTTCCCACCTGGACTCGGTGGACGCGGGTCCCGGCATGAACGACAATGGCAGCGGATCCGCCGCCAACCTCGTCCTCGCCATCAAGTTCTACGAGCTGGGCCTCAAGGCGACCAACAAGCTTCGCTTCTGCTGGTGGGCCGCCGAAGAAATTGGCCTCATTGGCTCCACCAAGTACGTCGAGCAAGCCAGTGCCACCGGGGAGATCAACAACATTGCCGGTACGTACATTATGAAATGTTTTTTTTTAAAAATCAACTTTTTTTTTCAGCTTACATCAACTATGACATGCTGGGAAGCCCCAACTACCGCCGTGGCCTGTACAATGTCCTCACTGCCCCCAGCGATGTCCTTCCCGACGTCGTCAACGCGTCGCAGTCACTCGAGGGTCTTTTCGCGTACTTTTTTTTTTTTTTTTCGGTTGACATTTTTTTTTCTACTCATTTTTTTGACAATACAGGAAATTCTACAACGAAAACAACTACCCGTTCATTCAGATCCCCATGGACGGCCGCAGTGACTACCGCCCCTTTATCGAGGCTCAGATTCCCGCCACGGCGATCGAGACCGGCGCCGAGACGCTGAAGACTGTTGCCGAGCGCGACATCTTTGGCGGCAGCGCCAACGTGCCCTTTGACAGCTGCTACCATCAGGCGTGCGATACCCTGTCCAACGTCAACCTAGAGGTCTACCAGTCGCACATCAAGGCCCTTGGCCAAGTCGTCCAGAAACTCGCCGAGACCTCTGACCTCCGCCAGGCCCTGATCTCGCAGTCGATCCTGCAGTAGTGCAATTTGTAATTTACAAGACTGAATGAACTTTTTTTCGAGTGATAAAAACTGAAAAAACTGTGGGAAGCCACATTTCCATGCACTATGGGTCCCAAGTCGAGACCGCGTGGTCCCCCAAAGGCGTCGAAAAACGGCGCCGCCAAGCCCAAGCGTTTGTCTGCCAAGGCCCTGCGGTCCAAGGCGTCGAGCGTGTACACTGAGGGCAGTGACGAGGACGGCGACGAGGATGGCGGCGACGACGACGACAGCCACATCATGCGAATTGACAACAAGCGCGGCGAGTACGAGGACGACGAGGAGATCGACGAGGACGAGGCCTTCAACGAGGAGGACGAAGAGCGCTACGGGTCGGTCCGCGTGCCCAAGAAGAAGGGCGACAGAAAGGCGGTGACGTTCCAAAGCGAGGACGACGACGTCGAGGACATGGACGATGAAGACACGGTCGATCTCTCGGACATGCTTGGCAGCGGCACTGCGTCGGCTCTGGCGCCGGTCAAGACAGCAGCGGGGAAACAGCAAGCACCGAAGAAGGGCCAAAAGCGCGCGCTCGACGTCCTCAAGACGAGCCTGCACGGGGACGACGAGGACGACGACGACACTCTCGCAAACGAACTCGAAGACGAGGAAGACCAGGCGGACGAAGATGACGACGTCGACGCCCACGGCAAGCTCCTGTCTGTCGTCAAGGGTCTGGGTGGATCGGCTGCACGCGCGCCCTCTGTCAAACGACGCAAGGTTCAAGAAAAGACCGAGTCGTGGTATGGTTTGTTCTTTTTTTTTCTTCCTGCACGCTCACGTACGATGATGGCAGGCAAGAGGGCGAGTTCAACGTGGCTCCCAGTGGTCGGCGCAGCGAAACATCCTCCACACTGGCAGAGCTGATGAGCTCGCTGGAGGGAACGACTGGCTTTGCTCACCTCAAGAGCCAAATGACTAACCTCGGCAGAAAGTCCAAGGTCCTCTCTGCTCCCCTCTCCGCGCCCCTCCAAGATCGCATCGATCGCAAGGCCGCGTACTCGCAGTCCAAGGCCGAGTTGGACAAGTGGCTGCCCCTTGTGCAGCACAATCGACGCGCGGACCATCTCTCGTTCCCGCTCAACGCCCCAAAACAGCAGGCCATCTCCAGCAACGCGATCAACGCCCGCTTCGAGCCCACCACCGAGCTCGAAGTCAGCGTTCAGGAGATGCTCGAGGACAGCGGCCTCAAGGTCGGCGCCACAGAAGGCCAGGCGTTTGAACAGCTGCAAGCGGCAGAGGTCTCTGAGGACGAGGTACGACGAAGACTTCTTTTTTTTTCTTTTTTTTTTTCGCTAAAGAACAACTTGCAGATCCAAAAGCGACGCGCAGAACTCCTCAAGCAGCGCCATCTCATGTTCCATTACGAGCTCAAGGCCAAGCGTGCGGCCAAGATCAAGTCCAAAGAGTACCACAAACTGCTGCGCAAGGAAAAGGAAAAGGAGAAGAAAAAGCTGGGCCTGGCCGACATGATGGAACTCGGTGGCGACGCGGCCGATGCGGCCCGCATGGATGCCGAGCAGAAGCGTGCCGAGGAGCGAATGTCCCTGCGGCACAAGTCTGGTGGCCAGTTTGCACGCGAGCTCGTCAAGCGTGGCAAGGACACGCCGGAGACCAGGAAAGCCCGCCTCGAGCAACTCGCCATCGGGGAGCAGCTCCGTCGCAAGGTGGACTCGTACCAAGATGGCGCCCAGATGTCTGGCGACGAGGACGAGGCTGACCCCGAGAACGACGAGGAGCCCGAGGAGGCCAAGAAAACGGGGGACGACAGCGAGGTATTGCTCCAAGAAAAGAATTTTTTTAATTCAACATCCACCGGATTAGGAAATGTTGGACTCGGGCCTTGAACTCCCCGAAAAGGGGCTGTTTGCTCTCAAGTTTATGCAGCGAGGGCTCGAGAAGCGGAAAGCAGCAGCCAAGCAGATGCTCCACGATCTGGAGGAGCAGCTCCTGGCCGATCGCGAGCCCGCCGCTGACGATGACGACGGCAACGACGATGACGACGAGAACGACAAGGCTTTTTCGAAAAATTCGGCCAAAAAATCGTCCGCAGGCGTCTCTGGTCGTCGAGTGGTTGGGCTCGACAAGGTCAAGGCCAGCGACCGTAATCAAAAAGATGACAGCAAAAACGCCGAGGCCGAGGTCGAAGAGGAGGACGAGGAGGACGACGACGAGCCTGCGTTCCTGCTGCCCGTCATCAACACCAAGCCCCAGCAAGCGCCCGAGAAGAAATCCGAGTCCAAACCTAAAGCCGACAAGAGGTCTGACGCTGCTGCGCCCGAGAAGAAATCCGAGTCCAAACCTAAAGCCGACAAGAGGTCTGACGCTGCTGCGCCCGAGAAGAAATCCGAGTCCAAACCTAAAGCCGACAAGAGGTCTGCTGCCACGACGACCGCCACATCTGCTGCCACGACGACCGCCAAAAAATCCAAACAGCCGGCAAAACAGGTAGTGGAAGACGACGACGACGAGGACGATCATGTCTTCTCGATTGGCAATACGTTTGCGGCTCAGCTCCAGACGATCGACGGTGGTGCCACCGCGACTACTCTGCCCTCCTTTGACCTGTCGCAGCGAGATCTCGTCGCTCAGGCGTTTGCCGCCGACAACGTGCTCGTGGAGGACTTTGAGCGCGAAAAAGCGGCACTCGTCGACGAAGAGCGGCCCAAGGACCAAGACGTGACATTGCCCGGCTGGGTACGAGGAAAAACAGATATTTCTTCTTTTCTTTGTTTGTGCTCATCGTCTTTGTCTTGTCTTCTCAGGGAATGTGGGGTGGATCGGGGGTCAGACCCAGCAAGAAGCGTTTTATCGTCCCTGCGCCCAAGGATGTCAAGCCGCGAGCGGACGACAAGCTCAAGCACGTCATCATCAACGAGAAGCAGAATGCCAAGGCGTCCAAGTTTGTTGTTACGAGCGTCCCCCACCAGTTCAAAACCAAGTACGACAGCACCGAGATATACAGGACCAACTCTTTTTCTCTCGTAGGGAGCAGTACGAAAGGAGCATCCGCAATCCGTTGGGCAAGGAGTGGAACGGCGTTGCATCATTCCAGAAAAACATCAAGCCGCGCATCATCACCAAAGCCGGTGCGATCATCGAGCCCCTCCAGTTCTCCAAAAAATACGTCTCCAGCCTTGTCGAGAAGCACAAGGACCTCCCCGTCGTCACTGCGGCAGAGCCTGCTAAGATGCCCAATAACCGTGCGCCGTTGGCCGGCAAGCGTGGCAAGTTTTAGACTTTTTTTTTTCCCACCCCCTCATTTTGCTTTTGTAAATTTTACATTTTTTTTTTTCTAACGGAGATATCCTGAGACTTCACTAAAGGACCAATCGTACGACCAAAATCCGGCGGCAAGGACGCCCCCTGCTGCCTTCCACTGCTGTTCAGGGTTGACGACAATGTAGTCGGGGACGGTTGTGCCGGTCCGCACAGGGAATTGCTCGATTGCGAGGCGGAGGCCTTCTTCGTCGATCCCGCTTGCAATCACGGCCAGGTTGCCTTTCCACGGGGCAGTGAAGAGGACGCCGGTGCCGGGGTCGTTGAAGAGCCGCCAACCGATGCTGAACCAGCGGCCATCGGCCTCAAAGGACACGGGGAGATTGCCCGTGGATGCCTCTGACGCCGAAAACGAATTGACGGCGGGACCGCCCAGGACAATCAGGTTGAACGCGGCCAGGTCGGCCCTGTCGAGAGCCTCGTCGTCCGCGATGATGTCGACCACGCCGTTGCCAAACTGCAGCCAGTCGTTGGCGATGGTGACCGCTCCGGCCTTGCATCGGGCGGTTTCTTGGACGGTTCCGTGTGTTCCCACAACAAGGAGGAGCTGGCGATCATAGACCTGGAGAATGGGTCCGCTCGAGGAGGACGATCGCTCGCTGGCGCACCAGGAGCACGAGTCGGGGCAGATCGCCCACGGGTCCGATGGCGAGTTGAGGCGGCAGTACTGCTGCTCGGGCAGACGGACGGCGGGCAGGACAGTGCCGTCGATGACGAGCTCGGTGGACGTGGTGCGGTTGTCGGTGGTCATGCCAAAGCGGCGGACGTTCTCGGTTTTAATGATCAGCTGGCCTTGGGTCCTTTGCTGAACAACGTGAAGGCGACCGGCTCGAGCGGGGATACGCAGCTGCTGGATGACCAGGCCACCGCGCGCTCCCGACGAGGCAGGGTTGAGCGTGACGACCGTGTACGACTCGGGGAAGGGCGGCAGGGGGGTGTGCATCATCGTGTGCCCCGCTAAAAAGTCGCCAACGTCGCCCGACGTCATGATGCCGTCAAACCAGTGCCCGCCGCCCTCAACCTCGGAGAGTGCTGGAACGCCGCCCTTGCCGTTGAGCTCGTTGAGCAGCCGGATGAGTCGGCGGCTGTTGACCGGTGGCACGTTGTCATCGTCGGCCCCGGTGCGCGCAATCAAGGGCAGCCCAACCAAATTGGGCGTGTACAGGTCTGTGTCAAACTCGGCAATGGATGATTCCAGCAGGGCGCGCAGGACGGGGTCGGCGTGCGCGTCGCCTGGCCGCCAGTAAAACGGCACGTAAAACTGAATTTTCATGTAGCCTGCCGCGGGGTTGGCTGCAACATAGCGATCGGCGTAGTGCGACGACATGTACCAGCACCCCTGGCCCCCGTTGCTGTGGCCCGAAATAAAAATGCGGGTGATGTCGATCTAAACCAAATAAAATAAATAAAGTAAAAACACAATTAAATAAAAAATACCTGGCCTGGACCGGCATAGGATGCTGCGGCCTGAAGGGCGTACTCGACGTTGAGACGAGAGGCGCCATGCCAGTCGTATCCCCAGGGTGTGCGGCCGGTTGGGTAGACGATCCATGCAAAGGGCTGGGTGGGGTACGCGTCCGTCCATGAGCCGCTGGATGCCTCGACGCCCGCGCCGTGCAGAGTGACGATGGCAGGGCAGCCATCCTCCACCTCGCTGGGGCACGGCGACTGCGGTCGCTTGACCATTGTGTACTGCACAGATCCGTCATAGTCGACAAACGTAAGGGCAAAGGCCTCTCCCAGTGCGGGCAGCCGCGACACGAGCTCGATGGGATCCAAAGGGAGCTGCACGGTCGTCTCCCCGGCTGTCCTGATGACAAAGAAAATCGACAGGAGATTGCTGCCCGAGGAGCCAGGCACTCGGGAAACGAGGAAGGGGACGCGCCGTGACTGGCCGCTGGCGATGCGGATGCCGCTCGTCCGCTGGCCCTCGGCGAGGAGGAGCTCGGCGGCGAGGCCACTGCCGCTCCCGTTGTTGTTGCCGATGCCGACAATGTAAATGTCACCGTCGTGGCTGTTGACGATGCCCACCGAGGCGTACGGAGTGAAGAGGGTGCTGTCGTTGCTGCTGTCCACCTCGGGCAGGATGCGTTGGTTGTGCAGCACGCGAGCGATCGCGCCGACATCGGGGCTCATGGCCGATATTTCGCACTTGAAGGTGACCGGGGGCGGCAGCTGGCCCCCAAAGAGGCGCATCTCGGCCGCCAGGCGCACCCTGAGAGTGTACTCGCCCTCGTCCATCCCCTCGAGTCGGTGCCACAG
>Ga0302233_10002920_pt1 | contig 10373 bp, 13 predicted proteins | sample II_Palsa_N3_1_FD_193516 | JGI IMG/M metagenome (GOLD analysis project Ga0302233, IMG submission 193516) | Peat permafrost microbial communities from Stordalen Mire near Abisko, Sweden - II_Palsa_N3_1 | ecosystem: Environmental > Terrestrial > Soil > Palsa > Peat permafrost | place: Sweden...
TTAAAATGCCCCCCGCGCAAAAAAAAAAAAAGAAGAAGAACGTAATTTTTTCATAGACGTGAACTGAACTCTTGAGACCCTGCTTTCTTCGATATCTCCCCCCAACTCCCCCTCCGTCTTGATGCCCTTAACTATTCGTGTGCATTTGTGTATTCTACTGTGACACTACCTGACCGAAAACAATTATTTATTTTGTTTTTTCAACTGTGGAGTCTTCAGCATGCCGCAGCCCAACGCTCGCTTCGTGCACAGAAACAAGTAAGCGATCGTCATCGCCAAAGCGCGTCGGCGTCAACGCTCATCACGGCGCAGGTTCACTGGTCGACCCAAGTCAACAGAGGACCACCAAAACGACGTCAACATTCGGTCAGCAATGCACCACGTTTTCTCTCCATCCGTCCCCCGCCGAGTGACGTACCCCCACCCCACCCCTTTTTGAGCACGCGACACGACATTGGCGTCCTGTCTGCTTGTTGCTCCGATTTGGCCCGCGACACAAACACACAAGTTTGCGCCCTCCTTATTTTCGCCATCGCCTGGTGAGGGCAAAATAAAGGAACGGATACGGGGATTGGCGTCACGGCCGGGTCTCTCTCTCTCTCTCTCTCTCTCTTCTCTTCTCTGTGAGTCTCTCTTACTTTTATTTCGCCGTCGCCTGGTGGTGGTCAGTGCAGCACGTCAAGAAGATGGTCAACAGCCCCTTCCCCTCCAATCTCGGCGAAGAGTGCCGCAAGGCCGGCCGCACCCTGCGCTCGTTCACCATGCCCGAGAAGACCAACCAGCTCGACTCGATTATCCCGCACGACCTGCTCCGTCGTGCAAAGGTAACCAAAGAAGATGGACCAGGAAAAGAGACATATTGACTGAAATGTCAACAACAAAGGGCCTGGTCATCCTAACCGTCATCAAGGCCGGCTTCCTCTTTAGTGGTCGTGTTGGCTTTGGTGTCGTCGTCGCTCGTCTCCCCGATGGCTGTACGTTTGTCTTGTTGTTCTTAATTAATTTTGAAAAAAATACATTTTTAGCGTGGTCTGCCCCCTCCGGCATCGGAACAGGCTCCTTTGGCGCTGGCCTCCAGATCGGCGCCGAGCTGACCGACTTTGTGATCGTGCTCAACAACGATGCCGCCGTCAACGCCTTCTGCTATGGCGGCAACGTGGCCCTGGGCGGCAACCTGTCTGTGGCCGCGGGCCCGATCGGTCGCAACGCCGAGGGATCGGCCATGGCGACCATCGCCGCGACCTACTCGTACAGCAAGACCAAGGGTATGTTTGCCGGCATCTCGCTCGAAGGCACCGTCTTCCTCGAGCGCAGGGACTCGAACCACGCCTTTTACGGCAAAATGGTCTCGGCACGCCAGCTGCTCACGGGCGAGATCCCGCCGCCCGCAGCCGGAAAGCCGCTGTACGATGCCCTGCAGCTGCGAGAGGAGAAGGGACGCGAGGCACAGGAAAAGGTCTGGGCAGATACAGATGCTTACGCCGGCGACGGCCAAACAGCCGGCGCAGCCAGCTCGGGTGCGTCGTCCTATTCCAGCGAGAACACAAACGCAACAAACTATGGCACGAGCAGCAACCCGTCCAGCTACCCCCAGGTAAAGATCTAACCAATAAAAAATTAATCCTATATTTATTTTGTTTTTTTTTCCAAAAAGCAGTCCTCGCGCTCATCGGTCAGTGGCGGCAGCAACACCCAGAGCTACAACGCGCCCCCTCCTGTTGCCGCCGCTCCGTACCGTCTTCCCCAGCCGGCCGCGACCGCTGCCATGGCCGGCCCCGCACGCCCTCCCGTTGCCCCCAAGCCAGCGAGTCTCCGTGCTTCGGGCGCCTCATCACCACCACCCGTGGTCGCGCCAAAGCCCGCGCTCCGTTCCAACGCGATGCCGTCACTCCCACCGCGTCTCCCGCAGGCCAAGGCCCTGTACGATTTCGACGCCCAGCAGCCCGGTGACCTCGGGTTCAAGGCTGGCGACGTTGTCGAGGTGATCGAGCGCACAAACAGCAACAACGACTGGTGGAAAGGACGGATCGGTGCGCGCACGGGCAGCTTCCCCGGAAACTATGTCCAGATGCTCTAAAAGACTAATTTAATACCTTTTTCCATCGGTTTGTTTTCAATTGTTTCACGCTGTTTCACAAATATATTATTCTGCGGACTGCTGCGGCTCTTGTAGTTGAAGATTCTTCTCGCCCACCATCTGCCAGAGCTCCTGTTGGATCTTGGGCCTAGAAACAATTCTATCATCAAAGGAACAGTGCGAGAAAAAAAAAAACGCACAGGAAACGAGCGACGACCTCTGCCTTGTCCCATCGAGGGCTGAACGGCAGCTCAAACTCGCGTGTGGCGAGGGCCGCGTTTTCATTCAGGCTGCCCTTGAGGTTAAAGACGGGCGAGTGGATCAGGGCGTATGGCCGTGGGCCGCTGTTGCCGTTGTCCTTGGAGAATCGAACTACACGGTGGTTGTTTAGTTTGAGAGCACAAAGAAAAGCATACTAATGATCAGGACGGGGGTCTTGATCGTGTTGCAGAGGAACGAGACCGACATGAATTCTTTCGTGTCGAGCTCGGCCACGGTCTTCGCCCCAAACTCGGTCAGGAGCGCCGAGATGACCTGCTGCCGCGCGTGCAGCGACAGGTTGTACTTGTTGATCTCGTCGTTGATCGTGACCGTGAACCGCTCCACAAAATCGAGCAGCGAGTCGCTCGCGAGCAGCGTCGGCAGCTTGGCGTTGGCCAGGCGCAGCATCGTGAGCTGGCCCAGCACGTGCGACACCGTGTGGTTGGCGTGCTCGGTTTCGCCCTCGTAGGCCATAAACTCGACCCTTACGTACGCTGTATTTTGCCACACAAGAGCAGTATAACGCAAAAGTGAGCGACCGAGCTACACAGCACCAGCTTTACCATATTCGTCCTTTTCTGGGGTCGACGCCGAAATATCGATCGGAATGAGCATGACGATGACCACGACGCCGTTCTTCTCCTGGCGCACCTCGAATTCTACGTTCTAAGAGAGCGCGTATTTAAACGGGGGGTGTCTCCACAGCTCTGTTTGTGTTACGTTCAATGAGAACGTCTGCAGCTGAAATCTGATGTGCTCGTTGTTGTAATTGAGGGCCAGCGATCGCTGCGCCTCGGCATACGCCTTGTTGATCTCGAGCAGGACGTTCACGAGCGAATCGTCGTTCGTCGGATCCCACTTGACCAAGCTGGGCACGTCGTTGAGCACGAGCGGGAAGCCCGCGCCGCCCAGCACGACCACATCGGGGGCCTCGCTCAGATGCAGCCGGTCAAACGACACCGCCACTGCCAAAAAAACGGAACCATTCAGCTTTTGTTGGTGGGTGGAACACAGCGAGGGCGCAAGATGTGCCGTACCATCGATCGGCGTCAGCTGCCGCCGCTGCACCGCCACAATGAACCGGCTAACCGTGTCCTTTTGGAAGTTACTCTTGTCATTGAGCAGGTCGCGCGCCACAAACGACACTTCGCCTGAAGTCTTCTGCACCAACTGGTAAAACATCCAAAAAAAAAAAAAGGCGGGGCCGGCCCCCATTAGCACACTCGATCGATGCGAGCCTCAAACGTACGCGTTTGAGCAGTTCGGTCAAGCCTTTTTCAGGTCGACGTGCCATCTTCTAGGGGACGCACTTGTAAAATGGTCTCGCTGTGCTGAGCCGAAAAACGTGACTTCGTGACCCTTCTTCAGCTTGCTTGGCCTTCAGGTCGGCTGAGGATTCGGGGGATCTCTGTGTCGCCGCTGTGTCCAATTCTGTCCTGGTGTGTGTGTTTGTTTTTTGTTTATCGGGGTTTCTGCGTTTTTCCCCACAAAAGGACCTTTTTTTCTTTCTTTCTCGCCCCATCTCCGTTGGAACGAGTCATTTCGCCCTCCTTCTCGTTGTGTTTGTGCGTAGGCGCGCGCCTCTGTCTGTCCCTTTGCTTACGTTTGTGTCTCCATGTCTGTCTAATTTTTGCTCTTTTTGCTGCTCTTTTTTGCCAACTGATCTGTATGTTTTTTTTCACCCCCTCTTCCCTCGGCAGCAATCCTTTTACAAATGGCGACGCTGACGACCTCGAACGGCAATCCCGTTGACGACAACCAGAACTCGTTGACCGCTGGCCAGTACGGCCCGATCCTCCTGCAGGACTTCCACCTGATTGACAAGCTCGCCCACTTTGACCGCGAGCGCGTCCCCGAGCGTGTCGTCCACGCCAAGGGTGCCGGTGCCCACGGCTACTTTGAGGTCACGGCCGACGTCACCCACCTGACCAAGGCCAAGTTCCTCAACCAGGTTGGCAAGCGCACGCCCGTCTTCCTCCGCTTCTCCACCGTCGGTGGCGAGAAGGGATCGGCCGACACGGACCGCGATCCCCGTGGCTTTGCCCTCAAGTTTTACACCGAGGTGAGTGGGCGATTGTTCGTGCGTGTGTGTGTCTGTATACTCAATTGGGTTTGTTTATTTTTTGTTTTTGTTTTTTTGTTTTCTGTGGCTGCAGGAGGGCAACTGGGACATGACGGGCAACAACACGCCCGTGTTCTTCATCCGCGACCCCTCAAAGTTCCCCGACTTTATCCACACCCAGAAGCGCAACCCCCGCACCAACCTCAAGGACCCCGACGCGTTCTGGGACTTCCCCTCGCTCACGCCCGAGACGATCCACCAGGTAGATTTGATTTTTTTTCTTTTTATTTTATTTTTATTTTGTTTATTTATTTATTTATTTATTGCAGTTCTCGATCCTCTTCTCGGACCGCGGAACCCCCGACGGCTACCGTTTCCTCCACGGCTACTCGTCGCACACGCTCAAGCTGGTGAACTCGCAGGGCAAGGCCCACTTTGTCAAGTTCCACTTTAAGAACGACAAGGGCGCCAAGAACCTGTCTGCCGACGAGGCCGGCAAGCTCTCGGGCAGCAACCCCGACTACGCCACCAAGGACCTGTTTGACGCGATCGAGAAGGGCGACTACCCCACGTGGACCGCGCAGATCCAGGTCATGCCCATCGAGGACGCGCTCAAGTACAAGTGGAACCCCTTCGACGTGACCAAGGTGTGGCCCCACAAGGACTACCCGCTGATCAACATCGGCAAGCTCGTGCTCAACCGCAACCCCGAGAACTACTTTGCCGAGACCGAGCAGGCCGCCTTCTCGCCCTCGCACCTCGTGCCCGGCATCGAGCCCTCGCAGGACAAGATGCTCCAGGGCCGTCTCTTCTCGTACCCCGACACCCACCGCCACCGCCTCGGTGTCAACTACACCCAGATCCCCATCAACACGCCCTACGCCGCCAAGGTCAACAACTACCACCGCGACGGCTTCATGGCCGTCAACGGAAACGGCGGACGCGCCCCCAACTACGAGCCCAACACCCAGAACGGCCCCAAGCAGATCGGCGCCCCTGCCGCCGTCGCCAAGTACTCGCTCCAGGGTGAGATTGGCCGCCACATCCAGCCCCTGAGCGACGACGACTTTGCCCAGGTGAGAGAGAGAAAAAGAAGAAAAAATATTAAAATTGTTCTTTGTTCTACTAGGCCGGCAACCTCTACAAGCTGCTCTCGCAGCAGGGCAAGGACAACCTCGTCAAGAACATTGCCGGCAACATCAAGAACGCCAAGAAGGACATCCAGAAGCGCCAGCTTGCCCACTTCAAGCGTGCCAACGTCGAGTACGGCACCAAGATCGAGGCCCTCGTGACCCAGCTCAGCCAGAAGCTCTAAAAAACAGAGTGTCTACTTCTCTCTTTCTCTCGCTCTCCCTCTCTCCCTCTCCCCCTCTCCTTCGTGTTGTTGTTTTCGATGCTGTCGAGTCCGTTTGTTTCCTGTCATTTGATGATGATAAGAGCTTGAGCACCCGACCAAGCACGGCTTTGTGGGCTTACCAGCTGAGGCCACAGACTCTAGTTGCGAGTGAGGACCAGGCCCGTTCAGTTGCAACAGGGGTCCCTGTTGCGGGTCATGGTGGGATGCAAAGCCAAGTGCGACTGAAAAAAAACAAGACTTTAAACAGGCTTCATTTTTCGTTGCCTTCCGGTTCCGCTCCTTCCCGCTTCCGTGCGAATGGCGGAGCCTATCAACGGGTCGGCGGCTGGCTCCCCGGTCCCTTCTGTCGCCATTCCTGTGGCGGCCTCCGACTCGCTCACTGGCGCTGAGCAGCACCCACACGAGGAGCATGTTGCACCCGCGACCACATCTCCCACGCCAGAACCACCACCACCACCCGCAGCAGCAGCACCCGCAGCAGCAACAGCCACAGCCCACTTGCCACCGCACCTGACGCTGTCACACCAGCCGCCCACGTCGGATCTCGTGCCAGACGTGTGGTCGACCGAGCCGCCGTTCTGGCAGCCGTAAGGACGTGCACCAATCAAATCTGAACACTGCCTCTTTTCCCCACCCCCCTCTTTGGGTACAGGCTCAAGAGCGTCGGCCCGGGCGAGCTCTGGTCGTTTGTGGTCTTCCTCGCGATCGGCCCCGTGGTCAGCCTCGTGTGCTACGGCCTGGAGGTCGTGGCGGATCTGTGCGAGCAGGCCCTGTCGCTGCTCAACGGCTCGCAACCGTACGTCTTCTTTGTGATCCTGCCCGTTGCCTTGCCGCTGATCGTGCACGTGTCCGACACCTACTTTGTGGGGATCTCGGGCAGCGGCCTGCCCAAGACGCTGCTGTCGTATCGCCTCGGCAACACCAAGCCCAAGCGCGTGCCCGACGGCCTGTGGGACGACCTTTGGAACGGCGGCCTGTACGAGGGACACCTGTCGATCAAGATCGCCCTATCAAAGTGGCTGGCGTGCGCACTGGCCATCCTCGCAGGTGCATCGGTGGGGCCCGAGGGACCCGCGGTCCACGTCGGCGCCAGCATCGCCGCGTCGCTGCACAAGCTCACCAACCTGCCCTTTTTCTACCCCAAAGGCGCCATCATGGTAAAGGGGGGCGGCACTTATCGTTGGTTTGGGTTTTAAAAGATGTGTAGGCGGGATCGGCCATGGCCCTCGCCTCGCTGTTCAACGCGCCGCTGACCGGCCTGGTCTTTGCCATCGAGGAGATTGGCGGGCAGTTTGAGTACTTTGGCCAGCGGATTTCGGTCGTGGCCATCGTCGCGATCGGAGGCCTCGTCACGTCGAGCATCCACGGCTACGAGCCCTATTTCGGCCTGCGCGACAACCCGTTTGACGTCATGGAGTGGGGCGCCGTGCCCATCGTCGGCATCCTCTGCGGTCTGCTGGGCGGTGCATTTACGTAAAACGATTTTATATAGTTCAATGCGCAATAAGAATAAATAAACGAACAGACGCGCAGTCGTGGAGGCAGCCAAGTTCCGCAAGGTCAACCCCCAGTTCTCGGCCAAGTGGAACCTGCCCTTTGCCGCCCTGATGGGCCTGTTCATCGTGTTGCTGAGCGCGTTCAGCGAGGGCTTTGTGTACGGCCCTGGCGCCAGCTTTTCCAAGGAGATCTTTGACGCCGCCACCGACGGAACGCTCACGTCCAACATCGACTATGCCCTCTATGGCCCGTTCAAGACGCTGGCCACCCTGTTTGCGGCCGTGTCTGGCGTCCCCGGCGGCCTTTTCGTGCCGTCCATCTCGGCCGGCGTCGGCTGGGGAACCATCATGTCGTGGATCTGCCCCTTTGCCAACCCAGAAACAGTCGTCATCCTGTCCATGGTAGCCTACTTTGCCGGCGTCACCCAGGGCATCTTTACCTCGGTCGTCGTCGCCTAGTACGCACGCTGTGATATTTATCCTTTTTTTAAAAAAATTTCGATCCTGTGCAGCGAGATGACAAACTTCCAAAACTCGCACCTGTACCCGGCGCTGATGGTCTCGGTCATCGCCGCCTTCGCCTCCAAGATCGTCTGCCCATACCCCTTCTACGCCTACCTCGTCCGCGTCGGCAATCAGCCCATCCCTGTCGCAGTGACAAAGGCAGGGCAGGGCACCTTTTTCGCACAAACTGGAGAGTAATCTTTTTCTTTTATCATTTAGATCAATGTCTGATGCAGCCAAGCCATCATCAAGGTTTTTTAGATTGTAACGAGGTGGCAGCGTTTCCAAAAAAAAAAAAAAAAAAAAAAAACCAAAAAAAAAAAAAAATGTTTTCGCCCGGGTTCGATCCGGAGACCTTAAGTGTGTTAGACTTATGTGATAACCAACTACACCACGAAAACCGACTTGTGGTGCGGCCTCTCACAATCCCCCACGAATCGTTCTCGCTGTTCCAGATCCTGCTCAGCGCTCTGCGCTGTCGATCTGACGAGTAGCCTTACCACTCTATCCACTGTTCAACATGTCAACTCCTTACAACGACAACCCATCAAAAAAAAATTACATTATTTCTGTCTCTCCCAGATTCTGAGATGCCTCAGCAGCCCCAGCAGCAGTCGTTTGCGGCCAAGGTCTTTGCTCAGCTCGTCACGCTGGTGGGCACACTGCTCGGCTACCTGGTGGCGCTGGTCATGCCCAAGCCAGTCGTGCCCAAGCCCACGGCTGTCCGTCTCACCGCCCCAACCAAAGGCAATCCCTTGTCACCACCACCACCCCATTCCAGTTCACTCGGCTGTCTCTGCTGTTTTTCCTACTCCCTCTCAAAACTAGTGCTGCTGCCGGTATTCTAACACCTCCACATCAACAATACAGCAGCTGCACAGCCGTCCAGCAGCAGCGCCAGCGCCAATTTTTTCGACAACAACAACAAGGAACTTCCCGTGACTGACGAGAGCCAGATGCAGGCCTGCCTTGCCAAGTTTGACACCAACCGCGACGGCCAACTTTCGCGCACCGAGTTTGACGGGCTTGTGGGCGAGCTGCTCGTGGGCGCCGACGGCAAGCCCTTCCCCCTTTCAAAGGACGAGGTCGACCAGATCTTTGCCGTGTTTGACGCCAACAACGACGGTGCTATCGACGCCAAGGAGTTCCAGGTCGCGTGGAACAAGTGGGTCGAGCCCATGAACCACGTATGCTGCTTTTTTGTCACGCAGAGTTTCTCTTATTTTTTTTAATTTTTTGATCACCGACAGCCCAAGACGGCCCTCATCGTCGTCGACGTCCAGAACGACTTTATCTCGGGCTCGCTCGCACTGATCCACTGCCCCGCCAAGGACGACGGCGCAAAGGTGGTCCCCGTCGTCAACAAGCTCAAGCAGGAGAACAAGTTTGACCTGTGCGTCTTCACGCTCGACTCGCATCCCCCGGGACACTGCTCCTTCCACTCGTGCGTGCACAAGCACAAGCTGGCCAAGGACTCGCCAGTAATTTTTTTTTTTTTCCCTTCTTTTCATCAAATGCAGAATAAAGTGCTAAAAATCGTAACAGATCAAGGCTGCAGACGCCAAGCTGTTTGACGTCGTCAAGCTCAAGGGCCCCCCGTCAGTGGATCAAAAGCTGTGGCCTGACCACTGCGTGCAGGGATCGTGGGGCGAGGAGTTGCACGAGGGCCTTGCCTTTGACAAGGAGGTGCGCGGCTAATTTTTTTTTTTTTTTTTTTATGATTATGTTTCAATTTTCGTTACATTACTTCGCCGATAGAACGACAAGGTCGTCCACAAGGGCACAAACATAAACGTGGACTCGTACTCTGGCTTCTACGACAACGCCAAGCTGTCGGAGACGCCGCTGCTCAAGATCCTCAAGGACCAGGGCGTCAACACGGTCTTTGTGTGCGGCCTCGCGTACGACGTGTGCGTGGGCTCGACGGCGCTGCACGCGGCCGAGCTCGGCTTCCGCACGATCGTCGTGGAGGACGCATGCGCCGGTGTGAGCGTCGAGGGCATTGCAGAGATGAAGGCCGCGCTGACCAAGAGCGGCTGCGCCATTGTCCAGTCGGCCGACGTGCCCGACCTCGCATCGGGCAAGAACCGCGACGTCCTCCTCGCCCTCAACTCCCTCAACGTGCTTGACTCGGCCAAGTCGGCCCATCTGTCCATCGCCAGCCGCGTGCGCAACTCCCTCGGCGCCTGACAGTGCAGATTTAAATGATGTGTTTTTTGTGCAGTGCTGAAATTCGTTTGTTTGTTTATCTTTTTTGGATTTGTAAGACCCTTCAGCGCGAGGACTGAAGGGTTGAGGTTGGAACTGAATTCCGGTACCTGTTGAAAGTGCCTTCTCCCGTCCACGAACCCGGACTTCTTGCACTAGCGAGCCCACGGGTGTTGGCTTGTGGGATGCTCGAATGTTTCGGGTCGGGGTTTTTTGCTTTTTTTTTTTTTCCCTTGTTTTTCGGGTCATGTGTGCCTTTGGCTTACTTTTCTTCTTCCCCCCTTTTTCGCACCAGACATCCACCTTCTAACCCTTGTCTTTTTGCAGCCAAACAACATGCGTGCCTCCATGCTCCTTGTTGCCGTTGCGACGGCCCTGCTGGCCTTCCTCGCCACGTCGGTCGAGGCG
>Ga0302233_10002929_pt1 | contig 10344 bp, 4 predicted proteins | sample II_Palsa_N3_1_FD_193516 | JGI IMG/M metagenome (GOLD analysis project Ga0302233, IMG submission 193516) | Peat permafrost microbial communities from Stordalen Mire near Abisko, Sweden - II_Palsa_N3_1 | ecosystem: Environmental > Terrestrial > Soil > Palsa > Peat permafrost | place: Sweden...
AAATCTACTCCAGATTGTCAGGACAGCCTCCCAGAGTGAGGGATGGGCTTGGGTGCTCAAAAAAAAATAGAATTGGGGATATTTTCTCATTAGTGGCAGTCTCTAATTAGTAGCAAAAAGACGCTGCACGGACCTTGCCACTAATTAGAATACTTACTGTAGCTCGGACCAGCTATTCTGGTCGGGCGCGGTCGAGCGCAAGAACGTGGGCATCAAGGACGTCGTCGCCAGCAAGCTCACCCAGGCCGAGGCGCTCGCACTGCAGATGCAGTCCGAGAACTCAATCGAGGTCCATCGTTGAGCTTGACAAGGTCATTCCGCTGTTCTAGACAACAATGAGGACAAAACACAAGAAGACAAACAATGAAGAAAAACCAAACTAAAAGAAAGAAAGAAAGAAAGAGGATACAGTTTACGACGTCTCTTCACCCTCGTCCTGTTTAATGTCGCTGATGAGGTAGGCCAACATTCTATCGAGAACGAAGGCCTTGCGCTGGACAGGGTTGCTCGCGACGGTTACTTGACAGTGGCCGTCGAGGTTGGTGAAGTGGACGAGCATGTAGCTGGGCCCCTTTGCCGCGGCAAATTCGTACTCGTTGCGAGACCACCAAAAGGGCGAACCAGCTTTGGCCGAAGCCTTGATCTCGACAAAAATCTCACGGGAAGTGTTCCGATGGCGCACGGTGTAGTCGTAAGGCTTGCCGGTCTCGCCGTGCTCGTTCTCCCAAACTATTTCGTAGTCCGACTCGGGTTGAAACATTTTGTGCAGGAAGGACTTGGCGATCTCTTCACCTCTTCGACCGATTTTGTTGATATTGCTCATGTGCGCAGAAAGGGCGAGGGATGCCAAGCCATGTACAATTCGATCTGAGGAGACAGTGTGGTTGCTGCCGATCAAGTGATCTTCCATGACGGCGGGCACTTGGCGAGAAGAGGAACTAAATGACGAGGACAAGTTCGACACTGCAACAGGGGCACTGAACGTGAACCCAACGCCACTTCCGCCTCCACCGTAGAAAGGTGGGCCAGGGCTGTTGTTGGAGTTGATGCGGGGAGAGTGGTAGCCGTTGATGGAATGACCACCCGAGCGACGGCGACTCGGACTCGAGGAATATCCAGAGGAGGTAAAAGAAGCGGTGGTGGACACGGCATCCTGGGCGAAGATCGATACAGTCGACGTGGGCTGGCTTGATGAGGACTGCACTCCAGGGGTAGCCAGAGACAAACCAGCCAAATCGAGCACGAATGAAGACGATGCTTCAGGCACGGGGGCGGAGCGTTTGACGATTTCAAAGTCGCAGTTCTCCCAATCATCATTGGAGAGGTCCAATATCGGTACCGCAAAGTCGTCCCAGCTGATCTTTTTCTCCGTTGAAGAAACGAGGTACTTGGTAGGAGCACTGACCTCGTCTTCGTACGTCTCCGAGGGACCCTCTTCAGCGATGCCAGCTGCACGCGCGGAGGCCTCTTCGTTGGAGTTGCAGTAGCTTGCGACATCGGTCCATCGCTTCCACAGTGCCTCGAACTCAGGCGTATCAAACTTGAAGGCGTCTTTGGAGGTGCCAGATGTGACAAGGGTCACCATCATGTTCAACAATGTCTGCCTTAGTCGGATGATGCTGATCTCTTCGAAGGCCGACGCGAAAAAGATCGTGCTGGATGCGGCAGAGGGCGCTTCACCGGAGAACTCGACTTTGATCGAAGGGTTCGCAAATGCTTGGGCAATGCCTTGTTCTTCCGAGAGCCACGCCTGAACATCTTGGTCCTTCGAGAACCAACGAAGCTGGGCTTTTTCGTTCGTGTGGTCGCCAAGAGCCCCAAAATGCAGAACATGCTTCATCTTGTCTTTGCCGATCTTGACAAAGCGAGCGCTCCGCAGAAAACGAAAGAGGGTCGAAAAGTATCCTTTGGCGGACAAGGCGCTGTCAAATAGTTCGCCGGCGTAGTCCGCAAAGTAGAAACGACCCTTGCCTTCTCCGGTCAAGTGGTGTGAGACGTCCGAACAGCTGTCCAGGTCGATCTGTACCTCCTGCCCTGTGAAGTACTCGTCCAATCCCTTCATTGAGATTGGCGCATCGCCGAGCACCTTGACGAGAGCGTCTTTGGAGGCATCATTTCCCTTGGCCGAGCCATTGTCATCCGTTGCGTCAGGAAGGGCAGCAATGAAGACCTCTGCATGATCTTCACTGTGGCGCGTTAGCTGGTACTTGTTGTTGTCGAGAACGAGGTTTTTGATGGGAACGAGTCGACCATGGACGCTGGAGAAATGCAGCTTGTCCAGGTTGGCTTCCAGCTGTATGACTCCTCCATGCTTGTGCATTTCCAGCAAAAACTTGGAAGCGTAAGTAACCACCTCAGGAAGGTCTGCGTCCTTGAACTGGGAGGCAAGGCCGGTATGAACGCGCCAGTGCACGTCGATGGGAACAGCGTCAAACTTGGCAGTGAGGAGTCGAGCAGACTGTTCGAACAGAGCGTCGCAGGCCTTCTTTGCAAGCGTATCATCTGAGTTCAACAGCTTGGCCACCTTCTTGGCTGTTGTAGTGACGTTGAACGCGGCAGTGTGCTTTTGGTAGAGCTCGTCCAGTTTGTCGTTAAGTGAGTTGTGCGACAACTTGCCCAGCTTGTCGCTCAGAGAGTTGCGTGACAACTTGAAGCACATAGTACCGAAGAAGGGGCTGAGGAACCGGAGGCCCGGGTAGAGGGATCCATCGCTTGGGTTGTGCCACGCTCCATGATGGGCGAAGAGGGCTTCGTTGCGGACGAGGAGGGCTAGCTTGTCCGTAAAAGCATCATCAGCGCCTTGGAAACTCGCGTCCAGCAGAACCCATGCAGCTGCGAGGTTGACGTCGTCGAGCGGCAGGAGTGCCTGCTTCTTGAGCTGCTGTAAGGCCATGAGTACGATCGCTGACTCGCTCTCGCGGCGTACGAGCGCCTCCTTATCACGGACGACGAAAAAGTCCTCCAGTCGCCACGTGCTGGCTTTAGGAAGGTGTCGGAGAGCCAGGGCTTGGAGGTCGAGAGGCCCTGCGACAGCAGAAAGCGTTTCGGAGCAGACTTTTTGCACGCTGTCGACAAAGTCGGAAGACGACGATGACGAGGCGGAGGAGGGTTTTAGGCCAAGCCGACCATTGACCAATTCCTCGCACTTCTTCAAGTTGAACCATCGAAAGAACGACCAAGGAACCTTGATGCCGTTCACCAAAAGGCCTTGTAGATCTTTGAGCTCTTTGTTGACGCTGACTCTTTCCGCGGACGATGTTGCCTCAATGAGCCAGTACAGGATGTTCCACTGGACCTCCTCGCGAACGGGATCCCAGTTTGTGTTGCCGTCGCTGTGAATGTAGGCGAGAAGCTTGGACAAGGCCGACCAAAGAGGGGGTTTGGAGATCTTGTCGCCGAAGAAGTCTTGTGCTGCATCGATCCACTCTGGCTTCTCGAGACTTTGGATGTTGTGCGGACGAACGGCCATGTCGTACACATGCTTGGCATACAACACAGTCAGCTGTGGAAGATCCTCAAAGCGGCAATCCATGTTGAGAACGACGTTGAACTTCTGGGACAGCGGCTGCCATGTGTCACCGACGAAGATACAGTCGAACTGGTTGGTTGCAAAGGCGTTGCGAAGGGTGTGGAGCTCGGGCTGCGAAAGTGCAGCGGACGCTGTTGCGTAGAGGGTCCACAACAGACACGACGTCGCAGGCGCAGTCAGTTTGTACCGTTTGAGTGCCTCCAGGAGCGCAGTGACCACGGCAGTCTTGGTGAAGCGCTTCATCAACGGAAACATAAGCGGCTCGAGTTTGGAGGCAAGCGAAACGCCCTCAGCGTCGTTGTAAAGGTTCTTGGTTCCAACGTCAGTTGACCAGATGATGGAGTTCACCTGCGATTTCACGACATCTTGCTCCGATTCGTCAGAGTTTGGTGCTGCTGCTGAACGCCACTGTTTGCCAAACGTCGACGCCCACGAGTCCCAGTATAGTGAGCTTGCTGCGACCCACTCCCCTGATCCTGTGAGAATCAGACGTTCATTCGCAGGAAGGATTGCTTGCCCGTTGGCGAAGCCTGCGAGGAGTGAGTACACAGTCCAGACGAAATCGCGGATGTCGAGGGCACCGGGCATGATCGCTTGAAGATGGCTGGTACCGTCAGAGAAGGTGGCTGCGCACGACCTAAGGACACCGAGAAGGTGAACAGGCTTGATCTGCTCGCTCACGCCGATACCTCGCAAAACGTTGTACTGGTCCTGTCCCAGCGATGTCATCGTCCACATCTCGACAGTGTTCTTTGGAAGCACCGACCAGACTTGATGCGTCTCCAGGACTTGCAAGGGTGAGATGATCATGCCCTGCTCGGCAACGTGAGGTACCAGAACCCACTTGTCGCGATTCAATTGCTGCAGAGAGCCCAACTTCGACCGGTCACCAGCCGCCTGAGCAATAGAGTCGACACGAATCAGGGGGTTCAACGTGAAAATTCCCACGAGTTCAGACAAATGTCCTTGACATTCAGCACTGGAATTCTTGTTCCATGTCGGAATCTCCTTGGCAAGGAAGGCCATTGCCGCTGAATGAAAAGCGGCGTCGTTGGTGGTCTTCACGGCATCGATAATCCACTTGGCCACTTGGACGCATCGCCCAGATCGGGGCAGACTCGACAGATTCTGGACGCCAAAATGTTGGACGAGGATGTTGGCAAGGTCTAAAACAGACTCGTGCACGTGCTGCGTGTGTTGGAAGAGGAGAGAGGAGTCGATACCAAGGTCGCCACTGAGTGGAGACGCGATCCAGAGCTCCTTGCCCACAGCCAGTTTGAAGTCGGGGTGTTGGCGCGGCACGAGGCAGAGCTTGTCCTTCCACTGGATGCCGGGCGCGCGAACCTCGGAAAGCCAGTGAATGAAGAACGTGTACAAGCGCGTGTACTCTTGCTTGAGCGCGCGCTGGTCACGCCCGGGCCTGCTCCAGAAGGGGCTCTTGATGTTCAGCCAGGGGAAAATCGACTCAAGGTCTTCCTGTGTGGAAATGTTGGTTGGTGGTCCTGGCTTTCCCTGGGTCTTGCTTTGGAGTATCCCGTCATTGTCGAACAACAAGTCGGCGAGGTCCTTTTGAGTCACCGTCGCGGGCAAAGGTTCCTCCCACGGCTTGGCCTCGGCGTCAATGTAGGTGGCAGCGATGACACGCTGCGCGATGTCGGACACGGCCGGGTTGAGCAGCAGTCCCTCGGAGGTGACGTACGACCAATCGAAAAGATCCTCGAGATGCGATGAGACAGACGCCGGGCGTAGGGCACTCGCCGTAGTGGGGATCTGCTGACAGCTTGCGTTGAACCAAGGGAGCTTAAAGAGGAGGATCCGAAGCTTTCGAGCCTCGGCCTGTTTTGTGCTATCGTCGGCGTCTCGCTGTAGGTTCCCCAAGATGAGCTTGCATGCCATGTTGACAAGCTCGAGAAACTTAGCAGGTAGTCGTTCCTTTGGTTTTTTTGTCCAGTGCTCAAAGATGATGGGCAGGTAGGACCTCAATGAGAAGCGCTTGACGACATTAATCCTCTTCAGGACTTTAGCGATGGCAATGGAGTCTTGTTGACCAGGCAATGTCACTTGCTCTTCACCTAAACGACGCCAGAGCGTGTCGTGGACAATGGTCATGAGCGAAAGACCTGCGTTGCGTTTGGTGAACTGTGTGGCCCATGCGTTATCGTCGTCGTGGATGTAGTACGGCATGCCGTCCATCTTCCCAGACTGACAGAGCATGATGGGCGCGGAGGTGAAGATGCTTGCGTATTCCAAGTCGCTTGATGACGTGAGGAGGATGGCGCTGTAAAGCTTTACAAACCACTCCCAGTCGCTCGAGTGCTGCTCCACCCACTCGGTTTTGCTCACCACGGCCTTCCAGGTTTGAGCTGACCAGACAGCGGGCACTCGCAGTGACAGCATGTCCGACCGCGTCTTCTTGAGCTCCTCGAGAGAAATGAAGATGCTCTTGTGAGCAAAGCTCTGACGAAATCCGAGTTGTTCGACGTCTCGGTGCGAGACAATCACTGAGTGCACTTGGGGAGGAGCAATGACGACGCCCTTCACGTGAGCCAAAAACCCGCGCTCATGAGCTTTCGGGATGAAGGCGATGGTCTGGAGCTTGTCAGAGAGGGGCCCAAGCACATTGCGGAAGGCAGTGGAGGTTGCTTTTGGCATTGGCGGTAAGGCTCCCAGTACCACCTTGGCCCGTGCTGCCAGGCTGTCGCCGTCGTTGTTATTGTTGCTGTTCAACAGGAGGTGGCTGACCAGGCGACGAAACGCGGTGACGTACGCCTGGGGAAAGATCTCGTTGACGATGTAGAAGTTCCATTGGTTGTTGTCAGTGCTGAAGGTCTCGCGAGACGTGCCCATGACAAAATCGGCGTTGACGAGGCAAGGCAAGTGCGTGTCGCGGTCGCCGGTCGGCAGGTAGGCGTACAGTCGCCCATTGCGGATCACATCTTCTTGCTTCTCGGACGTGAGAGGAAATGCCAGGCTGACAGGCACACACGTGCAAAGGTCGCGTCCCTCCTCCTTGATGGCTGGGTTGGTGGCAAAAAACATGTCGACCTTGAGCCACTCGACATCGAGCCAGTCGCACTCCTCGGACACCTTGGTGCCGATGGTGCGGATCGAAACGCTGCGGATAGCCTCCGACTCGCTCGCCTTGGGCAGACCCTCATTGGTGAGGGTAGCGGGCCTTGTTCGGTCGTCAAGAGCTGCGTCCAGTGACTTCTCGTGCCGGATCTGCATCTCTCTGCGCACGGCTTTGCTCTGCTCTCGCTGTTGGACGGCGATGTGTTTGGTCGACAGGAGGAAGAGGATGCTGTCGGGGTCCTCGGCGAAGACTTTGACGGACTTGGACACGACGTCAAACTTGCCCTCCTTGAGAGGCAGCAGAAGGATGGAGCCGCGAGACTCTCCCAGGCCGAGATCGAGGATGTTGTTGACGTAGTCGCGTGCCCACGAGACAACGCCCTCGTCTTTCTCGATCCAGTACGGCATGACTGTACTCAGGCGGTTGGTCTCGCTCTTGGGCTTGAAACGGAAGGTGAAGCCGCGCGAGATGATGTGTGGTGAATCGCTCACGCCAAAGACGCTCTTAAAGCCGATGCCCTTCTCGCCAACACGGCGCTTGTACTTGACACCGGGAATAGGCTCGACAACCTCGTCTCCTTTGTCGGACATGGCCGTCCTGCACAAGCTCTCGACGTTGGACTCGGAAAATCCGTCTTCGTTGGATGCGACGATGAGAAGGCCATGTTTACCGTCGCTGCCGTCCTGGAAAATCGAGAGGGGCACGTCAGCAGCTCGGGCCTCAGGTCCGTCCAAGGTGACCATGACGACGGCCTTCTTGAGGTCTTTGGGGGTGAAGGGCGCGTCCTCACAGTTCTGCAGCAGCTCGAACACGACGCGGCCGCTGTCCTTGTACGCGTTCAGGCTGATATGCTTGCCCATGTTCTCGTACTCCGTGGCAAAGATCTTATTGGTCGCGAGGGGCAGGCGATCGTGGCGCAGCTGCTCAACGAATTGGCGTTCCATGCTGTATGTAGCCGCTGGGCCTCCGACGCCTGGGTCGTCGGCGGGGCCTGCCGCAGCCATGTAGTACTGTTTGAAAGGGTTAACGGATCCTTCCTTCTTCTCCCTTCTTCCTTCTTCCCTTCTTCTCCCTTCTTCTTTCTCCTCTCGTCGTTGCCCCCACCCACCCCCCAGCAGTCACTCAGTAGCGTCCTTAGATCTCAGTGCCCCACCGCCCCATACAAAAAAAAAAAAGTTGGAGTTCGCTGACCCCTGGTTCGCTGACTTCACTGACTTCGCTGACTTCGCTGACTTCAGGACGGGTCACGCACGTGACAAAAAGTCACTTGTCGCAAGCTGCCTCGCTCATCTGTACACTCAAGCCGGTCGCATGGTGTCGGGCCTGGGGACTGGGGCCTGTTCAGACCAAGACGACAACATGGCCAAGTTCGACCACTCCATCGTGCCAACCGACGCATCTCGTTGCACGGCGCAGAAGAGATAGCGAGCGGGTGTCTGATGCTACACGATGGCGGATCATCCGATCTCCTTCGTGCCGTACCTGACCCCTTTCGTGCCTTTTGGTATATTGTTTTCTTTTTTCGTCGCCTTAAGAAAACACGACTACAATAGCAGGCAGGGCACCGCCGCCACCGGGCGCATCACAGCAAATGCAGCCGCAGCCGCAGCCGTTGTACGTGCCCATCTTCCAAATGTACAGATGACCTCTATAGAATAATTGCGGCACCCCCCTTATGTTCCTCATTTGGTTCCCAACAGCGACGACGGCAACAGCGACGACGGCAACAGCGACGACGGCAACAGCGACGATGGCAACAGCGACGACGGCAACAGCGACGAGGGCGAGGGCGATGTCGACCACGATTTGCCGGCCGTGCAGGTCGTCCCCGTCGGCAATGTCGCGGACGACGACTCGGAGGAAGACGACGATTCGGAGGACGAAGACGACGAGGACGAGGACCTGGACGAGGACGACGGCGACCAGATTGTGCCGAAAAAGGCACCCCGGCGCATGTTTTCGTTGTCGACCAAGATCAGTGCCATCAAGCGGCTCCTCAAGCGTAAAGAACAGCGGAAAACGGACCTCACATTGTCCAAAGTAAATAAAATAAAACAGCTCTTGCGGTATTAAAAAAATAGAATTAATTACATTTAGCTTTCAATGGCCGCATGAGCTCGCGACATCAATATCGACGCTTCGACGTTCCAGAAATGAGTGGAGAAGCACGGCCGTCACCTCGCCGAATAGACGTTTCAAGAACGGCTGGAAAAATCGTTGCACCAAGGCCAGACTCCTTAATATGCAGAGCTCGAGGTACAGATACTGGTCAAGCTCATCGACGTAAGCAAAATATCATCACCCCCCGGCCCTCAACAGAATGTCAATTACGTGTATTCTTATCGCCCTCGGTATAGATCCTACGTTTTATACTACGACACCAAAAAGCTCAAGAAATGGGTGGGCGATTTTGTTCGTCGCAACCGAGACAAGATCGTCTGGCATGCCATCACGAGCCACAACACCAAGTCAAGGATCTCATCAACCGCCCCGCGGTATGACCCACATGTCCTCCTCAACTATTTAGAGATACGCACTTACCCTCCGCAACTCTTTAGAGTTACCCTCTGAAATAGGAAGCGCACGCACTGGGCGACCCGCTCTACGATAACGTCGTGCTCAACAACTTTGGCCAAGTGCTGGCGCTGCTACTCGCCGATAACAACAAGGACATGTTGTCGCTGGGCGTTCTTGCCGACTTCCTAAGCGGCAATCGGGGTCACTACAGCGTGCGTGGCCTCGACAAGGTGGCCAGCCAGGCAAAGGATCTCTACCACGAGGCCTAGCGTCTTCGTGATCGTGGCGGGTTCAATGAAGGAACTAATGAATTTCTACGGATGTAAACGGGTATAAAAAAATAGAAAATAAAATAAATAATTTTAAATAGTTGTCACTGGTACTGAAGGCCGTTGCTTTCGAGACAAAGCGTCTATTGAGTTCTTGTGGCAAGGTATAGAACGCATTTTCTAAATAACTTTCGTTGTTTCCTGCGAACGAAATCGTCCTTATCTCTTTGGAATTAAGGTGGAAAAGTACGCATCTCTGAAGATTTACGGAGGAAACGTGCGTATTTCTTCGTATCTACGGTGGAATCGTGCGTATCTCCAAATAATTATGGAGGAAACATGCGGGTCTCTGAAGAGTTGGAGAGATCGTGGGGAATACGGCTGCAACTCAAGGGGGACGGCAATGTACACTGGTAGGGCCTATTTTCGTGTTCAATTGCTGATGTCATTTTTTTAACCATTGATCGTTGTATCTGTTCTCCTCACCGCTGCCGTTTGGCTCTTCTTGCTTTTAGGAAAGTGGCTGTCCACACTAATTTCCTCTCCTCATGTTCAGCGCGAGGGACTGTCGTCTTGCATCCTGAAACACGCCTGCAACGCGCTCAAAGGCTCAACGGGCTCTTTCGTAAATAAACGTCGTTCAAAGCCTTATGCAAGTCTTTGACAAAGAACGATTGGCATGCTAGTTTCGTAATTACTGAGCAAGAGTTTATCATTGCAATCGGTTTGACGCAGATCCCATGCAGGCAAGTCCATATTTCTAAATAGTTACGGAAGGTAAGTGCGTATTTCTAAAGAGATACGGAAGGAAAGTACGTATATCGAATGAGTTGCGGAGGGTAAGTGCGTATCTCCAAATAGTTGAGGAGAGTAAGTGCGTATTTCTTTTGAGTTGCGGAGGGCGTGTTCATATTCCAAAAGTCCGTTATTTTTGGTGGTCAAGGCACAAATGCTTT
>Ga0302233_10002930_pt1 | contig 10341 bp, 13 predicted proteins | sample II_Palsa_N3_1_FD_193516 | JGI IMG/M metagenome (GOLD analysis project Ga0302233, IMG submission 193516) | Peat permafrost microbial communities from Stordalen Mire near Abisko, Sweden - II_Palsa_N3_1 | ecosystem: Environmental > Terrestrial > Soil > Palsa > Peat permafrost | place: Sweden...
CGTGCGTTTAACAATGTCTCCTAGAGATGGAATTCGTTGTGAATATTTTTTTGTCAGTTAGTACAAAAAAGGGAGGACTTCATGTGATCTGTATATATAGAGAGAGAGAGGACGAGGGAAGGGTAAATGTTGATTTTTTCACACTGATAACGTCGGAAATTATGCGTATTCAAAAGACTATTTCCATTCTTCTTTTTTTGTTGTTGTTGTTGTTGTCCGCTGTCCCCTCAGGCTTCGGTGGTGGTCTTCTTCATGAATTTGGTCTTGACGCATCGGTCAGGATCGACCTCTCCAATGACCGTGCCCTTTTTCAACAGCTCGCACAACTCCTCCTCGACCTTGTCGTGCTGTGCCTGCTCGTTCTTGGTGAAGATCTTGCGCGGGAATCCAGACGCGGGCAGCTGAGTGTAAAACTTGGCATCCTCGCGCGTTCGCTTGTGTGCGTGCTCCTCCGTGTCCACGGTGACGGCAGCGGCCGCGAGGGCACCCGTCGTAAAGTCGGACGGCGTGAAGCCGGGGGTCTCTGGCATTGACGGTACCAAAGCAGGTGGTGACAACGACGAAAACAGTAGCCCAGACTGCAGGAGAGAAACATTAGTATTTCTACTTCTTTTTTTAAAAAACTTTAGAAAACAGCATACGTCGTCGTCGAGGATTGAAGTCGGGCCCAGCATGTCATTGCTCGAGGTACGGAAGTTGAGTGGAGAAAAGGCAGAGCTGGTGACAGATGGAACAGAGGGTGTCGTCGTGGCACTGATTGCAGCAAGAGAGGCAAAGGATGTCGCCTCGAAGCCCGCCGCCGGGGTTCCCCATGACGTGAGGTCTATTTTTTTTTTTTTCTTTTATCTCAAGGAATAATTTTTCAATAATCGGTATCGTACGGAAGTCAGACACTGGCTTGTGTTTGAGAGGTTTGATCAAGTCGATCTGTCCATCCTCGGTCACGTACTGAAATGACCAGTGTGTTAGGATTCGGTATGACTTGGTTTATTACCTGGCCAAGGAGGTCCGTCGAAACACCAAGCTGGTGAGCTTCTGATTTGAGTCGTTCGATATTGTACGGCTCGGGGGATGGCGGCGATGGCTCGTAGCCGTTCTGATAAATTGCCTGAGCAACGCTCTCATCGTCGACCGAACCACCGTTGGACACATCATCATAATAGTAATCGTCACCATTGTCATTGTCTAAGAGAGGAAGGGGGGGGTCAAGCAATTAGATGTATGTTGACAGATGCGCAAAGCCTACCATAGTCGTCCCCTTCGCCGTCCCGATAGTTGAGAATCTCCTGCTCGTTGACGGGGACGCCGGAAGACTCATCCGAACTGGACGTGTTGGAGGAGCTTCGTCGATCGGGCACGCGGGGGGCGTGGTGATTGTAGTCGTTCTTTGGCGATGGTGTGGTGCCAGTGGTCACCGAGGCCTGCAGGCGCTGGTTCTCGCGGTTGAGCTCTTCGATCAGACGCTGCATCTCGCTGTTCTGTCGTCGCAGCATGTCCGCCTCCTTGAGACGGTTCGACGCCGCCTCCAGTTGCTCCTCCAGGGTCTTGACGTATTGAATACGGCGCTCTCGGAATGCCCGCTGTGCCGCGCGATTCTGTTCCGCTCTGATTGCAAAAGAAAAAAAAAATTGGATCGTTTGCAAAATAAAAATAAAAACAGATAAAGGGATAAAGGGTACCGCTTGGAGGTGATTTTGCCCTTCTTGTCCTCCTCCTTCTCGGCCTCGGTGCGCTTGTTCGACCCTTTGTCAGTCAGGGCTTGCTTGGTTCGCGAGTTTGCGCGGGCTCGGCCATCTGTTTAACCGATGGCACGTTCGAGTTGTAATTTAAAAAAAATTACACCTCTGATGAACGAAAACATACTGGTCGCGGCATAGCTCTGGTTGCCATTGGGGCGGCCATTGTTCATTTCCTGTTTGACGAGCCAGGCACGCTGTCAGGACAGGGGGACCGAAAGAATAACATACCTCGTAGAAGAGGGCACTCTCGGGGCTCAGTGAGTCCTCGCGTGACATGTCGTCCAGGTACAAAGCGTTCTCGGCGGAGACAAAGGTATCCATCTATCGAGCAAGTGGTGGGGGAGAGGGAGGGCAATTAATACTAGAGCGAAAAAATGCACGAGTTTGTCGGCACAGTTGGTGACAAACACAGCCACACATAGTCATCACGAAAAGGAAGAACGCGGCTCCAGTGAGCCAAACGACACGCGAATGTCATGCTTTCCCGGGGTAGACAGCACTGCGTGCGACGTACGTCATCCCGGTCGACTCTCACGAACAACCAGACCGACGGACGGAGGGAAAAAAGGCCCGAGTGGCCATCACGAGGGGGCCCACGCCGTACAGCTGGAGCAAACACATCAGGCCCGCCGTGCCTGGGCTTGCGGTCGCCATATCTCCAGGGACGCAGAGGCCTAGGCAGCCACGAGCGTGAACAGAGCCATGACGACACTTTAGCGTCGAAAGTCGAAACCAGAATAAATTCCGTGCTTAGGTAAGCACAAAAAAACGTCTCGAAACAAACTCTTGCGCGACCACCGCGACTCTTCCACCCATCCAACCAAAGGAACCGTGCAGTCTTGCGCGCACACGCCCCCCCGCCCCCGCCCCCCTGCTGCACTGTGAAACAGTGTGAAAAAAAATCGCCCCATGCACTATTGGACGGTACATTGATGACGATTTTTTTGCCACCGTGCAAGAAAAAGATGGACTCCTTCTGGGATTCCCTTGGCGAACCGTTCGACGTGCAACCGCCGCAACCGCAGCCCCACGTCAATCCGGACGAGTACGACGAGGAGGAGGAAGAGGAGGAAGAGGAGGAGGAGGAAGAGCTGGTGTCATCGGGCATTGCCGCTGCGCCACGGGATGTGTTGATGCGCAGCCCTGCTGTGCCCATGTTGGAGTTTGGTGAGTACGGGACAAACACCAGCGGCTCAGCCGACGGCATGCTGGTGGATAGCGGCTCGTTTGAATCGTACCAGGCTGAAGAGCTGCATCAGCATCAGCATCAGCATCGTCAAGAAAGGCTGCCTGGCTCGTCTGCGGCGGCGGCACTGAAAGCGCTCATGGACCTCAGCAATCCCTTTGGACTACAGCAGCAGCAGCAGCAGCTGAGCACCCCCGCTGGGCCCGTGTGGAATACGCAGTACGCATCACCAGTACAGCCGCAGACGATGTCCTCAATGGACGATGCAAACGTCGCCAGCTCGTTGTCAGGCCCAGTCGCGCCTCCGTCTGCAGAGCCCCGTTCACTTCGGCTGTCGGAAGCAAACGGCATTTTGCACACGGTGGAACACAAGCGACTCACGACCGATGTATGGTCTTTATTTTTTTTTTTTCCCCCCTCTTTTAGCGTTGTACTTTTTTTTTTTAACGGCGATGCTTTAGGAAGTCCACTTGATCCTGAGCACGCCAGACTACAACACTGGCCGCTTTGAGTTTCGCCCGGCCAAAGCCCCCATCTGTTCGCAGAGCGGGGATCTATTTATCATCGACAGGCAAATGGTGAAGCGCTACCGCAAGGACAACCACGTCTGGAAAAGCCGAGGCGCCCTGTCAAAGTAAACTTTAAATATTTTTTTTTCTGTCTGCAAAAAATTATAACTTCCACTACAGGACCAAAAACAACTTGAAGCAGTCGCGCGAGGACCACGTCATCCTCAAGTACCAGAGGATAAACGCGATCAGTGCTCACTATGCCCAGTCCGAGGCTGTGCCGTCGTTCCGAAGGCGCACTTTCTGGCTCCTGTCCAACCCGCACGTTGTCCTTGTCCACTACCTGGACGACCTTTCAGCTGCCTTTTCGTCGTCCGCGACCAACAAGAAGCGGACGAGTACTTCCACCAACAAGGGCGCTACCAAGAGTACGGCCGACGCGACTCAGCTCAGTGGCCGGCCGTTCATGTTCCCGTTTTTCCCTTTCCCGCCGCCCCCACCTGGAACGTCTGCTCCGACTGCAGCAATAAATCAGGCTGCGATGGCAGCTGCGGCAATGACAGCAGTAGGTTTTCCGTCTCATAATCCAGCTGCATTTGCAGCGGCGGCGGCGGCAGCAGCAGCGGCAGCGGCGGCGGCAGCGGCGGCAGCTGGAGCGACCGGAACCCCGCTTCCTGTTCCCCTTGTTTCGAAACAACCACTGGCCAAACTTGCAATCTCGTCAGTGCCATCGTCAGCTACATCGTCGCCTACACCTGCCCGTGGTATGACCCCACGCGTTGACGTCGGCCAGTTGCCAGAGGAAAAGCGCATTTTGGAAAAGCACACTTGGGAAATCGTCGACGTAAGTCCCGAGTCGAGTTCCGGCAACGGTGGCACAAAGGTACCTTGATTGTGTGTGTGTGTGTGTGTGTTTGCACTGATAAAAATGTACAAATATAAATAGGTGTGCATTATCCTGAAGCCATCCGCCTTGCTTAGCAAAAAGCAAAGCAGTGCTGGAAGCGAAGACTCGGACGCTGACCTCGACAGCCCCGATCTAATCGATGCCTCTGACTCTGGCTTCTCTGTCCGATTCGGCACAATCACCGTTCCCGCCGAGCAGATTGTTTCCAACGTCCTGCGCTGCTACACCCCAAGTATGAAATCAAAGTGGGAAAACAGTTTTCTAACCGCTCCCTTGTTCAGTGCACATGCCTTGCACGGTCGACCTGCAAGTAGTGAACAAGCAGAGTGTGTCGAACCGGTGTGTTTTCAGGTTTCTTAGTAGCAGCAGCGAGCCGTCTGGCTGGGAAGACATCACCCGTAATATTTTTTTTTTCTTTTGGGTTCCTTTTTTGTTGAATAATATCGCTTTGGTAGGCGCTGAACTCACAGACACACTTGCTCTGGCTGTGGACGACTTGGATGAGACCGTCCAAGAGTTTTCCAACCAGTCATCGCCCTCGTCGATGACCGATTTGAACAGTATTATTTATTTTCCTTCGGTGTATTACTAATTTTTTTTTTTTCTCTGATTGCTCCTTTTTTGTAGACGCGGTGGAATCGGTCATGAACGAGATCAATATGGTGTGGGACCAGCGCTCGCTGCAGGAGCGGGAGATTCTCAAGCGTGTCGTGTCGATCGTCGTGCGTGCGTCGACGGTGATCGACCTGGACTCGCTCGCAAAGCTCTTCTGGCTGCAGCCGTACCAGGAAGCGCACTCGCTAACGCTTGCGCATGCGGCCTGTGCCTTGGGCTACTCGTCCCTGCTCATGTTTATTCTCTCCACGACCAAGAACCGCGACATCATCATGGGAACCGAGGCGGCGCTCAGGAACCCGACCACAGCGCTGCCGTGCACTCCCTTCACCATCGCGTGCTTGTTTGGACAGGACGCGGTCGTCCAGGTGTACATGCATGCCCGCCTCGTGCCCAACCAGACACAGATCGAGCAGAATCACCTGCGCCAGCTCATCGCCAAGGTCGAGTCGCGCTGCCACTACGCCATTTCCTCACTGCTGCACGAGTGCCTCGAAGCCGAGCCCGAGTCTCCGCGTGCGCTCTGGCTTCGCGAGGCCATGACGTCTGTGTTGCTTCGTGAAGGTACATCTTGCCGTATTTTATTCCTTTTTTTTTATTTTTATTTCGTTTTGTGTGAAGATGCTGCAAATGGGGATAGCACTGCTGCAAACCAGCACCCGGACGAGAGGGTGCTCAACAATGAGGCCCTCAAGATCCAACGAGCCTTCCGCCGCTACCGCAACCAGATGCAGCGGACGCGTTCTCGGCTGGTCAAGCAGGAGGACCCTGCAGGCGCACCCTCGTCGTCTTCGTCTGCCAACGCAAACATGATCGATCTAACAGACGATCAAGCCGGGGGCAGCATGGAAATAACGGACAATAGCGCAAACGGCAGCAGTAGTAGCAGCAGTAGTGGTCTCGCGCTACCGGCCCTGTCAAGCAAGGCTCGGGCGATCCAGCGCGCCTTCCGGCGCTACAAGGTATTTGTTTGTTCTTAATTGTTCGATTTCAGTTTTTATCTCTACATTTATTTTTTGCAGTCGCGCAAGGAACAGCAGGCCGCCGTGGTCATCCAGAGCAAATTCCGTGCGCATCGTCAGCAACAGCTGTACCGGGCAACGCTCGACACGGCAGTCAAGATCCAGCAGCGCTGGCGGAAACGCCACACGCCCTCCAGCTCGGCTGCCTCCAAAGTCCATCGTTCCTACAGCAGCTCCTCTGGTGCGAATGACGTCTAGGTTAGCCCGAGTTGTTTTCAATGCCGATGCATGCGGCGTCCAACTGACCCCTTGAGAAAGAAAAACGGCTGACAAAAAAAAAAGTCATTCAAAAAAAATCTTCACTTTATCCTTTTTTTGTTGCCTGCGACCCACGCCTGAAATGGCATCCATCCTCCGCTCGTCATCGATCGTGCGCCGTGGCCGTACGTTTAGCCCAAGGGAGGCAAACATGCGACTAACCCCGCACGCGCGTAGTGGCCACTGGGGCACGCATCCAGGTGGCCAACCCGATTGTGGACATGGACGGCGACGAGATGACGCGCGTGATTTGGGCCATGATCAAGGACAAGCTGATTGCGCCCCACGTGGCGTACAAGGAGCTGTACTTTGACCTGGGCCTGCCGCACCGCGACAAGGTTTGGGGCCCGATGCACACGTTGAGTACTAAAATCCGTCAAGACCGAAGACAAGGTCACGTTCGAGGCCGCCGAGGCCATCCTCAAGTGTGGCGTGGGCATCAAGTGCGCGACTATCACGGCGGACGAGGCTCGTGTCAAGGGTACGTTCACCGTCATGTAGGTCGTTCATCCGCCGCCTTTTGCTCTCGAGCAGAGTTCAACCTCAAGAAGATGTGGCCCAGCCCCAACGGAACCATCCGGAACATCCTCGGCGGTACCGTCTTCCGCGAGCCCATCGTCATCGAGAACATCCCGCGCATTGTCCCCGGCTGGAAGAAGCCCATCATCATCGGCCGCCACGCCCACGGTGACCAGGTATTTTTTTTTATACATTTCTTGCTTTGTAAAAAGAAGAAAAAAAAAATAGTACAAGGCGTCCGAGATCGTCGTGCCCGCGCCCGGCAAGCTCGAGCTCGTGTTTACACCCGCGGATCCCAACGGCAAGCCCGTCAGGATCAACGTGTTCGACTACAAGACGGCCGGTGTGGGCATGGCCATGTACAACACGGACGAGTCGATCGTGGGCTTTGCCAAGAGCTGCTTCAACATGGCGCTCGACAAGAAGCTCCCGCTGTACCTCAGCACCAAGAACACCATCCTCAAGAAGTACGACGGCCGGTTCAAGGACATCTTCAACGAAATCTTTGAAAAGTACGCCAATCAAAGGAGTCAAAAAGCTGAGGAAATAAAACAGAGAGTTCAAGGCCAAGTTTGACGAGGTCAACATTTTCTACGAGCACCGCCTGATCGATGACATGGTGGCCCAGTCCCTCAAGAGCTCGGGTGGTTTCGTATGGGCCTGCAAAAACTATGACGGCGATGTCCAGTCCGACATTGTTGCCCAAGGTAACTTGTTTAGTCCGTTACCTGTTTAAATGGGGAAAAAAAAAGGCTATGGTTCGCTCGGCCTGATGACGAGTGTGCTGATCACGCCCGACGGCAAGACGATGGAGGCAGAGGCCGCTCACGGCACGGTCACGCGCCACTTCCGTGTGCACCAAAAGGGCGGGGAGACGTCGACCAACCCTGTTGCGTCCATCTTTGCCTGGACCCGTGGCTTCCAGCACCGTGCCAAGCTTGACCACAACGGTGCCCTGGGCAAGTTTGCGCACACTCTCGAGCAGGTCTGCATCGACGCGATCAAGCAGGGCAAGATGACCAAGGATCTCGCCATTTGCGTCCACGGCGATGCCGTCAAGCGCGAGCACTACCTCAACACCAAGGATTTCATCCAGGTCCTCGCCGACGATCTTGCCAAGGCGCTTCCCAAGTGATTTCAGTCCAGGGCAACAGATAATACTCAGTACTGTGTCTTTTTTGTTTTTCAGTTCAAGGGGAAAAAAAAAAAAATGTTAAAGATGGGCGGCAGGAATGACCTTGCGGGCACGCCCGACCTCGATGAAAGCGTCCACGGCCTTGTCGATCTGCTCGCGCGTGTGGGCGGCAGAAAGCTGAACGCGGATGCGAGCCTGGCCCTTGGGAACGACTGGGTACGAGAAGCCGACGACGTAAATGTCGCGCTTGAGCATGTCGTCGGCAAACTCTGCGGCAAGGCGGGCGTCGCCGAGCATGATGGGGACGATCGGGTGGTCCTTGCCCTTGATCACAAAGCCGGCATCGGACATGCGCTTGCGGAAGTGCTTTGTGTTTTCGGCGAGCTTGTCACGGAGCGACGTGGAGGAAGAGAGCTGGTCAAAGACATACGAGGCAGACGCGACAATCGCTGGGGGGATCGAGTTGGAGAAGAGGTAGGGACGCGAGCGTTGTCGCAGCAGCCCAACCACCTCTTTGGAGCTCGCCGTGTACCCACCTTTTGATAAAAACATTAATGTTTTTTTTTTTTTAAGAGAGCTTACCAGCGGCACCACCGAGGGCCTTGCCGAGTGTCGAGTTTATGATCGTGACACGTCCGCGCACGTTGTGGTACTCGTCTGTGCCGCGTCCAGTCGCGCCGAGGAATCCGGTGGCATGGCACTCGTCAACAAAGGTGACGGCGTTGTACTTGTCCGCGAGATCGCAGATCTTGTCGAGGGGCGCAATCTCGCCGTCCATTGAGAACGCTCCGTCCGTGGCAATCACCTTTACACGGGCGCCCTCCTTGTCGGCCTGCTGGAGCTTTGCCTCGAGGTCTATTGAACTCGAACGAAATAAATGCAAACTTGAAGCACCAGGAGATTTTTGTACCCTTCATGTCGAGGTGATCGTAGCGGTAGCGCTTGGCCTTGCTGAGACGGATGCCGTCGATGATGGACGCATGGTTGAGCGAGTCAGAGATGATTGCGTCGTCGGCGCCTATTGCAAAACGGTCTCAGCAGAGGGCACTGCGAAATGAATGCCTACCAAAGAGCTCAAAGATGCCGCCGTTGGCGTCAAAGCACGAGATGTAGAGGATTGCGTCCTCCATCTGGTGGAACTTGGCGATCTTGCCCTCGAGGTTCTTGTGGATGTCCTGTTTGAGACCAGTTAGCAGCAAGCGCCTGAAGACGAGCAAACCTGGGTGCCGCAGATAAACCGAACCGAGCTGAGGCCGTGGCCGTGCGTCTCAAGGGCCTTCTGGGACGCCTGGATCACGCCCTTGTCGTCGCTCAGGCCCAGGTAGTTGTTGGCGCAAAAGTTGAGCACCTCGCGCTGGCTGCCCTGCACCGTGATGGACGCCTTTTGCGGCGAGGTAATCACTCGCTCCCGCTTGAACGTCCCCGCGGCCTCAATGTCCTTCAGCTCCTGCTGCAGAAGGGCCTTGAGCTGCGTGGCCCCCGCCCCCGCCCCCGCTGCAGCCGCAGTAGCAAGGCTGCGCGACGACGTGGGACTGGCGGCGATCGACCGGGCAAAACGAGCGGCGTGCATGGTTCACACGACGTAAGAATGACGCAATAAAGATGGCCACGCCACGCTGCCCACTTTCGTGCCCTGCGACCAATGGCTGGCGCGAAGAAGAAGGACATTTCGGGCCTGATCGGCCAAAAGCTGCTCCAGGGCTGGACGATGTTGGGCGAGGTGTGTCCCAACGACTCGTGCCCGGGCGTCCCGTTGATGCGCGATAGCCAGAAAAAGGTTTTTCTCTTTTCTTGCCGCACACTCCTAAAACCTCCCCAAAGATGCTCTGTGTCAACTGCGATGTCTTCTACGTCCGCGATGGCGACTACGATTCGTCCAAGCATAAGCTCACAACGACGCCTGCATCTTCTTCTGCTGCTGCGCCTGCTCCCGCAAGCACATCGAAACTGGCGGCTAAGGACAACAGCGACTTTGACGAGCAAATCGAGGCGCTATTGGACGAAGAGATCGAAGCGTACGCAGAACAGGAGCGACAGCGTCTCAGTGCACGCGAGGCCGCACTGCTGCAGGCGTCTGCATCGGTTGGGCCGTCGCCGTCGTCGTTGTCTTTGTTGAATTCCAAGGTGAATGCGACAAATTATGTGTGTTGGTTTCGACGATTTTTATCTGCAGGCAACCGTGAGTGCGACGATCAGCACGCTCGTGTCCAAGTTGGCCCTACTCCAAAAACGTCTCCAAGACGCCACCGATTTGTCCGACATCAAGGCCGTTTCAGAGACCATTCACAGTGTAGCCCAAAGCCTTCTGGTCCTCAAGCAATTGTGAAAAAAAACAAAAAAAAAAAAAATCGGTGAACAGTAATAACCTATAACTATGTACTATGCAAACAAAAACCACAAAAACGACCCGCAAGAAGAAGAAGAAGAAAAAAAAAAACAGGTTTCAGAGCT
>Ga0302233_10002934_pt1 | contig 10331 bp, 8 predicted proteins | sample II_Palsa_N3_1_FD_193516 | JGI IMG/M metagenome (GOLD analysis project Ga0302233, IMG submission 193516) | Peat permafrost microbial communities from Stordalen Mire near Abisko, Sweden - II_Palsa_N3_1 | ecosystem: Environmental > Terrestrial > Soil > Palsa > Peat permafrost | place: Sweden...
CCCGCGCACGATGCGGCCAATGCCGGGCGCCGAAGCGATCGTCGTCGCAATGACGATATTGACGACCGAGGCTCCAACGTTGGCAATCAAAATCACATAGAGGATGAGCACCGGAAACGCGAGTACCAGGTCAGAAAAACGGTCGACCAGCGCCTCAATCCAGCCGCCGAAGTAGCCTGCGAGCATGCCGAGCATGATGCCGGCAACCATTGCAACCGCCACGGACAGCGGCGCCACCATGAGCACCGTGCGGGCGCCAAATATCAGGCGGGAAAGAATGTCTCTGCCAAGGATGTCTGTGCCGAGCCAGTGAGCCGCCGAGGGCGTCGGATCGGCCATAGCCATCGCGTCCTGAGCCGTGGGTGACGGCAGTGGCAACACAGGCGCCAGTATGGCCAGTACGATCCAGAAAACGATCAATGACAGCCCGACTACAGCGGTGGGAGAACTGAAAAGTCGAGTCCATGCGCGCCTTGGCGCAGGCGACGTACGCACCGCTAGCGGCACGACACTGGGATCAATCGAAGACATGGGATTACCTCACACGGATCCGTGGGTTGAGCAGCATGTACCCGAGGTCACCGAGGAATTGCGTGAGGACCGCGACGAATACCGTGACCAGGGTGGCAGCCTCGAGCGTGGCGATGTCACCGAACATGCTTGAATCGAGCAGCATCCTGCCGAAGCCGGGATAGGCAAAGACCATTTCAGTCACCACCACGCCGCCGATCAGGAAGTTAATTTGCAGTAGCAGCACGGTGAATGGCGCAATCATCGCGTTTCTCAATGCGTGCCCAAGAATGACCTGTCGAGGACTCAACCCCTTGAGGATTGCAGTGCGGATGTATGGCTTTTCCATCACCCCAATCATCGACACGCGGATCATCCGGGCCACATAGCCGAAGTCGTAGAGCACCAGCACCGCTACCGGCAGCACCATCTGCGATGCGATAGACCAGTGGCCACCCTCATTGCTATCAAGAGGGCTTGTGCCCGGTAAGATCGGCCAGAGAATCACAAACAGCGTCACCAGAAAGACGCCGGAAGCGAACTCCGGAATTGACGTGAAGGTAATGCAGACAACTGAGAGGATGCGGTCGAGCGCACCTCCCTCCTTGAGTCCTGACAGGATGCCGAACAACATGGAGAGCGGCACGATAAGCGCGAACGCGATACCCGCCAACAAAGCTGTGTGCCCGAGGCGCTTCCACATGACGTCGTTGACCGGGAGCTTGTAGAGCGTCGAGTATCCGAAGTTGCCAAAATACCGGGATCCGCGCGGATCGGTGAAACCCAGTCCGTTAGCCGGGTCCTCAAGAGGATCCGGCATCACACCGGCAAGAACGCCGAGCCAGCGACCATAACGGACCATCAGAGGATCGTCTGCATGCATTCGCTGGGCGAGCAAATCCACTTGCTGCTGCGTCGCATACGGCCCAAGAGTACGGCGCGCAACACTTCCTGGCGTGAACTCCGAGACTGCGAAGACGACGAACGATGCACACAGCATCGTGACGATCATCAAGGTGATGCGCTTAACGAGAAATGAAGCCATGGCCACAGAAACTCACAGTTGGTACCCTCTTGCGACATCCGGTACCGCGCCGCAGCGGCGCGGTTGATAAGCTCAAGCACTCACAGCGTACTGATTCGCGAAGATGTATTGCGATGGATGAACAGAAAAGCCTTTGACCTTCTTGTCCATGACTGTCGAAAACGCGCGCCAGAAAGGCTGTACGATTGGACCGTCCTCCTGCATCAGCTTTTCAATTTTGGCCATCACCAGGCTGCGCTTCTTCGGGTCGAGGATGCCGTCGGCCTGATCAAGCAGAGCATCGAATTCAGGGTTCGCGTAGCCTGACTCATTCCACGCGGCGTTGGACCGGTATGCAAGCGAGAGTGTCATCACGCCAAGCGGACGGTGGCCCCAGCCGGTCAGGCTAAACGGCACCTTCGTCCAGACTTCCCAGTACTGGGCGCTGGGCAGCGGCTTGATAGTCACCTTCACGCCGATGTCCTTGAACTGTTCAGCCAGAGCCTGGACCGTGTTCAGTTCCCAGATCGGATCAGGACGCGTCACCATGTCGATCTCGAAGCCGTTCGGGTAACCCGCCTCGGCCAGCAGCTTCTTTGCCTGTTCGACGTCCCGGCCGTATTTCGGCAAGGGAAAGTATTCGGGGTGTACTGGCGCAACGTGGTGATCCTCAGCCGAGGTGCCCGCGCCAAGCAGAGATGTTGCGATGACTTTCTGATGGTCGATCGCAAGCTTCATAGCCTTGCGCACGCGAGGGTCGCCCAGGATCTTGTGATCGACACGCATGCGCGCCACGCCGGTCTGCGAGGTCAGCACGCTATACGGCTGTACATGGGGTAAGCGCTTCATGGCGTTCACCTGAACCGCGTCAGCCTCGGACAGGCCGTCCACCTGCTGCGAGGCCATTGCCGAGATTCCAGCACCAGCGTTGTCTCCAAGGTCAATGAACTCAAACGTGTCGAGATAGGGACCGGTGCCCCAGTAGTCCTTGCGCGCCTTGTACGTCGCGCCCTTGCCCACCGTGTATGAGGTGAGCTCGAACGGTCCGGTGCCGTTCGCGCCAGGACCGAACATGCCCTTGTCGGCCGGATCGATGATGAACATCGCGTAGTGGAACAGATGTTCGGGGACGGCAATCTGCGGAGCAAAACAGTTCAGCCTGACCGTGAGGTCATCGACCTTTTCGATCGCGTGATCGGACCACAAACGGCTCGACTTTTTCGGCTTCCCGCTCGCGTCTTTCTCGCCAGCGTCGTATTCCTGAACGAGATATCCGGTGAACAATCCAAGCTGGGACGAACCGACAGCGGGATCGCAAACGCGCTTGAGGTTCCACACGACGTCGTCTGCATTAAGCGCACGGCCGTTGTGCCATTTCACGTTCTTGCGGATGTGCAGCGTCCAGGTCTTGAGGTCGTCGCTGGCCTCCCACCGCTCCAGCAAATACGGACGCGTGACATTGTCGTTGCCCGTGAACGTCAGAAACTCGCACACCTGGCGAATCACGTTTGATTTTTCGGCGAAATCGGCTTGGTGCGGACTCTTGATTTCCATGCAACGCATCCCGATTCGGAGATGCCCGCCTTTGGGCAGTGCATCGGCAGCTTGCGCCTCGCCAATGAATGGATTTGCCTCACCACTCAGCTTGTACGCCGTAACGGCCGACAATCCGAGCAACGTTGCATTGCGTAGAAAATGACGGCGCGAGATAGTCCCACTCTTCAGGTCCTCGACGAGAACGGGGATATAAGGATGCTGCGTTGGCTTGGAAACCTTGGACACTGCGTTTTCTCCGGATGAATGATCGGGCTAGCAATGAACGACTGATGGAAGGTTACGGCGATTTGACTTTCTGAAAAAAACGCATATGCGACATTTCAGGTACAAAAAGCGACATCGCCAATTTTGCCCAGCGGCTGATCAGAAACGCTCAGAAATCCTCGTTTCAGCTTGCTGCGGTACGGCGCATCAAGCCGCCTTGACGTACCTCCCGTGGGGTGTTGCCATAATGAGCCCGGTAGATACGCCCGAAACGCGACACCGACATGTAGCCGCAAACCTCAGCAACGTCGGAAATGGTGAGGTCAGTCTGCAGAATCAGATCGTGGGCGCGAGCCATGCGAAGACCGGCATAAAAGGCCGAGGGGGTTTTACCGAGGTGGGTAAGGAACAGTCGCTCGATCTGGCGGGTAGACAGTTGCACACGTCGCGCCAGCACCTGTAAATCGACAGGATTCTGGATGCTCGACTCCATGACCTTGACGATTTCCAGCAACTTGGGATTTCGAATGCCGAAGCGGGTTTGTGCCGGCAGACGCTGCGAGGAATTCTGCTGACGAATCTCGGGGTGGTTGAACTGGTCCGAGATGGCGTCGGCAATATCGCGACCCTTGCTGGCCGCGATGACGTACAGCATCATGTCAAGCGTCACCGTTCCGCCCGATGATGTGATGAATGGACCATCGACAGCGAAAATAGCGTTGGATGCGACGCTGCGCGGAAACTCTTCCTGAAAAGCCGCGAGCAGCTCCCAGTGGACCGCGCACCGGCGCCCATGCAGCAAGCCGGCCTTCGCAATCAAAAACTGGCCTGCGCAAATTCCCCCGAGCACGCATCCCCGGCTGTGCAACGCTCGCAGCCACCTGAATACAGCGGGCTTGTATGCCTTGGTGTGGTTCAGGCCCGCGCACAGGATCACCAGATCGCACGCGGGCATGTCTGCAATCGAGTGATCGATTGGGATCGGGAGGCCGGCGCTCGAGTAAACAGGCGCGCCATCTATCGACAGAAAAATCCACTTGTAGAGCGCGCGCCCCGCGATGCGATTCGCCTGCCGGAGGGGATCGAGCGCGGCAGCAAACGTCATCATCGGGAAATCGGGGACGAGGTAAAAGCCAACGCGCAGCGGTTCGCTCGCCGCTGCGATCATTTCGAGGGCGTTATCGGAGTCTTGTTGCATCTTCAGCTGACCTGCGATCGTTTTTGAGTGCCCGCTAACTTGCTCTCAGAGGAGTGCAACTGTCAACGTGCGGTTTCGACAAGATGCTCTTTCTAGCCTCGCCACCATGGTACTTCGCCAATATGGCCGAGAGTACGTGGTCTGCTGCCCCAAGAGCGCAAGCTGGATGTATGCATCGGCTCGGCCAGCAAGATGCGCGAGGATCCGCTGGATTCAAGCCGATATGGAGAAAGGGCGGTGAAAATCGCCAGGGTATAGCGGTCGGCAGGTCAGCACTTCAGGGAAGGGCTTTCCAGCCGACTGCTCAAACCTGAAGAATTATTTCACCCTGCCAGTCTGGAGAGCTTCAAGATCTGAGCAGAGCAAGGCACGACGCTATAACCCGCAGTCGCAAATTTTTCGGATGCCTACTCAGAACCGTCGCCCCACGCATGCTCTGACAGCATGACTGAGAGAAGGCGTCGCAACTCGGCGCTTTCCCGCAAAGTGAGTGCGGCGGTGAGGATGCGCTCGAGGTCGTCGACGCGCGGACGCAAAGTGGCGAACTGCTTTTTGCCCGCCGCAGTAAGGGATAGAACATTGCTACGCCTGTCGTCCGGGTCGTCGGATCGTTCGATCAGGCCGTTCCTGACCATGCGAGCAACCAGATCGGCGATCGTCGAGCGATCCAGGTCCAGCTCGTCGCCAAGCTGCCGTTGGTTGATGCCGGGGGTTTGCTGAAGGACGGCGAGCGCCGCGAACTGAACGCTCGTGATCTCCGTCGAAACCTCGCTGAGGCATATCGCTACGTGTCGCTGCTGGGCGCGGCGTACCAGGCTGCCCGTGTACCGGGAAAGCGAACTGAGGACATCGGGTTTGGTTGGCAATTTCGCAGTGGTCCGCGCAGCGCATCGTGGAGCGTCGTGCCGGACCTTTATTGATGGGCCAGGCAGACGGCGTCGCATGCCGGACCGTTGAGATGTTCAATGCGTTTGGAATTTGTGCTCGATGGTTGTTTACCCTTAGAGTGCGGCGAGAAATAGTTGTCGTCGCGCCTGGCAGACTTGGCGGCGCTTCAAACGGCGGTTTCGAAGTCCCCCGTAACCTTGCCGATGTGGAAGGAAGATAGAACAATGAGCGGCCGTACCGGCCCGCTCATCGTTCATGTGGCAGCGTCATGGACCACTGCCGTCAGCGACTCAACATCAACCCCCAAGCGCGGGATCGGATACGCTGTCACGCCCGGTTTCTACGTGACCGGCAATGCGCCACAGGGCATTTGAATCGGAGTTGACCGTCACTGTCAGGTCGTACCACCCGAATGAATTTCGCAGATCAATCATCAGAACGCTGACATCGCCGCCGCGCACGCTGGTCTCGCCGCTAATCGGCGAATTGTAGGCACTTGCGAGGGTAAAGACGGACCGCTCTTTACCCGGGTTCGTCAGACGCAGTTGCAGATTGCCGTTTGCGACATCGTAGCCATCGGCAATCTGAAACGCTGTTTGTTGCCCCCCCGTAGGGTTTACTTTGCCTACAAAGCGACGAAGATAGCCGTTGGGTCCGAACACGGAAAAGTCGTAGCTCCCTCCAGGAGCGAGCATCAACTCGTCAGAAAGGTCCTTACCTGCTTCAACCGTATAGCTGCGCGGCAGATCCGTCGCATTGCCCGAATAGACCAGGAAGTTGACGCCCACGCGCCCCGTGTTCGTCATGTGCAAACGGAACGCGTTGCCTTGCCCGCTCACGCCGCCGCGAACGAAAAACTCGTACGGCAGTGCGCGTGCGGGCCGTACGCCGGATTCCTGTTTCGGCAGTGACTGGGTACTCGGCACGACGGGTATGACGTCCGGATGACGGTTCTTGTCCGGCGGAAACATGGTGGGCGGCAGTTGCGGGAAGCCGTCGTTAGGATTGCTGAAGTTGAAAATCGATGTCAGGTCTCCACATACCGTGCGGCGCCATGCCGTGATGTTCGGTTCCTCCAGGCTGTTGCCGCGCCCAAAGCGCTTCTGGATAAACCGGATAATCGATGTGTGATCGAAGACTTCGGAGCACACGTAACCGCCCTTTGACCATGGCGAGATGGCAATCATCGGTACGCGTGGCCCAAGACCGTACGGACCGGGTTGATTGCCGCTCGAACCCGCGAAAAACTCGTTTGCCGTGGAGACTGTGGAAAGGCCCGTTGCGGGTGTGGACGATGCATACGGCGGCGGCATGTGATCGAAGAGGCCGTCGTTCTCGTCGTAGGTCAAAAGCAGCACCGTCTTGCTCCATACTTCCGGATTGGACGTGAGTGCCTGAAGGACCTGGTCGACATACCATGCGCCGTAGTTCGGCGGCCAGTTGCCGTGTTCTGAAAACGCTTCCGGGGCCACGATGTACGAAACCTGAGGCAGCGTATTGTCTTGCACGTCCTTTCTAAGTATGTCGAAGTAGGTCCCGCTCACCTCGACCTGCGTACCCGTGCGTGCCTTTTCGAACAATGGACTGCCGGGTTGCGCGTTCTGATACTGCTTGAAGAACAGAAGCGACGTATCGCCGAAATTGCCGATGAAGGGGTTCTCGTCATCGCCCCAGCCGGTCGACGGATTCAGACCGGAACCCATGTCCTGGTAGACCTTCCACGATATGCCGGCGGCCTCCAGCGTTTCCGGGAATGTGCTCCAGGAATAACCGGCCTCAGCGTTATCGATCACGGGGCCGCCACCGTTTCCGTCGTTGCCTACCCAGCCCGTCCACATGTAGTAGCGGTTCGGGTCGGTCGGCGTCATGGCCGAACAATGATAGGCGTCGCAAATCGTAAATGAGTCAGCCAGCTGATAGTGAAACGGGATGTCCTCGCGCGTCAGATGAAACATCGTCGTCGTGCCCTTGACCGGCACCCACTGGTCATAGCGGCCGCTGTTCCATGCCGCATGCGTGCCAGGCCAGCTGTGATCCAGATCCTGCACGAACTGCAGGCCGAGGTTCGGAAGATTGGGGCGGAAAGGCAAGACATAGCCGTCCGGGTTGTTGGCGGGCTGGAAGAATACGGACTTGCCGGTAGTCAGTGGAATGGGGCGCGTGTCGCCGAAGCCGCGCACGCCGCGCAGTGACCCGAAGTAGTTATCGAAAGAACGATTTTCTTGCAGGAAGACAACGATATGCTGTACGTCTTCGATAGTGCCGGTCGCATTGTGCGCAGGTATCGCCAGTGCATTGCGGATACCCATAGGTACTGCACCCAGTGCGGTGGCCGCACCGGCCGCTTGCGCAGCGGCTCGCAGGAAATCACGTCGACTGTTTGATGTCATGTTCGCTGTTTATCTGCCGTTGATTGAAGGAGACGACGTCCCGTTCAACCAGAAGATAAGGACTCCTGGATTCACGGCACGCGTTACAGGGAGACAACTGTTAACTCACAACCGCGTAAGGCACCCGGAAGAATGAGCTTCGAACATGACCGAGATGTGGCAATTGCTTCGGGAATGAGGCGATATGTGGCAGCGTGCCCAGCGACGGATGAAGTCAAAGAAATAATGGCCGGCGACGCAGTGCGCAAGGCGCGCTTCAAAAACCTATGAAGTATGTTTGCACGTTGTGCTCTTCGACCCAGATCTGGAGGTCGAACATAGTGCGAAAGTCGATGGGCACGCCGCGGTAAATGCAACAGAAGCCATGCGCCGTTCGGTAGGCAATCACCCACTCGCATTTCCCTTCCGACCTGGACTGCGCTCCGGCTCCGGATGCACGTTTCAGCGCATTCAGGTGAAAGAGCTTGCTCATGCGCTTGCGGACAACATCCACCCCATGTGGCAGTTTCAATTGACGCTCCCTCCCCTCTCCTGCCAATGCACTGCATCGAAAACGCGCGGCGCAGTTGGCCGCATCAACCTCTATTTTCCGTGGCCGCCGCCCGCCCCATTTCCGGCGCCGCCGCCGTGCCCCATCCCTGCGCTGTGCGCCCCGTCGCTGCTAAAAGTGGCGCCTCCGCCAGTACCGTGCACGCTAGGGGTGCCGTGAATGCCGTTGTTCCCGTGAGAACCGTTGTCGCCGTGAGGCATCCGGTCGGGTCGGTGGTCTACACGACCGCCGCCGTTCATCGGAGGGCATCGGTTAAGAGAGCCGTCTGCGAGAGTGGGGTTGCAATCCTGGGCGAACACGATACCCGGGGAAACGAAAGGCGCAACCAGACCGGCCAAAAGCGCCGACATCACGAGTAATTTGGACATCATGCCTCCATTCCTTATCCGTACAACGATACCCTTTAACGAGCGGAAGCCCTCGAATATTCCATCAAATTCCGCATTGCTGAATTTCAATTCGCAAGCACAAGCGCATACGTCGCGCTGGCATTGTTGTGGCCGCGAGATGCGCCTACCTTCGCGTTCGGGGTGGCGCGTTTGTAAGGTATGACTTTATTTTTCACGCGCTGGAATATTCACGGACCTGGTTACGTTTTTCCACCCATGACGCCGCCTCTGTTCGCGTCACCCACTGGATCAATGGTCCTGCCGTCCTCCTGATGATGGCAAGCGACTGGTGGCGTTCTTCGTCGAGCACATTGCGATCGTCATGCTCGTGCCGTGTTCGGCTCTTCTGATGTTTCGTGGACGGTAGACATGGACATTCGTGAACGGACAGGAGGTGCTTGTTCAAGTCAAAGATCTCGTCCAGGGCAGCGACGTCTCGGACTTCAGGTTGAAATAGAACAACGGGTCACTCCTCCCTCCGCACCTCGCGAGTCGTCCATTGGACAACACGTGGTAGCGGTTTTCGTGTCTGCGTGGATTTCTTTTCGCTCACTCTGTATGAAAGTAAAAATCTTGTTGTCCCGCTGCGTGAGGGCATTGACCCTCGTTGGCTTAAGCGCGTCAACAGTGTCGGCGAACGCCGCTGACTCATTCGTGGTTCGCGACATCCGGCTCGAAGGCTTGCAACGCGTCGAGCCAAATACAGTCTTCTCCTATCTGCCCATCAAACGGGGCGACATCTTCACCGACGACAAGGCATCCGCCGCGATCCGCGCGCTGTATGCGACGGGCTTCTTCAACGACGTCAGGATTTCTGTCGAAGGCGATGTCGTCGTCGTGCAGGTCGAGGAGCGCCCCGCCATCGGCACGATCGATTTCTCGGGCCTCCACGAATTCGACAAGGACAACCTGAACAAGGCGCTGAACTCGGTCGGGTTGTCTCTCGGCCGCTATTACGACAAGTCGCTGGTCGACCGTGCCGAGCAGGAGCTCAAACGCCAGTACCTGACGCACGGCTACTACGCGGCTGAGGTCACGACTACCGTAACGCCGATCGACCGCGATCGCGTCGGCCTGCTGTTCTCTGTGATCGAAGGTCCGAGCGCGAAGATCCGCCAGGTCAACTTCATTGGCAACAACGTGTTCAGCGACGGCACGCTGCACGATGAAATGCAGCAATCCACGCCTAACTGGTTCTCGTGGTACTCCAAGAACGACCTGTACTCGAAAGACAAGCTGACCACCGACCTCGAGAACATCCGTTCGTACTATCTGGACCGCGGTTACCTCGAGTTCAATATCGACTCGACCCAGGTCTCGCTGTCACCGGACAGGAAGGACATGTACCTCACGCTCACCCTGCATGAGGGCGAGCCGTACACGATTTCCGCCATCCGTCTGTCCGGTAACCTGCTCGATCGCCAGGCAGAGCTGACGAAACTCGTCAAGATCAAACCGGGTGACCGCTTCTCGGCTGCCAGGCTGAAGGCTGCCACCAAGGCGGTGGTCGACAAGCTCGGTGAATACGGTTACGCGTTTGCAACGGTGAACGCAGAGCCGCAGATCGACCAGCAGCACCATACGGTCGACCTGACGCTGCAAGTCGATCCGAGCCGCCGGG
>Ga0302233_10002952_pt1 | contig 10278 bp, 15 predicted proteins | sample II_Palsa_N3_1_FD_193516 | JGI IMG/M metagenome (GOLD analysis project Ga0302233, IMG submission 193516) | Peat permafrost microbial communities from Stordalen Mire near Abisko, Sweden - II_Palsa_N3_1 | ecosystem: Environmental > Terrestrial > Soil > Palsa > Peat permafrost | place: Sweden...
CCCCCCCCCCCCCCCCCCCCCCCCCCTCCCCCCCCCCCCCCCCCCCCCCCCCCCCCCCCCCCCCCCCCCCCCCCCCCCCCCCCCCCCCCCCCCCCCCCCCCCCCCGCTTGAGCATTTGCTAACACGGAAACATTAGCTTCCATGCAGTTCCTCGCAGACACAAAGTTGCAAAAGCGGCAAGTGCTGGCGGTCTACCCGATCTTCCTGTTCTACTTTGTCATTTCCTGGATCATAATTATCTCAAAGTCACTTGTGTCACCCTAGTCTTCTTCGCCTTGTTTGCTTTATTTTTTTTATCTTTGGACGACAATACATCAGCAAACCGACTCTCGAAAACTCAGGACAGAGAATAACCCAAAAAACCAAGACTAGAATGGCCAGCGTTTGGAGGCGGAGGCGGAGGCGGAGGCGGAGGCGGTGGTTGTTGGAATGCGGATGCTGAAGACGATGACGGAGAGGCCGACGGCGATGACGACACAGGACTGCCTGAGGACGAGGACGAAACGTCATTCACCGTCTCTGGGTTGGGGAGAGATCGTGTTGAGTCGCGAGGTCGCATTGAAGCAATAGGACTGTTCCGCAGTTGACGGAGCCGCCGGGCTGCAGTGGTCTCGTGGACGAGTGCACTGGGAGAGGACATTGACCGGCCACTTGATCGGAGGTTTGCAGCCTTCACTGGGTCCTCCTTGGACAGCTTGGCATACTGGAGACCACATGCGTTGCACAATGTTTTTGCGCCTGGTAGATGAGAGAATAAATACATGCATTTTTTTAAAAAAATTCTTTTTTAAAAAATACCTTGCGGACCGCGACGCCACTCAGGGGTGGTGTTTGTGTTGCACGAGAGACAGCGCAGCTCGCGAGACTCGGACGGTTGGGCCCTTTTGTATGCTCGCGCGTGTGGCGCGTGACGAAAGTTGCTTACAGATGTGTCTGCTTGGGCTGATAAAGTCGTTGCAGATGATGATGATAATGATGATAAAGATGATGATGATGATGATGATAAAGATGATGATGCGAAAGATGTCCGCAGAGAAGTAGGAGGAGGTGGAGGCAGGATCGTCCTTGCGAAAACACCTGACGGATTTTGCGTGTGGAGGTAATAGGCAGGCGGCAAAGGCGGCGGTGACGACGACGAGGGCGCAGAAAGGGACCAAGGGAACGGCAGACTGCTGTTGGGTGCACCCACGTCGGCATTGATGCCGTGTTCAGTCAGCATGGTTTGTGGCAAACTTGGCCGCAAGGATTGCAGCAATGATGGCGATCGAGCAATGTATGGGGCAAAGGGCGCTCCTGCGGGTGCGGTGGTCGCAGTGACAGTCGGGTGTGACAACATCGACGCTGAAGCAGAATCCGACAACAAGGCCGACACAGGGGGCGGGGTGATCGACGCCACTAACGAGATCGGCGAGTGAAGAGTCTTGCCGGGAGCAGAGGTTTGCTGAAAGCCCAGGTCCGGCGTTGGAGCCGGCTGCGGTGGCAACGGATACGCGGGATGTGGAGCAATCACGGCAGAGCTCGTGAAGGACCTCGCCACCGACGTGCCGACGTGCACTATTACCTCGGCACAAAGTGGAACGGGCTTGTTGTCGAGGAGGAACTGCTGCACAGTGATCTTGCCCTCCGATATGGACGTTTTCCTAACAACAAAAATTATTGTTCCAATTTGGTGGTATTTGAGGGAAAAATGATACTTGTGGCGAAGGTACGACTCGGACGAAATGCTGCCAAAAAGTCTTGTCTGGGAGGAGCTGACGCTGCGGATAGAGTTGCGGACGGCATCGTTGTCGCCCAGGTGGATCATGCCAATGTCTTGATTGATGACATCAAAGGGTGTCCAGCCAAGAGCGGGGAGAATACTCGGGGACGCAAAGAGGATCTTTCCGGTGCTGGTGGTGATGATGTTGATTTGCTTCTCGTAGTCGGGTTGCGGGTAGATGTCGACGGCGGGGGAAGCGACGAGAAGAAGGGACGCGGGCTGGGCAGATTGAGGCGATGGCAAGATGACACGACCCCACAGGTTGACGGCGACGTAGCGGCTCAAGGCGGTGCAGATACTGACCGTGGTATCCAGGGGCTGTAGTCGATCGACGTCTGTCGGTGATGATGCAGCGGACGCAAGCTTGGACTGGAGGAGCGTGCCGAGGACAGAACGCAGAGGCCACCAATCCTGCGGATGGACAAAGTTTTCGAGGTTGCCACTGCACCAGTCCTCTGGTTGGCCACCCCATAATCGCGTGCAGGACCTGCTGATGGCCTCGACACGCCCGCCCACGGCCGAGACGACGAGGACGACATTGTCACCTTGCCTCGAATACGAGGACCATTCTACGTCGGATACCTGTTGAGCAATATGTGGCGGAAGTGGCGGATTCTCGATAGTTGGCAGAGGAGGAGCGTGCGGCTGTGGAGGCTGTTGCTGATGTTGTTGCTTTTTCACGTCAAAGACGCTCGACAGCATGCCTTCAGATAAAATATTACTTGGCGATTTAACTGGATGGTAGAGAAACAAGTACCAGACTTGTTCGCGGGAGGGGAAGAGGTGGTGTAGGTCGTGGAAGTGGTTCGGGGCGGGTCGTTCGTCGGTTGCTTGCTCGGTTCTAATTCGAGGAGAGAGAGTTGAGCAGAAACAACAACAACAACAAAAAGCGCTCCAGGCACGTATACGTCAAGATATCGGTCGCCAGATGAAAACGACGAGTGCGAGTGCACGCCACGCGCTGATTGCTTACAAAGGTGGAAAAAAGTGTCCGCGGCGTTGGTCTTCTGGTGGGCTCGATCCCCTGTTAGCTGGAGCGGAGTCGCAGAAATCCGCCGAGCCCGGTTCACATCATTCGGGACACTTCCTTCCGCACCCCATGGTCCAGAACCACTTGGCCACCCGTTCGACGACCCGCCGCGGCTTGCTGGCAACGAAAATGCTATCCTCCAAGCGCGAGTGAGCGGCGACACTGAGAAAGTGGCACGCTGGAAGGGAATTTTCATTTTGGACTTTTTTTTTTTTCTCGTTCGGCGTTAGGGTTGAGACCCCATTCGAGAATAAATCGAGTCTTTCAATTTGTTCTGGCGAGTGCGTGTTTCTTTTTTTTTTTTTCAAATTTTTTTTTTTTCATTAGCTCACGACAAATGATGAATATAAAAGAGCGGTTGGCTTTAAGCAGTATCCATCTCGTCGGCCTCAAGTGCCTTCTTTGCCTGGGTCTCGGCAGCGTCGGCAAGTTCCTTCGGGACAAATTGATGCTTGCCGTTGCTCTAGATTTACATGATTGGTTAGTTTATTTGGCAACGATTCTTGAATGGGTTCTTTGCCCCCCCCTCCGGTACCTCGGTGCACACCCAGCTCAGTTCCAGCTCAAAGGCCTTGTCCTTGTTGTCATCATGCACGCTGTGGATACTGCAGAAAGTTGTCTTAGGAACAACCGAGGCACGCACTCAAAGCTTACATTTTTGCGACTTCCACGAGGGCATCGCGGCATGAGAGCTCGGAAAACTTGAGCTTTTCAATCTCTGTCTTGGCCTGTTGCTTGCCTTTCCCGATGGCGCAGCCATAGTAGCCCTTTCAGTTGGAAAAATAATTTTTTTTTTAAAAATTACTTTTTTTTGAAAGGCATACAAAGTAAACTCCTGAAGGCTCGATCATATAGAGCTGGGGTCCGTTACGGTCCATGCCAGCCAGCAAAACGGACGCCCCGAACGGTCGTACGTGCGAATACAGGGTGTACGCCTGAACAATCATCGCGAGCTGGGAAAGAAAGAGTGGTTAGGTCACCAAAGGCAAAGCATACATCGATTACCTGCTCAGCAAGATGCTTGGGCGGAATCGTCGTTCGGAGGGTCTTGCGGTACTCGTGGGCATCGCGCTGTGCACGTTCGGCAAGGTGGCGCCCGTCGGCAAGAAGTCCCGCGGAGGCCTATTTTGTTTGTGCAATGAGAAACAACCAAGACCGCGTCACGTACAAAGCCGACATGGGTATCGATTGTCTGGATACGTCGGTTCGAGTTCTTCACCAGCAGCTTGGATGCGACCAGCTTTTCGACGGCGAGAACGACACCGTCCTTGCAACGCACGCCAATGCACGTTCTGTACAAAGGAAGTGATCAGCACACGAAATCACCACCGACAAAAAACCCCGCAGTGCACTGCACACGTTTAAGACTAAATGCGCTCACCACAGCACCCAAGGCACCGAAACAGAGCCTCCCCACGCACAGCACGCACGCTCCCAGGGGAAAAAAGCAGAAAAAACATACCCACTGTTCTCGACCGCCTTGGCCGCGTACTCGACCTGGAAGACGCGGCCGTCGGGCGAAAACGTCGTGCACGACAAGTCGTAGCCGGTTCCGATGGACGTCATGTTCTCTCGGAGTGGTTCCTCTCTATTGTGGAAGGGTGGGGGTGGGGTGAAGAAGAAGGTCAGCGAGATTCACCATGACCAACGTCAGCCCACTGGGTCACACACACTAAAATAAAGATGCCTCTGGTTGCTGTTGCGCCACAGCTCGACGTTACGACCCCGCACTTCAACAGGATGGTGCGGCTGATCAGCCGCCGCGCGACACTGTACACGGAGATGGTGGTGGCGGACGCGATCTTCCATCGGTCGAGGAAGGAGGGGGCTGCTTTTGACGTGACGCGGTTTGTGGGCAAGGACCGCGACGTGGTCGTGCAGCTGGCCGGGAACAACCCGCGCACGCTAGAGGTGGCGACTGGGATCCTTCGCGAGGACGGATTCACGCGGTTCAACCTGAATGTGGGGTGTCCGAGCGAGCGCGTCCAGGGAGGCCACTTTGGGTGCGTGCTCATGAAGTCGCCCGACCTCGTGGCCGCCAACGTGAGCGCGATGGCAGAGGCCGCACAGACGCGTGTGTCGGTCAAGTGCCGCCTGGGAGTGGACCGCGACTACGACTCGGACGAGCTGCTGCACCGGTTCGTGGACACGCTCGATCGGACAGGGGCACTGGGCCACCTGGTCGTACACGCGCGCAAAGCTTGGCTCAACGGCCTCTCGGCCAAGGATAACCGGACGGTGCCACCGATCCAGTACGACCGCGTGTACAGGCTCAAGCGCGCCTTCCCGCACGTTCCCATGACCATCAACGGCGAGATACGCGACTGGGACGTGTGCAAGCGGCTTCATTTGGCGCACGTCGAGGGTGTGATGCTCGGGCGCGCCGCGGCCAGCAATCCGTTCATGTTTTCGACCGTGGATCGAGACTTTTTTCATGACAATGGTGATGATGAAGATGATGACTGCGGCGGCAAGGTGCAGACGAGGGAGGATGTGCTCGACAAGTACATTGAGTACGTCGCGGGAGAGCTCGCGGACATGCCGGAGGAGAAGACGGGACTGACAAGCCTCCTCTGGCCAGCACTAAACCTGTACAATGGTGAGGCCCTCGGGAAGCGCTTCCGTCGGACCATCCAAGACAACTTTGCAAACTCCCGAGACTTGTTGTCCTCTCTGCAGAGAGGGCGTGAAATGTTGAATTGAATCCCTTTCAAAAAATATCGCGATCGAAATTCCTGCTCAACTACCGTTCTACGTAGGCTATACAATCACATCCTTGTTGTGCGGCACGAGGGAACTCGCACTGTGGATGGACGAGTTGTCGAGGGCGCCCACAAAATTCATGAGGCCAGCCGCATGGCCCGCGAGGCGGCCGATCTTGGACTCGACGAGGTTTTGCCTTCGCTGCACAATGTCATTGAGAAACGAGGCCTCCTTCCGGTTAAGCTTGATCGCAATAAAGATAAAGATGGCAAAGACAGGTGCGGCCAGCACGGTGGCCGATATCGCGGCCACCTGTACGTCCCCGCCCACCTGCATCCATACCACCACCACAAGCTCTGCCAGGAACAGGAAGATGCCCGCGCCCATCGAGCAGAACCTAAATACAGTTTGTTTTGTTTTCACACACGAAACAGAAACTCAAAAAAAAAGGGAGGGGGTTGTACCACGCGACCTCGACAAAGACACGATAAAAGCTGTAATGGTTGAGCAGATGCGGGTCCTTGGCACTCATGCGGTCCATCAAAGCGAGCGTTGGCAGGATGCAAACGGCGATCATTGTGGCAAAGAGATGTAGGGTAATGAGGACGCACGACAGGAGCGTCCAGACCTATCAGTTGTTTGTGCACTTGAGACCCAAAACTTGGGAAATGTCGTCGAACCGTCAGCAGAGTGGGCGGCATCGACTCGTTGATGTTGATCTCAATCAGCGCAACGACCGAAAAGCCGGCAATGAGCGCCGACACGGCGGCAATCAACTGCAACTTTTCCTTGCCCAAGTGCAGTTCGTGCTTGAGCTCCTCCAGCCGCTCGCGTTGTGCGTCCAGATGGCCATCTTGCTCCATCCACACCTCGTGGTTCTGGTCCAGCGCCGACTCGCTGCTCGCGGGCGCGAACGTGCGCGCCGATGCAACGCTCATTCGACGGACTGAGCGACCCTAAAGTGGCGGCCACGTGGATAGCCGTTTCTTTCTTTCCTTCCTTGATGGACGACCTGTTCGAGTCCTCCAAAGCCCTGCTGGACCAGGTCTCCTCGGTGGCGACCATGGAGCAGCCGCTGAGCCGCGAGCTGACCCAGATCCTCGTCGAGTCGCGCAAGGTAGGGCGTGTGCCCCCTCCATTTTTTTTTTCTCTCTCCCACTCATGTCCTCCTTGCTAACGGGATCCCTTTCCTTCTGCAGTTGCTCTCCAAGGCGGGCGGCGGCGACCCGCAGGCCTCCAACACCCAAGCGTACCTGCCACCACTGCGTCGCACATGTGCACTCATTCCTTCTTGTTTTGTTTTTGGCAAAATAGGCGCGTGTTCCTTGCACAACAGGGCATCGATGCGGAGAGGCAGGCTGCCCAGATCCAGAACCTCGACATGAAGGACGCCTTCATGCCGCTCGAGATGCGCGACGACACTGATGTGGAAGGCTACCTGCGGGACGACCACGAGAAAATCGTCGTGCAGGCAATCGAAGAAGGACGCCAGGAGACTCTCAAGGCCTTTGAGGACTCGGTCCTGCATGCCCTCGAGGCAGACTGGATTGCCGCCAAGGAGAAGCTCCTACAAGACCTAGGCTTTAGTGGTGGTAGGACTGCTTCGTTGGCCCACGCATCCGTTGCCGGAGGCAGCAGTGCAATGGTGTGGTCGTCGTCCTCGTCGGTGCCCGGGTTGTTCATGAACGAGCCCAGCATTCCTGGCTCGCTCCCCCTGCAGATGCATGCGCGGATGATGGCCTATGTATAGAAAGGGGGAAAAACCGCATGACTAAAATGAACTAATACCACCCCTCCCCCAAGGCTGCAAACGTCGAGCAACTCAATAACGCTCGCGTCAAAAATGAAAAGTTTTCGATGGCCAACGCAGGAAGTGCAACCAGCAAACTTCTCGACCCTGAGGCGGTATCACCTTTTTTTTTTTTTCTTTCAATTTTTCATTGTCTGTGTTGGTGTCTGTAGCGTATATCTGCTATGGCCGAGTGCTGGGAAACGGTCATCGAGATCATCGGTGGAGTCAAAAAGGCCCTCAAGCCCAAACTGTAAGTCCCAACCCACCCAAAATAAATGCAAAGCTGAGAGTAAATCCTTTCTTCAGCCCGTCGGTCCACGCGCTGTACGACGATCAAACAATCGAGATCAATCAGGCCCTCACTTTGTCGTCGCGGTCTTTCCTCGAGAAACAGTAACAGTGCAGAGTTGAATACAGTAAAGCCACATCAACTTGTTTTCTTCTCACAGGTTTGCCAAGTTTCTGGATAATCGGATCCATCAGTCCATTTCCGGTAAACCCGACTTTAAAAACAAGATCGAGGCCTACGTCAACATCGTCCTTCCTCGTCTAAAGGAACAAGACCGGCGGCGGATCGAGCCCAGCTTTGACAATCCTATCTGGGCTATTCTGTACTACCTTGTTCGTTGTGGCTACTACGACGTTGCCAAGCGTCTTGTCCAGTGAGTTTTTTCTTTCGTACGGCAAGTTTTAATATTTTCAACTATAACAGGGAGGACTTCCGTGATTATTTCACGACCTCAGATGCCAACTTTGCCGCTGCCTTTGTCTTTTTTGTTGATTCTCCTGATCATTCGTACGTGCATTCAAAAGATTTTTTTTTTTTTTAATTTCCCAGGGCACGTCCAAAAAACCCTCCCTTTTTTTTTTTCCTCCTCTAGGATTCCAAACGACTTGCGCAAAATGATTGTGCAAACGTTTAGCCAGTTTCAGCTGATGAATCGTCACGACATCTTCAAGCAAGCTCTGTACAAGATCGTGGGTCGTTGCGACCTCAACACCAAGACGATTCCCGAGGTGATCCAGTCGACCGAGGACTACCTATGGCTCCAACTTCATCTTATCCGCGATCACGGTCGCTCCGCTTCGGACGAGATTTCTTCGAGTATGATTGTCAGTGGTGGTAGAGGTGCTGGTGACTACACTCTCAAGGGCATGCAAGTATGTGTGCACTCGTAATTATACCTTTTTAAAACTTAAAAAAAAATCGCGTACAGGAACTGCTATTGAAGTATGGCCCCAAACATTTCAACCCAAAGAATACAAACCCGATCAAGTACACACAAGTCCTCTTGCTCAGTGGCCAGTTTGAGCAAGCAGTCCAGTATCTCTTCCTCTTTCCTAGCCATGAGGCGGACGCGGTGCACATTGCCATCGCGCTCATGTACGAGGGGCTCTTGCGCGTGTCCACATCGCCTGCCACCTCGGAGTTTTGTAAGTTGGCCAACTGACCTATGCAGCAGCAAGGAGGACTGATGATTTTTTTTTTTCTTCCTCTGGGCAGTGTCAGAAAAAGGGAAAGCAACCCTCGACATTGCAAGCATGGTCAATCTGTACACGAAAGCGTTTGTCAACACCAATCCGGACAAAGCCTTCCACTACTACCTCGCTCTTGGTGCCGAGTCATTGGTACAGTTGTCATATGTTTTTCTTTAAACTCAGCCCATTTTTTTGTTCTTCAGATTGAGCCAACGAGGAAATACTTGAAGGAGACGGCCAACACCCTGATTCGCCAGCTGATGCTGGATACACGTCAGTTCAGCCTCCTTGTGGGTGAGGTCTTGCCCGACGGCACCGTGACTCAGGTTGCTCTCTTTTTTTTTTTTCCGATTTCCTCGATTATTTATTATTTTTTTCCCCTTAATTCAAGGCGGATATTTTGACCAAGTTTGCCTCGCTACTGGGTGTGACCAACCTGCGCGAAGAGCTCGTGAAGCAGGCGGCCGTGGAGGCCGAGCAGGCGGGTCGTCTTGATGATGCCGTGCAGCTGTACAACCTCGCCAAGGTATCATAATATGCTATCTTTATGTCTCACCCCCCTTTGACGAAAACTATAAAAAGTGCCATGGCGATGTCATCAAAGTCCAGAACCGTCGTCTGGGCGAAAAGCTGCTCACGTTCAGCCCTCAGGACGTGCAAGATGCGCGACAAGTGATCGCCTTTTACCAGAGCAAAGGTTTCCTGAACAGCAACACTGTCGATCCGGGCCTCGTGTCCACCGCGCAGACTCTGCTGGACATCATGCAGGCCTTCACTGAGGCCCGCGACCAACACTACGAGCAAGCCCTAAAGGTTTGTGCTTAAAGGGTGGATCAAAAAAAAATTTTTTTTATTATTATTTTGTTTATAGCTGCTTGAGAAGACCGGCCTGCTGCCATTCGGCGACGACAGAAATGATGAAAAGATCAAGCGTTTTGATATGCAGGACCAATCCGTACAGCGAATTTTTTTATTATTATTCAGAAAAATTAAAAATATTGATTGCAGATTAAACTCCACTTTGGTGACATCCTCCTCTTGGCCGAAGAGTGCCTGTTCAACTCGTTCAAGCGTCTTGCGTCATCAGGCCGTCAACCCGACCTCGATCGTATTCGGCGATACTCAAACAACATTGTCGCGTTTACCGGCAGCCTTCGCATGCGTCTCTCGCAGGATGTCTACGGCCGCATCATGCAGATGGACGTGTCCATGGCATAGTGAAAACGTGCATAGGGTCGTTGTAGTCATTTCAAAATTTTCAAAATTCTTAGTCGATAAAAGCTGTTAAGCTTTCGACTAAGCTTTATGCTGCAGGTTGTTTTGGGGGGTCCTAAGTCAGGGCTGCCTCGCTCTATTTGCGCGTCGTGCTGTTGTCCCTTCTCCTGCTTTGCTCTCGTGTCCCTTCTCCTGCTGTGCTGTGCGTGCATCGTCCTCTTCTCTGCGTGCTGAACTCACACGCCCCTTCTTCTTGTGCACGTCGTCGACGGACCCAACTCATTCACTGGATCGTTCTGT